>Ga0210389_10002851_pt1 | contig 13544 bp, 11 predicted proteins | sample IncBWH28OmetaG_FD_160127 | JGI IMG/M metagenome (GOLD analysis project Ga0210389, IMG submission 160127) | Forest soil microbial communities from Barre Woods Harvard Forest LTER site, Petersham, Massachusetts, United States - Inc-BW-H-28-O ...
CAGCGACGACAGCGAGAGAAGCGTTGCAAAGCAGAGACGGGCAGCGGGCGTTCGGGATCGGGAACCCTTCAAGGTCGTTCTCCTGCGCTGAGGTGGATTCGAATTGGAGAACCGCTCGAGGCGTCCTCTTACGGGCTGGTCACCGAAGTGACGTCAATCATCAGCCACTGTGGGTTGTAGGTCTTGCTGGTGATGTCGGTGGGCGGCTGACCGAGGCTCCCGGTGGGAGGCGCCTGCGTCCCGCCCATGAAGGAATTCGTTACGGTCTTGTTGAAGCTTTGGAAGTCGACCGTTCGAGGCATGCAAGTCGAGGTGCCGTCCGTGTTCGAGCCGCAGTTTTGCTGCGCTTGGCAGTTGTAGTCGTGGAGTCTCAACGTGATGGTTCCGCCACCGAGCACCTTGAAGCTCGCCGGGTACCGCACCATGTACGTCGCCTCGGCGTCGCAGTAGGTCCCTCCGGCATTGTCGAAGGAGTTGAGGTAGTAGACGTCCGCGGCGCCGGTCGACGGAGCCACGTGAATCTCGTAGGAGTTCCACCAATCGGTGGAGTTGGAGGGCGTGCCGCCGCTGTACCAGCTGTTGTTGTAACCGTCGGTCGCAATGCTGGCCGTCGACTGGCGCGTACCGCCCGAGTAGCAGCGCGTCCCGATGACGCCGATCACCTCGATGTTGATCGTGTAGGCCTGGTTCTTGGTGCCCCCCACGTTGATGACCTTGTTGCGGACCGTGCCCTGCATGGTGGGATCGGAATTGGAGGGGCAGTTCGAGCCGTTGTCGTCGAGCGGGCAGTTGTGGCCGCCCGGATCGCGGGTTCCAACGCAGGTCCCCTCCCAGTAGAGGTTGACCAGGCCCGGAACGAGGCTGGCCGCCGTGATCCCACCGGATCCACCCGTGCCCGTACCGCTCGTTCCCCCGGTCGCGGCCCCGCCCGTCCCCGGCGTTCCGCCTGTGGCCGCGCCGCCGGTGCCGGTGGTTCCGCCGGTCGCCGGCTTGCCGCCCGCGCCACCGGTTCCGGTGTTACCGCCTGTGCTCGTGTTGCCGCCGGTGCTCGTAGCGCCGCCGCTGCCGGGGTTACCACCTGTGCTCGTCGTGTCGCCGCCCAAGCCCGTGTTGCCACCGCTCGCATTGTCGCCGCCAGAGCCCGTCGTCCCGCCGGTGGCGCTGCTGTTGCCGCCCGTGCCGGAGCCCTGGGAGCCACCCGTGCCGCTGGTGGACCCGCCCGGCCCCGATTGCGAGCACGCCGCCGCGAAGGCGAGACACCCGACGCCCACCACCTGCAACCAAAGCCCTGAGCTGCGCTTCATTTTGATGATCCTCCGCCTTGCCTTAAAGAGAGTTGTTCCTACCGAACGAAAGTTGTTAACAATTTCCGGCCCTACAATTCCCACGAATCGCCAGTCGGATCACGGACTTCTTTTTGACGCAGGTCCGCTCGCGCACGCCGGTTCACCGCCCGAGCCACCCTCCGTCCACGACCAGCACGTGACCGCTGACGTAGTCGCTCGCCCGCGACGCCAGAAAGACGACCGCGCCGCCGAGATCGGCGGGCTCGCCCCAGCGCCCCGCCGGAACGCGCTCGAGGATCTGTCGGTTCCGCGTCGCATCGGCGACGAGCGCCGCGGTGTTGTCGGTGCGAATGTAGCCGGGCGCGATGGCGTTGACGTTGACGCCGCGTCCGGCCCATTCGTTCGCCAGCGCCTTCGTCAGCTGGGCGACCGCGCCCTTCGTCGCCGCATAGGCCGGCACGTTGATGCCGCCCTGAAAGGCGAGCAGCGAGGAGATGTTCACGATCTTGCCGCGCCCGCGCTCGAGCATGCGTTGCCCTGCTGCCCGGCAGAGCCGGTAGACCGCGGTCAGGTTGACGGCCAGCACGGCCTCCCAGTCGGCGTCGGTCGACTCGGCCGCGGGCGCGCGCCGGATGATGCCGGCGTTGTTGACCAGGATGTCCACGCCGCCGAGCGCGTCGGCCGCCTCGTCGATCAGCCCGGAGGCGACGGCGCCGTCGGCCAGATCGCCTTCGATGACGGCGGCTCGGCGACCGAGCGCCGCCACCCGGGCCGCGGTCTCGGCGGGCGCGTGCCGGTTGCCGTGGCAGGCGACGTCGGCGCCCGCCTCGGCGAGCGCGACGGCCAGCGCCGCCCCGATTCCGGTGCCAGCACCGGTCACCAGCGCACGGAGCCCGTCCAGTCGAAACGCGTCCGTGGCCATCGTGAGATCGCCCCGGGCCGTTACTTCTGGCTCGCTTCGAGCCCCGAGCCTGCCTGATCGAACCCAGGCTGGACGTTGACCACGCCGAACAGCCGGTCGACACCCTCGCGGCGCGCCGCCATCATCCAGATGAAGTTGATCCCGTGCCCCGGGGCGGCGACGTTGGGGTGGTAGCCGGCCGGCATCAACACGGCGTCCCCCTCGCGCACGATCGCCGCCAGCTCTGGCGCCTCGGGGCGCGTGTAGACCAGCTGGATCCCGAACGCCGGCGCCGGCATGTCGAAGTAGACGTACAGCTCCTCGGCCAGCGCGGTGTGCTCGTGCGGCGGCCAGCTGGTCCAGTTGCCCGGTTTCGAGCGGGTGAACCCCGCCATCAGTCGCCCGGCCTTCACGTTGTTGCCGATGACGATGTTGAGATCGCGGCTGGTCGACACGCCGCCCGCCGTGAACTTGAGCTTCGGATCTGCGGCGATGTCGCTGTAACGAATGATCTGCAACGGGTAGTCGCCGCTCACCTCGGCGGAGCACTCCACGATGTCGGTGTCGACCTCGCTGGCGACGTCGACCGTGCAGCCGCGTGGAACGTACGCCGCGTCGTGAAGACCGAGCTCGTGCCGCTTGCCGTCGATCGTCAACGCGCAGGCGCCGCGCATGACGATGAGCGCGGTCTCGCGCCCCTCGGTCTGGAAGCTCGCGCTCGGTTTGTCGGGTCCGAGCAGGATCCGCCCGTACCACAGCCGCTCGAGCGCGCTGTTGGCGGGCGACACCGAGATCGCACGGCCGCGGTGGGCTGCCGTGCCAGGAAAAACGAGCTTTTGCGGATCGAGTGGCGTTGCGGCGGCGGTGGCCATGATCTCCCGCTCTACACCTGCCCGATCCGCCGCGTCAAGCGTCAGGCGTGAAACGCACGTCGCGTCAGCGGGTGATCAGCTAACCTGTCCGCGGGAATGTAGCGGTCGTGCCAAAGCCGCTTCAGGCGCGGCCCAACCCGGAAGCACGGCAACCCGAAACCAGGCCCCGAACCAAGGCCCCGAAACCAAGGATGGAAGCGTGAACGGTCAACAACGGATTCGATCTGCAGTGACCTCCGGAATGAGCTCCCCGACGGCATGGCTCGTTTCCTTGGCCTTGGTGATCAGCGCCGGCGCGGGATGCGGAAGCTCCGGCAGCACGGGCACCGGGGGGACAACCGGCTCCGGCGGCGCGGGCACGGGCGGTACCACTGGAACCGGCGGCGCCACCAGCACGGGCGGCAACACCGGCACCGGCGGTGGCGGCAGCACCGGCGGCAGTATCGGAACCGGCGGTGCCCCGGGCACCGGCGGCAGCACCGGCACCGGCGGTAGCACCGGCACCGGCGGCGCCACCAGCACGGGCGGCAACACCGGCACCGGCGGCGTGGGCGGCAAGCCAGCCACCGGCGGAACCGCCGGCACCGGCGGCGCCACCGGCACGGGCGGCTCTTCGGCGGCGGGGAGCTCGGGCAGCTGCACGGCCATCAGCGACTTTCAGAGCTGGCCCACCGGCAAGGGGCCGGCGGACATCGGCCCGCTGGCGGTCACCACCTTCAAGCCGAGCATCACCACGATCACCAGCTCGACCTACGGCAGCGCGGGCTATGCGTTCGCCTTCAACTGGTTCGGCGCGCTGCGGTTCACCAAGATCACCGGCGACACCACGAACAACAGCTACCTCATCAGCCATTTCGAGCCCTACGCCAACGGGTCGGTCACCGTCGACGACTCGGCCAGCGCCACCGTCGACTACCGCGCGTTCGGCGATCTCCCCCTGGAGATCTACCAGCAGAACAGCGATGCGCGCTGCAAGACGCTCGGCCTGGCGCGCGCCGACATGCAGTGGGCGAGCACCAGCTCGAACGGCATCACGACGGACGCCCGCTACTGGGCTGACGACATGTACATGATCACCAGCCTGCAGGTTGAGGCCTACCGGGTCACGCAGGACCAGAAGTACCTCACCCGCATGGTGACGACGATGCTGGCCTACTTCACCGCGCTTCAACAGTCGGACGGCCTCTTCTGGCACACCCAGACGTCGAAGGCCTACTGGGGCCGCGCCAACGGCTGGGTGGCGGCCGGAGCGGCAGAGCTGCTCCTCGATCTGCCGGCGGGGACGATGCGCGACCAGATCTTCGCTGGCTTCAAGAAGGAGATCGACGGGCTCCTGCCACTGCAGATCAGCGGCGGCAACGACGACGGCATGTGGCGCCAGGTTCTCGATCTGACGTCGGCGCCGGCCGAGAGCTCCTGCACGGCGATGTTCACCTTCGCGCTCGCCACCGCGCTCAAGAATGGATGGATCAGCGGATCGAACTACTCGACGGCGGCGCGCCGCGGGTGGCTGGCCCTCGCCAACAAGACCAACAGCCAGGGACAACTCTCCGCCGTATGCCCGGGGACCGGCGCCGCGCCGGCCGGGACCCTGGCGTCGCAGCAGCAGTTCTATGCCACGATCGCGCTCGACAGCAACGACAACCACGGGCAGGCGCCGCTGCTGTGGGCGGCCTCGAAGCTGCTCGAGCCCACTTGCCCCGGCGTCCCCTGAAATTCGCTGCAACGACGCGCTCCTTCGGCGGTCGCGTGAATAGACGATAGATTTTTCGGTCGTCGGCTGAAGGTTTGGCCCTCCGCCACCCATTTCACAGGATCGGCGACCATCTGGGCCATCCGGGTCAAGAGGTCGCCAGGAGGAACATGATGCGCGCCCCCAACCTCTCCCGATCCGCAATGACAATCCTCGGCCTCGCGGTCGCGCTCGCCGGCTGCGGCTCCAGCAGCAGCGGCGGAGGCACCGGCGGCTCGCCCGGCACGGGAGGCGAAAGCTCTGGAACGGGCGGCTCGGGGACCGGAGGGGTGCACGCCACCGGTGGCACGCCGGGCACGGGCGGCGTGGTGAGCACGGGCGGCGTGGTCGGCACCGGTGGCTCGGGCACCGGCGGCACGAGCACCGGCGGACAGACCGGCACCGGTGGCGCTGGAACCGGGGGAGCGTCTGGAAATGGTGGCCACGCGGCGACCGGCGGGAATGGCGGCGGAGCGACCGGGAGCGCGGGCCAGAGCGGCACCGGCGGAACCTCCGGCGGCGCGTTCAGCCTGACCAGCCCGGATCAGGCGGAGGGTGCCAAGTTCGGCTCGATGTACACCTGCGCCGCCAGCAACGGAACCTTCGGCTCCGGCGTCAACCCGGAGCTCGACTGGACCGGAGTCCCGGCAGGCACCAAGTCCTTCGCCATGACCTTCATCGACACCAAGATTGGGGCGGACAATGCGATGGGGCAGCACTGGGCCATCTGGGACATCCCGGCCAACGTGACTGAGTTCCCCAAGGGAACCACCACGTTGACCGGCGCTCTCGCGGGGGCCATGCAAACCAACAAGTATCTCGCGCCCTGCCCCAGCGGCAACGATACCTACGAATACACCCTCTACGCCCTCTCGACGGATACCCTCACCGTCAGCGGAGCCTCTGGCAGCGGCGTTTCCAACTCACCGGGCGTCGCGAAGGTTCTCGCCGCACTGAAGCTGGTCACGCCGCTCGGAACGGCGACGCTGCACGGGACCTCCGGTCCCATGGGCAACTAGTCAGCGCGAGGAAGACTTCGCCAGCTTCCCCCGAATGGCGCGCAGCTCCCGGAGCCGCGCGTCCGACTGGGCCGGGTACTGCATCTTCAACTTCGCGAGCGTTTCCACGACGATCCGCGAAACGATGAGCCGGGCGTTCTTCTTGTCGTCCGCAGGAACGACATACCAAGGCGCGTGCGAGGTGCTCGTGGCGCCCAGGCACGCCTCATAGGCCTTCATGTACTGCCGCCAGTACTTTCGCTCCTCGATGTCAGCCTGGCTGAATTTCCAGCGCTTCTCCGGATCGTCGATGCGCTCCAGGAATCTCCTTCGCTGCTCGTCCTTCGACAAGTGAAGGAAGAATTTGATGGTGCGCGTCCCGTTGCGATGAAGGTGCCGTTCGAGGCCGAGGATCGACTGATATCGCTCCTGCCAGATCCCGTCTTTGGACCCGGATGAGGATTCGCGCTCCGGGAGCCTCTCGGCGCGGAGAATCTCCGGGTGCACGCGGGCGATCAGCACCTCCTCGTAGTAGGAGCGGTTGAAGATCCCGATGCGCCCGCGCTCCGGCAGACAACGGCTCGTCCGCCAAAGAAAGTCGTGCTCCAGCTCCTCGGCGCTTGGATGCTTGAAGCTGTAGACCTGGCACCCCTGAGGATTGACACCCGACATGACGTGGGCAATGGCGCCGTCCTTGCCCGCCGCGTCCATGGCCTGAAAGATCAAGAGAAGCGCAAACTGATCCGACGCGTACAACAGTCGCTGAAGCTTCTTCAGCTGCTCGACGTGGTCGGCCAGGAGGTCCTGATACTCGGCCTTGGAACGATAGAGCCGCTTGACCGAGGTCGGCCACTGCGTGAGCTTGACGGTGGTTCCCTCCTGGACGCGGAGGCGGCTGTCGCTCGACTTCATGCGCTCCCAGCGGATCTTACCGCGCCTTCAGCGCTTGCGTCTCCCCAACGCGTGCCCACGCCTCATTCATCGGCAGCGGTGACCCATGGAGCAGAGCTCCGTCTGGATTGTGAATTCCGACCACTGGCCGCGCGCCTATCTCCGCGCGGAGTTGATCGAACGCGGGTATGACGCGGAGGGCTTCGTCACATTGACCGAGCTCCTGGTGCGACTCGCGCTCGCGCCTGCACGCCCCGCGCTGGTGGTGCTCGACCTGCAAGGGCAAAGGTCGCAAGGATCGAACGACCGGCAGCTCACGCGTCTTCTCGGCGCGGGCTTCCCGGTCCTGGCCATCGGAGGGGCCGCCGAATGGGAGGATGAAGGCCTGCGGACGCGCCCCTGGACCAGATTTCTCCGGCGTCCGCTCACCATCGGCGAGGTCGCCGACGAAGCCGCTCGGCTTCTTGCAGGATCCGGACGGTGATCGAAGCCGGTCAATAGGCGCTGAACGCATCGCCTTCGACCGCGCCACCGGCGCCCTCGCCGGCCACCAGCTCGAGCAGCCTGGCGATGTCCACTGGCTTGACGAGGTGGTGCTGGAAGCCGCCCTCCTCGCTGCGGGTGAGATCGTGGGACTGCCCGTACCCGGTGAGGGCGATCAGCAGGCAATCCCTGGTCGCGGGGTTCGCGCGGAGCCGCCCGGCGAGCTCGTAGCCGTCCATCACCGGCAGACCGATGTCGAGCACCGCCACCTGCGGTCGAAACGTCTCGACCAGCTTCAGCGCGGCGACCGGACTGTAAGCGACCTCGACGTGGTGGCCCACGTCCCGAAGCAGGTCGGCCAGGGAATCCGCCGCGTCGTTGTTGTCGTCGACGATGAGGACGCGTTTGCTCTCGGCTTTCGATCGTGGCGGTGACCCGTCGTGATCGGATCTGGTCGAGGCTGAAGCCTGCACCTCGGCGGCCGGCGGCAATCGGATCACGAACTCGCTCCCCTTCCCGGGACCGTCGCTCAGCGCCACGACGCTTCCGCCATGCAGCGCGATCAGGTTCTTGACCAGGGCGAGGCCCAGGCCGAGACCGCCCTGAGCCCGATCCGAGCTGCGGTGCCCCTGAACGAAGAGGTCGAAGATTCGAGGGAGCAGCTCGGGGGAGATGCCGGAACCGTTGTCCTTGACCCGAATGACGATCTCACTGCGGGTGCCCTCACCGCCTTGCTGCCCTGCGCTCACCGTGATCTTTCCGCCGCGCTCCGTGTAGCGGGCGGCGTTGGTGAGCAGGTTGGCCACCACCTGGGCGAGCCGCACCGGATCTCCGTCGACCCAGAGGTGCCCCTGCCCGAGGTCGAGGGAGAGATCGTGATTGCGTTGCTCGAACAGATCGCTGGCCATCTCGACCGCCTTGGCGATCACGTCGGCGATTTCGACCCTCTCCTTGCGCAGCTCCACCTTCCCGCGGATGATCTTCGAGACGTCGAGGAGATCGTCGACCAGCCGCGTGAGGTGATTGACCTGCCGCTCGATCACCTGCTGCTCCCGGGCGGTTCGCGCATCACCCCGCAGCTTCATCAACTGGAGCGCGGTGGCGATGGGGGAGAGCGGGTTGCGCAGCTCGTGGCCCAGCATGGCGAGAAACTCGTCCTTGGCCCGGCTGGCGGCCTCCAATTCGGCAAGAAGCTTCTGGTTCTCAGCCTGCGATCTCTCCAGCACCTGCCGCGCCCGCACCTGCTCGGAGATCTCGATGGCGACCGCCATCATCCCGTACACCCGGTCCTCGGCGTCGCGAAGCGGCTCGACGTTGAACTTGAAGTAGCGGTCCTGCCGCGTGCCGTCGTCCTGTAGATCCTGGGGAACCCGGTACTCCTCGGTGCTGAACGGCTCGCCGGTCAAGTAGACGTGATCGAGAATCTCGCCCAGCCGTCTCTCCTCGGGCCTGGGAAACAGCTCCCGATACGGCTTCCCGACGAGGTCGTCTCGCCTCAGCATCCGGCAGAACAGCGGGTTGGCGAGTCGAACCACGTGCTCGGGACCGGAGAGCAGCGCCGTCCCGACGGGCGCCTGCAGCAGGAGGTTGTTGCGCTCGCTGTCGGCCGCCGCCTGGATGCGGAACGCGTTGATCTGGGCCTGGGCGAACCCCAGATGGTTCGCGATCTGGGTCAGGTGATTTCGATAGCCGTCGTCAAACGGCAACCGCGGGCTCAGGCCGAACACGATGACGTCGTTGGGGCTCTGCGGCCCCGATGAGGAGACCGGAACGACGAACAGCGCCGGCGCGGGCTCGGGCCACACCCCACCGGGGAGCGCGCAGGCGGCAGCGCAGGGGAACACCTCCGCGCGCGGCTCTCGGTCACCGAACGGAGAGGGGCCCAGGCGTCCCCGCACGGTCGCGTCCACCGTGGCCGGGTCCGAGAGCCCTGCCGCGCGCACCAGCCGGAGCGCGCGTGACCTGCCGTCGTAGCGATAGACGAGCGCGAACGGGACCTCGTGACGCGCGCCCTGCAGCACGTCGACGGCGGCGTTGAGCAACACCGTGGGATCGGTGGTCAGCGCGGTCCGCTCGGCGAGCAGGCGCATCGTCCGCGACCGCCTGGCGACGATCACCTGGGAGGTCGTCTCGGTGCAGACCACCAGCACGCCGCCGACACCACCCTGGTCGTCGAGGACGGGAGAGTAGCCGTAGGTCCAGTAGACCTCCTCGATCTGCCCGTTGCGGAACACCGGGACCAGCTGGTCCTCGTTCCAGCTCGACCGCCTGCGGCTCAGCACGTCGTCGATCTGGGGCCAGACGATGGGCCAGATTTCCTGCCAGCAGTCCCGGCCGCGCTGACCCATGGCGCCCGGATGCTTGCCCGCACCGAAGCTGGGCAGGTAAGCGTCGTTGTAGATCTGGATCAGCTCGGGCCCCCACCACAAGAACATCGGGTGACGCGACTGCAGGACGACGCCGACGATGGTCTTCAGGCTCTGCGGCCAGTCGGCCGCCGGTCCGAGCGACGTCCGACTCCAGCTCACTGCCCTTGCCACTTCGCCCGAAACCCCGCCGTCGGCGAGAAAAGGCAGATGCTCGTTCTCCCTGCGCATGAGGCCCGACGGCCGTTGCGCTCGAGCCGAGCTCGCAGTGCATTCGACGACCGCTTTCGCTCCTCCTAATAGGGGAGCCCGCCGGATCGATTGTCAAGCGACGGCAATCCTTGGGAAGAGCCACCGCGCCATGGCAGAAGCAGGCGGAAGTGGTCGAGCTGTCAAAGTCTGGGCTGCCGTGAAGCGGTGGTGTGGTCCATGCCTTCTTCCCCTCGGGCATCGGCTGCCGATGATCGCGCGCGCATCCCTGTTGACGCTCCTTGCTGCCTCGCTCGGTTGCGGCGGCAGCTCGGGCGCCGTTTCGCGAGACGCGGGGATCGACTCGGCGCTCGGCGGCGGCAGCGGTTTGAATCCCAGCCTCGCGCCGGGCAGCAACTTCAATCTATCGTCCTGGGAACTGCAGGAGCCGATCGGCTCGGCCGGGTCTCCGACGACGATCACGTCCGCCACGCTCGCCGCCGGTTTCCACGACAGCTACTTCTTCACCGATCCCGGCGACGGCGCGATGACGTTCTGGGATCCCGAGAACGGCGTCACCACCGCCGACTCCAGCTATCCGCGCTCCGAGTTGCGCGAGATGAACGCCGACGGCTCGCCGGCGAACTGGCCGGTCGCCGGGAACAACCTGCTGTCGGCGACCGTCGCCGTCACCCAGGTGCCCGACCACGTCTGCATCGGACAGATCCACCTCGGAACGGCGATCCAAGCGGGCCTCGCGGCGTCGACCAAACCACTCCTGGAGCTCTATTACTACGCGACGGGCGCCATCGAGCTCGGCGTCGAGGACGACCCGACCGGCGGACAGACCTCGCACGCCATCACCAACGTTCCGCTCGGCACCGCATTCAACTACAGCATCGGGCTGACGGGCGATGGAACGATCACCCTGACCATCGACGGCGCGGCCACCACGTTCGCCATGCCGTCCGGCTTCGACGGCTACGGCCAGTACTTCAAGGCGGGCGACTACGATCAGACCGCCGGCACCGAGGCGACGATCGGCGCCCAGGTGAAGTTCTACGCGCTGGCTGTTTCCCACTGATTGGTGCCAGACCGTTGACCGGCGCCTGCTGGCGCGAGCGCCCGCGCGAGGCCCGACGCGACGTACGGATCGGGCAAGGCCCGATCTTGTCCCGACGCGCGCGCGTCTCACGGTTCTCCTCCACGAGGAGGATCCCATGAAGCTCGCCAGCTTGATCGGCGGCGGCCTGCTGTCGCTGACCGTCGCGATCGTCGTTCCCGCTGCGGCCCGCGCGGAGGCGACCAAGACCTACCAGGTGACGGGGCCGGTTCTGGAGGTGACCGACTCGACGATCACGGTTCAGAAGGGCAAGGAGAAGTGGCAGCTCGCGCGCGACAAGACGACCAAAGCGCCAAGCGACGTGAAGGTCGGCGACAAGGTCACCATCGAATACACGATGTCGGCCAAGAACATCGAATCGAAGGGCGCCGCGGCGAAGACGAAGTAGCGCAGAATTCGGCGGCGCTCGGGTGCGAGCGCCGCCGCGGCCCGCTCGAACCTCAGAGAACGAGGTGATCCTTCTGGATCGACTTGGCGACCGCCTTCGAAACGTCGTTCATGAACGACTGCGCGGAAGCTGGATCGAACGTCTCGCTGACACCCGACCAGATCAGTTTCTGATCGGCCAGAGAGTAGAGGTTGCTGACGACGTGGACGACGGTGTCCGTCTCCAGATAGCCCGGGGCGTACACGGCCGCCCCGGCCCAGTCGTAATAGCCGTCGAAGGTGCCGTAGGGGCCGCCGACCGCGGTGACCTGTTCATTGACGCTGGCCACGCGCATGACCAGGGCGGCCTGGAACCCCAGCGTCGACAGCTTGGCCTTCACGAGGTCGCGATTCTTGAGGTCGGTGTCGCCGAGGACCTGATAGCTCGGCACCGCGTCCGCACCCTTGAGGTTCGCGGCGGCCGAGTTCTCGGCCATTCGCCGCAGGCCCGGATCTTTGGCCAGGCAGATGACCGCGACCTTGGAGAGCGACGCCCCCTTGGCCGCCGGATCGGTCCAGGTGCTGGTCATCTCGGTTGAAGCGCAGCTCATCGCGGCGATTCCCAGCGCGAGCGCCAGGGGCACAGCCATGAAGGTTCTCTGGCTCAGTTTCGTTTTCATGATCTGGTTCTCCTTCGTTGCCGTTTTCAGGCTCATGTACGAACCTGGTCCTCGCTCCTGCGACGGCAAGATCGTGGAATCCCGCAGTCCGCGCCCCGCCGACGTCAGGCGACGGCGCATTCGGTGAGCGAGCGCGGGTCTCCGGACTTCGAACGCCATCGTTCGCGCCCCTTCGACTTTCGAACGGCACTCTCCGATTTCGCGACGGCATTCACGCGCGCGACATCGAGTCGTGACAGCGCGCGCAAAACCGGAGCCCAACTGTCGCCGTCTTCCCCGGCGCCACTTCATAGAGTGCGGTCGCTCAGTGCGACGCCCGCGCTCGAATGGCGGGCGCTGCGAGCGTTGTCGGACGTTTCGGAAAAAGGACGACGGTCATGACGAAGAGAACAACGAAAGTCACCATCCTCAGCGCGCTCCTCGCGGGCGGGCTCTCCGCCGGCGGTTGGATCGCCGGCTGTTCGACCGATCCGGTCGAATCGGGCCCCCCCTCGCAAAATCTCGGTAACGTCAGCATCGGCCTGGTGGTCGGTGTCGACGTCACCCTGAACACGGTCACCTACACGATCACCGGCCCCGCCGGCTACAACCGCACCGGGAGCATCGACGTCAGCAAGAGCTCGACGGTCAACGCGATCATCAGCGGGATTCCCTTCGGCACCGGCTATCAGATTGCCCTCAAGGGGACGACCACCGACGGCCTCGGCATCTGCATGGGCTCCGCCACCTTCGACGTGACCAGCACGACGACCGTCTCCGTCCCCGTCGGGATCACCTGCAACCTGCAGCCGCAGACCGGCAGCATCATGGTCAACGGCGTCCTCAACGCCTGCCCGCGCATCGACGCGGTCGGCGCCAGCCCGGCCAACGCCGCGGTCGGCGGGACGATGGCGCTCACCGCCACCGCGGTCGACGTCGACCACGGCCCCTCGTCGCTCACCTACAGCTGGACGGCCAACTCCGGCACCATCGACAACCCCGCCAGCGCCAGCGCCAACTTCACCTGCACGCAGGTCGGCATGGTGACGGTCACCCTGGCGGCCTCCGACGGCGACCCGGCCTGCGCCTCGCAGCAGTCGATCGACGTCGTCTGCACGGAGCCCCAGGCGCAATCGCCGATCAAGCACGTCATCGTGCTCATCGGCGAGAACCGCTCCTTCGACCACGCGTTCGGCACCTACGTCCCCAAGTCGGGACAGACGATCTCCAACCTGCTCTCCAAGGGGATCGTCAACGCCGACGGCACGCCCGGCCCGAACTTCGCGGTCTCCGCGCAGTCGCAGGCCGCCTCCCAGACCGCGTTCTGGATCGCGCCCGACAGCAAGACGCCCTACGCGATCCTGCCGCCGCCCAGCACCTCGGGCGCGCCGAGCGCGCAGCGGCCGACCGCGCCGCCCTTCCAGACGACCGCCCAGGCCGCCTTCGAGACCGACATCTTCCCGGCCGACATCAACCTGGTGACGACGGGCGCCACCGGTCTTCCGGCGCGCACGGTCGACACGCGCATCACCAACGCCGCCAACCTGCCGAACGGGGCCTTCCAGCTGACCGGCCCGACGATGCCCTACGACTCGTACACGGGCGACATCATCCACCGCTTCTACCAGATGTGGCAGCAGGCCGACTGCTCGGTCGCCAACGCGACCGCCGACAACCC
>Ga0210389_10002852_pt1 | contig 13543 bp, 13 predicted proteins | sample IncBWH28OmetaG_FD_160127 | JGI IMG/M metagenome (GOLD analysis project Ga0210389, IMG submission 160127) | Forest soil microbial communities from Barre Woods Harvard Forest LTER site, Petersham, Massachusetts, United States - Inc-BW-H-28-O ...
AGACCTCCTGAACCGCCTCCACGAACTCGTCCACGAAGGCGTAGAGCTCCTCGCTGGCGGGGCGTCGTTGCCGCAGGCCGACATAGAGAGGATCCTGGAGATAGCTTTCGTTGTTCGTACCAGCATCCAGATACATCGGTAGGAGGCCTTCTGGCGGCACGCCGGCCGCCGCGGTGTAGAGCTGCAGCTTCCCGATCGGAATCCCCATGCCGTTGGCGCCCAGGTCGCCCAGGCCAAGGATGCGGCCGGCGTTGGTCACGCAGATGAACCGCACGTCTTTTACCGGCCAGTTCCGCAACACCTCCCTGACATGGCCCTTGCGGGTAATCGACAGATACATCCCCCGCGGACGGCGGTAGATGTGGTCGAACTTGAGGCAGGCCTCGCCGATGGTCGGGTCGTAAACGATCTCGAGGAAGCGCGCCGGATCCGACATCAGCACCTTGTAAAAAAGGGTCTCGTTGCGGTCTGCTAGACCGATGAGGTAAATGTAGCGTTCCAGATCGGTGGGCTTTTGCGCCAGATGTCCGAGCACCCGCTCAACCTGACGGTCGAGCGTCTCGATACCGTCGGGTAGAAGACCCACTAGGCCGAGGTCCTCCCTCTCTTTCGAATTGAATGCGGTGCCCTTGTTCAGATTTGGGTTGTGCAATACATCAATGCCACGCAAAGATTTCGTGCTAGGAGTTTGCTTCTCTTGCATGCTAAACGCTCATGGATAGCGCGCTTAATTTCTATGCTCAGAGAGAGAGGTTTTGTATCCGACCCAATTACACAATTCCAACTATCTCTTCGGAGAGATAGACCGTTACCCAACCCTAACTGAAGGGCGGTTAAACACTTATCAAAAAGGGTTCTTCCGAGTTTTGCTGGGGCCAGTCTGTCAGTCGGGCTGCTAACCATGAAATTGCTTAAGAGAAACAGCCCACGAGCCTGTCGGATTTTGCCGCGGAGCGGCTATAGATCATAGCCCAGGTGCTTTAGCCCTGGGTTAGTCCGTTAAAGACACGTGCCCTGCAAGTGGCACCCGATAGCGCGGCCGGCCTAATCAACGCGCCATCGCCCTGCACGATCCTTGGTCGCGACTCGTGAGGCGCTTCGTTCTCGTCCTCGTCGTCGTCCTCGTCCTCGATTTCTGGTGAGCGGAGTGATGGAGTTTTGGAGTACTGGAGTATTGCGCCCGGTCGGAATTGCACCCCGCTTCCGCGGGGTTGGAGGTGCTTTCAGGGCGGCTTCCTTGGTACCGGCCCTAGGGCCGAAAGCTTTCGGCCCTGGGCTGTTCTGTTGGACCATTTCATGGTCAAGAACTGGCATCAGCCATAAAAGCTTTGCATTAGAACATGACTCTCTTGTGGGATCGCACGCAAAACACACAAGAACCGTCAAAAAGAAAGCTTAAATGCCTTATACAGAAGGAACCTGAAAAGCGGTGTCGCTTAACTTGCTACCGATTTCAATCAGAGACTGATGAGACCGTCTTGATGTCGGCGTATATTAACACAATTAGCAGCAACACGATTCCTAGCAGACCGGCGCTATGGAAGGTCGCGACCATCAGCGAGCCTGCCAGAGCGCCAGATAGGAAACTGGTCCACATCGGCGCCAACACCTGGATGGCGGTGCCGGTCGAATGTTTGGCAGAGTCTGGTTCAGGACCCCGGGCTGAGAGAAAATGTTGGAAGCTTTTCTGCGTCAACGTGGTTACCATCCCGGTCATATAGGTAGAGTGCACACTGAATCCGTTGGTCTTACGCAAAGCGTCATTTTGAATACCGAGGGCCAGACAGATACAAACAATGAATGGTTCGTGGTCGGTCCGGTTAGCTAGGAATAGGCAAGCACTCAGAATGAGGAGAACCTCTATAAACATCGCTATGGCGAGCGAATATCGTCGCAGTCGGACCGGTATGAAGCGAGTAAGCGTTAGACTGCAGATAATTCCCACCAGAAAAACAGCTACTGCCAAAAGCCGGTCCGCGGCCAGATACCACTCTTGGCTAGCTGCACTGACTGCAGCCAGAATACAGTTTCCAGTAAGATGTCCTGTGAAGGTGTTAGCGAGCAAAAAACTCGCTGCGTCAGCGTAACCGCCCACAAAGGCGAGGCTGATTGAGATTCCGAAGGCAGTATCTCTGGTCTCGTCCATATTTCAGCCCAAAATGCAAAAACAAGATCCGCAGACTAAGCAGATTAGCGCAGATTTCACAGACTATATTAAGGGTTCTTCCGGGTTTGGCGTGGGATTCAAAAGAGAGTCAGGCGCGGAGCCTTTGCCGCTGATGCCCGTTCTAGACCATGAAATGGTCCAACAGAACAGCCCAGGGCCGAAAGCTTTCGGCCCTGGGTTAGGCCACCAGGGAACCCACCCTGAAAGGGTGACCGATGAGTGGTGTTTCTTCCAAGAGGCAGCATTTATTGCAACTGTTGTGACATTCGGATCAACGGTCACCTAAACGGCGATCTTTCAGGGCAACAAAGCTCGAGTATGATAGAAGCACCGTTCGGTCGCCCTTTCAGGGCGGGGCTTGTTTCGCGCGATTCCCAGGGCTAAAGCACCTGGGCTGTTCTCTTGAACCATTTCATGGTTAGCAGCCCGACTGCCTGACTGGCCCCATGCAAAACCCGGAAGAACCTATATTTAGCAAGGACAACGATCGACGCGCATTCCAAGCGATTAAGCGTCAGCGCTGTTCTTGACCTCTGAAAATTTGAAAAAGGTAGTAGAGTGACGGCAGGAGGACGACGGCGCCTGCCCCAAGGGCCAATAACAGAAGTCTTAAGGTCGATTCCGGTGCAGCAGCGTTTTGAATAGTCACATCCGGAGTGACCAGGTGCGGGAACTGGGCCAGGGCCCAGCCCAAAAGAATAAAAGTTACCTGGGCTACCGCCGCGATTCGGGCCAAATAAAATCTACTAGACCAAAGCGCCAAGGCCGCGACGATCGCACTCACACCGGTCCACCCGAGCAGAACCGGGGCCCACCAATTGGTGAGGCCATGGAACATAAACGGGGCGCCATATTTTGAGGTAGCAAAGACAATGATGGCCAGAGGGATCAACGCTGCCTGAGCCCAGATTGCCCGCCGGCGAAAGTCGGCCTGGAGATCAGGTTGGGACTGAACAGCCACTGTCATATAGGTTGCCGCCAGGAAGGCGAAGAGCGCTAGCGCAAATAACCCACAGGTCAACGCAAACGGTGTAAGCCAACCCGCGAAGAACCCGGTGGTAACTTGATCTCCCACTAAGTGGATGTTGCCGGTAGTCAATGCACCTAACGTTAGGCCCTGGAAAAAAGGCGTGAAGAAACTCGCGATTCCAAAAATGGTACTCCATCGCCGTTGAACCGCGTCCTCGGTGGAATCGTATTTTCGAAATACAAAAGCCGAACCGCGCAGCACGATCCCGATTAACATAGCGGTGATGGGAATATGTAATGCAATCATTATCGCTGAAAATGCGCGGGGGAATCCCGAGAATAGCAAAACAACCACCAAAATCAGCCAGACATGATTTGACTCCCAAATGGGAGCGATGGCCTCAACAATAGCCTGCCGCTGACGCTTTCCCCTCGGGCCTGAGGCGAGTAAATCCCACATTCCGCCCCCATAATCGGCGCCGCCCATCAGCGCATAGACGATGAGCGAAGCCACCATGATCGCTCCTATTAGTATTTCAAGCATAAGCCCTTCGTTTTTGTTAGTCGTGCTGTTCTGGCATTACCCCACGCGCCTGCTCCGGAGCTAATATTCTGTTTCTGCTCAATGCTGGAGAACTGGCGCCCTTTTGATCCACTCGGGCCGTGTTTCCATGAACTGCCGCCGGAGCAAGAAGATGACAATGACCGCGAGCAGCAGGTAGACGAGCGTGAACGTGGTGAATGGTACGACCAGTCCAGGCATCGGAGTCACCGCGTCGCTCGTACGCATGACCCCATAGATGATCCAGGGTTGCCGTCCCAGTTCAGTCACAAACCAGCCGGTTTCTACGGCAATGAGGCCAAGCGGCGAGCAACAAACCAGCCCGCGGAGCAGCCATTCGTTATCGGGCAACCGGCGGGTCCGCCACCAAATCCAGGCCACCAAACCCGCGATCGCCAGCATGGCGCATCCGGTCCCAACCATGATATCGAAGGACCAATGCACCAGCCGCACATTTGGCCACTGATCGCGCGGGAAATCCTCAAGCCCGACTACCTTCGTTTCTGGATTCTCGCCAACCAGTAAACTCAGCCCAAACGGAATCTGAAGGCCGAAACTTACTGTCTGAGTGGCATCATCCGGAATTCCGCCAACCACCAGAGGTACGCCCGTGCTCGTCTGATAATGCGCTTCCATGGCCGCGAGCTTCGGTGGCTCTAGTTTGGCAACTTCCCGCGCGGCAAAATCTCCGCTCAGCATCTGCAGCGGAATCGAAACGCAGGCCACAACCAGCGCAATACTACAAGAGGCCCGATGAAAGACGCTTTGTGGATCGCGCAAAAGAAAAAACGCGTGGATTCCGGCAGCTAAGAACGCCGTAGCTACGTAAGCAGCCAGCACCATGTGAATGGTTTCGTGAAGCGACGCTGGATTTAACATCGCCGCGATCGGATTGATGTTGGCAGGTTGCCCGTTGACGACGTCGAATCCAGCCGGCGCATTCATCCAGGCGTTGGCCAATACCACGAACACAGCGGAAAGCACGCCGCTGACCGCGACCACAATTCCAGCCAGCCAATGCAGCACGGGTGAAATCCGGTTCCAGCCATAAAGATAGATCCCCAAGAAGATCGCCTCAGTGAAAAAAGCGAACCCCTCGAACGAGAATGGCATCCCGATGATGCCGCCCGCATATTGCATAAACTTCGGCCAAAGCAATCCCAACTCGAACGAAAGGACCGTACCGGACACAGCTCCGACCGCGAACAGAATCGTGGTCCCCGCCGCCCATCGCTTGCTCAATTCAAGAAAAACCGGCTTCTTCGTCCACAAGTAACACCCCTCAGAGACCGCCATTAGCAGCGGCATGGCCATTCCGATAACGGCAAAGACGATATGGAATGCCAGGGACATCCCCATCTGCGAACGGGCAAAAAACAAATCGTTCAAAACCCCTCCCGTACTGATTGGTTGGTTTCAGCCATCGGAACGCTTTGGAGCCAGGAGCAGCACGGTCATACTCCGCGCGCCTTGGGCGCCGTGTATAATGACTCCCTCAATGTCGCCGGTAGCGGACGGTCCGGCCATAAAGACACCGTAACTACTGGCAGTAAGATCGATCTGTCCATAAGCGTCGTGCATGGTTTCCACAATTGCTGTCGGATCGAGCAAGACCACAAGGTGCTGCGACAGAACCCCAAGAGCGTTTACCACCAGGTCCGCTTCCGTCAGCCATACCGCTCCGGCTTCGGCTACCCCGATGCGACTACGAACCACGCCGACGTCAACATCGTTCAGGTCGTGCGGGTCAAGGGCAGCTTCGAGATTCTTAGTACCGGGCACTTCCGGGACAACCGAACAGATAACTTTCGCCGTTGGAAACAACTCCGCCACCTTAGCCTTGGCAGCGGTCGCGTCCGCCACTTCGAACGATCTTCCCCCCATCACTTCCAACTCTCGCTGAAAATAGCCGAGGATTGCCTCGCCCACGTGCGACGATCTTTGAACTTCGGGGTTTTCCGGCAACGGCACCGCCGGCTGAGGCAGGTTGTTACGGACTGATGCAAGGATGATGTCACGTGAACTCATGAGTTTTTCCTCCGATTTTTTAGATACCACTGACGGAACGTCTGCCCGGGAGCCACCGGTACTTCGCGATGCTTGCCCCATGGGTTGAGCTTGTTGTACAGCAGGAACCGAGGCATATGCGGCAGGGTCTGCTCCACAACGGATTCGCCTGCATGGACCAACTTTGGTTGGGACAGCACTGCGCCCATCGCGCTCATGCCGACTTTTTTGCTGAGCTTCAGCAGTCCCTTCTCAGCAACGACGCGACGCCATTTATAGATCTGGTCGGCAATGTCAATCTTGACTGGGCAGACCTCACTACACGACCCGCATAGCGAGGAATGAAACGGAATTTCACGATACTTCTCCAGGTTGAAACCAGGGTCGAGAATAACACCAATCGGACCGGAGTAGGTCGCGCCATAACTCAGCCCGCCGGCGCGGCGATAGACCGGGCACGTGTTCATGCAAGCCCCACAGCGAATGCACTTCAGGGCATGCCAGAAATCCGCCGAGCCGAGCCGCTCGCTGCGCGTGTTGTCCACGAGCACCACATGCAACTCCCCTCCCCGGCGTGGGCCATGAAAGTGAGAGGTAAACTGGGTGATTGGCGAGCCTAGCGCGCTCCGGGAGAGCATGCGGATAAAGACTCCGAGATCTTGCGCGCGCGGAATCAATTTCTCGATGCCGATGCTAGCGATTTGCAGGGACGGCAAGCTCGCACCCATGTCGGCATTACCCTCATTAGTGCAAACTACGAATCCACCGGTCTCGGCCACAGCAAAGTTGGCGCCGGTCATTCCAGCGTCAGCGGCCATGAACCGGGGTCGGGCGGCTTGGCGCATCGCCTCGGTCAGATGATGCGGATCGGAATCGTTCGGGTCGGTTCCAATGTCCTTAGCAAAAAGGACAGCGACATCCGAACGGAGCTTGTGGACCGCCGGCACCACGATATGGCTCGGCGGCTCGTTTGAGAGTTGCTGGATGCGCTCCCCGAGATCAGACTCGGTCACCTCGATGCCGCGCTTCTGTAGGTAAGGCGTCATGCCGCACTCCTCCTGAAGCATCGACTTGCTCTTGATCAACGACTTGACGCCATGCGCCTGGAGAATGTCATGCACCAACGCATTGTGCTCCTCGGCATCACACGCCCAATGAACATGCGTGCCGTGTTTGGTCGCATTCTGCTCGAATTGCTCGAGGTATTGGTCCAGGTGCGTGAGCGTGTGCTCTTTGATTTGGGAAGCGCGCTCGCGAAGATTGGCCCATTCTGGTACATCGGCAACCGCCTTGTCGCGATTCTGGCGCATCCCCCAGACCTGTCGGTCATGAGTGGTCTCGTGCTTCTCAAGATCGATAAATCGCGCGGCTAAACCCTCGGGATCAACTGGACGGCTCATTGCGGACCTCCATTCAGAATCTGAGCGATATGGATCACCTTCAGCGGCAACTTCAGACGATCGATCACCCCCTTCATATGGAGTAGACAGGACATATCCGCCGAGGCGATGTACTCCACCCCATGGCGATAGAAATCGTGGACCCGGTCGTACCCCATCTTGGCTGAAACCGCCTCGTCGGTTACGCAGAAACTACCGCCGAACCCGCAGCATTCGTCGGGCCGATCGATTTCAAGCAATTCAAGCCCCCGGACCTTCCCCAGCAAATCTCGAGTCTTTGAAAAATAGGGCTCGTAGACACGCTCTGACGGTCGGGTATGTCCGAGTCCGCGGACCGCAGAACAACTGTCATGCAGACCTACCTTGTGCGGGAACGCGGCCCAGGGAAACTCCGTTATCTTCAGGTCATCGTGCAGAAACTCGATCAGCTCGCGAGTGCCAGCCCGGACCTTCTTCGCCTGAGGGGTCTGTTCGATCGCATCGAGATGAAACCGGACATGATGCACGCAGCTACCAGACGGTCCGACGATGGTGTCGAACCCTTGGAAACAGTCAACGAAGAGAGCCTCGGTTGCAGCGGAATCTTCTTGGCAACCACTGTTAGCCATCGGTTGGCCGCAGCAGGTTTGATTGAGCGGAAATTCGATCGAACAGCCGAACCTTTCGAGGAGCTCAAGCGTGGCAACGCCGACTTCCGGAAAAAACGCGTCGACGTAGCATGGAATGAAGAGTCCGACCTTCATCGGCGCGTTCCTCCTGTCACTCCCGAGAGTTCCACGTAAAGGTTAGTTTTTACTAAATACTCCATTGTGTCTCCTTTTTTGGTTACCGACCGTTCAAGACTGCTCTAGCCAGTTAGAGGCTAAATTTCGGCCGCTTACTTCAATTCGATAAGGCGATATGTCTTTAAAGAAACTACCAATCGCGCCGTCTTCCGCTATGGATCGGGAGAGATATTCTCTATTGCTCTAACGAGAGATGAGCTCCTTGACGAAAGTACGCACCAGAACATTGATGAGCCGCTGATTTTAGAACGTACGGATCTCATTTTAGGGTATAAAATATGTAAATTCTGAAAATGAGCTTTTCCTATGATAGATCACGACTTTCTTGAACCCGAACGGCTTCGTGCTTTCGTGGCGGTCGCGGAGACCGGTAATTTCACGCGAGCAGCGGAACGGCTTCATCTAACGCAGCCTACGGTCAGTATGCAGGTTCGACGCTTAGAAGAGAACATTGCACGGCCGTTATTTGAGAGGAACGCTCAGTTTGTGCGACTGACCCCGGATGGGGAATCAATGCTCGGCTATGCCCGTGAATTGTTGGAGGTGCTCGGGCGCGCTCGGCGGCAATTTGTTCAGCCGCCGTTAGAAGGATCGGTGCGATTCGGCATGGTGGAAGAACTCGGTATCACCGCTCTTCCGTTTTTACTGGCTCGTTTGCGTCGTGAGCATCCGCATTTTGAACTAACCATCGAAACCGGTTTGGGCCCTGACCTGCTCCAGCATCTGGCTGCCGGTAGCGTGGACCTCGTCCTAACCAAACGCGCCGCCGGCCACAACCAAGGGGAGGCTCTTTGCCGCCAAAAACTCGTATGGGTCGGTCAACCGGGGGTATTTGAAGCGGGTAATGATATAGTACCCCTAGTGTTATTTCCTCCCTCAAGCATTTCGCGCGAAATTATCCTGCGCACGCTTCGAGAACACGGGCTTCGCTGGTCCATTCGATTCGAGAGCGCAAGCATCGCTAGCCTGCGGGCGGCGGTTCTAGCGGGCCTCGGAGTAGCCGTATTCGGGGTCGGCATGATCCCAAATGGCGTCAACGTGTTACCTCCTTCGCTGCTTCCCGAATTGCCGGATGCCGAATACTTGTTGGATTTGCGCCCCGATTGTACCGATCGCGTGGTAATCGCTTTCGGTTCGATCTTGCGCCTGACCGGGCCTTTAATCATCCGGCAACTCGTTGACGAGCAAACACCGCTAGTGTTAGCAGCTGGCGATCCGGAACAAGCGAACTACCGTATCTCAGGCAATCTCCAGATGTATTAGCCCACGTCTAGCCGCGAACGCAATGGCCTCCCCTCGACCCGTTGCATTTAATTTGCTGAGGATGGACTTCACATGATGCTTTACGGTGCCTTCACCAATATAAAGAGCTCGTCCAATCTCTTTGTTGGTTCTGCCGAGGGCCAAATACTGCAGCACCTGAGTTTCTCGTTTCGTGAGCTCAGAACGAGACATCGATTCGGCAAGCTTTAGCCCGATCTCTGGCGGGAGGAAGCTCTGTCCCTGAGCGACTCGACGTACCGCCTCCTGGATCTGTTGAGGATGTGAACGTTTCGCCAGGAACGCTTTTACTCCCGCGCTGAGTGCCCGGCGGATATTTTGCTCTTGATCGCAAGAAGTCATCATCACAATCCGCGGCTTGGAAACTCGCTGCGACATCAATTCGGCGACTATTTGCAGGCCGTCTTTCTTCGGCATTCGAAGATCGAGCACAAGAACATCAGGGGAATGCTCATCATAGAGCTGACATGCTTCCTCGCCATCGGTGGCTTGAGCAACGATTTCTATATCGTTTTGCGAATTGAGAATTGCAGCCAATCCAAACCGAACGACCGGATGATCATCGGCAATTAAGACGCTAATTTTCTTTGCTCTCTCGGGAGGTGACGACCTGATAATAAGACCGTCAAACTGACTGTCGGTTGAAGCTGGGCGCGCCTTCCAATGGGCGGATCGGCAATTTTCTATCGCAATCGAAGTCATATGCTAAATCTCCGAAATCTGCTTTTGGACGAAGACGTTGCCTAATAACAAATAAAAATTCTCAAGATAGCTTTGCTCTATGCTTGAACCCAGCGTGTAAGATATCCGGGCTAGTAGCCAATCCCTGCCTGACAACCGGATGATCGTCTGCCAGGAGAACACGTATCGATGTTCTGGAGTTCAAATCAACATTTGGTAGAACTATCTTGTTAATGCTCTTCTTTTGATTGCGAAACTGCCTGGACGCTAACATAACTTTGACAAACTCTTGTTTCTAGGCAGCACAGTCGAGGTTGACCTGCGTGCTGCTTGAGTAGGCTAACACGGTTTTGACCGACGTCTTTAACGGGCTTGCGGATGTTTAACAGAATCTTGCGGAACGCTGAAACTGGCTCGGCGTGATGCCGACGATCCGCTTAAACTGAAAGCAAAAATGGCTTTGGTTCGCGAAGCCTGAGCGGAGCGCTACCTCGGCCAAGCTGAGCCCGCCATCCGTCCGGAGCAGCTGCTGCGCTCGTTCAACGCGCCGCGCGATTACATACTGGTGCGGCCCTAACCCGGTGGCTGCCTTGAACTGCCGCGCGAAGTGATAGGGGCTTAGATGGACGACAGCCGCCATTTGCTTGAGCGTCGGACTGCCTCCGAGATTTTCCATAATGTACTCGATGACTGCACGGAGCTTGTGGCGTGGAAGTACACCATCTGGCGACGGGCTCAGCCTGCGGGGGCCCGTGATATGACGGATCAGTTGAACGGCCAAAACATTGGCGAGCGACTCGGCCAATAGCGAGCCACCGACACCGCCGGCCCCCAATTCAGCATCCACAGCCAACATCGCGGAGCGGAGTTCTGACACGTTCAAGCCGTAGAGCGGTGGCAGCACTGTCCGACTTGAATCGAAGCCGAACGACTCGGCCGCGACCCGTGCGACCAGACTCGGCTCTAGGTAGATGAGAAGATCGTCCTTGCTCCCCTGCCAACGCACCAGCTGGGAACTCCCGGCTGGCACCACCGCGATCGAACCGGCGGCAGGCGGCATGTCCCGCGTCACCCCCTCGTACCGCACATCCAGCTTTTTTGGAGGGCGGCTAAGCAAGACCAGGCAATGATAAGATACCGGCGGCAAAGTGAATTCGACACTGGCAGAATCGGTACGATGACGAACCGCTTCCAACCCCTTCCATCCCATCCTGTAGCTCGTCGTGCACGGCGCAAACGGGACGAACTTTTGCAGTGCTTCGAGCTCTTTGGGACTGTTTTCCATTTGTCGGACCATCGTTACAAGGCTAGCGGAGGCAGAGCCTTGAGCAGCCAGCATCATCTGGGCCAATCCTTAACCTCTTCCACTTGTCACTGGGGAGTAGGTGTTATTCGGAAGACGCCCCGAACGACCATCAGGTATGAAATTTCGAACTTACGGGATTCCGTTCTGGGGTCGAGCAAAAGGAGTGAGGACGAGAGTTAACTCGCTCGGATTAGTCCGCGTCTGGCCGCGATCATACTGGCTTCAGTCCGCCCGATAGCATCTAACTTACTCAAAATAGACTTCACATGATGCTTCACGGTGCCTTCGCTGATGTAGAGGACTCGTCCAATCTCTTTGTTGCTCCTGCCATGAGCTAGATACTCCAGAACCTGAGCTTCTCGACGCGACAGTTCGGGATGGGACAGTGATTCCGCGATTTTGAGCCCGATTTCCGGCGGAAAGAAGCACTCCCCTCTACCAACCTTCCTCACAGCGTCTCTGATTTGTTGAGGACTTGTCCCTTTGACCAGAAAAGCTTTCGCCCCGGCTTTTACAACCTGCCGAATGTCTTGTTCGCTCTCATAAAAGCTCATTACTATAATCCGCGGTTTCGGGGCGCAACGCGCCATCAGTTCGCTGACGACTTGTAGTCCATCCTTCTTCGGCATCCGAAGATCAAGCAAAAGGACATCCGGAGAAAGCTGATCATAAAGTTCGCACGCTTCCTGACCATCAGCGGCCTCGGCTACGACTTTCATATCCCTTTCCGATTTAAGAATAGTGGCCAATCACTGCGTGACAACCGGATGATCATCAGCTAGGAGAACACGTATCTGTTGGGTTCTAGCCTCAGCCGATTTTTTCATAGTAAGATCGGCACGGTGACCACTATTCTGGTTCCACGACCGGGGGCTGTCTGGATCACTAGTTTTGCACCGATCTGGGCAGCTCTTTCTCGCATACTGCGCAGTCCGATACCCTCATTTTTCTTTGGACGAGCCTTAGAGATCCCGGACCCGTTGTCTTTGATTCGCAAAGTCAGATGAGGCGCCCCCCAGCGCAGGGTCACAGTAACCACACTCGGTTTCCCGTGACGAACAGCGTTGCTGATCGCTTCTTGGGCAATGCGTAACAGTTGATGCTGTATTCTCACTGCCAGCCGTTCCTCAGGAATGTGGTTGGTGAGTCTATCTAAACATCCTCGCATCGCTTCGTTCGCTCTCGTCGGTTGGGTCGCAATCTCCGGCGAGATCTGCCGCCGCCGCTGAGCGCTGGTGATCATAATTCTCGGAATGATTTCACTTTGCACTTTCGAGAGCCCTACGAATTACCCGGAGCAACGCGTCCTTGCCGACCGGCTTGCGCAGAAAAGCCACTGCACCAGATCCCAGCGCTCGGTCTTCCTCTTCTTTGGTAGCCCTCGCGCTAAAGAAGATCACGGGAATACGCTGCTCGGCTTCGCTTAAACGGCGCTGCAACTCCAGTCCGTCCATATTTGGCATCCGCACATCAAGAATCAGGCACGCTGCCTCGGCCGCGCGCCCGGAGTTCAGCAAATCTTGAGGCGACGCGAAGCTCTCTGCTCGCATCCCTAACGAGCGGACGAGTCTCTCGGCCGACCTTCTCACGGAGCCGTCATCGTCCACAATGAAGACGAGCGGCGCTCCAGATGTATTCAATTTCGCGGCCATCGCAGTTTTCCAGTCAGGTAGTGATCCTGGCTTAACTAAGGGCGCCCAGCAGGAAAGTTCTACTGTCCCTTGGTATAGGTCGATTTGTTTATGGGTGCCCGGTTAGTCCGAGCTTTTGCGCCATTCTAACTAAATCGGCGAGCGACTCCGTCCGCATCTTCTGCCTGATGTGAGCCCGATGAAACTTAATCGTTCTTTCGGTGGTTAGTAGTTTACCGGCGATCTGTTTGTTGGGAAGGCCCGCTACCAGAAGAGCAAGTACCTCTCGCTCGCGCGGAGTGAGCAGGTCATAGCGGCACCGCAGTTGGGCGACCTCGGCTCGCCGCTCGAGCTTGTCGCGGTCCCGCTCAATAGCAGTACGGATCGCGTCCAGCAAATGGCGAGGCCGGAACGGTTTCGTTAGAAACTCCACTGCTCCTCCCTTCATTGCCCGCACCGTCGTCGGGATGTCGCCATACGCTGTCATGAATATAATAGGGAGTTGGATTCCGGATTTGGTTAGTTCACGCTGTAGATCCAGACCGCTTAATCCTGGTAGGCGCACGTCAAGGACGAGACACGCCGGACCTGCGAATCGCGCGCGTTGTAGGAAATCCGCCGCAGATCGGTAGGTTTGAACTTGGAATCCGATGGATTGGGCGACGCGCTCGATGGAGCGACGAACCGATGGGTCGTCATCAACCACAAACACAATGGGCTCCGCCTCATTCATGATGCGGCCCGTCTGCCGCGG
>Ga0210389_10002853_pt1 | contig 13540 bp, 12 predicted proteins | sample IncBWH28OmetaG_FD_160127 | JGI IMG/M metagenome (GOLD analysis project Ga0210389, IMG submission 160127) | Forest soil microbial communities from Barre Woods Harvard Forest LTER site, Petersham, Massachusetts, United States - Inc-BW-H-28-O ...
GCCCTCCAGCTTCTCCATCACAATAAAAGGACGGCCGTCGTTATCCTCAATGTCGTGGATGGTGCAGATATTTATGTGATTGAGTTGCGAAGCGGCGCGCGCCTCGCGCGTAAAGCGCTCCAGCGACCGCTTGTCCTTGATGAGATGATCGGGAATAAACTTTAGCGCAACCCGTCGCCCGAGGCGAGTATCTTCTGCCTCGTAGACAACTCCCATCCCTCCGCCGCCCAGCTTGCCGAGCACGTGGTAGTGGGAAACGGTTTGGCCGACCATGTCCATGAAATTGTGTAGCGCCGTCCGCGCCGCACTTGTGCGCGAACGTGAGAATGTTAGAGTGTCGCGGAAGCAGGGTCAACCACGAAGGGGGATCGCTGTTGGCATCTCAAAAGCCCTAACGCCTCCTCTTCCGGGCCAGAGGTGCGCGCCAGAGTCTGTTTGGCTTGTGGACGGACGATTCAGAGCGGAATGTGGTTCACAAGAGCGGAATACTGCTCCAAGTGTGGTGCGCGCCTGGAATGATTGCTGCTAGCCGCAAAGCCGCTCTGAGCCTACCCACAGTTGAGCTAAATCTCTGAGGTTGCGCTTGTATGTACGCGTTACCAGGTATTCCTCCCCACCTTTTACATGCAGCCTGTACTCTCCCGTCGGCAAGGGTTCGATCTCCTCGACCGCCAAACTATTCACGACGACCGAGCGGTGAATGCGAATAAAACCGTATGGTTTGAGCTTCTCGGCCACGGACGAGAGAGACTCATGTACCAGATAGGAATTAGGTCGGTGTCGCAGCGAAACGTAATTACCCTCGGCTTGCACGGCCAGAATGTCGTTTAAATCCAAAAGTAAGATTCTACCTTTTGCCTTGAAGGCGATTCGTGGCGTCTGTCGTTTTGCTATAACCTCCAACCGGCGGAAGGCTCGCAGGAGGTTTGCAGCATCAACTCGGACTACCGGATGCAATGAAGTATCTGCAACTTCGCGGAACTCGTCCGGTGTCGATGTAAGAGGGTAATCCCGTCTACTCTTGGTGGAGAAGATCGTGGCTCCCCACAGTGGGCTAGCCGAAGAGTCTGCATCAGCGTGAGCAGTTGGCTGAACAAACATCTCACGTGTAATGGCCTTTCGATCCTGAATTCCGCCGGCGCTCATGATGGAACCCCTTGCTTCCAGGCCTGTACCTTTATTTCTGCCCAGCGCTCACGGCTGACGGAAAGCTGGATTGCGCGCCGAAATAACACTCAATGGATTGCAATTTCCCGTTCTTGATTCGGAGATACTCCACGTTCCGGAACGATTTGCCGTTCTTGGTGTGGCAAAGATACTTCACAAAAGCATCTTCCGCGCCCGTGATGATCCGCTCCAGGTCAAAATGTCCAATGAAATCAACCTGTGTGTCCCAGCATTGCGTTTTGAAAGTGCTCTTGCTGATGTGGTCGTCGCCGGCCGCGCTCGTAAAGGTGAAGTTGTCGGCGAGCAGGGCATCGAACGTGCCCAAGTCCTTATTTCCCCAGGCCGCGTACCACTTACGGATGATCACCTCGTTCGTCAAGTTCTGCCGCTCCGAGCCGCTGACACTTGCCGATCCCGGCAGGCTCACGGCACCAACCAAAGCGCAGGTTCCGGTTGCGAGCAGATTCCTGCGCGACACTGCGATCCCTGTCGCTGTCATTTCCCGTTCTCCTTTTCATGAGGTGGTCTGAAGCGCTTCACCCGATCGAGATGCTGTCCGAGCATACAAACCGGTTGGTATGTAACGGTGCTACTGCTGTCAAGTGATGCAATCAACCTCGCTTGCGGTTGCCCGGCGCGCGCAGGGATCGTAGCCAGTCCACGATGTTTCTGATCCCCGCTTTCATCACTTTCGGGTCCTGAGCATTCTTTGCCAGCGACGCATAGCCTTCGACCATCGCAATCAGTAAGCCAGCCGCGTCGGCAGGTTCCACGTCGCGGCGAACGCTTCCGTGGGTCTGGCCCTCTTGCAAAGCGGAGGCAACAGCCTCACGCCAGGCCTCGAAGATTGTCGCCAGCCGTTTCCGGAATCCCGCGTCAAGAGGAGACATCTCCTGCGCCAGATTGTTCAGTTGGCAGCCGCCCCGCACATCCGCGGGCCGAATGGGTATCTTTCGAACAGCGTCGATCAAAGCGTCGATGGGGTCCTTGCCGCTCTGTAGAGGCCGCACCCACTTGCCGCGGACGTCGGGGGCGATGACCTCTTCGACCACGCAATATCCCAAGGTTTCCTTGCTGTCGAAGTGGTAGTACAGTGCGCCCTTGGTGACGCCGGCGACGGCCAGAATGGTGTCCAGGCTGGCACCCTGGAAGCCTGATCTGTAAATCTCGCGGGAAGCCGCCTGTAGCAAGCGCTCGCGCGTGCGCGCAGAATCGCGCAGCCCAGCTGCTCTACGTGCCGGATTCTTACGCGCGGGCAACATACCAACCAGTATGTATGTTAATCACCTGAAAATCAATCGCATTGAGTCGCCCGACTTTTGCCGGCTGGCATTCTCGAATTTAGTAACCTCTCGCCAGTGTGTATGGAAAGCTGGAGAAACGCCGCTCTGGCCGTTTTGAAACCGTCCCACGAGGTTGTTAGTCCGCCACTCGTTTTCGAAGTCTGAAGTGTTGGGCCTGTGGTCTCACGTAATCGTTGTGAACGTGGAACACCACCTGCTCCTTCAGTTTTCACTCAGCAGGAATTTGTGAAGTTGTCAGCCAATTCTGCTCTCAATTGCACACTAACCTGTCCGAGCGCCGAGTGGTCCCTGACGTAAATCGCCAGTCCTTTCGGCACCACGACCTTACCGGAGGAAAAGAGGACATATGATCACGCATAGGCAGTTGCGGAATTTCTGGATAGTCGGAGTTGCGACGATGGTTCTGGCTTGCTTCAGCAATGCGGTCGCGCAAGCGAGCTACAAAATTACCGATTTGGGCACCAACCGCGGCAGCGACAACTTTAGCATGGCCATGGGCCTCAATAATCACGGTTGGTCGGAGAACATGGATGGGTTCGTGAACCCTCCCGAGAATAATCTGTTCACGACAGTTGCAAGGGGCCGCGCGGTGATAAACATCAACGGACTCAACATTGACCTGGGCACACTGGGAAAACCAGATGGCAACAGTTGGATCAACTGGGGAGGGATCAACGAGAGTGGAGCAGCCGTCGGTATGTCTGAAACAGCTGTTCCAGATCCGGACGGCGAAGACATTTGCGGCTTCGGCACACAACTTATCTGTGTTCCGTTTTTTTGGAAAAAGGGCCGGATGAGCGCTCTCCCAACAGTGGGCGGTAATAACGGACAGGCCAGCGCCATTAATAACCGCGGAGAAGTCGCAGGCTACGCGGAAACGAGTGTCATTGACTCCGATTGCCCGCCTTACAAGATTACATCGGCGGTATTGTGGGCAAAAGGCAAAGCCGTAGCGCTTCCCGATGTAGGCGCCGATCCAGATGGGGTCGCATTCGGCATCAACAATCAAGGCCAAGCAGTAGGCTACTCGGGAACGTGCCTCTTTGCGACGCACGCCGTAATGTGGAAAAACAACACCGTCCTCGTGCTTCAGGACCTCGGAGGCACAAAGTCCAATATCGCCTACGTCATCAACAACCGCGGCCAAATGGCTGGGAAAGTCCGCAGCGCCGATGGAACAACCTACATAGCCGCTTTTTGGCAGGCGGACGGCACTCTCACAACCATCGGCATTCTGCCGGGAGATTTTGCCGCCTTCGCCACCGGCATCAACAACCGCGGCCAAGTGGTGGGAAACAACTTTGACTCCGACTTCAATTGGACCCACGGCTTCATTTGGCAGAATGGTGTGATGACCGACCTTAACACGCTAATTCCCGCGGATTCTAACCTCGCCATAATCTCGGCGAGCAATATCAATGACCGCGGACAAATCTCGGGTATGGCAACGGTGCTCGCTGGACCCCATGCGGGCAACATCCACTCCTATCTTGCAACCCCTGTGAATGCAAGCCTCCTCGGCAAGTCGGTTGCCGATGTCGTACGTACACTCCCAAAAACAACTTTGCCCACGAATGTTGGCAAACAGCTTTTGCACGGCTCCGCACACTGCCGACTCGATCGATAAAACTATTTTCGGAGCATCCGCACCATGCCTTCCGGCCTGCGCGAAGCTGCAAGACCGGAGGTTGGGCGGGACAACGTTATGCGGGACAACAGGGGTCACGACAACATGGGTCACGCGAACATCGCGTGACCCATGTTGTTTACGGCAAGAACTGCGGGGAAGCAAGACTCCGTGATTGCCCTGCGCGTCTCTGACCAAGCCCGTTGGCCGTGGTTGGTTGGAGCCACCAAAGTCTATCCGGGCGTGGGAGCCGACGTTGTTATGCGATCAGTTGTCCTCATTGACCGTCGTTCGACAGATCCGCTCGCCGATAGACTCCAGCCGTGAACCCGGAAAGTTGCACTGATGGAAACTGCTTCACAAGCACGTACTGCAATCCCGGCGCCGTGATAATTCTCGGGGGAAGATCGGGCATTTCATAGGGCGATATTGTGGACAACAGCCATTCTGGGCGAACTTGTGCGAGAGAATTTACTTCCACAACCACCGGTCGCTCTGCCGCCGGCAAGTATCTCGCGTAGTACCAGACGAGCACTCCGGTTCGGAAGTCCTCTGTCGAACCAATCCGCGCCGCTCCTGTCTGCGCTGCTTCTGCACGCGTATTTCCAGCAATAAACTCCAGCGCATCCTTATAGTGTCCCCGGCCAACATCCCACAGCTGCACCGACAGCAGCAAATTTCCCAAAGTCCAGGCGGCCAGCGCGCCGCCGATCAGCCATCGCGTGCGTTTGGCATGGGCATCCCACAATTTGCCGACCGCCAGCGCCGCCAGCAGATATAGCAAATACACATTCACCAGAAAATATCGCGGATAAAGAACCTGTCGCCCGGTCCAGGCAATCAGCGCCACGGGAGCGACAATCAGACCCGTCAAGAAGAATGTCCAGCGCATGTCGGCGTGTCGCGCCATTATGACGATCTGCCAGGCGATAAAGCAGAACACGACGACGACCAAAGCGCTCCCGAGGCGAAAACTTCCAGGCAGTCCAAATGTGTAACTGATCGTTTCACAAAGCACCGCCCATATCCCGACTTGCGGAGCGGGAGCGGAGATCATTTTGCGGATATCCACCAGCCACAACGCCACCATTAATGCCACGGGAGCAGCATTCAGAACGACAAATTGGATCGCCGATTTTCGGGTTCTCTCCTGCCACAGCATCACCGTCATCGACCACACGCCAAGCGCGACCGCCACGCTCACATAAGTGAGGCTTCCCAACGTGCCGACGACGACTGCGAGGCAATAGCCGGCAGAGTTCCGCCAGATCCGATCCCGCAGGTAGCTCTCCATGCAATCGTAGCCCACCAGCGCCATGCAACAGGCGATCGCGTAACCGCGCGCTTCGGACGAGTAGAACACGGCCAGGTATGACAGAGACATCAGCAGCCCCGCCACGAATGCAGTCGCGCGCGACTGACGCCCTCCGATCCGAATCGCCGCCAGTGTCGCACCCATCCCGGCGAGGATCGACGGGACACGGTACACCCACCAGGCTTTGCGCGTTCCGCAAACCAACATCCAAAGAGAGATCAGATAATGGTTGTTTTCATGATGAATGGTAAATACCTGGCTCGCGGACTTCAGCTGCGCGGCGATTGCCAACGACCATATTTCATCCATCCACAGTTCCCCCGTGCTACCTCCCACGCGCAGCGCTAGGCCCAGAAGCAGCACTATGCTCATCGCGGTCCAGAAGAATAGCTGGTGGCGGCGCGGCGAAATAGTTCGGCCGATCATAGGTGCAAGATCATGGTCACAAGTTCATGGTCGCAAGTTCATGGTCGCAAGATCATAGACGCGAGATCACAGGCGCGAATCATACGTACGAGGCGAGGACCCAGTCAATGAAACCTGAGCAGATCGTGGGGGAATACACGAATGGTTGGCATGACATCCCATCAGCGATTGACACCGCTGCGCGGGTGGCAGAAGGCTGAGGTTTTGCCGGCGATCACTTTCGCCGAGCCTTAGCCCCGCGAGTCGCCGATGCTCGCTTCGACCTCACTCCGTCCGAGCCGTCTTGGCATTCTTCGCTACCCGCAATTTCCACGCCGTGCGCAGCGCGCCGGTCAAAACATCTTCGCTCGTCTTCGCCAGGCGAATATGAGTTGCACCCATTCGTCCCCATCCACCATGAACGGGAAGAAAGATCTTCGGCATCTCCTCTACGAAGGCGCTTTGCTGTTCCGCGTTGAGCATGAGGTTGCCATAGCCCTGCTTAGACGAGGCGAGCGTGGCAAAGATATGTCCGCCTACGCGGAAATCGGCCGCGCCCATATGCGAGCCCTCTTCAGCGCCCTCCATGGTAAGAGCGATGCGGCGAAAGTCGTCGATTGTCATGCCATTTCTCTCCTGAGGAAAGTATCCTACATCGCCCGACAGGTGAAGGTGACGACCCCATCTACACCCGTCTATCAGCGCATACACTCGTCAAAGGGACGGATCTTTCATATGGTCCAGGCATTTAGTCCTGGTGCGCGGCATCGCCACATTCGTGTCTCGTCAAGTCCCGGTTCCCCAGGGGTTGTCCGCGCAAAAATATTTGAGATTGCAGTGTGCTGGGAACTACGCCGCTGGCACTTTCGTGGAATCCGGTGGCACCCGAGAGCTATTCTAAAAAAGTGCGCAAAGTCTTACCTTCCGATTGAGCAGTTCTGGGGGAGGGCTGCCCGGGCGTCCTGGATTCGAAAGAATCCGGACGCCCGTTTAATTTAAGCTGTTAGCCTTTGGCTTTTAGCTACGAGCAACGAACTGCCGGGGTCGATCCGCGGGCGCATTTGTTTGCTAAAAGCCAATAACTAGGAGCTAAGAGCTAGTTCGTCGAGATCGTGAAATTCACCGTTATCCGCGCCTGTGTTTCGACGGGCTGCCCATTCTGAAGGTAGGGCTTGAAGTGCCACTGTTTCACGGCCTCTCTTGCCGCTGTCGCCAGAATCTCCGGTCCGCTCAAAATCTGCAACTCCTGAATCGTTCCATCGCGCGCAATCAGCGCTTGCAGGCTCACAGCGCCCTGCACCTTCATTTGCCGCGCCAGCAATGGGTAATCCGGCGGCACGCTGACAGTCACATTCTGCGCGGCTTGCCGAGTGATCTGCACTCCGCCGCCCGCCGCGGAAGACCCGACGCCCGGAGGAGCCGTCACGCTTCCTCCCGAGGCACCCGATCCCACATCCACATGAATGGCGGGATTCTTGCCTGGAACGTTTACGCTTCGGTTCCCAGCCACGACTTGAATTTCCAAAGGCGGCAACGCCGCGCGCTCGGTCGTAGCGGTAAAGGGAGTTGCGGGCGTTTCTTCCGTCTTGGCCGGCTTCTTATCATGCGCGGCGGGGGTGGGCACGCTCGGAGCCTCGGCTACGGCTTTGGCTTTCCTCAGCGCGATCGCTTCGGCCGATTCTGTTTGGGGAGGGAACCAGAAATCCCAGTCCTTCGCGATCACGGCCCCGAGAGCCAAAAGCAATATGGCCAGCGCGATCAGCATCCGCTTGCGCTGCGTTTCGACATCCGCCGTGGGCGAAGTGATCCCGGTGCGTCGTCCCAGCTCTAAATTCCCGCGCTCCGGATTGGTTGGCTGCACCTGGATTGCGGACTGGGTTTCATCGTGTAGCTTTTCGTCGTCGAGCCTGGGCACAAAGCCATCCTCGGGGGACCGGTCGGAATTAAGGGGACTGCTCCCTAGTATGCCCTGAAAGCCGCGTCAATTCCAGAAAATACAAGCTAATGCACCACATCTTCAAGCAGTTACCGCTGTGTGATCGAGATCACAATCGCTTGTGCCGGCGGTCACTGCCCCAGATTTTCACCGGACGCACACTGAAAACCTGATACCTCCACGGCAAGCCAGGTGCGTCCGCGCCCGCGGGCCCGTGGGATCGCAAAGGGGGTGAGATGTTCTCGCCGTATGGAGTGGAAATTATCGAAAGCTGTCTGACTTGCAAGATGCTCGCCGAGCGGCTCTTTTGCGACCTGCCGACCGCCGCGCTGCAATCCTTTGAAAACATCCAGCATGTAACCGCTTATCCCGAGGGCGCCGTCTTGTTTGTCGAAGGTCAGGTTCCGCGCGGCATCTTCATCGTATGCAAAGGCCGCGTCAAACTCTCCATCTGCGCGAGTGACGGCAGGACTCTCATCCTTAAGATCGCCGAGGCCGGCGAAGTTCTTGGCCTGAGCGCGTCCGTCTCCGGCAAAGCCTACGAACTCACCGCTGAGACGCTGGATACTTGCCAGGTAAATTTCGTCAATCGCGAAGACTTCCTGCGTTTTCTCCGGGACCACAGCGAGGCCTGCTTCCGGGTCGCTGAACAACTCAGCGAGAAGTACAACGTGGCTTGCCACGAAGTTCGCTCGGTCGGCCTCTCGCGTTCGGCCGCCGAAAAACTTGCGAAGCTTCTCATGGAGTGGAGCGCGAAAAACGGCGAAGCCCTAAAGCAGGAGCCGCGCCTCATGCTCTCGCTGACTCACGAGGAAATCGCGCAGATGATCGGAACCTCGCGCGAGACAGTGACCCGCCTGTTCGCCGATCTGAAGAAGCGGCAGATTCTTCAGACCAATGGTCCGATCCTGGTGATCCGCAACAAAGCGGCGCTGCGAATGTTGGCGGCCACGGGGTAAAGGCGGCTCCGTACGAGCGGCAACATCGGCGTAAAACAAAAAGGCTGGCAGCGAATTGCTGCCAGCCCCCTGATTAACTTTTGCGAATTACCTACCGGCGACCGCCTCGCGATGCGCCGCCACCGTGATATCCGCCTCCGCCATGCACCTCGCCGCCGCGTGGCGCTGTACCGTGGAAGCCATTGGTCGGACCGCGGCCTCCAACTCCGCGCCCATCATAGCCATGACCAACATAGCCATGACCAACGTATCCGCGGCCTTCAAATCCGCGCCCAACATATCCGCGTCCAGCGAATCCGCGGCCGATCGGTCCGCGATAGTAGCCGTAGCCTGGATAGAACGGCCGACCCCATCCGTGATACCACGGGCCCGCTCCGATAAACACTCCACCGGCAAACCAGCTGGAACCGTAATACCCATATGGCGCACATGCATATGGAGCATACGGGTAATACCCATAGTCGCAAACCGGAGGCGCGTCCACATAGCCCGGCCCAACTCCGACTCCGATTCCCACTCCCACCTGTGCCTGGGCAGCCGACGTAAACGCCAGCGGCACCATCAACACTACCAACATCGCAAAATATTTAAGTGACTTCATGGTAAAACCCCCTTGTTCCGGATCCCGTGTTCACCGCTCAACCATTCACAAGATACCGAGGCTTCCAGGTTTTCTGCTGCTTCTGAACGCCTACTCATTTGAACGCGGATGGGCGGGAAAAGTTTCGGGAGGGCGAGTGGCTGATTTCAGCCATCACGGTTGAATTCAACCACTTGCGAGGGGTGACACCTTTGGGTGTGGCATTTGCGAGGTCCGCCACCGGGGCATTTGCGACGTTAGAACAAAAGAAAGGCGTAGCCTCTGGGCCACGCCTGACCGATACCGACCGCAAAGGTGGCTGCGGCCACCGCGCAGCCTAGTTCTGGATGATCACCTTGCCGCCGGCTGGGTTTGCATTCAGGGACTGACCGGCGGTGTATGTGTAATTATCAGCCGAGGCTGAAAGACTGACCGAATGAACTGAGCTGCCAGTCGATGTCACTGGAGGTGTGAACGGGTCGTTGTTATTGGCCCAGTTGATATTGAAACTGGCAGCAGTGCCGATGATCTGCATTTTGCCCACGCCCGGCGGAAGCGAAGTCCCGAGAGGAATGGCCACCGTCGGAGGATTATAGGTCGGCGAGGTGGGACTTCCGCCAATGGTGATAAAAATCGGACCTGAGCCCACCTGGATGGCAAACGGGCCGCTCAGCTGAACGGGCGGCTGGGTGTTAGCTTCATAGATGTAATAGTTGGCGGCGCAATTGTAATTGGGAGTCGTGAAGTTGCCCGAACCCCCGTTGGCGACCGCAAGGGTCATTGGAGAATACACGGGCTGGCCGTTACCGTTGATTTGAAACGCAATTACAATGTCGAGCCCGGAATTGTTGTTAAAGGTGACTTGATCTCCCTGATTGACAATGATGCCCTGTCGCGAGGGAGTGAAGCTAGTATCAATGTTCACAATCAAGGTTATTGCATCAGGCATCGGATAGTTGGGCGCTGCGGCCATGGCTGGCTCCTTTTTTGGATTGAATTTAGTTACTTACCGCTGGCCTTAAAGCTCGGATCCGAGAGCAATCCCTGCAAGTCGGGAGTGTTCTTCAGGTCCGCGAGGGCATAACCTTTCTGAAGGCATTTCTCGATGTACTGTAACGCCTGAGCGCGATCCCCTAAATCCTCATACGCTATGCCGACAATTGCCAGGACGTTAGGGTCGCCCGGGGAAAGGGCAAGCGCCGATTGTATGCGAGAAACAGTCTTTTCGCGAATTTTTTTCTTGCCATAAAGAACCGCCAACCGGGCTTGGGCGAGGGCGTCGCGCGGGCTATTCCCCACTGCCTGTTCGAGGAGCGCCACTTCGCGGTCGAGCGCCCGACTCGCTCTCTCATTGTCTTTGAGGCCTTCGTAGGCGCTCAAAAGGTTGCCCCAAACGGTGTAATCCTTGCCGTTGATCTCGAGGGCTTTCTCGGTTGCGGTGGCAGCTTCGGAATACCGCTGCTGCTGGATGTAGAGATATCCCAAGTTGGCATAGGCGGCGTAACTGGGGTCGAGGGCAATCGATTTCCGGAGCATCTCTTCTGCCTCGGTGTAATGCTTGTCACCCATGTCGCTGTAAGCTGCACCTAAGTTAAGATAGAGCGCCGCATTGTCGGGAGTAAGAGCGATTGCATGGCGATACTGTACGACCGCTTCGTCGTAACGTTCGTGTTCGTCGAGGAACGCACCGAACGAGTTGTAGCCGTCCCATGAATCGGGGCGGAGCGCGATCGCCTTTTTGAAAGCGGCTTCGGCATCGGCGGTGCGGCCCGCACTGTCATAGGACCGGGCAAGGCCGTTGACCGCGTCAGCATTGCGGGGATCGAGTTGCAAGGCGCGCTGATTCTCCTGCAAGGCGAGTTCGTACTTTCCAGTGCTGCGGTGGATTTTGCCTAGGGTCACGTAAACCGCGGGCAGCCGATCGTTCAGTTGTTGCGCTTTCTGGCAATTGGCAAGAGCTTCGTCGATCCACTTCGAGTCCTTGTCGAGGGAATATTTCAGGCGATACGCTTCGCCGAGCTGCGCGAATCCCAGCGCAAATCGTGGATCGGTCTTAACTGCCTCGTTGAGTCCCGTGATCGCCAGATCGAGATTCCCCGGCTTGTCATAACGCTGCGTATAGCCGAGCGCCTTCAGATATAGTTCGTAAGCGCCCGCGTTAACCGCACCCCCGGAAGCCCGCAGCATCTCCGGCGTAATCTCGATCTTCATGAGCTTCGCCATGCGCGACACGGCTTCATCTTCCAGCGAAGAGAAATCTCCGGCGCGGTCTTCCAACTGCACCGATCCAATCTGCCGCAGATTTTTTGTGTTGATGAGGTTGAGCGTCATGCGGATCGTCTGCCCATCGCGCTGCAAGCTCCCCTGCACGGCGATTGTCGCGCCCAATTCGCGTAGCGCCGATCCGGGATCGGCTATCTTCTGGCGCCGCACCTCGCTCGTCGGCACTACCCAGAGCGACTCCTTGCCTACCTCGAGATTGGTCAACCGCGACGCCAGACTATCCATCAATCCCGCTGACACCGCTTCATTCGCTGGATCGTTGCCAACATTGTCAAACGGCAAGACAGCAATATGATCCACCGGCCGTGCGAGCCATCCTGAAATCCGCTCATGCACGGGCGGCAGAAACGAAATGATGGCCAGCAGAACTGCGATACCCAATCCGACCAGCCATCGGCTCCAGTGATGGACAGGCGCAGCCGTGCTGCCCCAAAGTGGACGCGAAGCCTGCTCGATCTGCGTGCGCAGGTCTTTGGCAGAGAGTGACGATGGCCTTGCAGATGACAGCCGCGACGCCGAGCGTGAGGAGTGCATCGACGGACGGGTTGACGAAACTAATCCCGGAGCTGTGGCCGAAGCGCTTCCGCCCATCGCTCGGGCCGCCGTTGCCGGATCCAGATGTCCGCGAAATTCCTTCAAGTCCGCGAGCATCTCGCGACAGGTCGCATATCGAGTCGCCGGCTCCTTCGACAGCGCGCGATAAATAATGCGCAGCAGCTCGATCGGTATCTCCGCCTCATCCATGGGCTCGGGCGGCTCGTTAAGGATCGCGAAAATCGTCGCCGCCGGTGTCTCCCTGTGAAACGGATTCCGCCCTGTTACCATCTCCGCCAGGATGATGCCGAGCGCCCAGATGTCGGCGCGCTGGTCCGCCACTCGCCCCATCGTCTGTTCGGGCGACATGTAGCCGATCGTTCCGGCCGTCGAGATGCTCTGCGTGCTCCCGGTCGCGTGGGCCAGCCGCGCCAGGCCGAAGTCGACAATCTTGGCCACGCCCTTCTGGGTAATGATGACGTTCGACGGCTTCACATCGCGATGGACGATCGCGCCCGCGTGGGCCGCGCCCAAACCCTCCGCGATCTGAATGGCGATGTCGGTCGCGTCGCCGATCGAGAGCGGTCCACGCAGAATCCTGTGCGCCAGTGTCTCGCCCTCGTAATATGCCATGACGATGAAGACGCGCCCATTCGGCGTCTCTTCAAAGCCATGAATCACACCAATATTCGGATGGTCGAGCGAGGATGCGGTTCGCGCCTCGCGTAACACGCGGTCACGGTCGCTGGCGTTTGCCACCAGATTTTCAGGAAGAAACTTCAGCGCGATGGTTCGCTCAAGCTTAACGTCGAGCGCGCGATACACGACCCCCATCCCGCCAGCCCCGATGAGGCCGAGGACCTTGTAATTCCCAACTACCTCTCCCGCAGACAAAGTGGCGCCAGTGTTAGCCAAGCAGCGTTTCCCACACCGGATCGACTCGGCAGCAAGAGCCCTTTAGAGCGATCGCGCAACCGGCCGCAATGTTGAGCACAATTCTGCTCCTAATCGATGATGATAAGCTACCGAATTTTGGCGACCCAAAGAAGTAATAGGGCGTGTCCGTAAAAACTAAGCTTCGAGTTTCGAGCCGCGGAACCCGAATCGCCAGGCCCGAGTTCTAAAAGCTGAAACCTGGCGGCTGATGGCTGTTTCTGGTGTAGACTTCGGAAACCAGCAAATCCGCTGGCAAAAAGGGCCCCATGCAACTTCGTCTCGAGAGCCGTCCTGTCGGCGACGTTCTCATCGTCCAGTGCCACGGACGCATCGTTGCCGGCAATGAAGTTTTTACGCTGCATTCTTCCGTTGGCGACTCCATCGTCAAATATGGAGATGTAGTCCTGCAACTCGATCAAGTCGATTTCGTCGACTCGAGCGGCCTGGGCGCGCTGGTTCGCCTGATGCAATCGGCTCGCGCCAAGGGTGGAGAT
>Ga0210389_10002854_pt1 | contig 13539 bp, 23 predicted proteins | sample IncBWH28OmetaG_FD_160127 | JGI IMG/M metagenome (GOLD analysis project Ga0210389, IMG submission 160127) | Forest soil microbial communities from Barre Woods Harvard Forest LTER site, Petersham, Massachusetts, United States - Inc-BW-H-28-O ...
GAGATAGCGCGACCGTCGATGCGGACATAAGGCCGCAGGTCATCGCCGGACTTGCGCATGCGCGTTATGCGAGTGGGTGCTACACCTTCTTCAATAACTGACCCGCCACTAAGCAATGACCAGCAAGTCATATTCATGCCGCCAGCTTCGAGTGACCAGTCAACCTGCGGGCCACGACCATGAACAGCAATCAGAACGTCGTCGCCGCGCAACTCGTCATACTGTTCAGTTTCTGAGAAGCCAAGGGTCATGGCGACAGGAAGCGGATAGCTTACATCCGCGAGGCACGTTCCTTGGGCATCCAGGTATGGCGTCAGGCGAATCTGACGAATCCCATATGGGAGGATGTCAGATGTACCAGAAGCGCAAGTTTCAGTACTGGTCATTTTTTCTCCTTAATTGGATCCTTGTACGTATGCGTTTCTATTGGCTGACCTGTTGCCAAATCGAACACGTGAAAGGTAACATGCCCTTGCGGATTACATGCCCAATGTTTACACTTGACTTCAAGATGGCCCGTAGCGTCTTTGGCGATACCGTGTAAAGTACCGCGACACCGTAACTCTACGGTATCCAACGAGAAGTCAGGCATACCCATCTACGACTGGACCACCTGTTCCAGCTGTCCCTGGTCATTGTAATCAACTTCGACAAAGGCATGGGTATTACTACCGGATTGCCTATCGTCGATAAGCAGGTAATCGAGTTGCTCATCGGTGAATTCCGATGACTCGATCATTTTGTCGTTGGAAACGCTCCAAACACTAGTCGCGCCCTCGTCGCTCAGCGGGATATTCAATGACTTCCACTGTGCCGGTGTGATCTTACGATGGCTAGCATTCCCGACGTACTTGACGAAAGGACCAGTGCGCTTCGCCGTCTGACTACGACGCCTAATATCACCAGGAGGCTTCGGAGCACTAGCCGGCGTAGTCTTGTTGTTAGCTGGCTTCGCCTCGGTCTTGTCTGGTGTCTCGGTCATTCTGATTCCTTTCTCAAACCGACGCTGTAACTCTGTCTATTATTCTATACGATGACGACCGACATAGGGTCTGATAAGCGTCGTCGCGTAGGTCACGTGAACGTGTTCCTGGGATTGCTTGACTTAAAGTATGTCCGTCGGCACCATCTACTTCGATCATTTGGCCTAAAATACAGTCCAAAATATCAAATGTATTATCAATTCTCATAAAGTCAGTTGAGAATTGCCTGTACATATGGACCCAAATAGTCAAATTCTTCACCGGGCGATTGAATACATCATCACCGCGTATGCCTTCAGCCTCATTGTTCCAAGTAAGCACTATAAACATAGTGTCCGTTGGCCGCTGATCGCCGTTATAGTTAACCAAAACACTATCTTTATCGAAACCAAGATCGATCAATCTCTGATCGGCCAAAATCGCATCATATACCGCTGCCCTAGACATCATGCCCGCTTAGTTTTCTTGGTCTTAGCAGTAGTTTTAGTTGTCTTGGTATGGCCAGTGCCGAGTTTCACATTCTTGTACTCTGCGAACTGACCCCTTTCGTTTCTGAACGTTACTCGTGGCCTCCGAACAGTCTTTTCAGTAACACCCTTAACACCTTGTGCCCGTTCAGTAGCGCCCTGCGATGTTCCACGTTGCGCACCAATGCCAGGCTCAATAGCTCCAAGCACAGGAGCCGGATTATCAAGTTGATGAAGCATTTCAATCAGTGATTCCATAAAAGCATGCGCAGTCGCGATAAGCGTAGGCATAACAACCTGAAATCTACCACCATTTGACTTTTCCAGATAGATTCCGTACTGTACGCCATGCCCCATCCAAAGCCGATAATTCCCACCGTGAGTGTCTGTATCGGACCATAGACCATTACGAGCTTTGCTAGTTCTATCTCGCCAAGGACGATCCTGGTACATCTGCTCCCGACCGCGAGCAGCAGCAGTGTTTAAGTCAGTAGCTATAAAGTGATGGACCTTCTCATCCATCGTAGCAAGATTACGACCAAGGCTACCCTGGTCAAAAGTAAAATTGCGCTCGTAGAGTACCATTACTAGCTCCCGTAATCAGGATCGCTAGTAAATGCAGTTACATTAGCGCGAGTCTCGTAACCAGTATTAGGAACAATGCCATTTACCTTCCACTTGCCGGTAGCATCTTCCCATGTATCATTCGCCTGAACATCAGCATCCCACTGACCAATTAAAACGTACTCATCCCGCCGAGCCATACCTTCATCATTATTGCTGTAACTAATTCCATCTGTGACGGTTTGGTTCGTAAGGCGGAAGGTTTGAATAGGCAATGTAACAGTCGTGAAATCACGGCCACCACCCGGCTTATCGACGGCAACTTGGCGCTGAAGAGCAATAGCTACTGGGCCAGCGATTGTGGCGGTATCGTTAATGAACCAGTCGGTTGTATACCGGAGTAGACCAGTCATAATACCTTTGAGTATGGGGGTGCTAGTCGGTGCGGACATATACACCCCCATACGGCTGCAAGCCATACTGTGGATAGTGCGGGTGCCGCTGACGGTAGCGCCGTCTGATCTTGCCGACACTAGTTGCGTCCTGACCAGCAACCTTATCCCAGTAGGCTAACATATCCTGGGCATGCTGGTAGGTCTGGCTGAGTGGTCTACTGGCACCTGCATCAGTAACATCGGTAAGCGCAGAGAGATCGCCCACTCGTTGAAGCCAGAATATGTAAACTGCTCCGAAGATGTTATTCTGATTACCATCCAGAACGGTACCAATTTTAGTATCGTCCCAATTAGTCAACTCACCAATCCACGATGGAAGGTAAACTTTGACTTTGTCAATGGTAACCTGGTCAGCCAAATCACAACCCCTTGTCCACTGCGTCCTGGAGTCGATTCACGAGAGTCTCTTTGTTTCCCGAAGTAGACAGATCGCGGGCGCGAAGTTCTTCCTTGAGCTCATCAATGGTGAGATACTGAATATCCTCTTCAGCCTCAGCCGACTGAGTCCCAGCCTGCGCACCCTCCGGCGTGACTTCAGGAGCGAAGTGGCCAGTTACCTGGGCATCATACGGTCGCTGTACATACTTGGTCTCAGGCTCCGTACCTGGCTCCCAGAACTGCTTCGCAGCAGTCGTTACAAGTTTCTGAGAACCAAGCTCCTCATCTATCTCAGGCTCTTCTGGCTCATCCTTGCCAAACAAACGATCGTTCGCCTCAATCTCATGAATGAGTGAACGCTCCTTAAGCCAAGCCCGATCCTCATCTGACAATGGCTGTTCGAGGTCGATTGCCTTACTCATGAGCTACCTCACACTGTTGCAGTTGAATGGATGTACTGCGGCGGGATTGTGTAGGAGGCATTCGCCGTAACCTGCACCATAACGGCACCCGTGCGCCTACGAATCCCGGTGCCGAAGCCATGGACGTAGTAACCATCAATCAGAGGGTATCGTTGCTGGTTACCAGGCATCAACTTCAGACCCCGCCAAGCTGGCGAAGCGTGCTCACGAACGCCGATGATGTTCTCGTCGACGTTCACACCACCGGTGCTTAGGAAGAGCATGTACCCGGCTGGTATCAGTGGCTCCTCAATCACCATCACATCCATATACGCGCCCGATACGCGAAGGCCATTCCATGTAGCCGGCGCTTGGCCACCCAGTAGACCTTCAGCGTTCGGAACCAGCATTGCCGGCTGCCCGAGGGCCGGCACAAAGTCAAAGTTTGCGACTATCGTGTTGGCCGATACCTGGCCAAATCGCCACTTACGGATACTGTTGATCTCGCTTCTGTTTGCGAAGCAGATGATCTGAGTTCCGGTGTCCCACCCGTAGCCGTGCTCAGTAAGATGGTTCACTGCCATTTCAAAGTCACCAGAGTCCACGACCGCGTTACCACTAGTCAAGTAGTGGTTATGCGTACCGTCGAACGTGACGCCCTTATAGCTGGGCGGGATCCATCCATCCGCGTTAGCGAGCGGGAAGACATTGAATGACATCGCGTTGATAATCGTCACGCGAGAACGATTGTCGAACAGAGCTTCCATCGTCTTACGGAACACCAGTGCCTGATCCGCCTGAATCGCCTTAGTGTGAATCGCCTCAACCTGCTGCGACGGCACATCGCGCAGGAACTTCCAGGTGTAGCCCAGCTTCAGGTCGTAGTCCTGATAGGCGTATGCCAGCTGGTAGTAGCTGATGTTCGTGTTCTGTCCGCGTGGGATGCCGAACTCGGTCGCAACCTCGAACTGGAAATCACCGATCTGCGGCACCAGTTCAATATCAGAGATTGTCGGGTACGTCAGAATCCCAACAAAGCCCTGCTTGTGCTGGTTGTAGACCGTGTTCGCATTAACGAACTCGCCCCAGAGTTGATTGAGATCGACACCATCCGGGGTATGGGTGAGAATATCACCCTCAACCAATGTGCCGGCGTGGTATGCTGGTGATGTCATTTCAGTCCTTTCAAGGTTAAAACTTCAACTCAGGGCGCGGGAACAGGTTGGAAGTTGACCTCAAGACGGTCAGGCTCGACTGTCGCCCCGACGTAGTACGTTCCGGTCCCACCTGTGGCCGAAATCGCCCCAGTAGTGGCATTGGCGAAATACTTGGTGCCGGCCACACCAAAGTCCGTACCTGGTACACCAGCCGTTGGACCAAAGTCGGTCACACAGCCCTCTCGCATGATGTCCTGACGTTGAATTTCCCTCAGTGGACCTACCCGACCAGGCTTGTCATTGAAGACCCAGACACCTAAGCAACCGCTCTGGCCTGCGCCCTTTACGGCTTTGCCTGTACTGTCGAGGCCATAGGCGTACAGCTTGCCAAGGTCAGCATCCAGTACATCAAGCGCAACATCGGCGCGAAAACCACCGGTGATTGGGTCATACTTGTCAACGCGGGCCATTTTGCGTCCTTCCTTACATGAACTTCTGTGACTGAGTACCAAAGCCTGGTATTTTATATTTTGCTCCAAGCCGTTTGGTTTCATCATCGGTGCTTCCAGGCCTGCTACCGACTGGATGCGATCCACTTGGAGCGCGTGGAGGCTGCTGGTCATCCTGCTTTGGTACGAGTAAGTATGGCTTGTCCTTAGCGATTCGCTTCAGGGCCATATCAAGGCCATCGATAGTCTCTGTATCCACATCGATGTTGATCTCATCTGCCTTGATGAACTTAACGACATCTTCTGGGTCAATCCACTCGTGTTTCTTGTCGGTTCCGATAGACCACAAAAGGAATTTGCTATCCAGAAGCCCTTTGAGCTTGCTGTTTTCGGCTACGGCATCGTCGCGCTCTTTGGCTGCATCCTTATCGGCATCAGCCTTCGTCTTTTCGTTCTTGGCCTGGGTAAGTTGTCTAGCTAGTTGAATGTTCTTGCGCTTTTCCGCTTCCAACTGCTCTTCAACACTAAGATCGCCAGATTTGCCATCATCCTTTGTATCATCTGGAACAGTAGTTGTAGAAGTATCTTGCTGTTGCTGATCGCCTTGCGAACCTTGTGGTTGACCACTGGACTGTTCTTCCTGCTCATCCTGCTTCATATTGTCAGTTTGAGGGGCAGTCATTTGGATTAGACTCCTAGCTCCATGGAAGCTGATCAGACCTTGATATCGCCTATATTACCGTATCGACCCAGGCCGCGCTCGGATAAGGATGACAAGTTTTTTTCAACGTTTGCCCCTCTTCTTACCACCCGAAGGACGCAGGGGCACACCATATAGTGTACTGCCCAACCTATCCGGTAAAGCCCTATAAGCAGGCGAAAAGCCTATTGCGCGGGTGATCTCATGGTGCTCACCAGTCGCGTGCGCCTTACCTATCGCCCATCGTCGTAGCTTTGGGTTAGCAAAGAACAGTCGTTGCTGAGCTTTCGACTTAAACGGGTGATGCCCAGCCGCAGGCTGACCAGGAATAGTACCAGCTGGATAGTGCGGCGTAGCCGCGCCATGCATTTTCCTCTTACCCAGCAATCTACCCATTACTTCTTCCTTGCTTTACGCCGACGACCTGCTGCCGACATAGCAGCCATCTTCTTTGCCCCGTACTTCTTGCGTCCAATAGCAGCCGCTATAGCTGCACCTTTCTTCCCACCACCGGCAGAAGCCGCAACTTTCGCGAATCTGCCTCCACCGCCCAGCTTCATCGATTTTTTTGCCATGTTAATACCAATACCGCCTTCCTGCTAGCGGGTGTCCTGTAGCCCCGAGAATCCACAGGACAATCCCGATCAACAATAAGATGATCCCAATTGTAGTAAGGATGCTAAATTGTGGCAATAGCAAACCGATAACGATAAGAACAATACCAAGAACAATCATTGTGGTGCTCCGTTAGTACTTGGCGCTCCCGCGCCGACCATCGATGGATCCATAGGGGGTGGGGGTGGCGTCATTGCTTCCATAATCTGCTTGGCATCATCCAATGCCTGCTGGAAGTCACTCGCTTCAAGTTTGTAGCCCATAATCTCATTAAGCTGCTCAAAGAACCATTGAACAGGTAAGCACCCGCCCGGTGTTCCTGGTCCAGCAGTAGTCCACAGGGTGGATAAATCAGCTAAATCTTTGGACTTGTTCCTCGGCATCGGGTCATCGAAAGCATTTACGAAGACAACGCCTTCGGTTGAGATTGACTCGTATGCGACAAACCATCCCTGAATGAGATCGTAGATGAACTGATCGGCAACGTCAACGATGTCGAGTTCTTTTTCTTGGTTCTTTGCAATAAGTGGACCAAGCTTGAGTTGTAAGGCAATACCACTCTCCGCAGTCGTAACATCAACAACGCCAATAGCAATATCTGGTACGGCCAATGCTTGTTGCATTGCCTCGTCAAGAGCGTTGATGTGATCACCAAACGGCTGTACGGTTGTAATTCCGCTAACTCTTGCAAATTGTCCTCCAGATGCAACCTGGACGACAGACCGTGGACTGATTTCCCATTCGACTTCATTGCCACTCGCATCCAACGGTGGGCTGGCATCGGTCCAGTACACGCCTAGACCTTGCATGATGAGCGTTAAGTCCTCATCCGACATAGCTTGATTTATGGCGTTGATGACGCTTTCAACGCCAGACAATTCAGATGTACCAAAAAAGCTACCTGGCGGCGGCATATTGCGCCAATGGTACACTGGAATCTGGTTGATCTCTGGAGGCAAGTAGTATGGTTCACGAATCTCTTGGATCATTGAGATTTCTTCAGGAGGCAGGACACGATCATCCCACTTACCCATCTCAAAGTATCCAAGGTGCGATATGATCCGGCCAGTTGGGTAGCCGTTATCATCTAACTCTTTGCGGTAAGTCTGTCGACGTACTACTTCCTTCCCTGAATACGCCATCAATGGTAGTGTATTGTTCGGGTTATTAATGATGTCAACGATATGGCAACCAATATAATTGCCTTGCTCGTCTTCAATTGGGAAGTAATGCTCGGCGCGCAACTCCTGAATGCTGATTCGCTTACCAGGTAGTCGGTTTGGATCAGCTGTAATGTGTAGGAGAGCATCGCCCTTGACTAGCATGTATCGTTTCATCTGCGCGAACTTGCTAGGCATGCGCTCGCGCTTAAACAAATCCTGAATGAACTTCGCTACAGCAGGAGCATTAGCACCTTGCTCTGTACCAGGGTCAGGTTGTACTCGCCAACCGACACCAAGGAACCTATTTACAGCTTCGATACACTTCTTCGCGCTCGGGATGTAGATTTGAACACTGTCTTCGTCATCATCCGCGAACTGCGGGCTAGTTCCTGTTGGATTAACATTGGGAACTGTGGTAGTCCCGCCACGGAGCGTTACACGAATGTGCTCTGGACGGTTATGGTACATGTCTTCATAGAGCATGTACGCTTTGAGCCTAATGCGGTCGTCGTTATTGCTTAAATTAGCAATCAGCCGGCTGAACTTTAGGTCATCGCGAATGAAATCAATGGCCGAGTCGTATTGCCTGGTATCAATTGGCATTCGTCACCGGCTTTTTGTCTCTGCGATCTGCGCGACGAACCGTAGGCACTGAAATGAAGACAACTTTCTGAATGCGGTGATCGCAATTAGTCATCGGGCACGCATCGCAGTGCTTATGATCCATTATTGCCATTCCCTCCAGTCGGGGAATCCGCTCTTTACAGGTATCATACTCCCTAAAGGCTTGCCGCGCTTAAATAAGCCTTTGCGCTTCTTGGAGCCGACCCTGATCTTAGCTCTTGTGATCCTTGTCCCCATGTCAAGTAGCGTTCCATCACCAAAGTATCCGACCATAAAACGTCCGAGGGCTTCAGGAGCGTGGTCATCCTTCTTAAGCGGGTTCTCAAAACGCTCTAGGCTGGTCTGGGCATCCTCTTTGCGCTCTGGGTACCTATATGCCAACATTTCCTCGCGCATACGCGGGCAGTTGCGTCGATCGATCATCAACTGAGGGCGCCAAACGTCAGCATTGTCCTCTGTAAGCATGCTAGCGTCGCGATCAATACGACCTTTACGCAGTGCTTGGCGGATTAAGTTGATGCGTATGTACAGTTCACCACCGGTTTTGGCTGCCGGGCGTATCTTTAGCTTGTCTTGTAGCGTCCTCGTGGACATTGGGTCGGCTGGATCAGGAAAGAACACCTCAAGATCGGGCGGGTTGAGGTGTCTGCGCTTGATTTCTTCAGCAAACTTATCGGCAGTAAGACCAGATTCATGTATCTCTGCTAGTACATTGATCTCCTGCCATGGTCCGACCTGTATTAGCAGCCATACGTTGGGGTTGGTGAAGCCATAGTCAGTTGCAGCGTAAGTTTCCCACTCGGGATTGTAACGCAAGTCACCAACATGATACGCTTCGTCGAAGTCTTTGAATACCTGGCCAGCAAACTCAGTGAAATCTGCGCCAATTTCCTGCGCGAACAACTCAGGTGGAAGTTCCTCAACAAGTTGAAGGATTTCATTGTCGATGTGCAATCCGTCTCTCTCAGCGATTTCAAATGCACTTAAGCCTGGCGCCCCATCAAGAGTCAAAAGCAAACTTTTTACGTCGCGGTCCAGTGTCTCGTCTGTGAATACATATGGGTTGTACCAGCTTGGGACCCGCCAGGACTCCCATTCTGTATTGTATATGTCCTGGCCCATTTGGAATTTGTCGTAGAAGTGGTTGTGGCCTAGTGGAGTTGAGGTATGTAAACTCCAGCCTTTGTAGTCATTAAGCATTGGCCGGATGAATCGGTGCCAGATACTCGGCTTTGCCTTCGCTGCCTCAGCCATAATGACGCCGCAAAGTGCCTCACCAACCAGGTGATCAGGGTATTTAGCTGACTGACAGTGGACTTGGAATGCACCATTCCACAATGAAATGTGCATGTTCCCACCGACAGCGTCATAGTAACTACCTGGTTTGTCGAGCGGAAGCTCAAGAAGATTACAAAGGTGCCAAATGACCCTAAATTCTTTTTCAGCCGTAGAGTACTCATCACTGACGATCCAAAAGATGCGGGCTTTACCTTGCCGACGCCATTCATCGGCTACAGATCGTGTATAGATGGCTTCAGGCAGCAATACATGGCCGCCTAGATCGCTTTTACCAGTACGACGGCCTGCGCACCAGACCTTATGTCGTGCCTGAGACTCTAGCACTAGCTCCTGAGCCGGATGTGGGTCCCAGCTAATCAGTGGGGAATCGTAAATTGCCCACGGGTTCAGGAGTACCGGCATGAATCACTGGTATCCGGCGCGGTGATACGCTTCTTCGATGGCTGAGTTGTTCTTCGCGATCACGTTCGCGCTTATACCGCTAGTGCTCGGCTGCCTACCGTTAGCTACACTAGGCACTACAGGCCATTGTAACGGGTCATTCGCCGGGTAGTCCATGCTCCTGAGTGAAGGATCAGGAATGGGCTGCCGCATACTACTGCCGCCAGGTGAGCCTACGCTCTTTGGCACCTGGCCTTTTGGGATATTAAAACCCCAAGGGTTAAGTGTTCGTGCGAACTTTCTTGCGCTCGCCCCGATCGACCTTTTGTTTGGCGTACCCGTTGCTTTGCCTCTTGGTGTGGCTCCGTATGCCATCATCGCTCCGTTTCTTCACCTTCAGGCGATCATTGATCGTAGGTTGACCAGGAACATAGCTGGCGCCGGCAATACCCCACATTAGGTAGTAGCAAGACCTGCGGCAATTAGTTCACCAGCCAGCTCAACCGTTAGTTTGCCTTCTTCTTTGGCTCGCTCCATCAGCTTACCTTCAAGCTCATTGCCTAAATTGATGAATCCTTGCATGATCTGTACACTCCCTACTGACTGCCGGCGATTGGCCTGGGTCGAATCCTCCGCATGCTCTGAATGGGCTTTTGAAGTCCACCAGCGGTCTGTGGTGGCGTGCCGCCAACGCGAAAGCTCTGCGACTCCAACGTCTTATCCCCACCGGTTGAGCGTATGGTGTAACTCAGGCCAGCACCATTCACATTCTTACCCCGGCTACCACCCTTGGTCACGTCGCGGCTTAGCTTTGTGCCGCCTTTGCCACCGCCGAATGTGGTGTTGCGCCCACCCGACTGGGCCTGCTTGCTTGACCTGCCGCCTGCAGAGCCTGGTAGCCCGCTCGCGTTCCCTTTTGCCATTGTATACCCCTTCAGCAGACCTGTCTAGGTGCTTTCTTCTCAAGGTTACCCTGTCCAGACGGTAGGTTACGGCCAGTGGTGGTACCAGTTACCCTAGCCGCTCTTGCTATCGGGTTACTAGTACCACCACCGGTTTTCATACCGTATGCAGGGTTACTTGGGTTCAATCCAGTAGGGCTTGGCTGCTTCCTACTCGACGGCGCATATCGCCCAGCTTTTCCTGGTGTACCTTGGTATACCTTGGGCGCCTTTATGCGGCGATTGGGGCCAGCCATTATCGGTACACCTTAGCTGTCTTCACACCAGCAGCTGAGGTCTTGCCCTTCTTACCGCCAATCTTCGGCTTCTTGGCTTTGCCAAATGGCAGTGCCTTCTTGCCGCCGAATGCAGGTTTCTTAGCAGCCATTACTTCCTGCCCTTCCTCTTGAAGCCCCTCTTGCCTTGAGGTGTCGCCTGCTCAGACACAGATGTGACCATGCCGGCAGAGGCGGGGCTTATGCTAAAGGGTTGACCTGGGGGTCGCCAGAGCCGTCATCGGGTGCCTGGCTGGGGTTGCCCGGGTCCGGCAGTGGTTCCGGCTCGACAGGTGGTTCCTTGACGCTGTCGAGGGCCGTGGTCAGCTGGTCGGCGAATTGCTGCGCCTGGTTAGCCAACTGCTGAGCGTCTGTAGCAGCGTCATCGTCTTGAAACTGTTGCAACGCAGCGGCTGCGTCGGTTGCCTGCTGCTGTGCATCGGTGAGGGCCGCTCGCAATGCATCGTTCTGCGACTTCAAGTCATTGGCGTAGTCCACCCATGCTTGCTTGGCTTCCTCGAATGAGGCCATCAGTTCTCCTAACATTGTTTCGATGCGGTTGAGTTGTGCTGCTGTGCTCGGGAAGAGCACCGTGAACATATCTGCCATGTTACTTGAAGTTGACGTTGCCATATGGACTGAACGTTCCAGGGCCTCCAGGCATATCTGCGCGGCGGATCGGGGTGTGGGAAATGTTAATCGCATGTTGCTCAATCGCCATTGCGTCAGTATTATCGACTACGCGGGGTATCGGGTGGAGAGCCATTCGCCGATAGGGTGGCTTGAATGGGCCAGCCATCTTGTTCCTCCTACTTTGAGTGGGCTCGGCTCAGCAACCGCAGGCTGAGAGGAACCTTTTGAGACTGAGCCGAGCCACTACTTGTGTGCGGGACGTCAGGCGCGAGGAAAGACCCGTCATCGTACACAAACTTAGTATAGCTGATTCAGGGCGCTCGCGCTCGCGGGGGCTATTCTGTCTGTTCAAAGCGTAACTTACCATCATCGCCTAGCTCAACACCCGTAATCTCGTCTTTTATGGCATCAGCACCCAAAGCACGCGCTATTTTACGCTGCTTCTTCGCGTTCTGAATGCGGGCATGGGCTTCCTTACGCCGTTTAGTCAGGCTCTGCGCATCGTTAGCCTGTTGCGCGTAGCTACGCTTCTCATCTGCTCGCCGGCCATAGTTAAGCTCTGGCTCGTCCTGGTAAGGCTCGTCTTTGCTTAGTGGTTCCTCAAATTCAAGGTCCAGAGTATCTTCTTCCACAACTTCTGCAGCCATGTCTGCTTCGGTTCCGTCGGTTCCGTCGGTTCCGTCATACTCAATTACCTCCGCGTCTACAATACCTGCCTGAAGCCGCAGGTGTTCAGACCTAGTCATGGGTGCAATACCCGTAACCTGGTTAAGTAGTTCCTCCCAAGGCGCAAGCTTAACGCTCACAGTCATATTCTCTGGTGTCTTACCCGCCGTGCGCTCAAATATGTACTTGGCGGCCTCAAATCGGTCTCTTGGCTCTACCGTATCATCCTCGGCAATGTCCGTCATAATGTCGAGCATCTGGTCTAAGCGCTGTCGCAGCTTCTGCTTATAGCGCAACTCATGTTCGGCAACCATCTCATCGTACAGGTGCCGCGGTATTAGCTCGGTTTTGCCCTGGGTCTTGGGTATCCGCCCATTGCGGTCGCGGCATCGCCCGGCTACAAGCTCCTCATCGTCCAAGTCCTTGGCCGTTATAAAGCCATGGTCAAAGCAGTACTGTCGGCTCTGTGTCCTTAGCGCCTCATCTTTGGCCTTATCCCACGCAACCTGGCCATTTATCCCGCCGAATGGCTTTAGCTCTTTGCGAATACCAGGTGCAACCTGCGACTGCTCGGTCAATGCCGCCGCCTCTGCGGGGTGTATGTGCGCTCACCGGGCTGATAGCCAGGCAGTACTGGCGCTACCAGCTGTGTAGGCACTGCGGTCTTGCTAATGCCCCAAATTGCAGCCTTTAGCGCTGGTTTGAGCACAGCCCTGCGCCCCTTTGCCCTAGTAGCGTGGTGTATATCCCGGCTGGCTGTGCGCCTACCCCGCCTTGCAGCAGCGCCAAGCAGTTGCCAACGGTGTAGCTGCGCAATCCTAGCCGCCGTTAGCTGGTGTGGTATAGCCTTCCTGGTAGTTGCCACTAGCCTTCCTCGCTCTCTTCAGTGGTAATCAGCATCGGCTTGTTCATGTTCGTTGGGTGCCTAGCGCGGTAGCCTGGTGTACGTGTAGTACGGTTCTGCTTATGGCTCGGCACTTCCATCGGGAACGGGAAGAACCCAGGCAAAAAGTCTTGTGTACTTGACGCAAGCAAGCTCTGTGCGCCTACCACCTGTTGCGGTGGTTGCGGTAGTGTGCACCCGCACCTAGCCTCATGGTCGCTCCTAGCCCCATCTATGGTTTCCTGCGTCGGCGGGAAGGGTGCTGGCGTGTCTGCTGGCGTTTCTGGTTGGTCTGTCAACTTTTACCGCCACCTAGCGTACACGTAGCCATCATTTGGGCCGCCTATCTGCATGGCTATGTGCTCTTGCGGGTCATAATCGCTCGCGTGCGGCATTGGGTCGTGGTAAGTATCGTGCGGCTGTGTAACGCAAACATACCCAGTCAACGGGTGTATGTCGCCACACCGCCCAACGCGCTTAGCCAGCATGCTTAGGTTCTGCGCGC
>Ga0210389_10002856_pt1 | contig 13522 bp, 14 predicted proteins | sample IncBWH28OmetaG_FD_160127 | JGI IMG/M metagenome (GOLD analysis project Ga0210389, IMG submission 160127) | Forest soil microbial communities from Barre Woods Harvard Forest LTER site, Petersham, Massachusetts, United States - Inc-BW-H-28-O ...
GTTGCGAGCCACCGGCAGGATTACCGAGACGAAGGTACGCAGCCGGGAGGCGCCGTCGATCGCGGCCGCCTCGATCAGCTCGTTGGGCACGCCGCGCAGGAACGCGTGCAGGATGAGCGTGGCGAAAGGCACGGCCAGCGTCGAGTCGGCCAGGATCAGCGCGATGGGGGAGTTGAGCAGCCCGAGGCTGTTCGCCGCGATGTAGAACGAGTTGGCCATCACGATGCCGGGGATCATCTGGGCGACGAGCAGGGCGAACAGCAGCAGCCGGCGGCCGGGCACGCGCAGTTTCGCCATGCCGTAGGCGGCGGGGGCGGCGACCACCAAGGTCACCACGACCGTGCCAAGCGAGACGACGAGGCTGACCATCAGGTGACCCCCCTGGCTGCTCAGCACGCTGCGGTAGCCGGCGAGGGTGCCGTGCAGCGGGAACCAGACCGGGGTGAGACTGACCAGGTCCTGCGGCCGCAGCAAGGAGGCGTTGAGCATCCAGTAGAGCGGGAAGAGCATCACCGCGAGGATCACGATGCCGGCGCAGGTACCAAGGGCCTTGCGCGCCCGCTTCGACGGCCTGCCCGGGCGGCTGCTGCCTGCTTGGCGGATGACGGTGCTCATCGTCTGTCACCGCCGGAGTCGCGCACGGCGCGCAAGTAGATTCCGGCGAACACGACCGCTACGAGGATCAGGACGTTGCCGACGGCAGCGCCCTGCCCGAACAGCAGCTGGTTGAAGGACAGGTTGTAGGCATAGGTAGTCAGGGTCTGCGAGGAGTAGGCCGGCCCGCCCTGCGTGACGAGCATGATGACGTCGAAGGCCTTGACCGTGTAGATCAGTCCGAGGGTCAGCACCACGAGGATGACCGGGCGCAGCATCGGTAGCGTGACCCGCGTGAAGCGCTGCCAGCCGCTCGCCCCGTCGATCGCGGCCGCCTCGAACACTTGCTCCGGCAGGGCCTGCAGGCCGCCGTAGAGGATCACCATGTTGAACGGGATGCCGACCCAGATGTTGACCACGATGACCGAGACCAGCGACATGTTGGTGCTTACCAGCCACGGGATCGGCTGGCTGATCAGGTGCAGGTGCAGCAGTGTCTGGTTGATCACGCCCGAGTCGTAGTACATCATCCAGCGCCACACGGTCCCTGACACCACCAGCGGCAGCAGCCACGGCACCAGCAGCAGCGAGCGCAGCACGCCGTTCAGCGGGAAGACCCGGCGGAAGAACATCGCGAGCGCCAGCCCGATGGAGAACTGAAAGGCCAGCGACCCGATCGTGAACAGCACAGTGTTGACGACGACGGCGACGAACTCCGGATTGCGGAAGACCGCGGTGTAGTTCGCGAACCCCACGAACGGCGCCGAGCCCGTGTAGAACGATGAGACCGTGTAGTTCTGGAAGCCCATCTTGACGTTGGAGACCAGCGGGTAGACGTAGAAGCACAGCACGTACGCCCACACCGGGATCATGAATCCGGCCGCGCGCCACGCCGTAAGCCGGCGGCGCCTGCGCGGGGCGGCCCCCGCCGCGGCTGCGGCGAGGGCCTTCTCGCTGAGCACTGCGGCCACCGTCAGGAACCGGCCTGGCCCTGCGCCTGCGACAGCGCGGCCTGCGGCGACATCCCGCCCGCCAATGCCTGCTGGAGCGCGGTCCACAAGGCGGTGCTCACCTTCGGGTACGCGGTGCCAAGCTCGGCGGTGCGGGCCTTCGCCGTCCCCACCTCGGCGATGAACGGGGCCAGCTGCGGGTCGGACTCGGACAGCTGTGTCGCGGCGGCCTCGTTGCTCGGGATGTACCCGGCGTCTTTCGACCACTCAACGCTGATGGTCGGGCTCAGCAGGCACTTGACCATCGCCACGGCCTTCGCCTCCCGGCTGGAGTTGCTGTGCCCAACCGCCCACACCTCGCCGCCAAGCGGCGAGACCGCCGGGGCCGAGGCCGCGGGCACCGGGATCGGGACAACGCCGAAGTGCAGGCCCGCCGTGCCGTTGAGGACGGGCAGCTGCCAGGGGCCGTTGACCATCATGGCCGCGTTGCCGGCCTGGAACTGGGCCTCGACGTCCGCCTGGGTCCAGTTGACCACGGACTTGGACGCGTACCCGCCGTCCACCAGCGACTTCCACAGGGTCAGGGCCTGGACCCCCTGCGGGGAGGCGAGGTTCTTCAGGTCCCCTCCCGCCGACCAGAAGAAGGGCTCGAACTGGAAGCTGCCCTCCTCGGTGGATATCGCGGAGAACGCGATCCCCTTGTGCGTGCCGGAAGTCAGCGCCTTGGCGTCCGCGGTCAGCTGGGCCCAGGTCTTCGGCGGGGTCAGCCCGGCCTTGGTGAACAGGGTCTCGTTGTAGTACAGCGCCAGGTCGTTGACCCCGGGCGCGATGCCGTACGTCTGGCCCTGGTACGAGCCGGCGGACACGATCGACGGGTACAGGCCGGTGGTGCTCAGGCCGTTAGCGGAGAGCGAGACCAGCCCGCCGCTCGAGGCGAGCTGCTGTAGGTCCGGGTTGTCCACCAGCATGAGGTCGGGCAGCGAACGGGCGGCGGCTTGCTGCAGCAGCTTCGGCATGAGCTGACCCTGGGGGACCACCGAGTGCACCACCTTCACGCCGACCTGCGTGCCGCACTCGTTCAGCACGCCTTGGATCTGGGTGTTCTGCGGGGCGGAGCCGTAGTAGTCCTCCTCGGTGAGCGTGATCGCGCCCGAGCTGGCACTGCCGCTGCCGCTGCCGCCGCCGGCGCCGGCGCTGGAGTTGGACGAGCAGGCCGTCAATGCGAGCAAGGCAGCCACCGAGGCGGCCGAACTGAGCGCCAAGGCACGGCGGCGGGACGACTTTGTCATGGGCTTAGCCTTTCGAATCGATTCGATGATCTGATGAGCGAAGTCGGGCCCGGATGGCCCGGAAGCTGGCAGGGTGAAGGAGCTACCTAGGGACGGTAGGGGTCTCGGCCGGGGCCGGCCCGGTGGTGTCGCGGACCTTCAGGGTCGGCGCCAGGATCGTCACCGACGCCGCGGTTTCGCCGTTGACCTGTGCGGCGAGCAGGCGGACGGCGGTGCGCGCCAGTTCCTCAACCGGCAGGGACGCGCAGGTGACGGGCAGGCGAAGCCGTTCGGCCTCGTCGTCGGGGCAGATGGCAATGACCGAGACATCCTGCGGTACCCGCAGCCCCAGGCCGTTGAGCCGGTCTATCACGAGGGGCAGGGCCCGCTCGTTATAGACGATCAGGCCGGTCAGGCCCCGGACCTTGGCCAGCAGGTGGTCCACGGCGCGCGCCACGTCGCCCGGCTGCCCGTCGCACGCCGTCCACGCCCTACGGGCCCGCGCCGCGCGCAGGGTGGCCAGTGCCCCGTCCCTGGCGTGCACGGCGTAGGCGACGTCGCGCTGAAAAGCGGCAGCCGACTGACCCAGGTATCCCACTCCGCGGTGCCCGAGTTCGAGCAGGTGCTCGGCGCACAGGCGGCCGGCCAGCGCCGTGTCGAAGTCAGCGAACGGCAGCCGGGCGGGATCGTCGGGCGTGCCGACGAGAACCGCGGGGCACTTGAGCGAGCCGAGCAAAGGCACCCGCGGGTCGTTGCGCTGGACTTCCATCAGCATGACGCCGTCGACCTGCGAGCCGGTCACGGAGTCCCTGATAGCGGACTCGCCGTCGTCGTCGGTCAGCATGAGCATCTTGAAGCCAAGGTCCTGCGCCGCGGTCAGCGCCGCCCAGACGTACGGCATCTGCACCTGGTTGTGCGCGCCGTGCACCATGGGCAAGGCCATGGCGATGACCCCATTGCGGCCGCTGCGGATCGAGCGCGCCCCGGCATGCGGCCGGAACTGCAGTTCCTCGATCGCCTGCTCGACCCGGCGCCGGGTCTCCGGCGAGATCGGGCGGGAACCGCTGAGCACGTAAGAAACGGTGCTGCGGGACACTCCGGCCCGCTGGGCGACGTCCGTGATGGTGACGGCCATCCCGCTCCTTCCCGCCCTGTCGACCCATACCGTCGAACTGATTCGATGCGAGGACCGTAGCACCGGTGTTTCCGAACGCGCAAGAGTGTCTTTGCCCGAGTTGTGCGCCGGCCCGCGGAGCTACATCCGCAGCGACGAGGGGTCGTCGATCACGCGCTGGACGGCGCTCGTGGCCGCACCGACCACCGGTCCTTCGCGTCGCAGCGCTGACACCGCGAGTCCAGCCGGATCCCACGGGCGGATCCGTACCCGCGCACCGAGTTCCGCCTGCATAGGTGGTGTGAGCCACGCGGCGAGCTCGGCGTACGCGCCGCCGAGGACGACCTTATCCGGATCAAGCAGATTAACCGCACCGGCGAGAGCGATGCCCAGCGCCCGGCCGGCGTCCTCAAGGGCGCGAGCCACTTGCGCGTGTCCCGCGGCGGCTTCGGCGGCGAGCAGGGAGACGCGATCACCGGGCACGTCGTGCAGGCCGCACGCGCGCAGCACCGCCTCTTCCCCGGCGTACTGCTCCAGGCATCCATGTGAGCCGCACGGGCAGGCTGGCCCGTCCGGCTGGACCGGCACATGCCCGAGTTCGCCGGCGAACCCACGCCGCCCGCGCAGCAGCGTCCCGCCCGCGACCAGTGCGCCGCCGATGCCGGCCTGCGCTGAGACGTGCACGAAGTCCCGGCCGACGGCGCCGTGCCACAGCTCGGCGAGCGCGCCGAGGTTCGCCTCGTTCTCCACCTCGACCGGCACCCCGCGCAGCGGCTCGGGAAGCAGGGGGCTGAGTTCGGCCGCGACGTCAACCTCATGCCAGCCCAGGTTCGGTGCGTGCGCCACGACTCCGGTCTTAGCCACCAGGCCGGGGACGGCGACCGCGATGCCCGCGGGTTCGAGCCCGTGGCCGGCCGCCTCCGCCAGCGCCGCACGGGCGAGTTCGGCCAGCGACCCCAGCATTTCCCCTGGCGTCCGGCCGCGCCCAGGCGCCGGCTGGGAACGCCGGTCCACGCGGCGAACCCTGGAGCGTTACCTTGAACAGCACACTGAAGCCAAGCCCAGCGGACAAGTTCACCTTCGGCCTGTGGACGGTCGGCTGGCAGGGCCGCGATCCGTTCGGCGACGCCACCAGGACCGCACTCGATCCGGTCGAGACCGTGCACCGGCTCGCCGAGCTCGGCGCCTACGGCGTCACCTTCCACGACGATGACCTGATCCCGTTCGGTTCCACCGACACCGCTCGGGCCGAGCGCGTCGGCCGCTTCCGCGCGGCGCTGGCCGAGACCGGGCTGCGCGTGCCGATGGCCACCACGAACTTGTTCACCCACCCGGTCTTCAAGGACGGCGCGTTCACCGCGAACGACCGGGACGTGCGCCGCTACGCGCTGCGCAAGACCATCCGCAACATCGACCTCGCCGTCGACCTCGGCGCCGAGGTGTACGTCGCCTGGGGCGGGCGCGAAGGCGCCGAGTCCGGTGCGGCCAAGGATGTGCGGGTCGCGCTCGACCGCTACAAGGAGGCCTTCGACCTCCTCGGCGAGTACGTCACTGAGCAGGGCTACTCCATCCGCTTCGCGATCGAGCCGAAGCCGAACGAGCCGCGCGGCGACATCCTGCTGCCGACCGTCGGCCACGCGCTGGCGTTTATCAACAGCCTCGAGCGCCCCGAGCTGGTTGGCCTGAACCCCGAAGTCGGCCACGAGCAGATGGCCGGGCTCAACTTCCCGCACGGCATCGCCCAGGCGCTGTGGCACGGCAAGCTCTTCCACATTGACCTCAACGGCCAGAGCGGCATCAAGTACGACCAGGACCTGCGCTTCGGCGCCGGCGACCTGCGCGCCGCATTCTGGCTGGTGGACCTGCTTGAGTCGGCTGGCTACCAGGGGCCGCGGCACTTCGACTTCAAGCCGCCGCGTACCGAGGACTATGACGGCGTCTGGGCCTCGGCCGCCGGCTGCATGCGCAACTACCTGATCCTGCGCGAGCGGGCCGCCGCCTTCCGTGCCGACCGGGCGGTGCGGGAGGCGCTTAAGGCGGCGCGGCTCGACCAGCTCGCCCAGACCACGCTCGCGTCCGGCGAGAAGCTCGCGGACCTGCTCGCGGACCGCGGCGCCTTCGAGGACTTCGACGTCGAGGCCGCCGCGGCCCGCGGAATGGCGTTCGAGCAGCTTGACCAGCTCGCCATGGACCACCTGCTCGGCGTCTGAACCCGCGCCAGATTCCGCGCCGCGCCGACCTAGCCAGTACGGCGCGGTGATGTTAGCGGGGGGTTTGCTCGGGCTGGTCGATGGAGGCGGCCATCCGGACGGCGGCGACGGTGTCGTGCCAGCTGCGGGGGTCGGCGAATTTCTGGCCGGCGAGCGCGGCGGCTTTCATCAGGCCGTCTTTGAGCTGGCCGGGGTCGGCGGGGGGGACGAATACGGCGCCGGCGTAGCCGCTGGCGGCTTCGGGCAGGCCGCCGACGCTGGTGACGACGACGGGCAGGCCGAGGCTCATCGCGACGTGGAGGATGCCGCTGCTTGACGAGCGCCGGTAGGGCAGGACGGCGACGTCGGCGTGCGCGAAGGCGGCGGCGACGACCTCGTCCGGCACGTACTCGTTGACGAAGGTGATGCGGTCGGCGTGCGGGCTGGCGGCGATGAGGCGGGCGGGCTCGGTGCAGCCTTCCCAGGTTTCCCCGGCCACGGTGAGCCAGAACCGCTCTGCCTGCGCCCTGGGCAGGGCGTTGAAGACGCGGATCAGGTCTTCGAGCCCTTTGTAGGGGCGGATGAGGCCGAAGAACAGCAGGTTCACCGTGCCGTCTTTGGGGGCGGTGCGGACCTTGGTGATCGCGGCGGTGACGGCCGGGTCGGCGGTTTCCGGTATGTCGCGATACTGGTCGTAGGGGCCGTGCGGGACCAGGGCGACGCGCATATCCATCGGCCCGTAATTCGACTCGAACAGCTGCCAGTCCGACTTGGAGTGGACGATGGCGCCGTGCGCGAGCCGGATGAGCGCGCGCAGCCCCCAGCGGCCGTAGCCGCGGGCGATCGCCAGCCCGGCCTCGCCCGGGTCTTGCAGCTCGTGCAGTTCGATGACGACGCGGATGCCGGACAGGCGCGCGGCGACGGCGAGCAGCAGGTAGGTGTGCAGGGTGGCGACCGTCCACCACTCCAGGACCAGCACCTTCGGCCGGCGCGAGCGCAGGAACCGCAGGGCCCTGGGCAGGGAGGTGCCCCACCACCAGTCGATCCCGTCGAAGACCCGCACGCCGGCGGCGTACCCCATGCTCGCCCGCTTCAGCCCGACGCGGGCCCTGCCCGGGTACAGCTGCCGCGGGAGCAGGCCTCGCAGCAGGATGACGCTGGTATCGCACTGGTCGCCGGCCATGGAGTTGGCCAGGCGGCAGGTGTAGTAGCTGATCCCGGAGGTGAACCGCCAGCCCGGGCCGACCAGGCAAACCGGCAGCTGCGGTTCACCGCCCTCAGCCGCGGCGGCTTCACGGGCGACGTGACCGCGATCCGCCTGCGCCGGCTCGCCCGATGGCGGATTCCGGGCGGGGAGGCTATGTTCACCCTGCACTGTCCGGGTCGACTCAGATGGTGGCGGCTGAAGTCCGCGAGTAGTCACGTCGCACCTGTTCTGCTGATCATTCGATTTCTATTTACAAATCAAAGAAAGCTGCTTTAGTCGCATCAAATGACGGGCAGTCGCTGTGGCCAACCATCGGCGGCGCACTTGAAAAGTGAGCTCTACGTCTCTGGTCGACCTTGGCTGTCCGCAGGCAAGTGTTCTCCTGCGTCGCCGATCTCGCCGGATGCGGGCGTGACACGCGTGCCGACGGCGCGGGGGTGTGAGAGTCGGCGCGCGGGCCAGGGGTTACCCTGCGGAGCGCCCTGCTAGGGCCATCGCCTCGAATGGCGGCTGGTCCCGCTGCTCGGGGATGATCCAGAGCCGCGTCAGGCAGTCGATCCAGCCGCTGGTCAGGTTCTCCCGCAGCGCCCACAGCGCACGGATGGAGCTGCCCTCGCCAGCGGTCCTGACGGATACGATCTCGGCCATCGCGCGACGGCCCTTCTTGCGCAACTCCTCTAGGAGCCGCTTGTGCTTGAACAGCATCGAAACTTCCCCTCGCGCAGGCCTCGCCAGGTGACTGTGGGCAAACTATGGCACGAGCCGGGGGACAACGCGAAGCTAGTGTCCAAAAAGTTGCGATTCGTCGGCGAGTACCTTGAACTCCACGGGCTTACCCGCGGGTTCGTAGTAGAACGTCATCCACTGCTCGCCGGCTGCCCCCGTCAGCCGCACTTCCAGGGATTGAACGGGCAGGGTTCCTTGCTGGCGCGCCGGCCACCCACGGCCAAAAAGGACATTTCTCTCGCGCGGTCCGGGGCGCCACGGCGCCTCGAGCGGCTGCCGGCAAGACAGCGGATCGTTGAACACCCCATGGCAGGGACAACGATCCACTATCTTCGTCAGGCACCACGGGCTGCCCGGTTTGCCCTGTTGCGCCGACTACCCTGGCGCTTCAATTTGGGTTGCCCGCCGAGATGCCGGCCCATCCCGCGAGCGGTCACCGTGAACGTCGCCAGTCCCGTCCCTGGTACATGCAGAAGTTACCTATCCGGGATTCATGCCAAGCCCGCTGCAGGATCGGAACGCGAGCCGCGCCGACCCTCAAGTGGATGTCATGCTTCTGCGCTGCGGGTGTCAGCCGCGCCAGCTGGTTGTCTGCTCCGGGTCCGCGTCCGCCAGGGCCTGCCGGGCGGCGTCGAGGGGCAGGTCAGTGGTGTAGATGGGAGTGCCGGGCTGCTGGCGCCAGGACTCGGCGAGCGGGCCGGCGTCGAGTCCGTCGAAGCCCAGCTGGTCCGCTAGTTCCAGCACGACGGCCTTGGCGGCCTGGTCGTCGCCGGCGACCGGGATAACGGCACGTCCGGCGGCCCCGGCGGGTTTGCCGAGGCTGGCCAGGCTCGCCGGGCGGATGGTGTTGAACGCCTTGACCACCGGGTGGCGCAGCTGTGCTTGCACCCACTGGCTTTCGGTCAGGCCGGCGTCGATGGCCTCGATGTGCCCGTCCCTGAGCTTGGGGACGTAGTTGCCGGCGTCGATGACGACCGTGTCCGCGGGCAGGCTGCTGAGCAGCCCGGCGGGAAGCTCGGGGATGCTCTTCTCCGGGATGGCGACGATCACGACGTCTGCCTTCCTGGTGACTTGGGTGACGGGGACCGGGGTGGCGCCGGTCTCGGCGGCGACGCCGGCGAGTGCCTGGGGTCCGCGGGAGTTGGCGACCGCGACGTCGTGCCCGAGCCGGGTGAGCTGGGCGGCGAGCGTCGCGCCCATGTTCCCGGCGCCGATGATTCCGATGTGCATGGTGTTCTCCTTGTGCTGCTTGCAGGGCGGTATTTCCTGCCCGGCGTCAGAGGGCAGAGTCGAGGAGCGGCTCGCCGGCGAACTCGGACTCGGGCGGGAACAGGTCGCGCAGCGACGGGCGGTCGCTGTGCAGGTCGCATAGTTCGACGAGGGTGCCGGCGGGTCCCCGGTTCAGCAGCGGCGTGGTGCCGGCCGTGGCGTAGCGCGGGTAGCCGAGCGCGCCGAGCCGCTTCGCCTCGGCGGCGAGGTCGTCAACCCAGTAACCGATGTGGTGCACCCCGCCGCCCGCTGGCATGTCAAGCGGGGTGCCGGGGACGGCCTGCCAGACCTCGACGGCGAACGGCCCGCCCCGGGAGAACACGACATGGCATTCCACCTCGTGGGGCCGGCCGGCCGCGTCGTCGAGCGTCAGCCTCCGCACCCTGGCCGGGCGCCAGCGCAGCCCGAAGACCTCACCGAGTTCCTTCTTGCCCTGCTCCAGGTCGGGGACGGCGAACCCGATGTGCCAGATGCTTTCCATGATGAGCTCCCATCTATCCGGACGGCTCGTCCGTTTTTACGATAGCAGTATTCGGACGGACCGTCCACTTCTGCTATACTGAATCCGTGAGCCCTCCTTCCGCCAAGCCGAGGCGCGCCGACGCGCAGCGGAACCATGACGCGGTCCTCGCCGCCGCCAGGGCCGTATTCGCGCAGGCGGGAACCGATGCGCCGATGGAAGACGTGGCCCGGGCCGCCGGAGTCGGGAAGGGAACCCTTTACCGGCGCTTCCCGACCCGCGAGCACCTGTTCGCGGCGATCTTGCAAGAGCGGGTGGACGAGCTCGACGCGTCCGCGCGACGCGCGCTTGACGCCCAGGACGTGTGGCGGGCGCTGAGCGAGTGGCTAGAGCTGTACGACCAGTGCGCGACCGAGTACCCGGGGATGAGCGCCCGGGTCGGGGAATCGCTGAGCGACGACAGCTCGGCCGTCGGCACCTTGTGCGGGCCGATGAAAAACAGCTTTGCCCGGCTGTTCGAGCGAGCCAGGCAAGAGGTCCCGCTCCGCCACGACCTGACCGCGACGCAGCTGCTGTCGATGGTCAGCGCCCTGCCCAAGGACGCCGGGACGGGCCGGACGCCGGAACCCTACCTGCGCCTCGTCCTGGACGGCCTGCGCGCTTAGCGCTCCGGGCGGGCAGCAAACCCAGGCGGAGACTCGCGTTAGGTAACTACCGGCCTTCGCCGGCGCGACTCCACCCGCGTTCCCGTTGATCGCCAGTCCGCGGCGGCTACCGCTTGATGCCGTCCACCAGCCCGGTGGCCGCTGCACGCGTGACCGAAGTTCTCACTTTGAAGCAGGCGCCGCTGACCATTCCATTCATCCGGAACGATTTCGGCTTACTGTCCCACGCCCCGTGCCTTCCAAAGCTGACCGCACGAAGCTGGCTCGGGTTTGGCTCCCAGATTCTGCCGGTATCTCCGGAGTGCGAGAAGCTGACAAAGAGCCACAGAGGTCAAGGAGCGTGCCATGGCCACCATCCATCTTCACCAGACGACCACTGCGACTCCCGGGCAGTTCGTCGCCGGGCTCACCGACTTCGGTCCTGGCAGAAAGGAGCTGTTCCCCAACAGCGCCGACGGCTATCTCAAGGTGCACGACCAGGGCCCCGACTGGGCCGACGTCACCGAGGGCTCGAACGGCATCTGGGAACGCCTGCGCTACGACTGGTCCAACCCCGGGCGCATCACGCTGACGACCACCGACTCCAACACGTGGGGAGGCCGCTCTGGCCACACCTATACCCTTACGCCGCGGCCCGGCGGAACCACCGACGTGGACGTCGTCGTGGTCCGCGAGGGCAAGAACCTCAAGGGGCGGCTGATCGAGGTCCTGGTGGCGGCAGGCGGCAAGCGGGTCCTGGGCAAGGCGCTGGCCAGCACCACCAAGGCCATCGAGGCCAGGAACTACCCGAAGACGGCGGAGGGTTCCTGACCTGTCTCCACGGTCCAGGCGTTCGGCGCCCGCGCACGAGCGCGGCATGATCGCTCAGGATTTCGCTTTTCATGGAAATTCCGCAGCTAATACGCTGCGGAATTTCCACGATCATGGAACCGGCCCCGGCGGACGCCAGGGCAACCCGGACGAAACGGGCACGCCAGGACCCAGCGTCCGGCGTCGGCGTGCTGCGCAACCCGGTCGGCGCACCGGAGACCGCGCCGCGGGGCGCCGGCGTGCCCAGCTACGCCGGCGCCCCGCTCGTCAGCGTTCAGCCGTTATCTGGCTGGGCGTGATCTCCGAGCGTGACCTGAATGGTCCGTTCGTCGGTGCCGCGGACGATGGTGAGTGCGATGGTGCCGCCCCCTGCGGCTTGGAGCGCGTCGAACAGGTCGTCGGGAGTGCGTATCGGCTGACCCGACGCCGCCACGATCAGGTCGCCCTTGGCGACACCCGCGCGGGCGGCCGGGCTGTCGTCCACCACGTCGCGGATGAGCAGGCCATCGGCCTCGGGCAGCCCGACGGCGCGGCGGAGCCGCCTGGCCACGAAGTTAGGCGCGATGGCCACGCCGAGCCTTGGCGACCCCGCCGATTCCCCCTGGGCGAGGGCGTCGACCCGGCCCCGTAGTGCCTCGTCGGCGGGTATGGCCAGGTAGAAGCCCTCGCCGAGGCGGTTGGTGTTGATACCGAGCAGCTGCCCCGCAGCGGTGAGAACCGGGCCGCCCGAGGAGCCGGGCAGCAGCGGGGCGGTGTGCTCGAGGCTGCCGGTAATGCGTCGGCCGCGGGGCCCGCGGAAGGTCCGCTCGACGCCGGAGACGAAGCCGAACGTCACCCGCAGCCCGCGCCCGCCCGGGTTGGCCAGGGCGAACACCGGTGTCCCGATCTCAGCGGACGCCGCATCGGCCCACGGCAGTGCGGGGGCACCGCTGGTGTCGACGCCGATGACGGCCAGGTCGCCGTCGATGTCGTGTCCAGCCACGCTCCCCTCGGCGGTGCGCCCGTCGGCGAAGGTGACCGTCACCCGGTCGCCGCGTACGTTATGCGCGTTGGTGAGCACCTGGCCCTCGCCGAGCACGATGCCTGAGCCAGCGCCCCAGCGCTGCCCGACGCCCACAACCGAGGCCCCGGCCCCTTCTGCTAGCTGCTTGATGCTTGCCCCGATCTCATCGAGGATCGTCATGCCTGCCACCTCCAGTGAGTAGTAACTTGCAAATTACTATTAACTCGCCAGAAGTCAACGGGGCTAGGATCAGCTCATGGCTGAATCCGAGCTGGAACCCTCACCGCTCGCCGAGGCGCTGGCCCGGGTCGGCGACCGGTGGACGCTGCTGGTGGTGGAAGCGCTGCTGCCCGGCCCGCAGCGGTTCAACGAACTTCTCAGCCTGATCCCGGGCATCGCGTCGAACATCTTGTCCGAACGCCTCAAGCGCCTCGAACGCGACGGACTGCTGGTGGCCCGGCCCTACTCTCAGCGGCCCCCCCGGGCCGCCTACCAGCTGACCGCCGAGGGCGCCGAACTCGCCGGGGCGCTCCTGCTGCTCGCGCACTGGGGGACCAGGCACACCGACCCGGCGGACGCCCAACGTCACCTCACCTGCGGCACCCCTATCGAGGTCCGCTGGTACTGCCCGACCTGCGACCAGCTCGTTGACCACGAGCCGCATAACGCCCAGACGCACTACGTGTAACGAGCAACGCCAAGCAGACCCTGATAACCAGCGCAACGGCCCGGGTGGCCGGCGCGGTGGCAACCGCGCCGGGCACCCGGGCCGCTGGGAGTCCTGGGTCAGGCCGCGTTCCTGAGGACTGAGCGCACCGTGCCGCCGGTCTGCCGGAGCTGGATGCCCGTCGAGACCTGCGATATCCCGTAGATCAGGGCGAACAGGCCGAACAGCAGGGCCAGGGTGAGCGCGCCGACTCCCGGGCGGGCGAACAGCACCACACCGAAGGCGACGGAGACGAGGCCGCCGATCAGCAACAGGGCACGGGTGCCCGCGGTCTCGCCCGCGCTGAATCCCGCGGCGAACTCGACGATCCCGCCGGCAACCGCCCACGCGGCCACGACGAACACCAGCACGAGCGCGGTCGGGCCCGGCCAGATGATCGCCACCAGGCCGGCGGCGATGTCGATCAGGCCGAGCAGCAGGTGGCCTGCCACCGGCCCGGCCGACCCGCTGCTGAAGGCGCGCATGCCCTGCACGGCGGAGTCGCTGAACGCGTAAACCGCGAAGAGGATGACCAGCGCGAGTACCGTCACCGACGGCCAG
>Ga0210389_10002857_pt1 | contig 13521 bp, 6 predicted proteins | sample IncBWH28OmetaG_FD_160127 | JGI IMG/M metagenome (GOLD analysis project Ga0210389, IMG submission 160127) | Forest soil microbial communities from Barre Woods Harvard Forest LTER site, Petersham, Massachusetts, United States - Inc-BW-H-28-O ...
CGAACAATGCTAATACAACAGGTGAAAGTTTAACTACACAATCAACAAATACTTTAAGCAATACAATAACTAATAATACAATAACTGCGCAATCAGTAATTTATACTATTACTCCGACCTCAACAGGAGGTAGTTGCGTGGGAGCATCACAAACGGTTACTGTAACAGTTAACCCAACACCTACCGCAACGGCTACTCCATCATCACAAACAATTTGTTCAGCAGGAGCAACGTCAATTGTTTTAACAAGTAACATTGCAGGAACTACTTATTCTTGGATAACTTCTCAATCTGGGGTTAGTGGAGCTTCTAACAGTTCAGGTTCTAGCATTACTCAAACATTAACTGCTACAAGCACCAGTGCAGGTACAGCTACTTATACTATTACGCCTACTTCTACTTTAGGAAGTTGTTCGGGTGCAACTTTAGTTGTGCCTATTACAGTTAATCCAATTCCTACGGTAACAGCTACTCCAACTTCACAAGCGTTTTGTTCGGGTAACACAACATCAATTGCTTTAACAAGTGCTGTTGCAGGAACTACTTACTCATGGACGGTTACTCAAACAGGTGTGAGTGGCGCAAGTGCCGCATCGGGTTCAAGCATTGCTCAAACAATTTCAACTACAGGAACTGCTACAGGAACCGCTGTTTACACAGTTACACCAACTGCATCAAGTTGCTCGGGTACTGCTATAACTACAACCGTAACTGTTAATCCTGTTCCGGCTATGACAAGTGCAGGCAGTGCAACTATATGTAGTAATGGAACTGTAAATATTCCGCTTACAAGTAACGTAGCATCTACTTATACATGGATTGCAACTAACAATCCTAACACAACAGGAGAAAGTATAACTACACAAACAACAAGCACATTAAACAACACGATTATTAGTACAACAGGAAACACTGAAACTGTTATTTACACGGTTACTCCAACATCAAGCGGAGGAAGTTGTGCAGGTGTTGCACAAACAGTTAGTGTAACAGTTAGTCCAACACCTATTGTAACAGTCACTCCAATATCGCAAGCATTTTGTTCAGGTAATGCAACATCAATTGCATTAACAAGCAATGTTGCAGGAACTACTTTTAATTGGACAGATACTCAAACAGGAGTTAGTGGTGCAAGTGCTTCATCTGGATCAAATATAACACAAACATTAACTACTACAGGTGTAAGTTCGGGAACAGTTACTTATACTATAACGCCTACTATTGGTACTTGTACCGGAACTTCGGCAACAGCTACTATTACAGTTAATCCTGTTCCATCGGCAACAGCAACTCCTTCATCACAAACATTGTGTTCGGGTAATGCAACATCCATCGCTTTAACAAGTAATGTTGGAGCAACTACGTTTAACTGGACTGTTTCTCAATCAGGTGTGAGCGGTGCAACAAGTGCTTCAGGTTCTACTATCGCACAAACATTAACAACCGTTGGCACTACATCAGGAACTGCTACTTATACTATTACACCATCAACGGCAAGTTGTTCAGGAAATCCAATTGTGGTTACGGTAACTGTTAACCCTGTTCCTTCGGTAACAGCTACTCCTGCTACACAAGCATTATGTTCAGGCAGTGCAACATCAATTGTTTTAACAAGTAATGTTACAGGAGCTACTTTTAGCTGGACGGATACTCAAACAGTTGCTAGTGGTGCATCAGCTAGTTCAGGCTCTACTATAACACAAACTTTAACTGCAACAGGTGCAAGCCCCGGCACAGTTACTTATACAATAACTCCTTTAGCAGGTACTTGTACCGGAAGCACAATTGTGGCAACAATTACTGTTAACCCTATACCTGTGGCGCCAACTGCTTCAAGCAATAGCCCGGTTTGTGTAACCAACACCATAAGTTTTTCGGTAACAACTGTAGCAGGAGCAACTTATAACTGGAGTGGACCAAATTCATATACTTCGAACATTCAAAACCCTTCTATTACAAATGCAACACTTACTGACGCAGGAACTTATTCTGTAAACGTAACTGTTAACGGATGTACCGGACCTAACAAGACATTAACAGTTGTTGTTAATCCTCCGCCTCCATCAACTGTGGCAGTAAATTCTAACAGTCCGGTTTGTACAGGTCAAACACTATCATTATCAACTCCATCAGTTACTGCAGCAAGTTATAGTTGGAGTGGACCAAATACATTTACTTCAAGCACACAAAATCCATCTATTCCAAACGTAACGCTTGCCGCAAACGGAACTTATACAGTAACTGCAACTGTACCAGGTTGTGGTTTAAGTGGAACAGGAACTGTAAGTGTTGTTGTTAACCCAACACCGGTTGCACCAACAGCAGGTAACAACGGACCGCTTTGTGTTGGAGCTACATTAACTTTAACAGCAAGTAACACAGGTACAACTTATAGCTGGACCGGACCAAATACATTTACATCAACTACACAAAACCCATCTACAATTAATATTACAAGTGCAGATGCCGGAGTTTATTCTGTAACAACAACTTCACTTGGTTGTACAAGTACAAAAGGAACTACAACACTTGTCGTAAACCCAATTCCTGCTACACCAACTGTAACAAGTAATAGTCCGCTTTGTGTTGGTCAAACATTAAACTTAAGCACTTCGGCAGTTGGCGGAGCAAGCTATAGCTGGAACGGGCCAAACTCATATACTTCATCAGTACAAAACCCAACTATATCAAACGTTGCTATTGTAAATGGAGGAACTTACTCACTTTCAGTTACTGTTAGTGGTTGTACAAGCGCAACAGGAACAGTTGATGTAGCAGTTAACTCAACACCAACTACTCCAACAGCTTCGGTAAACAATCCGGTTTGTGTGGGCGATACATTGTTTTTAGTAGCAAACAGTACAGGCGGCGCAACTTATAGCTGGACTGGACCAAACACATTTACAGCTAACACCCAAAACCCAACTATAACAGGGGTAACTGCTGCTGCAAACGGAACTTATACCGTAATAGCAAACAATGGTTGTGCAAGTGCGCCTGCAACAGTTACTGTTGCAGTTAGTCCGACACCTGCGGTACCGGTTGCAGGAAGCAACTCACCTTTATGTGTTGGTGCAACATTAAATTTAACTGCAAGCAATACAGGCGCAACGTATAATTGGAGTGGACCTAATACATATACTTCATCGGTAAGAAATCCGAGTATAACAAATGTTACAAGTGCTGAAGCAGGAGTTTACACCGTTACTGCAACATCTGCGGTAGGATGTGTAAGTCCAACAGCTACCGTTAATGTGGTAATTAATTCTCCGGCTATTGTAAGCGCAGGTGGTAGCCAAACAGTTTGTGCCAACAACTCGCAAGTTACTTTGAGCGGAACGTCAAGTACGGGTACAGCACAATGGAGTTCAACAGGTACCGGAACATTTACACCTAACAATACAACACTTACTTCAACTTATACGCCAAGTGTAGCAGAGACCTCTGCCGGAACAAGTACACTTACACTAACATCTTTAAATAATGGAGCTTGTGTAGCAGTTACCAATCAAATGGTGATTACAATTACTCCATCGCCAACAGTAAGTACGGGAGGCAGTCAAACTGTTTGTGCTAACAATTCGCAAGTTACATTAAATGGAAGTTTTGGTGTAGCAGGTGGAATTAGCTGGACAAGTTCAGGCAGTGGAACATTTAATCCTGATAATGTTACTGCAAGTACAACTTACTCTCCAAGTACTGCTGATATAACTGCAGGAACAGTTACATTAACTATTACAACAACCACTAACGGAAATTGTTTAGCTGCAACAAACACGATGGTGGTTACCATTAAAACAGCTCCGGTTGTTAATGGTGGTGCAGATATATTTGCTTGTTCAAACAATCCTAATGCTACGCTAAGCGGAACATCAAGCACAGGTGCTGCACAATGGAGTACAAGTGGAACAGGAACATTTACACCTAGCAATACTTCGCTTAATGCAACGTATCTTTCAAGTGCAAGTGATATTTCAGGAGGAGTTGTAACACTTACCCTTACATCAAATAATAATGTAAGTTGTTTAGCTGTGGCAGATACACTTACTATTAAATATACTGCGCCACCAACTGTGAATGCAGGAACGCTTACAAATGTTTGTGCCAATAATTCATCTGTTGCATTAAACGGAATTTCATCAACAGGCTCAGGTGCTTGGACAACAAGTGGTACCGGAACATTTACTCCAAACAATACAACATTAAACGCAACCTATCATGCAAGTGCTGCTGATGCAACTGCAGGTACGGTGACTTTTACGCTTTCATCAACTAATAATGGTGGTTGTTTAGCTGTTACAAGCGCAACAACGGTAACTATTACACCAAGCCCTACAGCAAATGCAGGAGGAGATCAATCGGTTTGTGGTAATAATGCAAACGTAGCTTTAACCGGTTCTGTTACGGTTGCTTCGGGTGGAACTTGGTCGAGTACCGGCACAGGAACTTTCTCACCTAACAATACAAATATGAGTACTACTTACATGCCTAGCAATGCAGATACTGCGGCGGGAAGTGTAAAAATTGTTCTTACTACAAGCGGAAACGGCAACTGTAATGCTACAACAGATACCATGTTAGTTACGATAACAAATGCACCACATGTTTCTGCGGGAGTGGATGCTAACGTTTGTTTAAGTAGTTCTAACCATGTGTTGGGTGGATCTTCTTCAACAGGTTCGGGAACGTGGAGCACTTTAGGCAGCGGTACATTTACACCAAACAATAATACGCTTAACGCAACTTACGTTCCGAGTACAGCAGATACATCTGCAAAAGCCGTAACACTAATTTTAACTTCAGCAAATAACGGAGGTTGTAACGCGGTAACAGATACAATGAAAATTGTTTACACAAAAATACCAACTGTTAATGCAGGCAGCAACCAAACAGTTTGCGGAAACAATGCAAACGTTACATTAAGCGGTTCATCGTCAACCGGAACAGGTGCATGGACATCAACCGGAACGGGAACATTTACACCAAACAATACTACATTAAATGGAACGTACATTCCAAGTAATGCCGATACAACAGCAGGAAATATAAATTTAACCCTTTCTTCTACCAGTGGTTGCGCTACTGTAACACAAACTATTTCTATAACAATTACTGATGCCCCTGGTTCACATGCAGGAGCAGATGTTGCAGTTTGTGCAAACAATGCAACTGTAACATTAAACGGAAGTGTTAGCGGAGCAACTTCAACCGGAATTTGGAGTACAAATGGAACAGGAACATTTACCCCAAATAACAGCACACTAAATACTACTTATACACCAAGCAGTGCAGATACAACTTCAGGAAGCGTAACTATGATTCTTACATCTAGTGGTAACGGAACTTGTTTAGCTGCTACTGATACGATGAAAATTACATATACACACGCTCCGCATACAACTGTAGGAAGTGATGCAACTGTTTGTGCAAATAGTGCAGTTGTATTAAGTGGTACGGTTTCAGGAGGAACAGGTAATGGTATTTGGACAACAACAAACGGAAGCGGAATATTTACACCAAATAACACCACACTTAACGCATCTTATAATACAGTTAATGCAGATACGGTTCCTACAAGCATTACACTTATTCTTACTTCTACAAATAACGGAGGTTGTTTGGCTTCTTCTGACTCTATGCATATAACGGTAAATCCGGGTCCTATTGTAAATGCAGGAACAGACCAAACTATGTGTGCAAATAATGTAAGCATTGCTCTTAGCGGAACGGTTGCTGTTGCAACCGGTGGTCAGTGGAGTTCTTTAGGCTCAGGAACATTTACACCAAACAACACGACATTAAACGCAAGTTATAATCCAACTGCAGCAGAAATTTCATCAGGCACCATAACACTTATACTTACATCTACCGGCAACGGATTATGCCAAGCAGTTACTGATACTATGAAAGTTCATTTAACTCCGGCTCCAACAGTAAATGCAGGCGCAGATATTTTTATCTGTAACAGTTCGACCACAACAACTTTAAATGGAAGTGTGAGTGGAGGAAGTACAACAGGACAATGGACTACTTTAGGTAGTGGTACATTTACGCCGAATAACACAACCTTAAATGCTACTTATAATTTAAGTACAGCAGATACAACAGCAGGCGCTATTAAACTTGTTCTTACTTCAACAAACAATTTAACTTGTAATGCAGTTACAGATACTGTTGTAATAAAACTTAACTCAGCACCAAATGTGTTTGCCGGAAATGATACAACGCTTTGCGGAAATGTAAATACAGTTGCACTTAACGGTTCCATTTCAGGAGGCATTATAGGGCACTGGACTACACATGGCACTGGAACATTTACACCAAATGATAGTACATTAAACGGAACATACACTGCGGGTTCAAATGATATTAGTGCAGGCTCGGTTGTTCTAACATTAACTTCAAACGTAAACGGACAATGCCCTGCTTCATCTGATTCTGTAAAAATTACGTTCTCTCCTGCAACAATTGTAAATGCAGGCACAAACATTCCTGTATGTAGTGGTTTAATGACTGCACAATTAAACGGAACAGTTAGTGGTGGAACAACCAGCGGCATATGGAGTACACTAGGCAGTGGTACATTTACACCAAACGATACCACATTAAATGCCGTATATAATTTAAGCACTGCCGATACTACTGCGGGAAGTGTTCAACTTGTTCTTACATCAACGCACAATGGTGGTTGCTCTGTGGTTTCTAATACGGTAACTATTTCAATGAGTTCGGCTCCTATTACAAATGCCGGTAATGATACTTCTATATGTGGAAACACGGTTGCGGTTCAATTACATGGTTCGGTAACAGGTGGTTCTGGTCTTGGTATATGGACAAGTAATGGTACAGGAACATTTACACCTGATAGCACTACGCTAAATGCAAATTATAACCCAAGTGCAGCTGACGTAAGTGCAGGCGCTGTTACCTTAACTTTAAGCTCTATACACAATGGATCATGCCCTCAATCAACTGATTCGATGAAAATTACAATTACTCCTACACCAACTGTAAATGCAGGTTCAAACATTGCTATCTGTAACGGTGCTATGAGCACTCCATTAAATGGAAGTATAACAGGTGGCAGTACAACAGGTTTATGGACTACTTTAGGCAGTGGTACATTTACACCAATTGATACCACTTTAAATGCAACTTATAATTTAAGTGTAGCTGATTCAACCGCAGGAAGTGTTTCACTTGTTCTTACTTCAACTCATAATGGAAGTTGCTCTCTTGTAAGAGACACTGTTTTAATAACGCTTAATTCTATTGCTACTGTGTTTGCCGGAAATGATACTTCAATCTGTTCTAATTCAAATGGTGTAACATTACACGGTGCAATAACAGGAGGGTCGGCAACCGGATTATGGACAAGCTCAGGTTCAGGATTATTTACACCTAATGACAGTACATTAAATGCAACTTACCAGCCAAGTGCTGCTGATGTTACTGCGGGTAATGTTACGCTTACACTTGCTGCTACTCATAACTGTGTAAATAATAAAGATTCATTGAAGCTTACTATAGTGTCTGCACCTATTGTTAATGCGGGATCTAACATTGTTATATGTAACGGAACTATGTCGACAGCACTTAGCGGCACCGTTACCGGAGGTACAAGCACAGGTATATGGAACACTTTAGGTAGTGGAACATTTACACCTAACGATAGCACTTTAAATGCAACTTATAATTTAAGTCTTGCAGATTCGACTGCCGGAAATGTAACATTAGTTCTTAGCTCTACCCATAATGGAAGTTGTTCCTCTGCAAAAGATACCGTTTTAATTATATTTAACCCAATAACAGTAACTTCTGCCGGCAATGATACAACAGTTTGCTCAGGTGCAACTAGTGTGCAATTACATGGTTCAGTTAGTGGAAGCTCTGCAACAGGAATATGGTCGACTATTGCAACAGGAACATTTACGCCAAGCAATACTGCGCTTACTGCTACCTATAACCCAAGTGCAAGCGATATTAGTAATGGAAGTGTAACACTGGTTTTAACATCAACTAATAATTGTGTTAACCCAAGTGATACCATGAAAATTACTTTTGCCCCAACAGCAACAGTTAGTGCAGGGCGCGATACTTCGCTTTGTTCTAGTAGTGTAATTGTTCTTAATGGCTCTGTTACTACAGGCAGTATTGCACATTGGTCAACTATCGGAACAGGAACATTTACACCAAACGATAGTACTTTAAATGCGACATACACACCTGCAACAACAGATAACGATACATTAACTTTTGTATTAGCTGTTAACCAAGGTGGTTCTTGTGGTATAGTAAGAGATACTATGGTAGTGCACAGAAATGGACAGCCAAGTGCTTTGTTCTTGGCGAACAATGCTTGTATAGGTCAATCAGTAAGCTTTACTGATAACTCAACTGCAGGTGGCGGATCAATTTCTACATGGCACTGGAATTTTGGAACAGGAGATACTTCTACAGTTAAAAACCCAACTTACACGTATACAACTAGCGGAACATATACTGTACACTTAGTTGTATCTGCTGGAGGAACTTGTAAGGATAGTATTGCAAAAACAATTAACATACATGCAGTACCGGTACCTGCCTTTACATTAAGCGCAAATTGTATGAGCGATTCTGCTTCGTTTAGCAATAGCTCAACTATAGGTCAAGGTAACATAGCTTCATGGTTGTGGAACTTTGGCGATGGGCATAACGCTATCTCACAAAACCCACATCACTTATATGATAGTTTAGCAACTTACACGGTTAGCTTAACTGCAGTTTCCGATTCCGGTTGCTCTGCATCTATAACACATACACTTACCGTACATCCATCTCCATTAGCAGGATTTAGTGCTCAGTCAAATTGCTTAAAACTGATGGTTAACTTTAAAGATACTTCTAAAGTAATTTTACCTGATACTATCTCATCATACAATTGGAGTTTTGGTGATGGAAGTACTTCATTAGTTACAAACCCATCGCATACATATAGTGTGAGCGGAACTTACACAGTTTTATTACAAGTACAAAGTGGTAATGGTTGTAAAGATACAACGACCAAAGTAATTACTACAGGTCAACCAATAATAGCGCAATATATTCCTGATGGTGGAAATTACAATGTTCATCAGGAAATAGACTTCTCAAGTCAAACTACAGGCGCAACTACATACAACTGGAACTTTGGAGATAACTCAACAACATCTACGTTGCCAAATCCTTCACACAACTTTAACCTTGCAGGAACATATACTGTAACATTAGTTGCTTCAAACAGTTTAGGTTGTAGCGATACTGTTAGACATACATTTGAAGTAAATCCAAGTGGACATACAGTACCAACCGGATTTACACCTAATGGCGATGGACTAAATGATTACTTCTACATCATGGGCGGACCATTTACTCAGTACGATTTAAGAGTGTTTAATGAGTGGGGGCAGCAAATATTTATATCTAATAGCCAGTCTGATAAATGGGATGGAACCTTTAACGGAACCAAACAACCTGCCGGCACTTATATGTACATATTTAATGCAACTGTTGATGGTAAGAGTTTGAAACTAAGTGGTGAAATTAACTTAATACAATAAACATGAAAACAAAAATATCCATATTAGTTTCGCTTTATTGTTTTTTATTCATGCAATTAAAAGCACAAGATCCTCATATAGCACAATATGATGCGTTCCCTGTTTATTTAAATCCATCATTAACCGGAAATTATTTGGGCGAGGGAGATGATTACAGAATATCATCTGTATATCGTTCGCAATGGCGAGCCCTTACACCAAAACCTTATACTACGTACGGCGTAGCGTATGATCAAAAAGTACAACGCTTTGGTGTAGGAGGATATATTCTTGATGATAAATCTGGTGTAGGAAATTACAACACCATGAATATTCAAGTTTCGGGTTCGTATTTAATTACCGACCCTAAAACATCGCCACATTTATTAAGTGCCGGAGTGCAAATGGGTATTTTTTATAAAAGCTTTAACCCTAATTCGTTGTTGTTCGAAAGTCAATTCGATAATTCAACGGGCGCACTTAATTCTAATATTAATAGTGGAGAGTATTTTAAGAAAACCAGCTTGGTAAATTTTGATGCTAACATGGGAGTTTTTTATAAGTACCGCGATACGCAAAAGAAATTTGCACCATACATAGGTTTATCGCTATTTCACATAAATCAACCAAAAGAAAACTTTGGAGGATACACAAGCAGGCTGCCTATTCGTTGGGATGTGCAAGCAGGCTGTGATTTTTTAATTAATGAAAAATTTAAATTAACCCCAACTGTTTTGTACATGAACCAAGCTAAAGCTTCTGAATTAAATATGGGAGCATTGGGTTATTATAAACTTAACGATAGCAAAGAAGTTAGATACGATTTAATTTTTGGGTTAAACTATCGTTTAAAAGATGCCGTTATTATACAAGCAGGGGTTAAGAAAGATAATATTGCTTTAAGAATGAGTTATGATATCAACACATCTTACCTTAATAGTTATACAAATGGCAAAGGAGGTTTTGAAATAACCTTAGTGATAATGGGTAAAAAAGGCACGCCTATTTTTAAATCGATGAGTAAATATTAATCGAAGAAAATATTTTTTTAATCTTTCTCTTTAGATTTTGTGCTACCTATTTCTTTTGCCTCAAAACGCACAAAAACAGTATAGGTGTTGTCAGCCTTAACGGTAACCTGCTCCATTTTTACGCTGTACCAGTAATTGGCTATAAATTTTAATGAATGGCTGCCCGGTTTTGTAGTCATTTTTGCTGAACCCGTTGCATCAATTTTCGGATGCATAGTATCCTTACTATCTACAACAACTTTTATATGACTTTTGGCGGGTTTACCATCCGGCCCTTGAAATCTAAAAACAAGTAAAGCTCTATTGGGCTTTACGCCCTTAATTTTTGTGGGTTCAACTTTAGTTATTTTGCCACAACCTTTTTCGCAATTTTGGGCGTAACCAAAATAAGTAAGGTTTGCTAAAAGTAAAAGGAAGAATATTTTTTTCATTGCCAAATATATCAAAAGATTTTATTGGTGCTTTATATAATTGCGACTATCATGTTTTAAATAAGTGATGTGCCGTTAGCATCCGTAGTTAGCACTTCGCTCATATAATTAAAAAAAGGGCGCAAGTTTTTAAACACATCATTTGCTTTGTAAACAAAATCCGGACTTAGCACTTCTTTATCAGTAAACTCATGTCTAAAAATAAATTGCTTGTAGCGTAGCAAATCAATAGCAGGGCTATCTTTAGAAAACCCTCGCGGAGCTGAGGTTAGTTGCTCCCCTCTCATGGCACCAAATGTTTTTACCAGTGTTTTATTTGCCAGTAGTTTTTTCCAGTCGTCATAATTTAATTCAATGTCCTCTCGTATTCTTTGCAAATCGTCAGGTGCGGGGCCCCAAAAACCACCTGATATAAATGAGTTACCCGGCTCTATACGAAAATAATATCCGCCTCGTAATTTTTTGGTGGCTCTTTTAAACCCACCGCTCCAGTGTGAATTATACGGTGTTTTATCTTTCGAAAAACGTACGTCTTTATAAATTCTATATAAACTTTTTTTACCCGATGCAGTTTCAATATGATCGTGCTTGTTCATTTCAATCAACAGGGCATCGGCGAAATCAATTAGATTATCATGTGCCTCGGTGTACTTTTCTTTGTGCTCGTTAAACCAATCTCGGTTATTGTTTTTTGAAATTGCTTTTAAAAAAGCAACCGATTCTTTTTTTATAATCATAAATTTTTTTTAGTTGTTTGGATGCCCGGCATTAACCCAGCTTTGTATTTTAGAAATTTGGCATCCCGAAAGTTGATTTCCATTTTGCGGCATAGCATTATAACCTGTGCTATGTTTAATAGTACCTAAAAGCTTGTTGTTTGCAATAGAGTTTACAACGCCTGTGTAGTTTGATAAGTCGGCACCACCACCCGCGTTTGATGAAGTATGACAGCCAATGCACCAACTATTCATACGGGGTGGTATATCGGCAGCGTATTTAAATGAAGTAGTATCGCACACCGTACAGTTAGATTGGTTGAGCGCACCCATACTAATCCATGCCTTAATCATAAATATTTCTTGGTCGGTAAGTGGAGCGTAGTTTTTAGGAGGCATATTTGGATTTATTCCATCTATTCTTGTAAACATACTACTGCGCAATGGGTGTTTTGCAGTTACTCTTCTCATAACACCCTCATACGTTGTAAAATCTCCTCTTCTCGACCCTGGGTCATGACACCCACTCATAGAGCATTTAGAAACAAATATGGGTAAAATATTATCTGTAAAACATACAGTAGGGTCGTAAGCTTTTTCAGTGCAGGTGGTTAGTGTAAAAACTATTCCTATAAATAGTATAAGAGTTATTGTTGTTTTCATAATACCGATACCGTTATAAAACGGGTATATTGGTTTTTTATTGCGGTATAAATATAGACACAATGTGTGCAATCATTCGCTTATATTTATTAGACTTGGCATTTTTAACTGTAATTTAATTTTGTGATACTCAGTAATTTACTATTTTTAATAAGTAAATAAATTGGTTGTCTGTCCGGTTATTTGAAACTCGTTCGTTATTGGTGTATAAAATCAAAAAGTATAAACTTTTAAAACAAAATAACATGTCAAAAACAATTACTCAAAAAATAGTGTTTAAAAACACCAGTGCCAAAACGCTTTACGCTTTGTATATGGATGCAAAAAAACATTCGTTAGTTACAGGTGCACCAGCTAAAATTACGGCGAAGGCAGGTAGCAGTTATTCTGCTCATGATGGGTATATTAAAGGAAAAAACCTTCAAATAGTTAAAGACAAACTTATTGTACAAACATGGAGAGGTGCCGATTGGGCTAAAAGTGATTTAGACTCTACTTTCATTATCAACTTTGAACAAAAAGCAAAAGATGTTGTTTTGCACGTAACACACGCTAATCTACCAGATAAACACGCCGCCGATATTAACAAAGGCTGGCACGATTGTTATTGGAAACCTTGGAAACAACATTTAGCCGGCAAAAAAATTACCCGCAAAGGAATGTAACATATCAGGTAAATTATTTTTAATTTTTGTCCGGTTATCAAAACTCATTCGTTATTACAGTATAAATCAAAAAATATAAACCTAAAAAACAAAACAAAATGGAAAAGTTCATGTATTTATTTAGAGGTGGCGAAAACCACGCACACAACGCAAAAGATTCAGAAGCAGCTATGAAAAACATGCAAGCATGGGGTGCTTGGATGCAAGACATGCAACAAAAAGGCATTCTTGCCGGTGGCGAACCGCTTCAACCAACAGGCAAACAAGTTAACGGCACAAAAAAAGTGGTTACCGATGGCCCTTTTGTAGAAGCAAAAGAAATGGTTGGCGGTTACTTAATTATTAATGCTAAAGACATTAATGAAGCGGTTGAAATTTCTAAAGGTTGCCCAATTTTTGAAGAAAATGGTAAACTAGAAGTTCGTCCGATTCAGAAAATGGAAATGTAAAAACAA
>Ga0210389_10002859_pt1 | contig 13519 bp, 15 predicted proteins | sample IncBWH28OmetaG_FD_160127 | JGI IMG/M metagenome (GOLD analysis project Ga0210389, IMG submission 160127) | Forest soil microbial communities from Barre Woods Harvard Forest LTER site, Petersham, Massachusetts, United States - Inc-BW-H-28-O ...
AGTACGCGCTTCTCACGGAGTTGACGGCCGCGTCTCGCTCCAGTCGAGGATGAGGTTGCGCTCGGCGAACAGCCACGCACCGTCGATCTTGACGAACGTGTCGAGATAGCGCAGCGACGCGATCATGATCTTGCGCTCGCCGTCAGCGGTGTAGAGGTGGTGCGCGATCGTGTAGCTCTCGCCGGTAGCCCGCTGACCGTTGAGCACGACGGTGCTCTGCCCATTGAAGTGCGTTGTCGCCTCGTAGCGGTTCAGGTCCGCGAAGACGGGCGTCAGTGCCTCGCGGCCCTCGAGGACGTAGGTTGGCTCGGTGCCCGGGCCGCTCATGTAAACGGCGAACCGGGTATCGGCCGTGAACAGGGCCTTCTGCCCCTCGGCGTCGCGCCGGTCGGCGCAGTGCGCGTAGGCGTCGAACAACTCGCGGATAGCCAGTCGGTCCGCAGCCTCGACGGGACTGATCTCGGCGTGAATAGCCATGAGTGACCCTCCAAGGAACTGAGACGGCGGCAGGCGACCGCAGACGTAAAATGGCATCAGATCCGGGGAGTTCCCCGGTAACACTCACCATAACCGGGGAACTCCCCGTTTAGCAAACTGGAGTCCTGAGTGGCCTCAGATGCCCGGAGACGGCGGCTGGACGCTACCCAGAACCGGGAAGCGATCCTTGCCGTCGCGCTCGCCGCGCTGACCGAGTCGAGCGAGGTCTCGCTCAACGCCATCGCCAAGCGAGCAGGGGTGGCCAACGCGACGCTATACCGGCACTTTCCTACCCGGGAGAGCCTGGTGCTCGAGGTGTACCAGCACGAGGTCCGCCAAGTCGTCAGCGCCGCCGACGAACTGCTCGCCGAACGCGAACCCGGCGACGCGCTGCGCGAATGGGTAGCCCGCCTCGCTCAGTACGCCATGACCAAGCACGGGCTCGCCGATGCGATGCGGGCTGCCGCCAGCCCCGGCTCCGGCCTGTTCGAGGAGACGTACGCCCCGATCGTGGGCGCGCTCGGCAGGCTGCTGGCCGCCGCCGAGCAGGTCGGCTTCGTACGCGCCGGACTTGATCCAGACGATGTCATCCTTGCCCTGGCTGGCTTGTGGGAGATCGACCCAAGAACCGACTGGAAAGCCCGGGCAAGCCGCTTGTACGATCTCGTATTCACCGGACTAAGAGCCTAACTCGGTTCCTCTCGGCTTCGTCGCCGCCAGTGCCGAGGCGCCGCTGGTCATCGACCCTGTCCTAGCGGTCGGCAGCACGACCGTGACGTTCCCGGCCGGTGTGGCGAAACGCGGAATCACCAGTTCGGTACGTCTGCCCAGACCGCTGAGCGGAGGCCGGCGACCGCGCGTAGCGAATGCTACTTGCGTGGCGGTTGCATATGCTGGCCCGCAGGGCCGGGAACGCGCCAGGCGCGGTGGACGGGTCTGGTCGGGCGTCGGGGGTGACGTGCACCGCGACCTTAAGCCCGGGATGCTAGCGGACTGCGACTCGGCGGGCGGCCCTGGCGGTCCAGCGGCCGCCATCGAACCCTACGTCGATCGGGTGGTCAAAGGTGACGGACACGTGCTCGGACGTGAGGGCGTCCGCGGCTGGCCCGGCCGCCACGACCCGCCCGTCGGCGAGCAGCAGCGCGTGCGTGGTGGAGGAAGGAAGTTCCTCCAGGTGGTGCGTCACCAGCACGGACGCGACCTCCGGGTGCGTCTCGGTGAGCAGGTCAATGGTCTCAAGCAGCTGCTCGCGCGCCGCGATGTCCAGGCCCGTCGACGGCTCGTCGAGCAGGAGCAGCTGGGGCTCGCAGATAAGGGCCCGCGCGATGAGCACCCGGCCGCGCTCGCCCTGGGACAGGACATTCCACCGGGACCGGGCCTTGCCGCCGAGGCCGAGCGACGCGATCAGCTCGTCCGCCCGGTCCGCCTCGGCAGCCGTCGGCCGCCAGTGCAACGCTGTCTCGATGGTGCCGGTGAGGCCGGTGAGCACGATGTCGCGGACTGGCAGCGGCGAGCGGAGCGGATGACGCGGGTTCACGTGCCCGATCGCGCGCCGCAGGGCCTGCAGCTCGACCCTGCCGAGCTGCTCACCGAGCACGCGCACCGTTCCCGACGTCGGAAAGGTGACCGCGCCGCAGAAGCCGAGGAGCGTGCTCTTGCCCGCCCCATTCGGCCCGAGCATCGCCCAGTGCTCGCCCGCGCGCACCGTGAAACTGACGCCTCGGATGATCTCGCTGCCGTCCCGGCGGTAGGTCACGTCAAGGATCTCGAGCACTGGGGGGACTGCGAACGTTTGCACATCCATAAGGGCGGCCGCTACCTGCCAAGTCACATCAGCATCAGAAAGGGGACAAGCGCCCATCCTAGGCGACCTCTCAGGCCTGCCCGGCCCGCGCACCGCGTGATTCGCGCCTCATCGCGGGTCTGCGGGGCGTCCTGTCAGGCCTCGGCGTCGCGGGTGAACTCGGCCCGCCAGCGAGGAAGGGGCGGCACCTGCCCCGTGAACCGCTCGATCCGGCGTGCCCGCAGGGGCCCGGCGGCCGCGTCGAGTTCGGCGCGAGTGAGCGGCCACGGCATCATCGCCGGGTCGCGCTCGGGGTTGTCCGCATCGGCCGCCATGGAGACCACCAGCAGCGTCCCTCCGGGTGCGACCGGGCCGTGCAGCGAGGCGAGGGCCCGCACGCGGACTTCGCCGAACAGGGGCTGCACCGTGTAGATCTCAACGACCAGGTCGAAGGCCCCGGACCATGCTGGGGGCAGGTTTAGCAGGTCGGCGACCTGGTAATCCACCGCCGAGTCCGGGTGCCGCTCTCGCGCGGCGGCGATCGCGGTCGGCGCGATGTCGAACCCGGTGACCGCGAAACCCAGCCCTGCGAGGTACTCGGCGTCCTCTCCGGTCCCGCAGCCGACGACGAGCGCGCGACGCCCGGTGCCGTCCAGCCCGGCAGCCCACTCGATGAGGCTCTCGTTCGGCTCGCCGAGCACCCAGGGCACGACGGCGGTCCCGGCCTCCCCCTCGGCGTACAGCCGCTCGAACCATCCGGTTACGTCGCCGTCCGTGACGGACGCGGCCGCCAGTTGCCGGGCACGGAACATTCGGTCTTGCTCAGGTGTCACCCGACGACACTACGTCAGGCACTTCGCTCGCACGGCCACGCCCAGATGGCCGCGAGTGGCGCCTTCTCAGCGAGGTCGGGCAAGCAGGTGCTCCCAGCCGAGCATCCAGTCCCGCCGCCGCCCGCCCATCTTGCCGGCCTGGCCACGCCAGTCTGCGACAAGCGTCTGGGCAACCATCCGGTGGTCCGCCCGGCCTCGTTGTCCTCGGTCGTCGAGCGCGTCTCGAAGACGATCTCGATCATCGTCGCCTCGCCTAAGCAAGCTCGCGTGACGGTGGCCTCAGGACCGAACGATGTGAGCCCGGACCCGTGCGCCGTCGGCGCTGGTCCAGCCCTTGCCCGCCGCGTAGGCGAGCATCCCGTCGAACCTGGCGGTCCATTCGGCCGAGCTGTCGCCCGCCGCCTGCAGCGCGGCGGCGTCGAGCCAGGCGTAGTCGCCGTCCACGGTGCCAAGACCCGCAGCGGCAATGGCCGCGGCAGCCACGTCATCGTCCACGCCACGGAACTCGGCGTGCAGCTGCTTCAGGTTTTCCGCGTCCGCGATGGTCGCCAGGACCTCGCCACCGTCAGCAGCCACGAGCACGTACACAGACGATCTTTCCTTCCTGGCCGACGCTGTACCTCAGCACGAGCCTCCAACACGGGGCCGATGGCGCAGCGGCGGGTTGGCCGCAGTCGCCCATGGGTTACGGTACAGGTAGTGGCCTACCCAGAGGAGTTTCCATGCCCCGCACCGTGAAGATCCCTGATGCCACCCACCCGATCACCATCCGCCCCACGCGAGCACGGGTGACGGTCCGTGTCGGCGGCGCGGTGATCGCCGAGACCGACAGCGCGCTGTCCCTGGCGGAGGCATCCTACCCGGTCGTCCAGTACATCCCTGTCGCCGACGTCAAGCAGTCGCTCCTTGAGCGGACCACCACCCAGACTTACTGCCCCTACAAGGGCGACGCCAGCTACTACACGGTCAAGACGCCCGACGGTAGCACCGAGACGGATGTCATCTGGACCTACGACCACCCCTACCCGTCGGTCTCCGAGATCGCCGGCCACCTGGCCTTCTACCCGGACCGCGCCGAGATCACGGTAGAGCCCGCCTAGCTGACGTGGCACGTCCACGCCGACCGAGACATGGCCATCGCCCGCCCAGCTGATTAGCCAGCGCTACAGGGCTGGCACCACCACCCATGCAGCCAGTGCGAATGCTAAGCAGACCGCGACCGCCGTTAGGAGTCGCCCTTGTCGTCGGTATCAGCGAATATCTCGGCGGCCGTCTCGCCCACGTAGGCGCGGCGGAGCCAGTACTGCGCGGTCACAGGGTCCGTGCAGGAGTTAATCGTCGTCATCGCGCTCAGCGTCGGAACATGTATCAGGTGAATTGAGGCAGGCAGGCTGGCTGCCCTGCTACACGATTTGCGGCCCTCGCCTGGCGACCTGGCCAGGCGAGGGGCTGAAATCAATTCGATCCCACTCTGACGGCTACTCAGGTCGCGTCGCGAGCCAGGTGATGAGCGTCGAGGTGAGCGTGTAGGTATCTTCGCCTCGCTCTTCACGGACCTGCGCGGGGCTGAACCGCTGGTAGGTCACGTCGAAGTCGCTGAACACGTCGGAGAGCAGTGCGGTAGCTTCCGCGGTTGATATCGCGCTCTCAAGCAGCGCTGGCCGCTGACGTCCGTGGTCGTCGACCTCAGTGCGATCGGCGAAGATACCGATGGCAACGACGCCGCCTGGCTTGGTGGCGGCCCTGACCCGGTCAAGCAAACTGCGAACGGCTTTGAGATCGCGCAGGTGCTCAATCGCCGAGAAGGCGAGGATCAGGTCTGCCGGCGCCTCGAACTCGAAGCCGTCCAGGTCCGCGGGACGTGTCTGCAAGTGCGTCCGGATGCCGGGCGGGACCGCGTTCTCCAGCGAGTGCAGCGCGGACGGGAGCAGGTCGACGGCGAAGACATCCGAGCCGGCGGGCAGTTCCCGCAGCAGCGGGATCGTGTGGCGGCCGATCCCGGCACCGAGGTCGTAGGCGACGACGGGCTTGCCGGATGAGACGAGCTCAAGCGCGTCGACCATCAGGCGGTGTGGTTTCGCCAGCCATGTTCCCGCTTGGCCAAGGGTTGCTGAAGCGTAAAGCCCCTCGTGGTAGCGGATGGTCTCTCGTCGCGCCCGCTCGAACTTGGTCGGCTCCCGGTCCACCCCAGAGTCCCAGCGCATGAGTTCAGACTAGGGGCGGCGCTGGGTTCATGCGCACCCCAGGCAAAGATCCGCTCGAAGCTCAGCGCGTCCGGCGACGGCGGCGTTGGTCAGCGGTATATCCGTTGAAAATTTCCTCAGTGCTACCGGAACCCTAGGACACTGCCATGAGGGACGTGCTCGCTGGGCAGCGCGGCGGCTCATACGTATGCCTGGCCGTAGCTGGCGCGGGTGGAACACCACTGGGGAACGACCGTAACTGGATGTGAAAGCCACCCGCCTGGGCAGGTCTAGTCTCATCGCCCACGTGACCTGATCGCGTCTGACGGACCTCGGCCGTTCGTGAATCAATGGCGGACGTGGCGGAACGGAGTAACGGGTGTTCGATGTCCTGATTACGGGCTCGCGCTGGCCGCCCTGATCGTCTCTCCGGCGGTCTACCTGCTGGTCCCGCTGTTGATGCCGTTCGACCTGATGCCGCACGGCTTGCGGAAAGCGATCGCCTCCAAGGTCACCACCGGCGGCGGCCGCGACCTGCTGAAGCACATGCTTGCGGACTTCGAGAACGCCGTCGAGCATGCCGCCAAGGAGGCGAAGGATGCCGCCAAGAGAGAGAAAAGCCAGGAGGCCTAGAGGCCTCCGCGTGGTTGCGGCACCGGGCCGCCTGTAGCCGGACCGGTGCCGCAACCAGCCGCTTTCGCGGACAGAATGGTCATGATAACAGCAAGAAGCGCGGGAGTGCCTGAGGTGGCCCGAAGCCGGATTCAGGCGCCAGATCCCTGCGGTTAGCTCGTCGTTAGATCACCGCGGCGAAGGGGTTTTCCATGCGGGTGGTGAATGCCGCGAGCCAGCGGGCGGCGAGGGCCCCGTCGATCGCGCGGTGGTCGACCGACAGGGTGCAGCGCATGACGGTCGCGGGAACGACCGCGCCGTCCACGACGACCGGTTGCTGCCGGGCCGCGCCGACCGCGAGGATGCCGGACTGCGGCGGGTTGATGATCGCGGAGAACTCGACGGTCCCGTACATGCCCAGGTTCGAGACCGCGAAGGTCCCGCCCTCAAGCTCATGCTGCAGCAGTCTCCGCTCCCTGGCCCGCTGGGCCAGGGCCGCCGACCCCCGCGCGACCGCGGACAGCTTCATGCCCTCGACCCCGCGCAGCACTGGTGTGACAAGCCCGCCGTCGGTCGCGACCGCGATCGATATGTCGACAGACCCGTGTGCGACCAGTCCGTCGTCGCTCCAGGTCACGTTGGCCTCAGGCACGTCGGTGAACGCCGCCGCCACTGCCGCGATCACGAAGTCGTTGACCGACACCTTCACGCCGGACGCCTCGTTGACCCGCTTGCGCAGCGCGAGCAGCTCGTCCACGACAGGCTCGGCGGTCATGTAAAAGTGCGGCACGGTCGCCTTCGACTCGGCAAGCCGCCGCGCGATCGCGCGCCGCATCGGCGTGTGCGGGATAAGCGTCCCCGCGTCCGCGCTGGCCGCGGAGCCAGCGGCCGGCCGCGGGGAAGAAGACGCCTCATCCCGAACGAGGGCCTGCTCCGCCGCCGGGCGCCCCGCCAGCGCACCGGCCGGGCCGGCCGGCGGGGCGGTTGCGGCGGAAACGGCCGGTGCCGCTGGTTCGGAGGAACCAGTCCCCGCCGCGAGGAAGCGCTCTAGATCCCGCCGGACGATCCGCCCGTTCGGCCCGGTCCCGGCGAGGCCCGCGATGTCGATGCCCCGCTCCCCGGCGAGCTTGCGAACAAGCGGGCTGGCGAAGACCCGCCCGCCGTTCGGCGCGTGGTGTCCGTTCGTCACGACCGGGGCATCAGCGACGGGGGTCGCAGCGGGTGCTGGCATTGCCGGCGCAGCGGGCCCGGCTTGTGATGCCGGGGCTGCGGGCGTCGGCGCGACCCCCAGGGCCGCGTCGATGTCGGCGTCGGTCTCGCCGTCGGCGACGAGCACCGCGATCGGGTCGCCGATCTCGCCGGAGTCGCCTTCAGCGAGCACGAGGCGACCAACGATTCCTGCCTCTTCGGCGGCGTACTCAACGAGCGCCTTCTCGGTCTCGATCTCCGCGATTGGCGCGCCAACCGCGACGGTGTCACCGGGGGAGACGAGCCAGTGCGCGATCGCGGCCTCGGTAGCACCAGCGAGCACGGACGGCATCCGCACGACGGTGGCCATCAGCCCTGCGCCTTTCCGAAGCCAGCACGGATCTGTTCCAGGCCTGCGACGACTTCTTCCGTCTTCGCGATCGCGGCGCGCTCTAGGACCTTCGAGATCGACGGCGACGACTCGGTGCCGTGCACCCGCTGCACCGGCTGGTCGAGCCAGTCGAAGAACCGGCGCTGCACCTCGTCTGCCAGCCAGCCTCCGTAGGACGTGCCAAGGGCGCCCTGCTCGACGATGAGCACCGCGTTGGTCTTCCTGATGGAGTCGCCGACGGTCTCCCAGTCGAGTGACGCCCTGTCAAGGAACCGCAGGTCGATGAGCTCCGCGTCGATCCCGGTCCGCTCGATCGCCTCGGCCGCGTGCGCCACCATCGACAGGTACGTGAGCACGGTGACCTCGGACCCGGTCCGCCGGACCGCCGCCTTGCCGAACGGGATCTGGTAATCCAGGTCGCCCACCGGGATATCGCCCTCGGACCCGTACAGGTCGACGTGCTCAAGCATCAGCACCGGGTCATCGACCGCCAGCGCAGCGTTCATCAGCCCGACGTAGTCGAACGGGGTGGACGCGGCCATGATCCGCCAGCCAGGCGAGGTCGCGAAGATCCCCGCCGGGTCCATCAGGTGCTGCGACCCGTAACCGGACCCCATGGCGACCTTTGTCCGCAGCACAAGCGGCACCGGGTTCCTGCCGCCGAACATGTGCCTGGCCTTCCCGATCTGGTTGAACACCTGGTCGGCGGCCACCCACAGGAAGTCCGGGTACATGAACTCCACGACCGGCCGGAACCGGCCGTCGAGCGCGAGACCGCCGCCCAGGCCGGCGAACGCGTTCTCGCTGATCGGGGTGCCGAGCACCCGGCCCGGGTACTTGGCGGGCAGCCCCTTTGTCGCGCCGTTGGTGCCGCCGGCGAGCTTGTGCACGTCCTCACCGAACACGACGATCCGCGGGTCCTCGCCCATCCGCCGGTCCATCACCGCCGACACCGCTTCGATGAACTTCCCGCGCCGTAGTTCTCCGGTGAACGTCGCGTGCTCGTCGGTCCGGGCACCGGCGAGCTCCGACAGGTCGCCGCGCACCCCGACGTTGACGAACGCCGGGTCAGGCCACAGTTCGGGCCGGATGCGCCGCGCGCCCGCCTTCGCGCCTTGCGTCGGGTCGGGCTCGACGAGCGCCGCGGCGGCCGTTTTCATCGCCTCGACGGCCTGGGCGCGGACCGCGGCGACCCCGGCCTCGTCGATCAGGCCAAGCTTGATCATCTCCTGTGCCACCCGGTCAAGGGGGTCACGGGCCCGCCAGGCGGCCTCCTCTTCCTTGGTCCGGTACCCGAACGCGGACCCCGGGTACGGGCCGTTCTGGTGGAAGAACCGGTAGACGAGTGCCTCGACCACGACTGGTCCCTCGCCGGCGCGGAGCCTGGCCGCTGCCTTCTCCATGACCAGGTGGACCGCGAGGGGGTCCATGCCGTCGACCCGCCAGGATGTGATGCCGAAGCCGAGCGCCCGCGCCGACAGCCGGGGCTCGCCCGTGGCCTCCTCGACGGTGGTGGAGACCGCGTAGCCGTTGTTCTCCATGAAGAAGCAGACCGGCAGCCGCCACGCCGACGCGAGGTTCAGCGACTCAAGCACCGACCCGATGTTGACCGCGCCGTCGCCGAAGTAGGTGACGGTCAGGTCGCTCCCGTCGGGGCCCGCGGGGGAGTGCTTCTGTGCCCAGGCGTTTCCCGCGGCCATGGGCACGCCGCCGCCGACGATCGCGTTGGTGCCCAGGGCGCCGGCCTCGAACCACTGCAGGTGCATGGAGCCGCCGCGCCCGGCGCAGTAACCCTGGGCCAAGCCGAGGATCTCCGCGAGGGTGCGCTGCAGCACCTCGGCGACCTCAGGAGTGACCAGGGCGTCCAGGGAGAGCTTGCCCTTGGTCACGTGGGTGAGCGCCTTGGCGAGGAACTGGTGGTGCCCCCGGTGCGAGCCGTTGACCGCATCGGAGGAGCGCAAGGCCACGATCGAGCCGACCGCACCGCCCTCCTGGCCGATGGAAGAGTGCGCGGGGCCGTGCACCAGGCCCTCTCCGGCCAGTTCGAGCACCGTCTCCTCGAAGGCCCTGATGAGGTGTAGCTGGCCGAGCATCGTGGCAAGCAGCGCGGGGTCGGCCGCCTTCCAGTCCGCGGCCGTGGTGGACAGCTCGCTCCACTCCGCGGCGGGCGTGAGGCGCTTAACGCGTGGCATGTGGGTACTACCTTCCGCTCTCATGGACGTTCGCCACGCTACCGGGGCAATGGATGCATTTCAACCGCTACCACCCTCCGTTTGGGTGATTTTTGGTTATCTTGTCCTTAGATTGGATACATCCAGCGTCGAGGAGGACTTATGGGCGGCATACCGGGACTGCGCGGCGGCGACCACATCGGGATCACCGTGCCTGACATGGAGCAGGCGCACGAGTTCTTCGTCGACGTGCTCGGCTGCGAGTTCGTCTACGCGCTACCCGAGATGAACCACGACGACGACTGGATGCGCACGCACCTCAACGTCGACCCGGAGCGGGTCGTCACCGGGATCCGGTTCTACCGGTGCGGGTTCGGGCTGAACTTCGAGGTCTTCGAGTACGAGCCGCACGACGGGCAGCGGGAGGTGCCGCGCAACAGCGACCTCGGCGGACACCACGTCGCCTTCTACGTCGACGACATGGACGCCGCCGTCGAGTACCTGCGCGGGAAGGGCGTCAGGCTCCTCGCGGGACCCGTGGCCAGCAGGAACGCCTCTGCGGGGCAGCGCTGGCTGTACTTCCTCGCACCGTGGGGCATGCAGTTCGAGCTGGTCAGCTACCCCGGCGGCAAGGCGTACGAAAAGGACTCGGCGGTGAAGCTGTGGCACCCGGCGCACCCGGAGCTGTGACGCCCGCACCGAGTGACCCAGAGCGCGCGCCGGAGGCGAGCGTGGAAAACACCGCGAGTCACCGGATCGCCGACGCGCTGCGTGCCGCGATCCTGGACGGCAGCTACCAGCCGGGGGAGCGGATCAGGCAGGAGGACATCGCCGCGCGCTCGGGCGCGAGCCGTATCCCGGTGCGGGAGGCGCTGCGGATGTTGCACGACGAGGGCCTGGTGACCCTCGTCGCGAACTCCGGTGCCTGGGTCGCGAGGCTGACCCTGACGGAGTGCGCAGAGCTGTACCAAATCAGGGAGCGTCTTGAGCCGTTGCTGCTGCGCGCGTCCCTGCCTGGCCTGGACGACACGGCACTCGATCGCATGGCGGACCTGGCGGACCTGATGGAGGGGTCAGGCGGCGACGTCGACGCGTTCCTGCGGGCCGACAGGGACTTCCACCTCGCCTCCTACGCGGCGGCCGCGCCAGGAGAGACGTCGCAGATCATCGGCAGAATGTGGAATACAACCCAGCATTACCGGCGCGAGTTCACTAAAATCGCGTCTCGCCGGTCGGGCCTGGGCGTGACACACCTCGAGCACCGCCTGCTGCTTGACTGCCTTCGCCGTGAAGACGCTGACGACGCGGAGCGAGTGCTTGTCATGCACATCCGGCGCACCCGCCTTGAGCTGAGCAGACACCCCGAGATATTTGGCTAAGTGCGGATGTGGGCAGGGAATAACTTGACATTTTCCTGAGTTATAGGCAAGGTTGCAAACGATTGCAACTTCCCCCAGGTCTAGGAGACAAGCATGGCCGCTGAGGCGCCCGCCGTTGGCTGGATCGGTACCGGACGGATGGGCTATCAGCTCGCCCTGCGCCTGCTGAACGCCGGCTACGACCTGGCCGCCTACAACCGGACCAGGGCGAAGTGCGAGCCCCTCGCGGAGTTCGGCGCCAAGGTTGTCGACACCCCCGCCGAACTCGCCGACCGGGACATCGTGTTCATCATGGTCTCGGCAGACAAGGACCTCGAAGCGGTCATCAGCGGCCCGGGCGGCCTGCTCACCGGCGAGAACAAGCCGAAGATCATCGTCGACTCCTCCACCGTCTCCACCGAGGCGTCCGCGAAGGTCCGCGGCATCGTCGAGGACGCGGGCGCGCAGTTCCTCGCCGCCCCGGTCAGCGGCAACCCCAAGGTGATCGCGGCCGGCAAGCTCACCGTAGCCGCCTCGGGACCGCGGTCCGCCTTCGACGAGGTTGAGCCGCTGCTCGCGGCCTGGGGCCGGGGCGTCACCTACGTCGGTGAGGGCGAGGTCGCCCGCCTGGTCAAGATCGCGCACAACGTGTTCCTCGGCGTCGTCATCCAGTCCCTGGCCGAGATCACGGTCCTCGCCGAGCGCGGCGGCGTTTCGCGCGCCGCGTTCCTGCAGTTCCTCAATGACTCCGTGATGGGCTCCGGGTTCAGCCGCTACAAGTCGCCGGCCCTCGTCAACCTGGACTTCCACCCGACCTTCACCAACGTGCTGCTCCGCAAGGACCTGCAGCTCGGCCTGTCGGCGGGCAAGGAGCTCGGCGTGCCGATGCCGATTGCGGCGGCGACCGACATGCTGATCGCCCAGGCCATCGGCGCAGGCTACACGGCAGATGACTTCGCTACGCTTGTTCTTGAGCAGGCCCGCCGGTCCGGCTACGCGATCGAGTCGGAGAACACCCCGGTCGACGACGGGCTCGCTCCCGAGGAGGCGTAGCAGCTATGGGGGAGAACGAACGCCAGCAGGCGCCGCGCCAGTTCGAGCGGCCGTCACAGCGGCCCGCCGGGGTGCGACCGATTGGGGCGCCCGGTCACATGGGCGTCGACTACGAGGCGCGCGTCGACTTCGACCGGCTGCGCGGGTACCGGCTGGCCCGTGCGCAAGAGGCGCTGCGCGCGACCGATTGCGGTGCATTCCTGCTGTTCGACTTCTACAACATCCGGTACACGACGCAGACGTGGATCGGCGGAGCGCTCGGCGACAAGATGATCCGCTACGCGCTGCTCTTCCGGGACAGGCCGCCGGTGGAGTGGGACTTCGGCTCGGCGGTGAAGCACCACAAGCTGTACTCGCAGTGGCTGCCCGAGGAGAACTGGCGGCCCGGCTTCCTCGGCTTCCGCGGTGCCGTCGCCCCCGAGGCTGGCCTCATGCGGGACGCGGTCACGGAGATCAAGTCGCTGCTTGCCGAGGCGGGCGTCGCCGACGCGCCGCTGGGCATCGATATCGTCGAGCCGCCGTTCCTGTTTGAGCTTGAGCGGCAGGGCATCGCCGTCCGTGACGCGCAGCAGCCGATGCTCGACGCCCGGGTGATCAAGTCCCAGGACGAGATCATGCTGCTCAACCAGGCCGCGGCCATGGTGGACGGCGTGTACCAGGACATCTCCGAGTTCCTTCGTCCCGGCCGCCGCGAGAACGAGATCGTGGCCCTCGCCAACAAGCGGCTGTACGAGATGGGCTCCGACCAGGTCGAGGCGGTCAACTCGATCTCAGGCGAGCGCTGCAACCCGCACCCGCACAACTTCACCGACCGCCTCATCCGCCCCGGCGACCAGGCGTTCTTCGACATCATCCACTCGTACAACGGCTACCGGACCTGCTACTACCGCACCTTCGGCGTCGGCTGGGCGACGCAGGCGCAACAGGACGCCTACAAGCAGGCCCGCGAGTGGATGGACGCGGCACTCGACGCGATCAAGCCGGGTGTGTCGTCGGACGCGGTGGCGCTGACGCTGCCGCGCGCGCAGGACTTCGGCTTCGACAGCGAGCTCGCGGCGTTCGGCCTGCAGTTCGCGCACGGCCTCGGCCTGGGGCTGCACGAGCGGCCGATCATCTCGCGGCTTAACTCGCTGGAGCACCCCATCGAGCTCAAGGCGGGCATGGTGTTCGCGATGGAGACGTACTGCCCGGCCGCCGACGGCATCTCCGCCGCCCGCATCGAGGAAGAGGTCGTCGTCACCGACTACGGCACCGAGATCCTCACCAGGTTCCCGGCCATCGACCTCCCCATCGCAAGCAGGTATTAAGGGCTGGCGAAAGCTACCGGAGGAGCCCGGCCGAAGCGATCTTGATCGCTTCGGCCGGGCTTCTTCGTGTCTGAGTCGCCGAAAAGGCTGCCAGTGAACCGGGGCTGATGTAGCAGCGGAACGAAAAGTCACGGTAAGGAGCACAACCGGGGCAGCTTAGCGT
>Ga0210389_10002860_pt1 | contig 13519 bp, 4 predicted proteins | sample IncBWH28OmetaG_FD_160127 | JGI IMG/M metagenome (GOLD analysis project Ga0210389, IMG submission 160127) | Forest soil microbial communities from Barre Woods Harvard Forest LTER site, Petersham, Massachusetts, United States - Inc-BW-H-28-O ...
GTCCTCGACGGCGCGCTGCTGGCGGCTGACGCGCAACCCGCCGGCGCGTGCGCCGCCGCGCCTGGCTGTGCCTGTCACGCCGCGCGCGGGCGACGAGGACGGTCGTTTACGCCCGGCCGTGCCCGCGCCGCGTCCCTCAGGCGCGTTGCCGGGCAGCGTCTTGCTGCAGATCGGGCAGCGCTCTAGGAAACGGCCGTGGCGGCAGAAGGTAGGCAATTGACCGGTGGCTGAAAGCCGTTCGCGCGAGCACGCGCGGCGCCTGCGGCGCGCTCTTTGTCGAGCTTGTAGAGGTAGTCCTCGAAGTCGACCTGGATCGTGTGACGCTTGGAGCTCACGTAGCGCTTGCGCATCGCCGCCTGGTCGGCGTCGATGTCGGCGCGCAGCTCAGCATCCGACGGCAGCGCGTAGTCGCCGCGCAGGTAGTCGCCGACCCACGCGCCCTGCGCCTCGGCCAGCGGCATGATCGCGCCGAGCGGCTGCAGCAGGCCGACGAAGAAGACGTTCGGGATCTGCGGATGAAAGACGCGCCGAAACAACTCGATGTGGTTGTCCGGCGCCGCGATGAAGTCCTCGTCGAAGAACGGGAAGGCGATCTGGTAGCCGGTGCAGTAGACGACGACGTCGGCCTCTACCGAGCTGCCGTCGACGAAGCGCACCTGCGAGCGCTCGAGCGCTTCGATGTTCGGCTTCGGCGTGATCGTGCCGTGCTGAATGCGGTCGAGGATCCGCCCGGAGACGGTCGGATGCGCCTCGCCGAAGCGGTGCGTTGGCTTCGGCAGGCCGTAGCGCTCCGGCGGACCGGCGTAGCTGCGAACCAGTCGCTGGATGATCCGCTGGCGCACCTTGAACGGGACACGCGGGTCGTTGCGCAGCTGATCGAGCGGTTTGCCGAAGATGTACTTCGGGATGATCCACACGCCGCTGCGCGCGGCCAGGTAGGTGCGCTCGGCGACATAGGAGGACTCGACGGCGATGTCCATCGCCGAGTTGCCCATGCCGAGGATCACCGCCCGCTTGCCGGCGAAGATCGAGTTGTCGAGGTAGGAGTGCGCGTGCAGCTGCTCGCCCGAGAACTGCTCGGCGCCCGGGAACGCCGGTTCGGGCCAGCGCGGCTTCCAGTGGTGGCCGTTGGCGACGACCAGCGCGTCGTAGCTGCGCGTCTCGCCGCTGTCGAGCTCAATCTGCCAGACGCCCGACGCGTCGCGCGCGGCGTGCTTGACGCCAGTCTCGAAGGTGATCCTGTCGCGGAAGCCGAAGTGATCGACGTAGTCGTCGAAGTACGCCGCGATGTGCGTGTGGTGAGGGAAGTCCGGGTAGGACTCCGGCATCGGGAAGTCCGAGTAGGCCATGCGCTGGCGCGAGGTGTTGATGAACAGGTCGCGATAGGCCGCCGACATCCCGTTCTTGTTGGCGAACACCCAGTTGCCGCCGACGCGGTCGGACTTCTCGAAGCAGTCGAACGGGATCGCGCGCGCGTGCAGCGCCTTGGCCGCCGCGATCCCGGAGGAGCCGGCGCCGATGATGCACGTGCGCGGAAGCGTCACTAGTCCTGCGCGGCGATGCCCGGCGTCGCGTGGCGTGGCGGACCCTCGGGGCCTTCGTCTGCCTGGCCTTGACCGGCAATGCCCCCGTCGCGTGACGTCGACGAGCCGGCGCCGGCGCCGTCGCGCTTGCCTGCGAGATAGCGATCGACGATCCGCGCGCACTGGCGTCCCTCGTTGATCGCCCAGACGATCAGCGATTGCCCGCGGCGCGCGTCGCCCGCGGCGAACACGCCGTCGACGGACGTCGCGTAGGCCTTCGCGGTCTTGACGTTGCCGCGCGGGTCCTTCTCGACGCCGAGCTCATCGAGCAACCGCTGCTCCGGATGCAGAAAGCCCATCGCCAGCAGCACGAGCTGCGCCTTCAGCTCGCGCTCGCTGCCCGCGACCGGCGCGAACGGAGGCGCTGGCTCGGCGTGCGCCACCTCGAGCGCGGCGACCTCGCCGGAGCCGTCGTCGATGAAGCGCGTCGTGACGATCGAGTAGTCCTGCTCGCCGACGTGCGTCTCGCGCGCCTCCTCCATCGCGTAGCTGAGGCGGTACTTCTGCGGCCACTCCGGCCACGGCGTGCGCGCATCCGGCCGGTGCGCTGGCGGCTCGGGCAACAGCTCGAGCTGCGTGATCGAGCGAGCGCCCTCGCGCAACGAGTTGCCGACGCAGTCGGCGCCGGTGTCGCCGCCGCCGATCACGACGACGTCGCGATCCTTCGCGCTGATCTCGTGCTCGATCGGCGGCTGTGCGCTCGTCGGCTCGGGGCCGATCTCGCGAGCGATGAAGCGGTTGCGCTGGTAGAGGTAGTCCATCGCGAAGTGCACGCCGCCCAGCTCGCGCCCCGGCGCCGGCAGGTCGCGCGGGACGCGCGAGCCGGTCGCCAGCACGACCGCGTCGAAGCCGTCGCGCAGCTCATCGACGGTCACGTCGCTGCCGACCTCGACGCCGCAACGCAGCTCGACGCCCTCGGCGACGAGCTGCTCGACGCGTCGCTGCACGGTCGACTTTTCGATCTTGAAGTCGGGCACGCCGAAGCGCACGAGGCCGCCGATCGACTCGTCGCGCTCAAACAGAGTCACGCGGTGCCCGGCGCGGCGCAGCTGCTGCGCAGCCGCCATTCCGGCCGGGCCGGAGCCGACGACCGCGACGGCCTGGCCGGTCTCGCGGCGCGGAGGCTGCGGTACGACCCAGCCCTCCTCCCAGGCGCGGTTGATGATCGAGTTCTCGACCTGTTTGATCGTCACCGCGTCGCCCTCGCGGATCTCAAGCACGCACGCGGCCTCGCACGGCGCCGGGCACAGTCGTCCGGTGAACTCGGGGAAGTTGTTCGTCGCGTGCAGCTGCACGATCGCCTCCTGCCAGCGATCGCGGTAGACGAAGTCGTTCCAGTCCGGGATCAGGTTGCCGAGCGGGCAGCCGTTGTGGCAGAACGGCACGCCGCAGTCCATACAGCGCGCGCCCTGCTCGCGCAGCTCTCCCACCGGGCGCGTCAGCTGGAACTCGCGATAGTCGTGCGCACGCTCGAGCGGGTCCCGTTGCGGAACCCCGTGACGCTCGATCTGCAGGAACCCCCCGAGCTTGCCCATCAGGCCGGTACCGCCAGCTGCTCCTGCGCACGTTCGGCGAGCACGCGCTTGTAGTCGTGCGGCATCACCTTGACGAATGCGCCCTTCGCGAGCAGACCGTCGAAATCGGCGAGCACGCGCTCGGCGACCGGCGAGCCGGTGCGTGCGCGATGCTCCTCGATCAGCGCGCGCAGCTCGCTCGCGTCCTGCGGCGAGGGCGCTTCGAAGCCGACCATGCCCATGTTGCAGCGCTCGGCGAACCTGCTGTCGGCGTCGAGCACGTAGGCGACGCCGCCGCTCATGCCGGCGGCGAAGTTGCGCCCCGTCTCGCCGAGCACGACGACCGTACCGCCGGTCATGTACTCGCAGCAGTGGTCGCCGACGCCCTCGACGACGGCGCTCGCGCCCGAGTTGCGAACGGCGAAGCGCTCGCCGGCGAGCCCGCGGAAGAAGGCGCGCCCGCGCGTCGCGCCATACAGCACCGTGTTGCCGACGATCACGTTGCGCTCGGCCTCGAACTGCTCGCCCATGCCCTCGCGCGGGCGCACCGAGACGACACCGCCGGAAAGACCCTTGCCGGCATAGTCGTTGGCGTCACCGCGCAGGCTGAACGTCACGCCGGGCGCCAGCCAGCCGCCGAAGCTCTGACCGGCGGAGCCTTCGAAGTCGACGTTGATCGATCCCTCCGGCAGGCCGTCGGCGCCGTGTGCGCGCGCGATCCGGCTGGAGAGGATCCCGCCGACGCAGCGGTTGCGGTTGCGGATCGGCAGCTCGATCGTGACCTGCCCAGCGGCGATCGGCTCGGTTGCGCGCTCGCGCAGCGCCGGCTCGGCGCGCTCGACGAGCTCCCAGTCGAGCGCGTCCTCGAGCACCGCCGGCGGCGGCTCGACGCGATGGCGCGGCGCACCCGCGGGCAGCTCGACGTGCGTGAGGATGTGCGTCAGGTCGACGCCGCGCGCCTTCCAGTGCTCGATCGCCTCGCGTGCAGACAGCAGGTCGGTACGCCCGATCGCCTCGTCGAGCGTGCGCAGCCCGAGCGAAGCGAGGATCTCGCGCACTTCTTCGGCGACGAAGAAGAAGAAGTTGACGACGTGCTCGGGCGTCCCCTTGAAGCGTTTGCGCAGCTCGGGGTCCTGCGTCGCGATGCCGACCGGGCACGTGTTCAGGTGACAGGCGCGCATCATGATGCAGCCGGTCGCGATCAGCGGCGCCGTCGAGAAGCCCATCTCGTCGGCTCCGAGCATCGCCGCGATGACGACGTCGCGCCCGGTCTTCAGCTGCCCGTCGGTCTGCACCTTGATTCGCGATCGCAGGTCGTTCAGCAGCAGCGTCTGCTGCGTCTCGGCGAGGCCGATCTCCCACGGGATGCCGGCCGCCTGGATCGAGGACAGCGGCGAAGCGCCGGTGCCGCCGTCGTGGCCGGCGATCAGCACGCGGTCGGCGTTCGCCTTCGAGACGCCGGCCGCGACCGTGCCGACGCCGACCTCGGAGACGAGCTTGACCGAGACCTCCGCCTCGGGGTTGCCGCAGCGCAGGTCGTAGATCAGCTGCTTGAGGTCCTCGATCGAGTAGATGTCGTGGTGCGGCGGCGGCGAGATCAGCCCGACGCCCGGCGTCGTGTGGCGGATCGAGCCGATGTAGGAGTCGACCTTGTGGCCGGGCAGCTGGCCGCCCTCGCCGGGCTTCGCGCCCTGCGCCATCTTGATCTGCAGCTCGTCGGCGTTGACGAGGTAGTGGATCGTCACGCCGAAACGGCCCGAGGCGACCTGCTTGATCGCCGAGCGCCGACGGTCGCCGTTGGCGTCGGGCGTAAACCGCGACGGGTCCTCCCCACCCTCGCCCGTGTTCGAGCGCCCGCCGAGCCTGTTCATCGCGATCGCCAGCGTCTCGTGCGCCTCGCGCGAGATCGAGCCGAGGCTCATCGCACCGGTGCAGAAGCGCTTGACGATCTCCGTCGCGGCCTCGACCTGCTCGAGCGCGACGGGCTCGCGCCCTGCGACGTCGATCTTCAGCAGCCCGCGCAGCGTCGCCTTGCGCGCGGCGTCCTCGTTGATCGTCTGCGCGTACTCGCGGTACTTCTCGAACGCGGCGCTGCCGCGCACGGTCTCCAGCGCGCCGGCGTCGCCGCCGAGCGCCGCCTTGACGTCGCCGTTGGCCGAGCGCACGGCGTGCTGCACGAGCGCGATCGTCTCCGGGTTCCACTGATGATGCTCGCCGTCGCGCCGCCACGCGTAGACGCCGCCGACCGGCAGCAGCGTGTCGTGCGGCACCGGGTAGGCGCGCGCGTGCCGCTCCAGCGCCTCGGCGGCGAGCACTTCGACGCCGATGCCGCCGATCCGCGACGCGGTTCCCGTGAAGTGCTTCTCGATCAGCTCCGGCTCGAGCCCGACGGCCTCGAAGATCTGCGCGCCGCAGTAGGACTGGATCGTCGAGATGCCCATCTTCGAGATCGTCTTCAGCAGCCCTTTGCCAAGCGCTTTGACGACGTTCTGCGCCGCCTCGACCGCGCCGACGGCGATCTCCTCGCCGTCGACGACGCGCTTGATCGCTTTCTGGTTGAGCACCATGTCGTCGAGCGTCTCGAGCATCAGGTACGGGTTGATCGCGACCGCGCCGTAGCCGATCAGCGTCGCGAAGTGGTGCACCTCACGTGGCTCGCCCGACTCGAGGATGATGCCGGCGCGCAGACGCGTGCCTTCGCGCACGAGATGGTGGTGCACAGCGGCGACCGCCAGCAGCGACGGCACCGGAACGCGTCGCGGCCCGACGAGGCGGTCGGACAGCACGATGATGTTGACGCGTTCCTCGATCGCCTCCGAGGCTTCGCGACAGATCCGCGCGAGCGCGTCGCGGATCCCAGCGGCGCCCTCCTCCAACGACCACGTGATGTTGATCGTGCGCGCCGCGAACACGTCGTGTGAGACGTGGCGCAGCGTCTCGAGCTCGCGGTTGAGCAGGATCGGCTGTTCGAGCACGAGCTTGTGCGCGTGCTCGGGTGTCTCCTCGAACAGGTTGCGCTCGGAGCCGAGCGTCGTCGCGAGGCTCATCACGATTTCCTCGCGGATCGGGTCGATCGGCGGGTTCGTGACCTGCGCGAACAGCTGCTTGAAATAGGAGAACAGCGGCGGCGCCTGGTCGGAGAGCACCGCCAGCGAGAGGTCGTTGCCCATCGAGCCAATCGGCTCGGCGCCTTCGCGCGCCATCGGCGCGAGCAGCACGCGGAGGTCCTCCTGGGAGTAGCCGAAGGCGCGTTGGCGGGTTCGCAGCGGCTGGTCTGAGATCGTCACCTGGTCGGACGGCTCCAACTCGGCGAACGGCACCGCGCTCTGCTCGTACCACTCGCGATAGGGCTTGAGCGTCGAGACCGCGCGCTTGACCTCGGCGTCGTCGACGATGCAGCCGCGCTCGAGGTCGACGAGGAACAGCTTGCCCGGCTGCAGGCGCCCAAGGCGCCGGATCTGCTCCGGCGGGATGTCCAGCAGGCCGATCTCCGAGCCGAGCACGACGTGGCCGTCGGTCGTCTCGACCCAGCGCCCGGGTCGCAGGCCGTTTCGGTCCAGCGTCGCCCCGACGACGCGCCCGTCGGTGAAGGCCACCGAGGCGGGCCCGTCCCAGGGCTCCATCAGGCAGGAATGGAACGCATAGAAGCCCTTCAGGTCCTCCGGCAGGTCCTCGCGATCGCGGTAGGCCTCGGGGATCATCATCATCGCCGCGTGCGGCAGCGAGCGGCCGCCGAGCATCAGCAGCTCGATCACGTTGTCGAACGTCGCCGAGTCGGAGTTTCCGGCACTGACGACCGGCAGGATCTTCGGCAGGTCCTCGCCGAACAGCTCGCTGCGCAGCTCGCTCTCTCGCGCGCGCATCCAGTTGACGTTGCCGCGCACCGTGTTGATCTCGCCGTTGTGGCAGATCACGCGGTAGGGATGCGCCAGCTCCCAGCTCGGGAACGTGTTCGTCGAGAAGCGCGAGTGCACGAGCGCAAGTGCGCTCTTGCAGCGCTCGTCGCGCAGGTCCGGGTAGAACGCGGCGAGCTGGAAGCTGATCAGCATGCCCTTGTAGTTGATCGTGCGTGAGGAGCTGGAGGCGACGTACAGCCCCGGGTGCTGGGTGTCGAGCTCGCAGACGCGGCGAATCACGTACAGCTTGCGCTCGAACGCATCCTGATCATCGGCCTGCTCGCGACCGGCGCCGACGAACAGCTGGCGGATCTCCGGGCGGCAGGCGCTCGCGACCTCGCCGGCGTGCTCGGCGTCGACCGGCACGTCGCGCCAGCCGAGCAGCCGCTGCCCCTCGACCGCGACCGTCCGCTCCAGCAGTGCTTCGACGGCGGCACGAGCGGTCTCGTCGGTCGGCAGGAAGCACATCAGCACGCCGTACTGCCCAACCGGCGGCAGCTCGAAGTCGACGACCGCGCGCAGCAGCTCGTCGGGCAGCTGAAGCAGGATCCCCGCGCCGTCGCCGGTCAGCGGGTCCGCCCCGTTCGCACCGCGGTGCTCGAGGTTCTCGAGCGCGGCGATCGCTTTCGCGATCACGTCGTGCGTCGCCTCGTTGTCGAGCCGCGCGACCATGCCGACGCCGCAGGCGTCGTGCTCATAACGGGGGTCGTACAGTCCGACGGCCTGTGGCGGCTGCTTGTTTTGCGTGTGCATGGAAGTGCTCCCTTGGGGCGGTGCGACCCCGTGCGCGGGCAGGCGGGCACCTGAGACTGAGCCAGAAAGCGTAGCAGCGGACGCCCACTCGAATCGACTCGCCAGGGAATTAAAACGGCCCGTCGACAAAGGGCTTTTGCCCGCTCCTACGCGGTTCTTCGGCGCTCGCGAGTCGTTCGCTCAGACGCCCGCGATGGCGTCCCCGGGCGACTCCCGAAGCGTCTCGGCCTCGCCCCACGAGCACAGCCCCGAGCGCCCCGGGCAGGTCAGGCAGAGGCCTCGATGCGGCGCGGCGCTGACGGCGAAGCGCGTCTGGCGCGCTCGTGCGATCCGCGCGGAGAGCTCGCGTTCGAGGTCTGCTCGATCGGCCGACCGATAGCTGGCGGCGACCGATTCCTCGCGCTCGAGGAACCAGTGCACGATCTCGACGGAGCTCGCGCCCTCGCGCAGCACCGCCAGCGCGTAGAGGCGACGTTGGATCGCATACTCGCGCTCGACGAGCGACTCGAGCTCAACGTCGGCCGCGACGCGGTCGCTCTTGTAGTCGAGCACGACATGCACGCCGTCGGCGTCGAGCGCGAGCAGATCGATCACGCCGGTGATCAGCGGTTCGCCGTCGCCGAGCGAAAACGCGAACGGATGCTCGCGGCGGACGTTCCTCGCCTTAGCGATGCGGCTCGCCGGCGCCGCGCGCGCGGCCTTCTCGAGCAGCTCCGCCAACTCGTCGCGCTCGTCGCGCCCGAGACGCAACCCGAGCGCTCGCGCTTGGCTCGAGACGCTTTCGACCGACGGCGGAGTGCCGGCGGCGAAGTCGAGCGACTCCATCACGGCGTGCACGAGCGTGCCGCGTGCGCGAGCCTCCAGGCCGCGCTCGCCCGACGCCGCCCGGCCGGCGGCACGGTCCTCGGCAAGACCGAGCACGCGTTCGAGGTAGAAGCGATAGGCGCAGCGCTCGAGCTCGCTCAGCGAGCTGTAGCTGAGTGTCGAGAAGCGCTCGCCGCCGCCAGCGGCCGGCGCCGCCCGGCACTCGCGCAGCTCGGGCGACTGGCCAGAGGTCGCTTCCGGCGCTGCGGTGACCTGCTCCGTCTGCTGCCGGCGCTCGGACGCTTGCCGGCGCTCGAGGCCGCTCGGCGCCAGGCGCTCGGCGGCGATCGGCGGTGGCGGCTCCGGCGGCTCCGGCAACGGCACGGAGCCAGCATCGAGTCGGATGCGCACGCGCCCATCCGACTCACCGTCGAGCACGACGTCGGCCAGCTCGGACGCGCCACTGGAGAGCAGCTGCGGCAACTCGGGCGAGAGCGCCGGCGCGATCCAGGAGATCGGCGGCGCCGACGGTCCCGGCCGCGGCCAGCGCGCGAAGTCGACTGCGCCGCTGAGCACGAGCAGGTCGCGCGCGCGTGTCATCGCGACGTAGAACACGCGGTCCTCCTCGTCGGCTTCGCGGCCGCGACGCTCGACGCTGAGCTGCTGGTAGTCGAGCGCCGGCGTCGAATCGCCGTCGTCGAGCTGCGTCAAGCGGATGCCGACGCGCTCACCGTCGACGAGCAGGTCGGGCGTACGCAGGTTCGGCTGGCGACCGAGGTCGGCGACGCAGACGACCGGGAACTCGAGCCCCTTCGCAGCGTGGATCGTCATCAGCCGCACGGCGTCCGGCTCGACGCCCTCGACCGGCGCGTCCGGCTCGATCGCGGCGGCGTCGCGCAGCCGTGCGACGTGGTCGAGGAACGCGCGCAGGTCACGGCCCTCGCCGGCCTCGAAGCGCCGCGCCAGACGCAGCAGCTTGTGCACGTTCGCCAGCCGACGCTCGCCCCAGTCGAGCGTCAGCACGTGAGCGCGGTAGCCGGTCGCCTCGATCGCGCGCTCGATCAGCTCGGCGACCGTCCGCCGCGGCACCGCCGCACGCTCGTTCGCGAGCAGCTCGCAGGCGCGCGCAAGCGCCGCACGATCGTGCTCGGCGAAACGCGTGAGCAACCGCTCGCCGTCGTCGTCTCGGCCGCCCGGGCCATCTTGATTGCCCTGGACGGGTAGACCACCTTGGCCGTTCGCCACGGCCTCGACGGCCGTCTCCCATACGCTGCGACGAACCGCCTGCGCGTTCAGTGCGAGCAACGCGAGGCAATCGCGCGAGCAGCCGGCGAGCGGCGATGCGAGCACGCCGTAGAGCGCCTCCTCGTCGAGCGGATTGGCCAGCGCACGCAGGTAGGCGAGCAGGTCGCCGATCTGCTGCTGGCCCCAGAACGCGCCGACCGCCGCGAGCGTTCGCAGCCCGCGCAGCTGAAGTGCACGCTCGAACACCTCGATGTCGCCGGTCGCTCGCAGCAGCACGACGATCTCGCCGGCGCTCGCGCGCCCTTCGTCGACCAGCTCGGCGATCCGCCTCGCGAGCAGGCCCGCCTCGGCCTGACGCCACAACGGCGCCGGCGGCAGGCCGGCCGACGTCGCCAACGCGCGCTCGCTGCCCTCCTGCCAGCCGCCGGCGTTCGTCAGCAGCAGCTCGACCGCCGGCTCGACCGCCGCGGCCGATTCGGATTCGACGTCGAGCTCGACCTCGACGGCGGCGTCGAGCTGACGATCGCGCCCCGCACGCAGCGCCTCGAAGCCGCTGAAGCGCTCCGAGAAGACGCCGTTGACGACGTCGAGCAGCGCGGCACGACTGCGGAAGTTGTGCGTCAGCGCAAGGCTTCCGCCGGCGCCGGCCAGCTCCTCGGCACGCTCGCGGAAGATCCGCACGTCGGCGTGGCGGAAGCCGTAGATCGACTGGAACTCGTCACCGACCGTGAACAGGTTGCGCCGCTGCAGCGCGCGCAGGATCGACAGCTGGCGGGCGTTCGTGTCCTGGAACTCGTCGACCATCAGCAGCTCGAAGCGCTCCGACCAGATCGCGCGCAGCGGCTCGCTGTCGGCGAGCAGCTCCTGTGCGAGCAGCTCGAGATCGTCGAAGTCGACCGATGTGCGTGCTCGCTTGCCCTGCTCGTAGGCGACGCCGAAGCGCTCGAGCAGCTCGTCGAGCAGCGCGCAGACGCGCACCGCGCGAGCGTCGCGCTGCGTCGCGGCGGCGTCGTCGTCGTCCGACGGCGGTACGGCGGGCACCGGCAGCCGTGGAAAGCGCTGGCCGGTGCTGCGCAGCTCGAGATATGCCTGCTCGACGATCGTGCGGACGCGATCGACGCCATAAGCGGCGAGCAGATCGACCGCCGCGGAGCGCTCGCCATCGTCCGCCGTCGCCAGCGTCGCCCGTGCCGCCTCAGCGAAGGCGAGCTCGCGCAGCCGCGCCGCGAGTCCTTCGTCGAGGATCTCGAAGTCGGGATCGATCCCGACCGCGAGCGGGTGCGCGCGCAGCAGCCGCGCGCAGAACGCGTGGAACGTGCCGATGAACGCCGCCTCGGTGTCGCGCGCCGCCTGGCGCTCGCCGAGGTCGAGTAGGCGCGCTCTGACGCGCGCGCGCAACTCGCCGGCGGCGCGCTCAGTGAACGTGATCGCGAGGATCCGCCCCGGCGCGATCGAGTCCTCGCGCAGCGCCCGCACGAAGCGCTCGACCAGCACCGACGTCTTGCCGCTGCCGGCGGCCGCCGACACGGCGAGCGGCTCGGCACGGCGCGCGACCGCCTGCTCCTGCTCGAGCGTCAGCGTCGCCGCCCGCTCGCTGAGGTGTGCTCCCGCGGCGACGCCGGCGAGCGCGATCGTCCCGGTCGCGTCCATGCCCGGTAGGCGCTCGAGCTGCGACGGCTCGGACCGACGCGGGCTCAACGCTCGCACCGGCAGATCGTCGGGTACATGCATCCGCCGCGAAACGCGCACGTCTGTGGACGCGCCTGCAAGCGCCCGGCGGCAGCCTGCTCGGTCACCTGCAGCGCATCGGCGCGCGCCTGCTCGAGCAGCTCGCGCAACTCGTCATGCTCGCGCAGGTCGGTCGAGACGATCGGCAGCTCGACGGCGCTGTCGCCGTCGAGCACGCCGCGTGCGCGCGGGTCGCTGCCGGCGAGCGGCTGGTAGAAGCCGCCGACCGCGCGCACGTCGAGCAGCTGCTCGACGGCGAGCATGTACAGCGCGACCTGCAGCTTGCCGTCTCTGATCCAGCGCGCCGCACCCGGCGCGTCCCTGCCCTTGTAGTCGTAGACGACTGCTTCGCCGGCCGGCCCGCGATCGACGCGGTCGATCCGTCCGCGCATGCGAGCGCCGCCGCCGAGCTCGAACGCCTGCAGCTCGCCGGTGTCGCGCTCCTCGCCGCGTTCGTCGCCGGCGGCGAAGCCGAACCCCAGCTCCAGCTCGCCCGGCTCCAACGGGCTCTCCGTCTCGGCCGCGTGTGCGAGGAACCGATCGAGGTCGGCCTGCAGCCGCCGGCGCGCCGCGACGCGGCGTTCCGGAGCGACCGACAGCGGATGCGCCGACTCGTTCTCGGCGAGCGCCGCCGCGAGCAGCGCACGTGCGCGTGGCAGCCGCGCCGGCGTGATCCGCGCGCTGCCCGTCTCGGCGCGCAATGCCTCGAACGCGTCCTTCAGCGCGGCGTGCGCGAGCGCGCCGCGCGCAAGCGGCTCGGCGTCGGGGTCGAGCGCGCCCGGGCGCAGCACGCGCTCGACGAACCAGCCGACCGGGCACGCGATCCATTTCTCGATCGACGAAGCCGACCAGGGCCGCGCGCGAAGCTCCGCCAGCAGACGCTCGTCGCGCAGCGGCTCGTCGGCGCGTGATCGCTCGTCGGCACGCGGTTGCTGATCGCTGCGCGGGGCGCCGGACGCGACGGCCGCGCCCGACAGAACGCGCTCTTGCAGCTCGTCGACGGCGCCGAGCGGCCGGCGCGCGCGTTCGTCGAGCAGGCGCGCGTCGAATAGGTCACAGACGTCGTCGACGAACAGCGAGCGCGACGTCGGCCGGCCGTCGTCGTCGGAGGAGTGCCAGCTCAACGTCAAGCGCTCCTGCGGGCGCGAGACGGCGGCATAGAGCAGGTGGCGCTCGGCTGCCAGCGCGTCCGCTGCGGCGCCGAGGCGCAGGCCGGAGTGTTCGGCAAGTGCGCGTCGCTCGTCTTCGCCGAGCAGCGGCTGCGGTCGCGCCGGCGCCGGGAAGACGCCTTCCTGCAGGCCGCAGACGAACAGCGCGCGTACGCGCCGGGCGCGTAGCTCGAGCGGATCGACGACCGCGACCGTGCCGTCGGTCGGCCGATCGCCACTGAGAAACGTGACCGCGCCGAGGACCCGTGCGAGCGCGTCGGCTCGCTGCGGCGCCAGCTCGGGCGCCAGGCGCGCCAGCTCGCGCAGCTCGCCGAGCGCACGGCTCGCCGCAGCTAGCGCGGCCGCCTCGTCGAGCTCCTCGCCGGCGAGCACCGACGCCTGCGAGCGGCGCGGCGCCGAGAACAGCCACGCAAGCTCGCGGCTGGTGCGATCGAGCAGCGCCGCGCTGCCGCGCTCCTGCGCCTGCGCGAAACGATCGATCGTCTCCAGGCGCCAGTGCCGCACCTCCCACAGCGCGCGTGCGCGCGTGGCGTCGAGCGCGCCTGAACGTCGCGCTTCGAGCTCCAGCCGGTCGGCGAGCGCCGGCTGCTCGAGCACACCAGGCGCTCGCAGCCACGCCAGCAGATCGCCGAGACGGCCATGCTCGGCGACTTCGTCCGCAGCGGCGTCTACGCCTGTGCTCTCGCCGAGCGAAGCGTCCTGCGCGTCGTCACCGCGCGGCGGCGGCACGCAGCGCAGCAGACCGACGAGCGCGGCGCCGATCGCCGAATCGGCGAACGCTCGCCGGCGACGCAGCGCGAGCGGGATGCCGGCCGCCGCGAAGACTT
>Ga0210389_10002861_pt1 | contig 13518 bp, 11 predicted proteins | sample IncBWH28OmetaG_FD_160127 | JGI IMG/M metagenome (GOLD analysis project Ga0210389, IMG submission 160127) | Forest soil microbial communities from Barre Woods Harvard Forest LTER site, Petersham, Massachusetts, United States - Inc-BW-H-28-O ...
CTCCGGCGGTGGATGCCACGGTGGCCTGGCGCTTACCAGGGAACGGTCTGGCCGAAACGGTCGAGATACTCAAGACCAGGCCTCTCCCGCTTCGCGAGGAGGACGTCCACCAGGTTCGGCACGCTTTCCTCAATGGTAAAGGGCGCGTTCGGCCCTCCCAGGGCCGTCCGGACCCAGCCGGGCGCCATCAGGACGAACGCCCGCGCCGTATCGGACTGCCGGACTGCGAAGCTTCGCATGAACATGTTCAGGGCAGCCTTGCTGCCGCGGTAGACCTCGCGCATGCCGTTCGTATTGTTGCTGATGCTGCCTTGTCCAGAAGACATGGCCCCGATCAGTCCAGTTGGAGACACGAGGTCCTGAAGGGTCTCAATGACGCGCATGGGACTCAGCGCGTTGGTGACCATAACGTTCACGAAATCTTCCGTTGGCACCTGGCCAATCGGTACTTGCGGGTTGTTTGTAGTTCCGGCATTCACGAACAACATCTCAAAGGACCTGCCTGCCAAGCGCTTGCGTAGTGATGTGAGCTGAGCTGGCTCATTGATATCCAGGACCTCGATTTCGAGGCGACCCGGGTAGTCGTCCGCTAGGTCGTGCAGCAGGGTCCGCCCGGCTCCAGCTCGAACCGTTCCGACTACGTTCCATCCCATTTTCAGGAACTCGGCGGCCATGGCATGGCCGAGGCCCCGTGACGCTCCGATGATCATGATCGTCGGAGCTGCATTACTTGAGGAGGTTACCGACACAGGCGACATCTCTCTGATCGTTGGTGTCCCGCGCACGACTCGCGTGCTCGCGGGCCTACGAACGAGACGTTAGGATCTAGAGCGCGCTCTAGGTCAAGCCGACCGGGTCCGAGACGGAGCGGACGGTGCCGTGGAACCCATCGCCGGCGGTGCCGCGCGGCAGGCAGCCGTCCCCGAGCGTGCGGTGTCGATCGTCGAGGCCGCCGCGGTGCCGTCACTACCGCAGGGCGGGTGCGGTCATGGCACCGGCTCAGGTCGTGGAGCCAGCGCGCAGTGCGGATCCGGGCGGATGGGGACGCCGTTGGACCTCAGCAGCTCGCGGAGGTCCAGGATCAGGGGAAAGACCTCGTGATTGCGGTCCTGGCCTTGTTCGTCCCATGCCTGCTGCTCGGCTTCGACGGCCATCCGGTCCTCGCCGAACACCCGCTCGGTGAAGCGGCGGATGAACGGCCAGGCCAGCTGCAAGGCGCCGGGGACCGGCGGCTTGGCGATCATGAGCAGGCCGTAGGCGTGACTGACGCGCTGCTCCGCATCCTCGGGGACATAGGCCACCCACAGGGAAAACGCCGCCGGTCCGCCTCCCTCCGCGGCCAGTCGCAGTGTCTGGTAGGGGTAGCCAGTGCGAATGGTGATGACGTGCGGTGCTGCCCGGCCGGCACCGGCCGCGAGCAGGCCGGCGCCGCGAGATTTCCTGCCGCCAACATGAGTGAACAGGTACCGCGCCTGCACCGAGTGCGGCTCGGCCTGGTAGCCAAGCAACTGCGGCTTGATGCGGCCGACGATGCCACGGTGCAGGAACTGGTGGTTCATGTCGAGCAGGTTCTCGTGCAGAAACGAGTAGTGACAGGCCACGGTGCGGGAGAACGTCATGGTCTTGTGCCGGGCAGAATCGAACTCCGGCAGCCGGGGCAGCGATACGGTGGCGGCCTGGTCTGGGTCGCCCGGGAAGACGAACACCAGGCCGTAGGCTTCGCGTACCGGGTAGGCGCGCACCCCGCGCGGCGGCCGCGGGGCACCCTTGGGCAGATAGGGGATCTGCGAGATACGGCCGTCGCCACGGTAGGCCCAGGCGTGGTAACAGCAGCGCAGCGTTTCCCCTTCCACCACACCCATGCTCAGCGGTACCTGGCGGTGGGCACACCGGTCCTCCACCGCGTAGACGGCGCCGCCAGCGCCGCGGTACAACGCGATCCGCTGGCCGGCGAACCGGGCCGCAACCGTCTGCTCCTTCCGCACGCTGGCCGATACCGCAACCGGGTACCAGTAATCCGGGTTGATCCCGACGCGGCGAAGATCGGTGTCAGCCACTGGCCTTGGCTCCTTGGCAGTCGTGCGGATCAGGGAGCGGCGTCGCTCCCCGGACGCACCGCGGGCTTTGCCGCCGGTTCCAGGGTCATGCTGGCCTTGGTGTGATGTCCTCCTACATCTCGGGTGATATCGCGCTGCGCGCCTAACCCGGTCAGCACATCGTGATGGCTCAGACCTGCTTGGTTTCGCGGAAGATCTTGTCGATTTGGTTGATTTTGGCGAGGAGCTGCTCGGCCGTGCTGACGTCGGCGCTTCCCTTGGTCCCGCTCCCCCCTGCCAGTTTGGTGGCCTCGTTGAACAACTGGTGCAGCTGCGGGTACTTCTCGAAGTGCGGCGCCTTGAAGTAGTCCGTCCACAGCACCCAGAGGTGATGCTTGACGAGCTCAGAGCGCTGTTCCTTGATGATCAGCGCGCGGGCGCGGAAGGCGGGGTCGGTGTTCTGGGCGTACTTCTCGCAGATCGCCTTGACGGACTCGGCCTCGATCCGGGCCTGGGCTGGGTCGTAGACCCCGCAGGGCAGGTCGCAGTGGGCGTGGGCGGTGACGTGTGGTTGGAAAAGACGCGCGAGCAGCCTCATTGATCTCCCTCTTTCCTGGCAGTGGTGGCTGACCTGTTGCCTGCGCCGGACGGCCCCAAGCCTCGCGACCGTCCTAGTGAGCCGTCATCACTCATTCCTGATGAACTACACGTGCACGGTAAGCCCGTCGAGAGGAGGAGGTGGCGGATGGCCGCGGCCGACAGTTCCACCTTCGGCAGGAACCCGAGGGCGGGGCTCTCGGCGATCAGGTCGGCGTAATCCTCCCTCGAATGCGTGGAGATCATGATCAGCGCCGCGGACTGCTCGTCGCGGGCCAGCCACCGGGCCAGGTCGAGGCCGGACTCCTCGCCAAGCCGGATGTCGATAAGCACGACATCCGGCCGCAGCTCCCTCGCGATCTGGACCGCCTCAGCAGAGCTGCTGGCGACTCCGGCCACCGTAAGCCCGTCCCGCTCCAGCGAGGCCCGCGCCGCATCAAGGAACGTCACGTCGTCATCGACTATCACGCATCGCAGCTGCATGTGTTCATCTTGTCAGCAAGCAGCCGGGTTCGCATTGCAGCTAGCAGGAACCACGGGTCATTGGGCGTCAAGGAACGCAAGCACAGCGAGCACCCGCCGGTGCACCTCGGAGGTCTCCGGCAGCTGCAGCTTCATCATGATGCTGCGCACGTGTTTCTCCACTGTACCCTCAGTCACCCAGAGCGCCTGCCCGATCCCGGCGTTCGACCGGCCCTCCGCCATGAGCGCAAGCACCTCACGCTCCCGGCCGCTCAGCACGTCCAACGGGTCACCGGCCCGCCGCGCGGCGACCAGCTCGGCCACCAGCGCCGGGTCCACCGCCGAACCGCCCCGTTCCACCCGCTTGAGCGTTTCGACGAACTCGGTTACGTCCGTAACCCGGCTCTTCAGCAGGTACCCGGTACGACTTCCGGCCGCCAGCAGGTCCATCGCGTGCTCGACTTCCACGTGCGCCGACAGCACCACCACCGCCGTGCTAGGAAAGTCTCGCTGGATCACCCGGGCTGCCTCAAGACCCTCGGTCGCGTGCGTTGGCGGCATCCGGATATCCACCAACGCGAGTTCCGGCCGCAGCCGGTCGACCAGCTCAAGCAGCCCGGCCGCGTCGTCGGCTTGGCCAACCACCTCAAGCCCACCGCGCTCAAGGAGACTGGCCAGACCCTCGCGCAGCAGGACATCGTCGTCCGCAAGCACCACCCGGGTCCGACTCGAATCCACAACTTGATTATCGGCCCACACCTGGCAATTAGGAAACGGTAAAGGCATCGAGTCGCCCGGGAAACTCAAATAATCAAAATTGTGCGATGCCGACTCATCAGCCCAGCTGGCAGGCTGGGCCCCATCCGCAGGAGGAGCGCACGGCCTGGTCAGACGGGAGGGAGCTTGGTCATAACTTTCCCCTTGGGTCTTCCAGCTAGCCGGTAGGCAGGGTTGGGTGCCTGCTGGGCAGACGCCATCGCTCATGTGGGCGATCGTGATGCTACATGCACGAGTCTGCCTACCCGCAGGGAGCGCGATGACGCTTGATGGCTTGCGCCAGGCCGAGACCTGGCGGTTCTCCGTGTCCGCCGTACGGGGAGGGATCGTATCCCGCCACAGGTTGTTTAAGCGGCTGAGCAGCACGGCACGCGTCACCCAGATCTCAGCCCCGGCCGGCAGTGGCAAGACTTTCCTTGTGCGGTCCTGGCTGTCTGAGTCCGGCCTGACGGACAGCGCCGCCTGGGTCTCGGTACAAGGCGGTGAGCATGATCCGCAGCAGTTCTGGATCTCGGTTCTCGACGCCCTGAAGAGCACGATCATCGGCGCGAAGCTGGTCCGGTCGCTTAACGGCGCACCAGACCTGGACGGCTGGTCGGTAGTCGAGCGGCTGCTTGAGGACCTGAGCGTCCTTGAGGACCCACTGTGGCTGGTGATCGACGACGCGCACGAGCTGCGCTCGGCCCAGGCACTTGCCCAGCTTGAACTGCTGGTGATGCGTGCCCCCGCGGACCTGAGGGTCCTCCTCATCACCCGTAAGGACGTGCGGCTAGGCCTGCACCGGCTACGGCCGGAGGGAGACCTTGCCGAGATCCGTGCCGCCGATCTGCGGTTCACTCTCGCTGAGGCGCGCGCGCTGCTACGTGCGGCGGGCGTGGAGCTGCCGAAAGCAGCCCTGGCCGCACTGGTGGAGCGGACAGAGGGCTGGGCTGTCGGGCTGCGGCTTGCCGCGCTGTCGCTAACCGGCTGCCCCGACCAGGTGCGCTTCGCGGCGGAGTTCTCCGGCAGCGAGCGAACGGTGGCCGAGTACCTGCTCGCCGAGGTTCTTGACCAGCAGAGCGAGCCGGTGCGGCAACTGCTGCTCCGTACCTCCGTGTGCGCGCGCGTAAGCGGCGAGCTCGCCGACCTGCTGGCCGGCGGGGCGGGCGGCGAGAAGATCCTGCAGGACCTGGAGGAGTCGGGCGCGTTCGTGGTGGCACTTGACGCTCGGCGGTCCTGGTTCAGGTACCACCAGCTGTTCGCCGACCTGCTGCAGCTTGAGCTGCGGCGTACCGACCCGGCCGGCCTTGCCGACCTGCACGGGGCTTCCGCCGGTTGGTTTGCCGCACATGGCTATCCAGCGGAAGCGGTCCGTCACGCGCAGGCAGCCCAGGACTGGAACCTGGCCTCCCGGCTGCTTTCTGACCACTTTCTCGGCCTAGTCCTTGACGGGCAGGGCGCTACCGCGCACGAACTGCTCGCCCGGTTCCCCGCCGAGGTTACTGCCGCCGATCCCCAGCTGGCCGTGCTAATGGCCGCCGACGAACTGGTGCGCACGTCGCTTGACGGGACAGAACGCCACCTGGCGCGCGCCGAGCAGCAGATGACGGCCGTGCCCGCGGACCGGCGCGAGCGCTTTCAGGTCAACCTGGCCATCATGCGCCTATCGCTCGCCCAGCGGCGCGGCAACCTCCCGGCCGTGGTTGAGGAGGCACAGCGGCTGCTGAACCCGGACGGAGGGTCCGGCAGCGCCCGGCCGCTCGCGGATCAGGACCGGGCGCTTGCGCTGATCACTCTCGGCATCGCCGAGCTGTGGGCCTTTCGAGCCGAGGACGCGGAGCAGCACCTGGAGGAGGGTGCCGCCCTGGCGCGCCGGGTCAGGCGGCCCTGGCTACAGGTCAGCGCCCTCGCTCACGGAGCCTGGGCCGCTAGTTTCCGGTCGCTCACGGTGGCGGCGGAGCGGTTCGGGTGGGCGGATGAGCTGGCCGGAGAGCACGGCTGGGCCGAAGAGCCTGTTGCCGCCGTCGCCTACACGGGACTCGGCACCGTGCGGGTCTGGCAGCTGCGACTCGACGATGCCGAGGCCCTGCTCGGGCAAGCCGACCGCGCGCTGCGCGGCGAGGTCGACCCGGCTATCGGCGTGGCGCTCCACCAGGCTCGCGGCATGGTGCACCTTGCCCGTGGCAGTAACGCCGAGGCGCTGTCCGCGTTCCAGGCAGCCGAACGGCTCGCCGGGCCCCTCGTCCCCGCACACCCGCGCCTGCGGCCCATACGCGCGCACATGCTGCTGGCCCTGCTGCGGCTAGGCGAATGCGGGTTCGTCGAGCAGGTCCTCGCCGCGCTTGACGAAAACGGCCTCGGCGAGATGCGCAACGCACTCGCGGCGCTGCGGCTCGCCCAGGGAAACCCTCGCGCGGCGGTCGCCGCGCTCGCGCCAGTCCTCGACGGCTCCACCCCCGTGACGTACGGCTGGATGACGCACGCCTACCTGCTCGAGGCGATCGCCCGCGATGCCCTCGGCGACTCGTCGGCCGCCAGGCGCGCCCTGGAGCGCGCGCTTGATCTCGCCGAGCCCGACGGCGCGCTCTTCGCCTTCGTTCTTCACCCCGCGCCGCAGCTGATCGAACGACACGCCCGTCACTGCACCGCCCATGCCGCCCTGGTAGCGCACATCCTTCACCTGCTCGCCCCGGGCCCCAAGGGGTACGGGGGAGCGGCGAGTTCCCCGGTGAGCACGGGTGAACTGGGCGCGCTCGTCCCCGCGCAGCGGGTACTGCGCGAGCCGCTTACCGAAAGCGAGACCCGCGTGCTGCGTTACCTGCCGACTAACCTGCCGGCCCCGGAGATCGCCAGCGAGCTGACCCTGTCGGTGAACACGGTCCGCACGCACATACGGCACCTGTACGAAAAACTCGCTGCGCACAGCCGAACGGGTGCCGTCGAGCGGGCCCGCGCTCTCGGCCTACTCGCCCCCTCCCCACGCTGGCCCTAAGGGCACGCCCGGCCCTTGCCGGGACCTGCGGTCCGGCCCGGCCTGGCGCCCGGCCGCGGAGCGGGTGACCGCGACCGGGCGCACGCGTCGAGCGACTTGGCTAGGACTTGTTCAGTTCCTCGATTACCCAGTCCACCATGACCGCCGTCAGGCAGGCGGCAGCCCCGAGCAGCAGCCCGATCCGCGCTTCTTTCCCCATGACTTCTCCTTTCGTTGCCGTCCCGGCCAGATCAAGCCTGCCTGCAACTGGGTGAGCTGGGATCACTTGAATCGGGTGATCCCATCTCACCCACTTGACGCTAAAGCTTGGTGACAAGCACTCAGAGAAGAGGCTTGGATGGGGATCATCACTGCAGGCGCCAGGTTCCGCGCTGCGGCCGGGCGGCCGTCGGCCCGCCGTGACGCCCGGCCCCGCGGCGTGGCCCTGGTGACCGGCGCGTCTTCAGGGATCGGTGCGGCCGTCGCTGACTGCCTGGCTGTCGACGGTTGGCGGCTGCTCGTGTCCGGACGGGACGCCGGCCGCCTGGAGCGCGTGGCGGCCCGCACCCACGCCGTTCCGCTGCCCGCCGACCTGGCCTGCGCGGACGGAACGGCTCAGCTGGCCCGTGCCGCGCTGGCCGCCGCCGGGCAGGTTGACCTGCTTGTGGCCTGTGCTGGGGTCGGCTGGGCCGGGCCGTTCGCCGCCATGCCGGCCGGCCAGGCAACAGAACTCCTGGCAGTCGACCTGATCTCGCCGATCGACCTGGTCCGGCTGCTGCTGCCGCAGATGCTTGCCAGGGGCCGCGGACGGGTGGTCCTTGTCGGATCGATCGCGGGCAGCGTCGGGGTGGGCGGGGAGGCGGTGTACTCGGCGGCCAAGGCGGGGATCGGCGCGTTCGCCGAGGCGCTGCGCTATGAGTTGCGCGGCACCGGGGTGCAGATTACCCACGTTGTCCTCGGCGTGGCCGATACCCCGTTCTTCGCCAGGCGCGGTGCCCCGTACCTTCGGAGCCGGCCACGGCCACTCCCGCCGGACCGGGTCGCCAGCCTAGTCTGCGAGGCGGCGCTGCGTGGCCGCGAAGATGTCTACATTCCCGGCTGGATGAGGCTGCCCCCGATGGTCCGCGGCACCGCGCCGTTTCTGTACCGCCGCCTGACCGTCCGGTTCGGGTGACAAAGACTGCCCGCAACGGGCCGCTCAGCCGGACGGACGACAGTCCCCGACGCCGACGTCACGGTGACGTAGGACGCTTGCTGCTACGGCACGCCTGGTGCTACGGGACACGCCTGATGCCGGCCACGGAGAACAGGCAGAGGACCGCGAGCAAGATCGACAGCGCGAGCACGGCCACGAAGTCGCTAAGGAACTCGGAGGCCACGCCGACCCCGATCACGGGAATGATCAGCCCGCAGTAGGCGAATACGAAGAAGGTGGAGACGACCTGACCGCGACGTCCAGGCGGTGCCAGGCGGTTGGCCGTGGCCAGGCTGCCAAGGAAGATGGCGCCGACAGCGACTCCGCCGACCACGGTGCCTGCCAAGAACAGCGGCATGCTCGCCTGGGCCAGGGCGGCGACGATCAGCGCCAGCCCGGCGAGGAACAGGCCAAGTCCGGTAAGCGTGACCCGGCGGCTGTTGAACCGGGACGCCGCGAGCTGGGTGAGAGTCCCCACCGCGAGCATGGTGAAAACGACGGCTCCCTGGACAGCGTGGCTGCGCTCATGCAGCACGCTGCCGAGGAAGGTGGGTGCCAGCGCGCTGAACAGCCCGAGCAGGGAGAAAGCGGCGAACCCGGCGACGCCGGCCGCGATGAACTCGTTCCTTCCTGAATCGGGAATGCCTAGCCCGGCGAAGCGCAGGGACGGCCAGCTGCGCGGGCTTACCGTTTCCGGTACGAGCAGCAGGCACCCGCCCGCGACCACCAGAACGGCCAGGTACACCTCGAATACCAGGGTGGTGGGATTGGGGGCGTACTGGGCGAACAGCCCGGCGATGAGCGGGCCAAGGCCCAGACCTCCCATGTTCGCGGCGGTGGCGACCAGCGAGGCACGGCGGCCGGACGAGGGCGGGATCAACTCGGTCAGCATGGCCGTCGCCGTGCCGGTCATCAGTCCAGCGGACAGCCCGGACAGGATCCGGCCCGCGAAGAGCGCACCTACGTCGGGCGCCAGGATGAACACGACCGTGCTCAGCGCGCTTGCGCCCAGGGCCACAGCCAGCACCGGCCTGCGTCCTGCCTGGTCGGAGGACCGTCCCGCAAGCAGCAGCGCGGTCAGCACCGCGCCAGCGTAGACCGCGAAGATCACCGTCACCAGAGCCGAGGAGAAATGCCATTGTGCCTGGTAGATGTCATACAGCGGGGTAGGCAGGGTGGTGCCCAGCATGGTCGCGGTAAAGATGCCAGCCACCAGCCAGAATGCGCCACGGCGGGAAGCGGCCAGCCTGCCCGGCCTGGTTGCGGGCGGCTGGTCAAGGCAGTCGACACAGGGCTGGTCGGACGCCGACCTGGGGCGCGGGGCCGTCGGCGTGCTTGTCGGCTTCTCAGGGGTGATTTCCATGCCAGGCTTCCCGTGGTTCGGATGACTTGGCCGGGACGTCCAGGCCCCGGCGGGGTCACTGCCTACAACCCGACGATCCCCTACGTGACCACCAGGGTATGCCTGGCAGGCTCCCAACCTGCGTACCTGCTAGCCGGAATACGGTGGACAGGCCTGTCAGAGCCACGGCAAGAACCTCGATCAGCCCGCGTTGAGCGGAAGCGTGACACGTATCGTGGTTCCGTGACCGACGGGACTCGCCACTTCGATCGATCCCCCGAGCGCGTCAACGCGGTCGGCAAGGCCGATGAGGCCGGAACCACGTCCGGTATCGGCACCCCCCGAGCCGTCGTCGCGGATCGAAAGTTCCAGCACGTCGCGGGAAGCTTTGACGGCGACCTGCACGACGGAGGCATGGGCGTGCTTGGCCGCGTTCGTTAGCGCTTCCGACACGACATAGTAGGCGGCGACCTCCACCGGCTCGGGTGGCCGCGCGTCGATACGGACATCAAGGTCGACCGGGACAGCTGACCGCCTGGCCAGCGTCTTGAGGGCACGCGCGAGCCCGCCGTCGGTCAAGATTGCCGGGTGGATGCCGCGCGAGATCTCCTGCAGTTCCTCAAGCGCCTCCGCAAGTCCCTCAGCCAGCTCGGACAACTGCGCCTGAAGCGCGAGCAGGCCGGGCGGGACCATCTCCTGCGCCGTGCGCTCCGCCAGGAGCAGGGAGACGAGCCGCTGCTGGACGCCGTCGTGCAGGTCGCGCTCGATCCGGCGCCGTGTCTCGTCCGCGGCGGTGACGATCCGCGCCCGTGAGGCGGCGAGCTCGGTCCGGCTCCGCTCGAGCTTGCGCTCGCTTTCGCGCAGGTCATGGAACATCAGCTGGGTATCGAGCGCGTCGGCGAGCCTGCGCCCGACCTCGTGGAATAGCCGTTCCTCTTGCAGCGTCCAGATCCGCCGGTAAGAGCACTGGTGCAGCCCGAACAGGTGGGGCTTGTCCACCTTCGGGTAAACCGCCATGACGATCATGGACTGGACGCCGAACTCTTCGGCGACGCGCACCGGAATCGCACGGCCTGATTCCGGGTCGAACCGCACCGGACCGCTTGAGGCCAGGGCCACCCGGGAGACACCGGCGGTCTCCTCGTCTTTCGCTATGTCCGAACCGACCGTGCCGGCACCGGGGTATTCCGGCCTGGTCCGCTCCGCGCGTACGTGATTGAGGACGTCTGCGGCACTCGTCTGGAAGGCTTCCGCCTCAGCGGGCTGAACCAGCCAGGCCCTGTCGCACCTGAACGTCGCAAGTACGACATCAAGGACGGCGTTCAGCATGTGGTCGAGGTCGCTCGTCCCCTGGATGGCACGGTCCACCCTGTCCAGGCTCTCAAGGAACCACATCTGAGCGTGGTGTTCGTTGAGGCGCACGCTCTGGAACGCCGCGGCGGCGTGATTCGTGGCGAGGTTGAGCAAAAGCTGGTCAGACGCGGAGGGGAAATCGGGGCGATCGCAGGCCGCGGCGACCATGCCACCCTCGGCATCAACACCAATGGGAACGACAACGCCGCGGTACTGAGCGGCACCACCGTCGATGTCGGGAACGATCTCCCTGCCGGTGAGCCGGCCGCGTTCGGCGAGATGATCTTCCAGCCATCCGGGGAAGGTCTTCCACGCCTCACCGCGCATGACGTCAACGGCGCCAACGAAACCGGGAACGCACAGGCGTACGTAAACAAAGTCGAGCCGCAGCAGACCGGTCAGCGTGTCGGCAAGGCCGGCGGCCACGGCGGCCGGCTCCCTGCCGACCCAGGCTGCCGGTATAGCGGACAGTGCGACAAGGTCCCTGAGCACCGTTCGCAGCGCCACGAGCTCAGCGTCGGTGCTTGCGGGCATTCAGCCCGCCGTGTCTGCGCTCTTGGCAGCCGACCGCCGCTCCCGGATCTCGCTTAGCAACTCGTCAGGAGAAACGTAGAACGGGTTCTCCTGGAGCAGGCCGTTGATAATCACCACGGGGTGCGTCCGCAAGGCGTCCATCGCCGCGCTCGCACCGAATTTCCGCAGGTCATACACGCAGACCACGGTGTCATCGTACTTGGGGATCACATAGTTGACCCGCGTCTCGTACTCCATGAGGTCCTCGGTGCCGGGCAGGCCGGTAAGCGCCCACTCCATGTGTCCGAAGAACCGCATCTGGCCGTACCCAGTCGCCCTGCCGGACTGCAGCACGTCCTCGAACGTCGACAGCCAGCTTTCCAGGTCGAAGCGCCCGCCGCAGAGCGTGCTGTCTTCCCAGGGCCGCACCTCCAGCTGGCCGGTGCCCATCGCCTCCGTCACGTTGATCCCGGCTTCGGCGAGCCACTTCATGTGCTCTTCCTGCCGTCCGGGGTCAACGTAGTGGAACGCCTTGTCCCGGTCGGCGAAACCGTCCCTGATAAACGGGAGGAGCACGCGTTGCTGCTCATCGACGCTGTTGAAGAATGCACAGACATGACGGTTCCGGTCGAAGAACTCTTGCTGAACTGCGCCCGACTGCGCGTGAGTTCTCATATTCTCACCTCGACACGAGTGGATTCGTTGGGCCAGCGAAACGTTCCCACGCCACCCGGCTCGATCCAGCATCTCCCAGGGCACAGCCAAGCACCCAGGGGGCGTCAAAACAGCCTACGTCCGTCTCTTCTCACTGTCCACGGTGACTGCATCCCGTCACCGTGGCGACACCACCGGCGATTGACGTCGCCGAACGTGCGCCATCATCTCCACTCAGCTGCCAGTCAGGCTCAGCGCCCGCCCTGGCGCGTACCTGCGGAGGCTGAGGGCCCCAATGCTCAGGTGCCATGCGTGATCGACATCACTTCCGGGCCGGTCGCCGCCGATCTGACCGTCCTCATCTTGTGTCCTCCATAGGGATGGGCTTCTCGGCTGCCCGGGCATCCACGCCCCCCCGCACGGGCTTTAGCCGAGCTTCGCATCCGCCTCGGTGAGCGGGCATCACGCGGTCCTGGTGATCTGCTGCCGCTACTTGTCCTGGCTGGCCGCCGATCACCGCGGTCAGCCAACGGGCGCACAGCGGAACCGTCATCAGACCTCCCTGAACTCCGTGCCGGTCGATGACCTGGGTGAGGGGATCGCTGTCTCGGAGGCCTGGCGGCGGACCCGGCCTGCGTCGAGGCGGATCATGACGTCCGCAGGCACGGAGAAGTAGTCAAGCGTGCGGTCATGGATGGTGGCGACGATGGTCGTGCCCGGCAGCGCCGAGCGGAGACGCCGCAGCAAGATCCGGCCCGTGGCGCGGTCCAGGCCCTCGGTTGGTTCGTCGAGCAGCAACAGGCCAGGGCGGCGGAGGTAGGCCTGGGCGACTGCGAGCCGGCGCCGCTGGCCGCCCGACAGGCCCTCGCCACCGGGACCGAGCCTCGCCTGCGGGGAGACGTCGCCGGCAAGCGCGGCCACGCGCAGCGCCTCGAGGAGTTCGCCGTCCGCGGCGGCCGGGCGGGCCAGCCTGAGGTTGTCCGCGACAGTGCCGCTGAGCAACTGGCTGTCCTGCTCCACCAGGGTGACGTTTGCGACGAGCTCGGTGTGGCCGACGGCATACGGGTCGGCACCGCCGATGCGAACCGTGCCGGCCATGGGGGTGAGGTGGCCGGCCAGGGCCTGCAGCAGCGTCGATTTACCTGCCGCTGAGGCGCCGGTCACCACGACGAGTCCGCCGGCCGGCAGGTCAAGCCGACCAACCGAGATTGCGGGCGCCTCGCCGAGCCCGGCGACCAGCCCGCGGATCTCGATCGGGCCGCGGGCCCAGGCCCCGTCGCACGCCTGTCCTGGCTGGCCGGCCGCGGGATGGGGTACGGCGTCCGCGCCCTGGGCCAGGGCGGTCGCCCGGCGGTCGCCAAGCCCGCCGGTTTCCGTCAGCCGCCGCCAGGCGGCAAGGGCCTGCCCGGCCCTTGGCCCGGCAGCGGCCAGCGGCCCGGTGATCTCGAGCATGGTCAAGGTCAACAGTGCGGCGAAGGCCAGCGTCGCGGGCGGGAGCGGTCGGCTGCCGATCCCGGCTCCGCTGGCCAGGACGGCCGCGAGAGCACCGGTGCCGGCCAGGTCGGTCATCAGCAGGCCGGTCCCCTCCCGCGCCGACCAGCGGCGGCGCGGCGCGTCGGTGGCACGGAAGGCGGCGCGC
>Ga0210389_10002863_pt1 | contig 13516 bp, 9 predicted proteins | sample IncBWH28OmetaG_FD_160127 | JGI IMG/M metagenome (GOLD analysis project Ga0210389, IMG submission 160127) | Forest soil microbial communities from Barre Woods Harvard Forest LTER site, Petersham, Massachusetts, United States - Inc-BW-H-28-O ...
CTGCTACTCTGCCTCTTCACTTTTTTTGATTGAGGAAATCCCAACTATGCTACGTCTCGACTCGTTGCGTTGTTACCTTATCGTTCTTTTCTGTCTGCTTGTCCCTCCTGCACTGGTAGCGGGCGAGAATGCGAATAAAGAGAAGTCTTCGGCCGATGCCGCCGGTCCGCCGTCCTACGAGGCATCCCAGCCGGCGAAAGAAAGTCTCGATTATGCGATGTACGATCGCATCCGCGACGAGGGCCTGCATCATTCGCATGTGATGGAATTTGCCTCGGGGCTGATGGATGGCATTGGCCCGCGCCTTACCGGCTCACCCAATCTGCAACGCGCCAATGCCTGGACGCGCGACCAACTCACCGCCATGGGCTGCGCGAACGCTCACCTGGAAGATTGGGGAGAGTTTGGGATGGGCTGGCAACAGCTCAACACCTGGGTGCGCATGAGTTCACCCGATGCCGCTGTCTTTATCGCACAGGCCGCCCCATGGTCCCCGTCCAGCAATGGCACTATCAGCGGGTCGGCCGTGTCGATGGAGGTGAAGACGCCGGAAGATCTCGAGAAGTACAAGGGCAAGATCGGCGGCAAGATTGTTTTCCTGGGCGAGATGCGCGATGTGAAGCCGGTCGACAAGGCGCTGTTCGAGCACATGGACGAAAAAGAACTTGCCAAAATCGCGGAGTATCCGCTGAGCCCCAGCCCTGAATACGAGCAGTATGTACAGGACCGCGCGAAGCGGCGGGAGCTTCAGGAGAAACTTGCCAAGTTTCTCGAATCCGAGCATCCGCTAGTGGTCGTTCTTCCCAGCCGCGATGGCCGAAACGGTGGCGGATCAGGCGGCACGATTTTTGACGATGGCTTCGGTTCTAACACTTACAAGCGCGATCACGCGCTGCAATTTCCGGCCGTCGTCACGGCGATCGAAAATTACGGGCGCGTCTCCCGGCTATTGAAAGCGCATGTGCCGGTTACGATCGAGATGAATGTCGACACCAAGTTCACGGGCGATCACGAACACGGTTTCGACACGATCGCGGAAATTGCGGGGACCGATCCGAAATTGAAGGATGAAGTTGTGATGGTCGGCGGCCATCTCGATTCGTGGGCATCGGCCACGGGCGCGACTGACAACGGAGCGGGAACCGTGGTGGCGATGGAGGTCATGCGCATTCTGACCGCGTTGCAGGTAAAGCCTCGCCGGACAATCCGAATCGCGCTCTGGACGGGAGAGGAGCAGGGATTATTCGGATCGATTGGCTACGCGAAACAACATTTCGGATTCGCACCGCTTTCGACCGCGCCCGATCAACTCAAACTGCCGGAGTATCTGCGCAAGACGGTCGGCCCGCTCCAATTGAAGCCGGAGCAACAAAAAGTCTCCGGATACTTCAACGTGGACAATGGCACCGGAAAAATTCTTGGCATCTACCTTCAGGAGAATGCGGCCGAGGCGCCGATCTTCCAGCAGTGGATCGAGCCGTTGAAGGATCTTGGCGTTACGACCATCACGCTGCGCAACACGGGTGGCACGGATCACGAGTCGTTTGATGCCGTCGACATTCCTGGATTCCAGTTTATTCAGGACAGCCTGGACTACGGTTCGCGCACGCACCATTCCAACATGGATACATTCGAGCGGTTGCAGGCAGGTGATTTGAAACAGGCTGCTACCGTCGAAGCGATCTTCGTCTACAACACGGCCATGCGCGATCAGATGTTGCCACGAAAGCCTTTGCCGCATCCTGAACTAGAAGATCAGCGGAAGGCTCCGCTCAAACATGTGATGCCAGGGGCGGTGGAAGAAGAAAAGGACCAGAAGGGCCCTGATCAGCCAATGGGCAATTGAACACAGAGGGTACCCCGTCCAAGTTTTGCTTGGGCGAGGATTGGTTTGCAGACTTCAATCAGTAAACTTAGGCTGTGATTCCGCCGTCGCGGTTGCGGTCGGCGGCGTTGTTTCCAGCAATTCTCCTTTATAGACGCGGCCAATTCCGCGAACGATGTGGCGCATCGGCAACTCGCCCTTGGCGGTCGCAAAAAAGATTTCTCCCTTGCGGCTTCCGCGATAGAACCAGCGCTTCAGGATGGCGAGATGCTCCATGCGCTCCATCGTGCTGCGCGGACTGGCGGGGGGGAAATTCTCCAGCGCTTCGTTGATACGTGCTTCCATGGACTGCGATTTCGCGTGATCCGGACTAGAGACTGGGAAGTTGATCGGGCCGGCAACGGCGCCGGCGTCCACGCGAAACAGGGCCACGCTCTCGGCAACAGTGGAGGGCTGTACGATCAGCGCGCGCATCCGATCGACGCGCTGCACTGCTTCCGGCATCTGCTGGAGCACGGGCGCGAGCTTTTCGATGCGTGCATGCAGAGCGGCAGCTGCTTCGAAGGCTAGCGATTCGGACGCACGATCGCGTTCTCCTGAAATCTGGCGCTTCAGCGACTCGCCGCGCGTGTCAAGGAAGTCCTCAACGCGAACGACTTCGGCGCGGTACTCGTCGTCGGTGCAGCCCTTGAAGCAGGGAGCAAGGCACATCTTCATTTCGGAATAAACGCAGCCGGGGAATTTTGGATCGGGATGAAGGTCTTCCACGCAGCGGCGCATTTTGAAGAAGTCGAGCGCGTCATTCATGAATTTTTCGGCGACGGTGCGCGACGGGAAGGGGCCGTAGTAGATATTTTTGCCGCCGAGGCGACCGAGGCGCGTGGTGACTGAGGCTCGCGGGTATTCGTTTTCGAGATGCATCTTGACGAGTGGGGCGAAGCGCAGGCGCAGGCGCTTCTCGTAGGTCTTCGGGAATGACTCGCGCAGAAGTTGATAGAGGAGAAATCCGGATTCGAAATCGGATCCGGTCAGCGAGTATTCGATTGAGTGGACCCGGTCCCGCAGGTTGAGGCGCTTCGAGTACTCTTCCGGCGCGCAGAGCAGCCTTTCCAGGCGGCGCCGCAGGTTGGCGGTCTTGCTTACGTAGGGTTCCGCCGCGCGATCAGAGCCTCGAAGCAGGAAGACGGCTGGGGCGGCCGGGACAGCCGCGAAGACCTCACGGTCGCGATCGGGCGCGAATTCGATTCGGACGGCCGGCACCGAAATCCTTAGGAGCGGAAAACCGCTAACCACAGAGTACACAGAGGGTCACGGAGAAAACCAACATCTGTGTTCTTCTGTGTACTCTGTGGTTAACAGGCTTATGTTGCCGACTAAGTCGCGGATGAACGGCTGCCTGGCAGCAGGCTTTGCTGCGGCTCGGCCTCCCCGCGAGGCGAATTTTTGCCGCGGTCCATTGCTTCGTTGGCAAGGCGGTCGGCATCCTGGTTATGTTCGCGAAGCGCGTGGCGAATTTCTATATATTCGATCTGGGCTGTCAGGCGCTGCGCTTCGTCGTAGAGCTTACGCAGCTCAGGATGGCGCACCTTGTAGATGCCTTTCATTTGGCGAACCATAAGCTCGGAATCGCTGATGATCTTCAACGATGGAATGTGATTCGCGATGGCGTGACGCAAAGCGGCGAGAAGGCCGCTGTATTCGGCGTAATTGTTGGTGTGATGGCCCAGGTACTGGCTGAGTTCCGCGACCTTCTTGCCCTGAGGGTCATGGATGACGACGCCGAAGCCGGCAGGTCCCGGGTTGCCTCGAGCTCCGCCGTCGACGTGGGCGGTGTATGCGGCGGATGCGTTCATAGGGAGAGTTTACAGGGGGAATTATCGTCCCGTGGCGAGCCTTGTCGCCAATCGCGGTGGCAGATTGGCAGCTAATATTTTTTCCTGGGCGACGCGCAAGTTATATGGCACGCGATAAAAGCTGACAATCCAGTCGTCGCTGTCGAACATGGCAAAGGCGGCGCGCCAGTCGCCATCGCGAGGCTGGCCGACCGAGCCGGGGTTGATCAGATAGCGGACATCTTTGCGCAGCGGCCAGTCGGAAGACTCAGGTTGACCGACGGTGCGGTAGCCGGGGCGGTAGGCTTCGCTGATTTCGCCTTGCAGCATGAATCCGCCTTGCAAGTGCGTGTGCCCAAAAAAAGTAATCGGGATGGCATTGGTGATGAGGGGCTCAATGGCATCGCGCACACTGACCATGTATTCGTCCTCGTCGAGCGCCGAGCCGTGAACGAATTGAATGCCCGGAAGTTCGTCGACATGCACCGGGCCCTGGGGCAGCGAGCGCAGCCAGTCGAGGTTAGCGCCCGTGAGCTGGTCGCGGGTCCAGAGCGTGGCGAGGCCTGCGACAGGATTGAAGTCTTCGAGGTCCATCAGGCCGCTGACGGCTTTATCGTGATTGCCGCGAACGAAGACTTTGCCCAGTTCTTTGGCGCGCGCGATGACCTCGTTCGGATTGCCGCCGTAGCCGACCGTATCTCCCAGGTTGACGACGAGATCGTGCGCTGGAGCGGCGGCGAGGCAGGCGTCGAGCGCCTCGAGGTTGCTGTGAATGTCGCTGAGAATAAGGATGCGCACGGCAAACTCACGATTATAGCGTGGAATCCAAGGTCGGAGGGTGAAGGTCGCATGGCGTTAGCGTTCTAAAAAGACATCCACCCGGATGGCAGAGGTCAAGGTCAGACGGAGACGACGCTATCAATGGCCGGGTTCCGGCTCGGCCAGTTTTCGCTCAGGCAGAAAGTAGGAAAGGGCAACGAAAGCGAAAATGGTGAATGAGAGGCGAACGTCATAGAACGCGAGCGGAACAGAAGCTGCGTAGAGCAGCACGGAAAACATATTCTTCAATTGGGTGCGGTGGTGATACAGGATCATGTCAGGATTTTCGCGGTGGTGAGCCGCAATGGCGGCGCGCAAAATCGAGAAAGCGCTGCCGCACAGGAACATGATCAGACCGTACAGGGCCACTGCGCGCGAATCGCGATAGTTGTTACCCATATAGGCGGTGACAAACGGGACGAGAGACATCCAGAAGAGAAGATTGTTGTTTGACCACAGGAGGCGCGCGTCGGCGCGCCGGGCCGCGTGGAGAAGATGGTGATGATTGACCCACATGATAGCGACGATGAGGAAGCTAAGCAGATAGGCGAGGAACTGTGGCGCGATACTGAGGAGAGAGGCAAAGGTGGAGTCGCGGGGCACCTTCAGGTCCAGCACCATAATGGTGATGATGACGGCTATCACGCCATCGCTGAAAGCCTCGATGCGGTTAGTGGGCATTGGTGTTACATCTTTATCAGATTTTGCTGGCTGGGGCGAGGGCACGATTCACCACCGGGCACCGCGCCCAGTGTCCGGGAGCGACTTCAACGAGCGGCGGGAGTTTGGAGGCGCAGTCCGGAAGACGATGTTCGCATCGCGGCTCAAATGGACATCCTGGCGGCAGCGCGGCGACGGGCGGAACTGTGCCTTCGATAGTTGTGAGCGGCTGGGTGCGATCGGTGGCCAGGGTTGGGATCGCGCGCAGCAGACCTTGCGTGTAGGGGTGCGCGGGCGCAGTGAAGATCGCGGACTTGGGCGCGAGTTCGACAAGGCTGCCCGCATACATCACGGCAACGCGATCGGCGACGTGCGAAACGACCGCCAGATCGTGCGAGATGAAGAGCATCGCCAGCGAGAATTTCTGTCGCAGATCGTTGAGCAGGTCGAGGATCTGCTGCTGAATCGTGACATCGAGTGCGGTCGTAGGTTCGTCAGCAATGAGGAGTTGCGGACGGTTGACGATGGCCATGGCGATCATGACGCGCTGGCGCATGCCTCCTGAAAGCTGGTGCGGATAGCTGCGGGCTCGGTGTTCGGGCTCGGGGATGGCGACGTCGCGCATCCCTTCCACGGTGCGATTCCGTGCTTCGGCTTTCGAGACCGCATGATGCGCCAGTACGGCTTCCGCGATCTGCTCGCCGACGCGCATCACGGGATTGAGAGCGGTCATCGGCTCCTGAAAGATCATGGCAATGCGGGAGCCGCGGAGATGGCGCAGCTGATCAGGGCTGATAGTCGTGAGATCGACCGGCTGAGCAGCTGCGTTTTGGAAGGTGATGTTCCCGGTCACTGTTGCTCCCGGCGTAAGCAGGCCCATGATGGCGAGCGACGTTACGGATTTCCCGGAGCCGGATTCTCCGACTAAGCCCAGGACTTCGCCGGGATTGATTGAGAAGCTGAGGTCGCGGACAGCAGCGATCGTAGCGCGCGCTTGCGTCCCAGCTGAAGTTGGGAATTCTACGGTCAGGTTCTTGACTTCGAGGAGCGGCGGCACAATCGTATCGTACCAGCGGTCGGTCGCTTGCCGAACGAGTCTTCTGGGTTCTTGAAACAGCCTATAATCCTGGGGGAATGAAGGTCGTAATGATCAGGGCTAGGGTCTTGGTGGGGGTTCTCCTAATGCTCGCGGCGAGCAGGAGCCTCGCGCAGGAGCATCAGCATGGGAATGGCGAGAAATTGGGAACGGTCCACCTTGCCACTTCGTGCAATGCGCCGGCCCAGCAGGAATTCGAACGGGCTGTGGCGCTGCTCCATTCCTTCCAGTTCCTTCGTGCTATCGATGGATTCCACGCGGTGCTGGGGCGGGACGGGACGTGCGGAATCGCATATTGGGGAATCGCGCTGAGCGATTGGAGCAATCCTTTCGCACCGGGAATGAAAGACAAAAGCCAGTTGCAGGCCGGGCGGGAGAATGCGGAACGCGGCCAGACCCTAGGTGCAAAAACAGAACGTGAACGTGCGTATCTCGTGGCTGTCAGCAAGTTGTATGGCGCCTATGAGAGCACAGCGCAGGGAGCGCGTTTGCTCGCCTATCGCGACGCCATGGGAGAAGTCGCGGCGAAATATCCAGACGATCATGAAGCGCAAATCTTCTATGCCCTGGCAATCGCGGCTTCGGAAGATCCCGCGGACAAAACGTATGCCGGGCGCCTAAAGGCGGGAGTGATTCTCGAAAAATTGTTCGAAGAGGAGCCGGCGCATCCCGGACTCGCGCATTACATTATCCATACCTACGACGTACCGGCGCTGGCAGGGCGAGCGCTGGTGGCGGCGCGCCGTTACTCCGAGATCGCGCCCGACGCGCCCCATGCGCTGCACATGCCATCGCATACCTTCACCCGCACGGGTTACTGGCAAGACTCCATCAACAGCAACGTGGCGGCGGCAGCGGCGGCGCGGCGTGAAGGTCAGACGGCGGAAGAGTTGCACACCCGCGACTATGAAATTTACGCCTATCTGCAAACCGGCCAGGACGAGGCGGCCCGGCGGATACTGGATTCTTTGCCGGACATCGCATCACGCTTCGATCCCAAGTTGATTTTGAACGGCGCTGGCAGCCCGGCGGCTGGATATTTTGCGCTGGCAGCGATCCCAGCACGCTACGCGCTGGAACGCCAGGAATGGGAGCATGCTGCCCAACTCACGCCTCGAGACACGCAGTTTCCTTACACTGAGGCCATGACCTGGTTCGCCCGCGGGTTAGGCGCAGCGCGCGTGGGCCGGCCGCAGGCTGCGCGCGAATCGGCGGCTGCGCTGAAGCAGATCCGCGAGCGCCTGTTGAAGGCGGGCGAGAACTACTGGGAGCAGCAGGTGGAAATCCAGGGCCTTGAGGTTGAAGCTTGGGCAGCGCTAGCGGAAGGGAAAAAAGAGGAATCGCTTCAGCGCATGAAGTCGGCTGCGGAACTGGAAGATGCGACGGAGAAAAGCGCAGTAACGCCCGGGCCGCTTGCTCCAGCGCGCGAGCTACTTGGTGAGATGTTGCTCGAAATGAAGCAGCCGGCGCAGGCATTGGAGCAATTCGAAGCTACCCTGACGAAAGAGCCGGGACGCTTCCGAACGCTCTACGGGGCCGCGCATGCCGCCCAACTCAGCGGAAGCCCCGAAGCGAGTCAAAGGTATTTTGCCGAGCTGTTGAAGGTTTGCATACGTTCGGACAAGCCAGGAAGGCCCGAGCTCCTGGAGGCACAGAAGGCGATTCCGAAGAACTAGTTTGTCCCCAAAGGCCCAAATCCCAACCCACGCTCACTTCACGAATATCTGATAGCCTCCGTTGTCAGGTTAAGCTGACCCGGACGCGTCCGGCCCTGGCGCTGTGGCGGATCGTCGCTGCGACGGTCGAGTTCGCGGAGCCGGCTCCAAAGCACTCGAAATGGCCTGAATTTATGCGACTGGCCCGAAGTTTTGCACAGAGCGAATCCTGCGTGAGTTCGCGAATCCGATGAATGGTCAATCCGAATTAAGCGCCAAAATAGGCATGAAGGCTGGCGATTAACGCGCTGGCGAGTGATCACTGCACAGCTTTTGCGGCATCCGCCTGTGAACGGCCTGCACTCGATTGAAAAATGACGACTTAAAAGCTCGGGAAATCGATTGACCTGGAAAATGAAAGGAGTAAAAGGATAATCGTTCTTTGACACGTTCTGAAGTTTTTCCGGTTGGTGCAGCGTCCGGGGCTCAAGCGAAGTCACTCCGATAGCCGCGAGGTGAGTTGGAGAAGGCGAGCAAGGGTCTATAGCTAAGCGCTGGTCGAGGAGAACAGGAGCTACTGTCGAAGGCAAGATAGAGTCCCGAGGCGTTGAACTGGTTTATCCGGTTGGCGGTGAGCCCGGAGCCCGAGCGAGGATCGCCGGGGAGCAAACCCGCAAGGGAGCTTCCTGAGAGAGGTCAGCAAGGGTCTAAACGCGAGCTACTGGCCGAGAGGAATGAGTTCAACACCACCTCGGGACTCTTAGTTTTTGCTGCAACTACAGCTCCTCCACATTCCTGCATTGACCCCGTTGTAGATCTCGCAATCTCAAGTTGGCGTGCCCCCTCCGGTCGATCCATTTTAGAATCAATACACAACAGGCAGGAATCCTCTGCGTATTGGGGGCAAGGATTGCGATGACGGTGAACAAGATTGAACTGCGCTATAATTGTGTACGCAACGGTACTCATCTGAGAGCCTGGCGAAAAGAGCCCAGCGAATCGGAGTTTAAGAAAATGGGAACCCTAAAAGTGGGCATTCGAGAGTTTCGTGAAAAGCTAGCCAGCTACCTCCTGGAGACCGAGGAAACGGTAGCCATCACGCGCCACGGGGACACGGTTGGCTATTACATTCCAGCGCGGCGCAAGCGCACGGATGCAGAACGAGTGGCTCTCCAGGAAGCTGCGGCGCGTTTACAAGAGGCGCTCACCGCCGAGGGAATTTCTGAAGAGGAGATCATTCGGGGCTTCAAACGCTGGCGTCGTGGTGAGCACAAATGAGTGCCCGCAAAGGGCTGGTTCTGGATGCGAATTTCCTCCTGCGGGCCGTCTTCGGAAAGCAAGTGCGGCATATTCTTGAGAAGTACGAGGATGAAGCCAGGTTCTATACGCCGGATGTCTGCTTTCGCGACGCACAGAAATACATTCCTATAATTTCGAAAGGTCGCAAATTCGGGGTCGACCTCAGTCTGACAATTCTCGACCAGATTGGTCGTGTGTGGAGCTGGTCGACCAGAGCCTTTACGAAGAATATGAAAGCGCAGCTCGCGCTCGTATCGGTTCACGCGACTCAGAAGACTGACCGGTTGTCACGACAGCCATGCTCCTTGCTTTGCCAATTTGGACGGAGGATCAAGATTTTTTTGGCGCTGGCATCGCGACTTGGACATCGGACCGCGTCGAACTATACGTGCGGGGAGGCTGCCCTGCTTTCAGTTCGTTTCGAGAGCGACTCTCCACAATGGCCACTCTCACGGCCCAACCGCAACCCGCAAGGGTCCCGGCGTCTGCAGCCGCTGGCGCAAAATGTTGTTGCGCGCGGGAATTTCCGCGACCGCATCGGCATGGATGACATAGGCGCCGTTGGGCAGCGTGTTGCCGAAGGTGATCGGAAAATTTGTGGTTCCCGGTTTGAGGGGGAAGCGCTGGTAGCCGATGGCGGTGGCGCGCCCATTCTCGGCGACGGCGACGATGATGACGGTAAGGTCAAATTCGTCTTTGGAACCATTGGAAACCTCGACAGAACCGTCAATCCGGTCGTTGTTAACCGCAGGCGTATTGAGCCACTCGAGCGTTAGCGAGCCGATGATCGCTGTCTGAAAGCTCTTTTGTACGGGATGCGGAGGATGACTCCCATCCGCCAGGACCACAATAATGGTAAGCGGCCCCGATTTGGCTGGTCGGCCGGAAAGAACGCCCTGAGGGCTCATGGAGAGGCCATCGGGAAGCTTGCCCTCGACGCCCCAGAGGTAAGGCGGCGCGCCGCCGGCGCCATGGAAGGTGAAGTTGAACTGCTCGCCGGCGGACATGGTTGGGAGCGAGTCGTCTACGATGGTTAGAGGAGTTTCGGCTCTGGCTATTGAGGGAGCAACGCCAAAGCAGGCTACGATCGCTACTATGAGCGCTGTGAGTCCGGGCACGCTCGACGGTACTCTCGCTAACACTCTTCCGGCCTTCATCTCTGCACCATTGGTTGATTTTACTTCGCCCGCAGCGTAAAAGAACCTGAATATGCCTCGTCGTTGGTCCATCGCCGTTTCCCTCACTTTTGCCTCGCTTTGTGCCTGTCTTTTGAGTATGAATGCGGCGGCACAGGTTTCTTCCCCGAAAAAAGTTGACCATGCCGGGGAGGCCGCAATCTTCCGGCGGATATTTAATCGCGCTCGTTTTGAGAACGACGGCACGAGCGTAGAGGAGACTGAGGCGGTTGTTCTGATCCAAAGTGAGGCCGGCGTCAGGGAATTTGGCCAGTTAGTGTTCGGATATTCCTCGGCAACCGAGAAGTTAGAAATTGAGTATGTGCGCGTTCGCAAGCCTGACGGTCAGGTGATCGTAACTCCTGAAGGGACAGCGCAGGATTTTGCGCCTGATGTGTTGAAGGACGCCCCGATGTATACCGACTACCGGCAACGCCACATTTCGGTCGCGGCACTGCGCCCGGGAGACACGCTGGAATATCGAACGGTGACGCGCGTAACGACGCCGCTGGCGGCGGGAAATTTCTGGTACGAACATACGTTTCCGAAGGGCGTGGTCGTCAACGAAGATCGGCTGGAGATCAACGTTCCGAAGTTGCGCGAGATCAAGCTTAAGACTCCCAAGCACACGCCGGAGATTCAGGACAATGGCGACCGCCGCCTCTACACCTGGGTCGTGAAGGACATCGAACCGGATCGCGATAAAGCGGACGCTGACGACGCAGATGAAGCGACCGGCCGCGACGTGCAACTTACGACCTTCACCGACTGGAAGCAGATTGCTCAGTGGTACGGGAAGCTGCAAGGCGAGCGCATGACAGTTGAAGATCGTGTTCGCAAGCAGGCTGAGGAAGTGACAAAGGGCGCAACGACTCCGGAACAAAAAGCTCGGCGGCTATACGACTTCGTTGCGCTCAACATTCGATATGTGAGCATTTCGCTCGGAGTGGGCCGCTACCAGCCTCATTCGGCGTCCGATGTTCTCGAAAGCGGCTACGGCGATTGCAAAGACAAGCACACGCTGCTGGCCGCGATGCTGAAGGCGGTCGGAATTCAGAGCTACCCTGTGCTGATTGACAGCTCCCGCAAGCTCGATAGCGACGAACCATCGCCGGCGCAATTCGATCACGTGATCACGTTGGCGCGGATCGGCGACAAACTCACTTGGCTGGACACGACGCAGGAAGTGACGCCCTACGGATTGCTTCTTTATCAGTTGCGTAACAAACAGGCAGTCGTGGCCTCGGGTGACGCGGAAGGCGGAGTGCGTCGAACGCCGGCCGATTCGCCCATCAAGACATTCATGCGTTTTTCCCTGAACGGCAAGTTCAGCGAATATGGCGCGCTCGACGCGACGCTCGAATTCACGGCGCAGGGGGATCGCGATTGGCCGATGCGAGCGGGCTATCGCGATATGCCGCAGGCGCAGTGGAAAGAATTCACCAAAGCGCTTTCGGCGAGTTGGGGACTGCCGGGTGACGTGGACGATGTGCAGCTCGATCCGATCGAAGATACGTCGAAGCCGTTTCACCTGAAATATCACCTGAAGCAAAGCCGGTATTTCGTCGTGCCATCGGCGAGCGTGGATTTCCGTCCTATCCCGCCGCTCGAGGTTCCGGCACCGCGCGCGTCTGCCAAGAGCACAGACCCGATCGACATCGGTCCCGCGGGCGATATGGATTACAAGGTGCGGTTGGAATTTCCCGCGAACTACGCGGTTCACACGCCCCTGACGGTGCAGATGTCGCGCGATTACGGGGAATATTCGTCATCGTATTCGATCAACACTTCTTCGCCTAGCAACTCCGCGGCCGGACCGGTCGTACTTGAGGGTGAGCGCGAGCTAAGCGTAAAGGTAAACGAGTTACCCGCAGCGCGGCGAAGGGACTATGAGTCGTTCTACAACGTGACACGGAGCAACGACGATCAGTTGCTCTCGTGCACGATTGCGGCCCCGTCCGGTCACGCAATCGAAGCGTCGAAGATGGAAGGCACTCCAGAGGAGTTGCACAAGGCCGGAGTCACAGCGCTCGAAAGCAAGGACTATCGCGGTGCGATTGACTTGCTGAAACGCGCTGTGAATGCCGACGCCAATGTGAAAGACGGTTGGTACGACTTGGGACGCGCCTACGCCGCGGCGAACAATCATGCGGATGCGATCGGCGCATTTCGCAAGCAGATCGAGGAAGATCCCGACCACAAGCTTGTGAACCTGGAGCTTGGCATTGAACTGCAACAGACGGGAAAGCCCGACGATGCGATCGCGGCATATCGGAAGCAAATGGAAATTGCTCCGTACGAAAAAGAGCCGCACAAAGATCTTGGCCTGCTGCTGGCGCAAATGGGGAAGGACGCGGAGGCGCGCACGGAACTCGAAGCAGCGTCGGCGATTCCGCCAGACGACCCCGGGACAAAGATGGCGCTGGCGCAAGTGTATGGGCGACTCGGCGAGACCGCGAAATCACAAGCGTTGATGAAGAGCCTGACGGGCAGCGCAGGCGGGGACTCGGGCGCGGATGTTTTCGCTGCGGCACTCACGAGTGATATCGACCCGGCGCAAACCGAACATGATGCGCAGCAGGTGCTCTACGACATAAGCGGGCAGTTCGATTCGGGCGAATTTGATCGTCTCGGTCCATCGGCATTTTCGGCGATGAAGCTGGTAGCGCTGGCATGGGCGCGCATGGGGTGGGCGAAATATCTGCGCGGCGAAAATCTGGCGTCGATGCAGTTTTTGAATTCGGCGTGGCTGCTGAGTGGATCGGGAGCGGTCGCGAATCGCCTCGGGCAGGTTTACGAAAAGCAGGGCCAGTCTGACAAAGCGCGGCACATCTATGCGCTCGCCGTCGCCGCGGGGGGCGCGAGCGCGGCGGACTCGCGGGAGAGGCTGACCAAGCTGGAGGCGGATGCGGCCGCCGGGCAGAAAGAGATTGCCGAAGCAACGAAAGATCTAGTGCAGTCTCGCACGGTTAAGCTGGGCCAGTTGAAATTGGGCGCGACTACGACGAAGCAAGCGTCGGCGAAATTCAATCTGGTGTTTGACGGCTCTCCGCAACCGGATCGGGCTGAATTTGTGGAAGGCGACGACGCCTTGCGCTCGGCAGGCGAGCAGTTGCGGGACAAAGACTTTCCGGTGCGCTTCCCAGATGCCTCGT
>Ga0210389_10002864_pt1 | contig 13513 bp, 12 predicted proteins | sample IncBWH28OmetaG_FD_160127 | JGI IMG/M metagenome (GOLD analysis project Ga0210389, IMG submission 160127) | Forest soil microbial communities from Barre Woods Harvard Forest LTER site, Petersham, Massachusetts, United States - Inc-BW-H-28-O ...
TGCTGATGGAGTGGGTGGACACCGACGGCTGCGTCAGCGCGGCGCAGTACTGCAAGTACATGCTCACCAGCGTGACGAAGGGCATCACCGAGGCGGTCAAGACCGCGGTGCTCGCAGCCGCGAAGGGCACGTTCGCGGGCGGCACCTACGTCGGCACGCTTCAGAATGGCGGCGCGGTCCTGTCTGGGTACCACATGGTCGACTCCCAGGTGCCTGCTTCGCTGAAGGCTGAGATCACGGCCCTGCAGCAGAAGATCGAATCCGGGCAGATTGTCCCCAAGACCAAGAGCCCGGTCTGATCACGGATCAACGCGAGTAAGAAGGTCGGATGAGCTGTTCGGCTGCCTGGTCCCGCCAGGCAGCCGAACAGCGGGCTCAAATGGAGACAGCCGGTGAAGCTTGAACTACGTGGTATCACCAAGCGATTCGGCAGTCTCGTGGCCAATGACCACATCGACATGGTCGTCCAGCCCGGCGAGATCAGGGCGCTGCTCGGCGAGAACGGTGCTGGCAAGACCACCCTGATGAACGTGCTGTACGGGCTCATGCAGCCCGATGAGGGCGAGATCCTCATCAACGACCAGCCGGCGCACATCAAGTCGCCCAAGGACGCGATCAGCGCCGGGATTGGCATGGTGCATCAGCACTTCATGCTGGTCCCGGTCTTCACCGTCGCGGAGAACGTGACGCTCGGCGAGGAGCCGATCAGCCGGCTAGCGCTGCCTGAGCTCAATTTCGGCAGACTGCACGTCCCCAGGGTGAGCCTGCCGGCGGCGGCCACAGACTGGCTCGGCCTATTTGACCGCCGCCGTGCCCGTGCTGCGGTACGCGAGTTGTCGGAGCGCTTCGGACTGCGCGTCGACCCCGACGCCTACGTCGAGGATCTTCCGGTCGGCGTCCAGCAGCGGGTCGAGATCATCAAGGCCCTGCTGCGCGACGCCAGCATCCTGGTACTGGACGAGCCCACTGCCGTGCTCACGCCCGGCGAGACCGAGGACCTGTTCGTGATCATGCGCCAGTTGCGCGACAGCGGTCACTCGATCATCTTCATCTCCCACAAGCTCAAAGAGGTCCAGGCGATCGCCGACGACATCACGATCATCCGCCGCGGCAAGGTGGTCGCGGAGCGCCCGCCGACCACCAGCGACGCCGAGCTTGCCGCCCTGATGGTCGGCCGCTCCGTACAGCTTCGGGTAAGCAAAGATGCGGCATCCCCGGCTGGGGTCGTCCTCGATGTCCGCGACCTCAGCGTGCCTGGCGAGCACGGCGACCTGGCTGTGCAGTCGATCTCTTTCGACGTGCGGGGCGGCGAGATTCTGGGAATCGCAGGGGTGCAAGGGAACGGCCAGACCGAGCTGTGCGAGGCGCTGATGGGCCTGCGGCCGGCCACAGGCTCGGTACTGCTGGACGGCCAGGAGATCAGCGCGGCGACCACGAAGGATCGGCTCCGGGCCGGGATCGGCTACGTCCCCGAGGACCGGCAGGAGGACGGCCTCGTTGGGGCCTTCCCGGTCTCGGACAACCTGGTGCTCGATGTCTACGACCGTCCGCCATACGCGGCAGGTATCGTCATGAAGCCTGATGAGGTCAGGAAAGCGGCCGCCCGTCTAGTGGACGAGTATGACGTCCGGACGTCATCGGTCCTGACTGCGGCCGGAACCCTCTCCGGCGGGAACCAGCAGAAGGTAGTGGTGGCGAGGGAACTCAGCCGGCCAAACAAGCTGCTGCTGGCAAGCCAGCCAACCCGGGGCCTGGACGTCGGCTCGATTGAATTCGTGCACTCCGAGATCGTCAAGCAGCGGGACCGCGGAATCGCCGTGATCATCGTTTCCTCCGAACTCGACGAGATCTATGCGCTATCGGACCGGATCGCCGTCATGTACGAAGGCAAGATCGTCGGGATGTGTTCGCCGGACATCCCTGAGCAGGAGCTTGGCTTGCTAATGGCCGGCGCAACGACCGCCAACGGGCAAGGCAACGGCAGCGGACCGCACCGGCCAGGCACCGACGGGCCGCAGCCGGCGGTCGAGATGCCGGCCGACCAGGCCGAGCCGCAAGCCGAGGAGCTTGGCAGTGAGTGACGTTCCTGTCGACCCGATGCCAGCAGCGCCCGACCCCGTGCCAGTAACGGCCGCCGCCGAGCCGGGCCAGCCGAGCGAGACGCCAGGTCCGGCCAAGTCGCGTGCCCGGCTCACCGGCGCCGTCATCATCCAGGCCATCACCCAGGGCAGCTCGGCCGTGGTGACGATCCTGGCGATCTTCCTGGCGCTCGTCGTCGGGGGCGTGCTGATCGTGTTCAGCGACCCGGTAGTGTCTCGGGCCTGGAGTTCCTTCTTCGCTGTTCCCGGATACACGCTCGGGCAGACCTGGCATGCAGTCTCCTTCGCCTATTCCCAGATGTTCGAGGGCGCGATCCTCAATCCGTCGACGGTCAGCGCCGCGTTCCACGGCGGCTCGATCGCGGCCATTTTCTATCCGCTCTCATCCACCTGTGCCCAGGCCACACCGCTGATCCTGACCGGCCTGTCGGTCGCGATCGCGTTCCGGGCCGGATTGTTCAACATCGGCGCGGCAGGCCAGTGGGTGGGCGGCGCCGCCGTGGCGACCTGGCTCGGCTTCGGCGTGAGCCTGCCTCCCGTCATCCACGTCATCGTCTGTGTTATAGGCGCGTTCGTCGGCGGTGCGGTCATCGGCTGGTTCGTCGGCCTGCTCAAGGCGAGGACCGGGGCGCACGAGGTCATCGTCACGATCATGCTCAACTACGTGATGTACGACCTGCTGCAGTACCTGCTGTCTCATCCGGCGATGCTCCAGGAGCCACATCAGACCAACGAGATCGCGCCGTTCCCCGCCAGCGACGCGAACCTGGCCCACGTCGGCGGGCCGCCTCCGCAGGTCGGGGTGGGTTTCCTGATCGCGGTGGCTGCGGCAATCGCCGTTGCCTGGCTGTTGTCACGCACGACAACCGGCTTCCAGTTCCGTACGGTGGGCGCGAGCCCGAGCGCCGCCCGCACGGCCGGCATCAACGTCGAGCGGTCCTGGATCCTGGTGATGCTGCTCGCGGGCGGGCTGGCCGGGCTCTCGGCGGCGACAGTGATACAGGGCACGAACACCCAGCTCACGTTCAATAGCTACGGCACCTACGGACCTGACGGCATCACCGTTGCGCTACTCGGCCGGGCCAAGCCGATCGGAGTCGTGCTGGCCGGGCTGCTGTTCGGCGCGCTGCACGTCGGCGGCACCTACGTCGAGGCTGCCACGCTCGGGCAGGTCCCGGCCGACATCGTCGAGGTACTCGAAGGACTCATCGTGCTCTTCGTCGCCGCGCCCGCGCTGATCCGGGCAGTCTTCCGGCTGCGAACCACCGCAGGCACCGGCATGGAGGCCGTCGCGAAGGGATGGAACGGGTGACAACGCTCGCCGCGGCTGTGCGCGCGCCGCTGACCACCGAACGCCGGCACGTGGCGGCCGTCACCTTCATCGTCCTCGGCCTGATCAACATCCTCGTCTTCGGCATGCTCGCCCATGCTGGTGACGCCGGCTTCGAGCTGTCGACCGCGGGATCGGGCATCAAGATTCCCGTGATCAGGGTGCCCGCCGCGACGGTCTGTTACGTGCTCGGCGCAGTGGCCATCGGGCTGGGCGTCCTGCGCGCGACAGTGCCGCTCACCCGCCTTGGCAAGCGGCTGGCCGTCGCCGGCGTGCTGGTCTGCTTCCTCCTGGCCCTACTGTGCTGGGCCGACGCCGGCGCGATCCCCCTCAACGTGATCATCATCGCGCAGGGCACCTTCACCGCGTCGATTCCGCTGATCCTGGGAGCGCTGGCCGGTTGCCTGTGCGAGCGGTCCGGCGTGATCAACATCGCCATCGAGGGACAGCTGCTGTTCGGGGCGTTCACCGCCGCGATCGTGGCCAGCGCTTTCGGCGGGCTCTGGGTCGGGCTGGTCGCCGGGTCCCTGGCAGGCGGCCTGGTCGGCCTGCTGCTCGCGGTCTTCGCGATCACGTTCCTGATGGATCAGATCGTGCTCGGCGTCGTGCTGAACGTCCTGGCGCTGGGCATGACCGACTATCTGTACAACCGGCTGATGGCGCAGAACCCGAACTACAACACCGGCAGCAGTTTCGCCGCTCTGAAGATCCCCGGGCTCGCCCAGATCCCGGTCATCGGCCCGATCTTCTTCGACTCGAACGTTTTCCTCTACATCACCTACATCGCGGTCATCGGAGTGCAGGTGGCCATGTTCCACACCCGCTGGGGACTGCGGGTGCGGGCGGTTGGCGAGCATCCGACAGCGGCTGACACCGTCGGGATCCGGGTGCTGTGGATCCGCTATCGCAACGTGATACTCGGCGGCCTGCTCGCGGGCATTGGAGGGGCGTTCCTGACCATCGGCTCGGTCGGCATCTTCAACGAGAACATCAGTTCCGGCTTCGGCTACATCGCGCTGGCGGCCCTGATCTTCGGCCGGTGGACTCCGCTCGGCTCGCTTGCCGCAGCGCTGCTGTTCGGCTTCTGTCTACAGCTCGCCCAGGTCCTGCCCACGGTCAATCCGGTGCTGCCCGCCCCGATCATGGACATGACTCCGTACGTGGCCACGATCATCGCCGTCGCTGGCCTCGTCGGCAAGGTCCGGGCACCCAAGGCTGACGGTCAGCCGTACGTCAAGTCGTGACACGAGAGCGAGCTGAATGAACGTCGACTGGGCGGCGCTTCGTGCCGCTGCCACGAGCGTTGCCGCTCGTGCCTACGCGCCGTACTCGGGTCTCCAGGTCGGTGCGGCCGGGCTGGATCGCAACGGCACGATGGTGACCGGCTGCAACGTGGAGAACGCCTCCTACGGGCTCACCTTGTGCGCGGAGTGCGGGCTTGTCAGCGCTCAGCACGCCGCCGGCGCCGGACCGCTCGTAGCAATCAGCGTCGTAGCGGCCGACGGTGCACCGCTGATGCCGTGCGGCCGCTGCCGTCAGCTTCTCCTGGAGGCAGGCGGCCCGGAACTGCTGCTCGACGCCGATGCCGGGCCGCAGCGGCTCGGCGACCTGCTGCCTGGCGCCTTCACCGGCAGCGACCTGGCCAGCCGGAGCCGCCGCGATGCCTGACGCAGTCGACCTCATCCGCACCAAGCGCGATGGCGGTCAGCTGTCGTCGGCCGACATCCGCTGGCTGATTGCCGCGTATACCGCCGAAGCCATCCCCGACGAGCAGATGGCCGCGCTGCTCATGGCGATCTACTTCCGCGGTCTTACCGCCGACGAACTCATGGCCTGGACCGACGCCATGATCAGCTCCGGCGAACGACTGGAGCTGGGCAGCCTGGCCGCGCCCACCGTGGACAAGCACTCCACTGGCGGAGTGGGAGACAAGGTGTCGCTGATCCTGGCGCCTCTCGTAGCCAGCTGCGGCGCCGCCGTGCCGCAACTGTCCGGGCGCGGCCTCGGCCATACCGGCGGCACGCTGGACAAGCTGGAGTCGATTCCGGGCTGGCGGGCGTCGCTCTCGAACGCCGAGATCGCGGCGGTGCTGGCAGCCACCGGCTGCGTGATCTGCGCAGCTGGCGACGGCCTGGCACCAGCCGACCGCCGGCTCTACGCGCTGCGGGACGTCACCGGCACAGTGGAATCCATCCCGCTGATCGCCAGCTCCATCATGTCCAAAAAGATTGCCGAGGGAACGGGGTCGCTCGTCCTCGACGTCAAAGTGGGCCGCGGAGCGTTCATGCCAGACGTGACGTCAGCCCGCCAGCTCGCGCAGACCATGGTCGATCTTGGCAACGCCTACGGCGTGCGTACCAGCGCCCTGCTTACGCGCATGGACACGCCGCTAGGACGCGCAGTCGGCAACGCCGTCGAGGTCGAGGAGTCAGTTGCAACGCTGCGCGGGCAGGGCCCGGCCGACCTGGTGGAAGTGACACTGGCACTGGCGGCCGAGATGCTGCGGCTGGCCGGGCTCAGCGCCGACCCTGCTGCCGCGCTAGCCGACGGGAGCGCACTGGAGCGGTACCGCGAGATGATCAGGGCGCAGGACGGCGACCCTGATGCACCGCTGCCGTCGGCCCAGCACACCGAGATCGTGACCGCGCAATCCGCTGGCCAGCTGCAAACCCTGGACGCGCGGGCCGTCGGCGTGGCCGCCTGGCGGCTCGGCGCCGGCCGGGCCAGGAAAGAGGACCCGGTCTCGGCATCCGCCGGGATCATCTGCCTGGCCAAGCCGGGCGATGCGGTTTCGGACGGTCAGCCTGTGCTCGAACTGCGCACCGATGATCCCGGCAAATTTGACCGCGCGCGCGAGGCGCTGGCCGGCGCGATCCAGATCGGTCCGGACGCACCCGAGCCAGCTGCCGTGATTCTCGATCGGATCGGATGACACGTGGCACAGTCCAGCGCTCGCTGTCCAGCGGGCAGCGTCCGGTAACGGCACGAGAAAGGCCATACGTCCAGGCATGACTGATCCGTACACGATCGCCGCGGCCAGCGCCGAGCAGCTAGCGAGGCTCACCGGGTTCGAGGCCCATCACATCGCCGTCGTGCTCGGCTCCGGCTGGGCGCCGGCGGCCGACGCGATCGGCCCGCCTGACGCGGTAATACCGCTGGCCGAGCTCGGCGGATTCCCCGAGCCGACCGTGCCCGGACACGTGCCTGCCGTGCGATCCGTCCGGGCTGGCAGCAACCGCGCGCTGGTGTTCCTCGGCCGCGCGCATCTGTACGAGGGCCATCAGCCGGCCACCGTCGTGCACGGCATCCGGACTGCTATCGCCGCTGGCTGCCGCGTCATCGTGCTCACCAACGCCGCCGGCGGGATAAGACCCGGGCTGCGGGCAGGTCAGCCGGTCCTGATCAGTGACCACATCAACCTGACCGGGCAGTCGCCGCTGGCTGGTCCGCCGGCACCCGGCGGTTACCCGTCCCGGTTCACGGACCTGTCTGAGGCGTACTCGGCGAAGCTGCGCGCGGTCGCCAGGGCCGCCGACCCGAGCCTGGAAGAGGGCGTCTACGCCGCGCTTGTCGGGCCGCACTACGAGACCCCGGCCGAGATCCGGATGCTCAGGGCGGCCGGCGCGGACCTCGTCGGCATGTCCACTGCCCTGGAGGCGATCGCCGCCCGCCATCTTGGCGCTGAAGTCCTCGGCCTGTCGCTGGTTACCAACCTCGCTGCCGGGCTCTCTGACCAGCCGCTCGATCACAGCGAGGTCGTCGCCGCCGGGCAGCAGGCAGCGCTACGGATGGGGACCCTGCTGGCCGAGATTCTGCCCAGGCTCGCCTGACATGATGACTGGCCAGCTACGGGCCAGGGTGTCTGCGTGGATCGTCGACGACCCGGACGAGGCCGACCGGGCGGAGCTCACCGCACTGCTTGCTGACGGCAGTGACGAGGCCGTCGCCGAGCTCGCCGACCGGTTCGCCGGCCGGCTGGAGTTCGGCACCGCCGGGCTGCGAGGCGCGGTCGCCGCAGGCCCGAACCGCATGAATCGTGCGATCGTCCGGGCGACGACCGCGGCCCTGGCGGGCTGGCTTCGCGACCGCGATCCAGGCAGTCTCGAAGCCGGTGTCGTCATCGGCTGCGACGCTCGGCACCGGAGCGACGAGTTCGCCGACGAGGCTGCCAGGGTGCTGGCCGGCGCCGGCATCCGGGTGCATCTGCTGCCGCGACAGCAACCCACGCCGCTGCTCGCGTTCGCCGTCCGCCACCTGAGGGCCGCGGCCGGCGTGATGATCACCGCCAGCCACAATCCGCCTGCCGATAACGGCTACAAGCTCTACCTGAGTGACGGCGCGCAGATCGTGCCGCCAGCGGACGCTGAAATCGAGGCCGCAATCAGCCGGCTCGGCCCGCTCAGCCAGATCCCGGTCGCCGCGCCAGACAGCTCGCTCATCAGATGGCTTGATGACACGGTCGCCCAGGCGTACCTCGACGCAGTGTGCGCGATCTCCCCGGCACCGGAGAGCGCCGCCGGGCTGCGGTTCGTTTACACCCCGCTGCACGGCGTCGCGGCCGGCCTGGCCGTCAGGGCGTTCCGGCAGGCGGGATTCCCGGCCCCGGTCATGGTCGCGGCCCAAGCCGAGCCGGACCCCGGCTTCCCGACGGTGGCGTTCCCTAACCCCGAGGAACCCGGTGCTCTCGACCTGGCCATCGACCTCGGCCGGCGCACCGCCGCCGACCTGGTGATCGCTAACGACCCGGACGGCGACCGGCTGGCCGTCGCCGTCCCTGAGGACGAGGCTCGCAGCACCTGGCGGCGGCTGACCGGCGACCAGGTGGGCGCACTGCTCGGCGCCTATGTCCTGGGCCGGAGTGGTTCTGGCCAGCCTGCAGAAGCAGCCGCCGAACTGGTGGTGTCCACCATCGTGTCGGGAACGCTGCTGTCACGCATCGCGGCAGCAGCAGGCGCGCGGTATGCCGAGACGCTCACCGGTTTCAAGTGGATCATGCGAGCTTCAGACTCGCGCCCAGGACTCCGGTTCGTATTTGGTTATGAGGAGGCACTCGGCTACGCAGTCACCGACGTGGTGCGTGACAAAGACGGCATCGGAGCGGCGCTTGCATTGCTCGGTCTCGCTGCCGTCGCCAGGTCAGCCGGCGAGTCGCTCATTGACGCATACGACGGGCTAGAGGCCGCGTATGGTGTGCACGCCACGGCTCAGGTCACCGTGCACACGACAAAGCCAGCCGAGGTGATGGCGCGACTGCGGGCCGAACCGCCGGCGGCACTGGCAGGACAGGCAGTCACCGCGATTGCCGATCTGACCGGCGGGAGCAGCGAGCTCCCCGCCGCCGACGTGCTCACGTACCGGCTGGCCAGCGGCCGCGTCGTCATCCGGCCGAGCGGCACCGAGCCAAAGATCAAGGCATACCTCGAGGTGGTTGAGCCGGTCACGGACGGCAAGCTGGCCGAAGCACGGGCGCGGGCCGCCGTGATGATGGAGCCGCTCCGCGGCGCGGTGGGCGCGCTGCTGGCTGGGTAGCCGGACGCCGGAGCCCGGGTGCGAGTGTGACGCGCGCCGGGGCAGCTCACAGCGATTCGGTCGCTTGACAGGAATTGCACGCCGGAGTATCACCAGGTGGGGCCAGGTTGCATCTTTCCTCACCGGGAGAGTTGTCATGCACGTGCGCCTAGGTGATGGTGCCGGCACAGGCAGCACCTACGAGCGGCCCTCTCCCGTGACTCGCCGCGGCGCCGGCCGCGCCACCAGCATCGCCGAGCCCTCTGAGCCCGAGGAGGTGACGCTGACAATCACTGCCTGGAGGTATAGCCGAGAATCATGCGGCGCGCGTCAAAGCACCACGCCGCAGAAGTTGGCCTTTACCGGCCGTCTGGAAGGATGACATGAGACGACTAGCACTCGGAGTTAGCCTTTCCGCCATTCTGATCGCCGCGCCGTTAACCCTGGTCGCCAGCCAGGGCATTTCGTCGGCAGCCGCCCCCGCGCCTGGGCACGTGCTCCCGAACAACGCCACGACGAAGATCGCCAGGTTCCACTTCTGTGGCAACAATGGCATCACCTGCGCGGAGCCGTTCCAGGTCTGGGACGAGTTCAAGGGTTACCAGAACGCCATTAACCACGGTGCACACATAACGCCCTATATCGGCCACGATGAGCCGGCGACCCTCTTCTACTCGAACCGGCCCGGCTCGGGTAACAATGTGACGTACCAGATGGTGCTGCCGAAGGACCCGCCCACCAAGCCGAGGCAAGACGGCAGCGGGGGAACAGACAGCTTCCAACTGCACCCGACGTTCTGGTTCGGCATGGTCATGTGCGACCCCAACGGATCGCCTAACCCGGACGGAATTACGCTGACCGGCCACGCCACCGTCCCGTGCAAGCCGGACAGCAACAGCAACATCTTTGAGAGCACGGACCCGACCAGCTCGCACTACTTCGGCCTCGGCCCCGGCCAGGCTTACATGGAGATGCAGTTCTACCCGCCAGGCTGGGCGCCCTGGCCGGCTGGCAACAGCTGCACCGCCAAGCAATGGTGCGCCGCGCTGAACATCGACACTTTCTCCGAGAACGAGAACTCGACCACCACGTTCAACAACACCGCGTGCCTGAACACGGTCGGCCCGGAACCGGTGAACTTCGCCTTCATCACCAAGAACGGCAAGGCGACGGCGCCGGCGAACGCGCAACACCCTCAGCACTTCATCCCGGTCCCTAGCAAGGACTTCTTGATGAACTCGGGTGACAGCATCGCACTGCACATGTTCGACACGGCTCACGGGCTGCGGGTTGTGATCCGCGACCGCAGCAAGCACACGACTGGCTCGATGACGGCCAGCGCTGCCAACGGATTCGGCAGTGTGGTTTTCGACCCGAGCGCGACCACCTGTACTGTGACGCCGCTCAACTTCCACCCCGAGTTCAGCACCTCATCACCGCTGACCCGGAACGTTGCAGCCGCACACACCTACAACATCGCTTTCTCCGACGAGATCGGGCACTTCGAGTACTGCGCCAAGGTCGGCACCGACCCGCTCAGCACGTGCCTTAAGCCACTAGGTGCCGACACCAACGATGGCGACAATCTCGGACCGGATCCAGCGGGCGACGACGACTTCTGCCTGCCCGCGTCCGCTTCCACGAATGTGAAGATCGGTGGTTGCCTGGACATCGACGGCGATTTCGACGGCGTGTCTTACAACGACAACTGGCCCGGTTCAATCAGCAACCCAACCGCTGACAGGCTGCTGCACCCGACGTCCGAGCTGTTCACGAGCCCCGTGACTGGCGGAGGCAACTTCTCGCAGATGGCTTTCGAGGCGGACATTTCACGGAACGAGTCAGACGACACGTCCTTCCGGGTGGATGTGCCGTGCCAGCGGCACGTGCTTAACCCGAGCGATCCGCACCCAGGTGTCGGCTGCGTGAACCCGCCGCCGAACTCGGTGTTCTATCCCTTCTACAGCACCCGGAATACCCCGATGGGCTGTATGTGGCAGGAAGGCGGCCGGTACATCCCGGGCACTACGCACCTCTTCGGCGGAAGTTCGCACGCCGAATACGGCCCGCTGCGCGTGGTCGACTACCCGACAGCCCCGTTTGGCTTGGTGACGGAGCGGTTGAACGACTTCCGCAGCAATGCCATCACGAACCCATGCCGGGCTAGATGACATAGAAACCAGGCCGGCTGAGGGCCCTTCCGGCCCGGAAGGGCCCTTAGCCGCCCAAGTTAGATGACATAGGAACTAGGGTGGCTGAGGCCCCTCCGGCAGGACGGGGCTTCAGCCGCCCGACCCGCAGAAGCAGGGCTTGCGAACGTAGACAATTCGCGGCTGCCCGTGGCGCGGGTGCCGCACGACGATGGGCACCAGCAGCATCGGAGTGCAGGGCAGCGGATCGCTGGCCTCCGCAGCCGAGGGGTGCCAGCCGCACGATACCAAGGGCGGCAGGGGCCCGATGCCTCGCGGCTGGCCGCCAGAGGCGGGCGTGCCACGTCCGGTCCGATACGTTCCTGCGACTGCGCCCTGAGCTGGTGCATGCCGCCCGAGCCGCTGGGTGGCCGGGCCATGATGTGGTGCCTGCTGCGACGCGCCGGCGCACGCCGTCACTAAGGTCAGAACGAAGAAGCCAGTGATGATGACGGTAAGTCGTCGCATGGCGATTCCTCCCAAGCCAATTAACGCTTGGACGCGCCAGTCGCGTTCGGCGTTCCGCAGAACGCTGGCGAGTAGCCGGACGAAGTCACATGCGGATCTCGCGGATGATCGCGACAACCTCCCGCATCGTGCCGCGCAGCACCGGCAGCCGGGCGAGCGACAGGAGACGGTCTGCCAGCGGCACTGTCGCGTCGATAAGGCGGTACGTCTTCGCGCATTCTGGTGATGTGTCGTGGACCCAGAACAAGACGATGCCCAGTGAGAACAGCCAGAGCAGTTCCGGCAGCTCCGCTCGGAGCTCAGGGTCTATCCGGGCCGAAGATCCTTCCGTGACCTCGCGGAACAGGGCAATTGATGCGTCCCTCGCCGCGCTGGATTCCTTGCTGAACGGGCTCAGCGGGCTGGCAGGCTCGGCGGCGTGCTTGTAGAAGGTAGCGGCAAACGAGTGGTACGGGTTCAGCACCTGGATCAGGGCCGTGAGCGTACCGCTCAACCGGCTGGCGAACTCACGTTCAGCGTCCAGCACGCCGCGGCATGCCGCGGCGTGCTCGACGTGGTTACGCAGGTAGAACTCCTGAATAAGCTCGTCCTTAGAGCCGAAGTAGTAATAGGCGTTGCCGGTAGAAACGCCCGCCGCCTGCGCTATCGCCCGCATCGTCGCGGCCTCGTAGCCGTTTTCACGGAATAGCCGCAGTGCCGCCTCGACAATGGCGGTCCTGGTCTGTTCCGCCCGTGGCGTCAGCCCCGGCTCGCCCGCTTGCGTCACTGGGCGGTCCGCCGCGGGGCCGGCCGCCACAGTACCTGCGCCGCTGGCGGGCCAGCTGGCGATGCAGACTTGCGAGCCGGTGTCCCCTGCGGACCGGCTGACGGTGCCGCCGCGCTGGCCTCCGCCTGCACGCTGAGCCGACGGCGCAGCCTGGTCAGAACCACGATGCTGGCCAGGTACAGCGCGGCGAGCACGAGCAGGACCTCCCCGATCTTCGTCACGAGCAGCTCGATCGCCTGCCTGGCGGTGATACTGCCGCCCGAGGTTCGCATTGTCAGTGCGACGAATCCCAGGCTGATCAGGTAAAAGGTGACGACGTTCAGCCTGCTGATTCCGCTGGCGGCTCCGTCGCTGCCGTCGAGCGCATCCAGCAGGAAAATCCGGCCGCTGCGCCACAGCACTTGGCCGACCAGGAATGTGAGGCCGACGCTGATGAGGAGATAGGCGAGGTAGGTGACGACAATGGTCATGGCCACTCCCTTGGGGCCGTTTCCCTTGAACATGTTCAACTATCCTCCGGGCTAGCCCACTGGGCTACCTCAAGGAAAGGTGACTTTGAACACGTTCAAGAGAGCCGGGAGGGGCGGGGCACCACCGACTGCGCCAGCGATCGCAATGCCGCGGGGAAGACCTCGGGCGGCGGCGTGACCAGGCCGGCGCCGACCTGGCCAGTTCCGGCTGTCTTGCCAGCCATGCCGGTATTGATCTGCGGCAGGATGCCGGTCCGCGCCACCAGCGTGACGTCAATCCCGGCCGGCGTGCCGCGGAACTCCAGTGCCGGCACCCGGTACAGAGGATGCTCGGCCAGCGTGATCTCGTACATGCGCCGCGTCGTGGCAAGCGCATCGGCAGCAGTCCCGCCGACGAGCGCCGCGATGGCAGGCGCCGCCGCCATCGCGAAGCCGCCGAGCCCGGCCGTCTCGGTAATCGCCGAATCGCCGATGTCCGGGCTCGCATCGCCCGGACCATAGTCGCCGAGGAAGAGCCCCTGCGGCGTGAGCGCAGGCGCGGTGAACCACTCGTCCCCCGTCCCGGACACCTGGATGCCGAAATCAGTGCCGTTACGCGCCATCGCCACGACCATCGTGGCGCCGGGAATGTCACGGGCGGCGTCGAGCGCGAGCTTGCAGGCGGGCATGGCCAGGTCCAGGAC
>Ga0210389_10002869_pt1 | contig 13504 bp, 16 predicted proteins | sample IncBWH28OmetaG_FD_160127 | JGI IMG/M metagenome (GOLD analysis project Ga0210389, IMG submission 160127) | Forest soil microbial communities from Barre Woods Harvard Forest LTER site, Petersham, Massachusetts, United States - Inc-BW-H-28-O ...
GCAGCGGCCGGTGCCGCGCAACCGCGACCTGGGCGGCCACCATGTCGCCCTGTACGTCGACGACATGGACGCTGCCGTGGGCTACCTGCGGGGCAAGGGAGTGCGGGTGCTCGCCGGGCCGGTCGCCAGCCGCAACGCGTCGGCCGGGCAGCGGTGGGTGTACTTCCTGGCTCCCTGGGGCATGCAGTTCGAGCTGGTCAGCTACCCCGGCGGCAAGGCCTACGAGAAGGACGCCGGGGTGCTGCTGTGGCACCCGGGCAGGCCTGCGCAGTGAGCGCCCTCGGCGGGGCCGCAGGACTCGGCGGGGCCGCAGGGCTCGAGGGGGCCGCGGGCAGATGAGCGTCGCGAGCCACCGGATCGCCGGGGCGCTGCGGGAGGAGATCCTCGGCGGGCGGTACCTGCCGGGCGAGCGGATCCGCCAGGAGGAGCTCGCGGCGCGGTCGGGCGCCAGCCGCATCCCGGTGCGGGAGGCCCTCGCCGTGCTCGCCGCCGAGGGCCTGGTCACGGTCGTCGCGAACTCCGGGGCGTGGGTCGCCCGGCTGACCATGGAGGAGTGCGCGGAGGCGTACCTGATCCGGGAGCGGCTGGAGCCGCTGCTGCTGGCGTTGAGCCTGCCCGCGCTCGGCGGCGCCGCGGTGGCCCGGATGGGCGAGCTCGCCGCCGAGATGGAGGCGGCCGCGGGATCGCGGGGGGCCCTTGACGTGGACGCGTTCCTGCGGGCCGACCGCGAGTTCCACCTGTCCTCCTACGCGGGCGCGGCGCGCGGGGAGACCTGGCAGATCACCCGCCGGCTGTGGAACGCGACGCAGCACTACCGGCGCGAGTACACCCGGCTCGCCGCGCTGGGGGACGGCGGGCCCGGCGGTGCCCCCGGGGCAGGCCCTGGGGCTGGTGGCCTTGCGGTGACGCACATGGAGCACCGGCTGCTGCTCGACTGCATCCGGCGGCATGACCCGGACGACGCCGGGCGGGTGCTGGTCACGCACATCCGCCGCACCCGGCTTGAGCTGCTGCGGCACCCGGAGGTGTTCCAATAGGGCGAATCTCCCGTCACTCCCGTAAGCCGCGTCCCGGCAATGCCGGACTTGACAGGAATGGCGTGCCAGGGCCACTGTGTTCCTCAGAAGGTGCAAACGATTGCAGCTTGATGTCTGTTGCGGCACTTGGTCGGGTTGAGGAGGACGAAGGTGGCTACCGAAGCGCCCAGCGTCGGGTGGATCGGCACCGGGCGGATGGGGTTTCAGCTCGCGACGCGCCTGCTGGATGCGGGCTATGACGTCGCTGCGTGGAACCGGACGCGGGCCAAGGCAGAGCCGCTGGCGGAGCTGGGCGCGACGATCGTGGACAGCCCGGCAGCCCTGGCGGGCCGCGACATCGTCTTCGTGATGGTCGCGGCCGACGCGGACCTCGAGGCCGTGGTGCTCGGCGAGGGCGGGCTGCTCACCGGCGGCGATGCCGTGCCGAAGGTCATCGCCGACTCCTCAACGGTGTCACTGGAGGCCTCGGCGCGGATCCGGGCGGCCGCCGCCGCGCAGGGCGCGGGCTTCCTCGCCGCCCCGGTCAGCGGCAACCCGAAGGTCATCGCGGCCGGCAAGCTCACCGTCGCCGTGTCAGGCCCCCGGGCCGCCTACGAGCTGGCCGAGCCGCTGCTGCGGACGTTCGGCCGCGGCGTCACCTACGTCGGCGAGGACGAGCAGGCCCGGCTGGTCAAGATCGCGCACAACGTCTTCCTCGGCGTGGTGTACCAGTCCCTGGCCGAGATCACCGTGCTGGCCGAGCGCGGCGGGGTGAGCCGCGCGGCGTTCCTGGAGTTCCTCAACGACTCGGTGCTCGGCTCGGCGTTCAGCAAGTACAAGTCCCCGGCGCTGGTCAACCTCGACTTCCACCCGACGTTCACCAACGTGCTGCTGCGCAAGGACATGCAGCTGGGCTTGTCGGCCGGCAAGGAGCTGGGGGTGCCGATGCCGCTGGCCGCGGCGACCGACATGCTCATCGCCCAGGCGATCGGGGCGGGCCTGACCGCGGAGGACTTCGCCACCTTGGTGCTGGAGCAGGGACGGCGCTCGGGGTACCAGCTGAAGCCAGAGAACGTGCCAGTCGATGACGGCCTCGCCCCCGAGGAGAAGGCGAAGGCGGGGGGCACGGCGTGAGCAGGGGCACCGCGTGAGCGAGCGGCCGGCCGGGGTGCGGCCCATCGGCGCGCCCGGCCACATGGGCGTGGATTATGAGGAGCGCGTCGACTTCGCCCGGCTGAGGGACTACCGGATGGCCCGCGCCCGCGAGGCGCTGAACGCGACCGAGTGCGGGGCGTTCCTGCTGTTCGACTTCTACAACATCCGGTACACCACCCAGACGTGGATCGGCGGCGCGCTCGGCGACAAGATGATCCGCTACGCCCTGGTGTTCCGGGACCGCGACCCGGTCTTGTGGGACTTCGGCTCGGCCGTCCGGCACCACAAGCTGTACTCCCGGTGGCTGCCGGAGGAGAACTGGCGGCCTGGCTTCCTGGGCTTCCGCGGCGCGGTCGCCCCCGAGGCCGGCCTCATGCGCGACGCCGTCACCGAGATCAAGGCGCTGCTGGCGCAGGCCGGCGCCCTCGGGGCGCCGCTGGGCATCGACATCGTCGAGCCCCCGTTCCTGTTCGAGCTGCAGCGGCAGGGCATCACGGTGGCGGACGCGCAGCAGCCCATGCTGGATGCCCGCGTGATCAAGTCACCGGATGAGATCATGCTGCTCAACCAGGCGGCGGCCATGGTTGACGGCGTCTACCAGGACATCATCGAGGCGCTCAAGCCGGGCGTGCGCGAGAACGAGATCGTGGCCCTTGCCAACAAGCGGCTGTACGAGCTGGGCAGCGACCAGGTCGAGGCGGTGAACGCGATCTCCGGCGAGCGGTGCAACCCGCACCCGCACAACTTCACCGACCGCATCATCCGCCCCGGCGACCAGGCGTTCTTCGACATCATCCACTCGTTCAACGGCTACCGGACCTGCTACTACCGCACCTTCGGGGTCGGGTCCGCGACCGCTGCCCAGGCCGACGCCTACGCCCGCGCCCGCGAGTGGATGGACGCGGCCATCGGCGCGATCAAGCCGGGCGTGTCCACCGACGTGGTGGCGCGGGTGCTGCCGCGGGCGCAGGACTTCGGGTTCGACAGCGAGCTGGCGGCCTTCGGCCTGCAGTTCGCCCACGGCCTCGGCCTCGGCCTGCACGAGCGGCCGATCATCTCCCGGCTCAACTCCCTGGACAACCCCATCGAGTTGCAGGCCGGCATGGTGTTCGCGATGGAGACCTACTGCCCGGCCGCCGACGGCATCTCCGCCGCCCGCATCGAGGAGGAGGTCGTCGTCACCGACTACGGCACCGAGATCCTCACCAAGTTCCCCGCCCAGGACCTGTTCATCGCGAACAAGTACTGAGTGCCTGACCGGCCTGTTGCAAGAACGGCGACCGGGCCGGTTGTTAGTTTGCCGTGCTGCAGCACCTGGTGGGGCGGGTGGTTCGTGCGTGGCGTGCTCGTTCCGGGGTACAGGGGCCGTCACCCTGCTCTAGCCGTGGTGCTGGGGCCATCACCCCGGACGTGGCCGTCGGTTATCCGTGGTGCGGGGGCCATCACCCCGGGACGTGACCGTCACCTATCCGTGGTGCGAGGGCATGTACCCCAGTTGTGACCATCGCGCATCCGTGGTGCGGGGGCCACCACCCCGGATCGGTCCCGGATGGGTTCCGGGGTGACGGGGCCACTGCCCCGGAACCGGCGCGCTCAGGCGTCCGGGCGTTGCCGCCAGCACGGCGCTTCCCGGCCCAGGACTCGCCGCTGACACATGCCTACCGTCTCAGTCGGCTGGCGCGGCACTCCGTCCAGCGTGGCCAGCAGGGCCTCACCCAGCCCTTGATGGCCTCAGTCCATGGTGAGGACGACGCGGAAGCGCGCATGGCCCGACATCATGCGGTCATAGCCCTCAGAAGCCTTCTCCAGCGGGTAGGTCTCGATCATCGGGCGGACTCCCGTGCGGGCCGCGAAGCGCAGGGTGTCCTCGGAGTCCATTGCCGTGCCGGAGGCGTGCCCGGCGACGGTGCGGCTGGCGAGGACAAGGTCGGCGGCGCCTATGGCCAGGGGCTCGGGCGGGACGCCGATGACGACCAGGCGCCCGCGGGCTGCCAGCCCCGGCACCGTGACCGCCATGGCCTGGGCGTCGGTGACGGTCGCGAGGACGAGGTCGGCCCCGCCGGCGGCCTTGAGGCCCGCGGCGACGTCCGTGCCAGTGCTGTCAATGTAGTGATCGGCGCCGAGCTGGCGGGCGAAGGCCTCCTTGTCGGCCCCCCGGGCGATCGCGATGGTCTCGAAGCCCATCTTCGCCGCGAACTGCACCCCGAGGTGGCCCAGGCCGCCGATGCCGAGGACTGCGACGCGGTCGCCGGGGCGGGCGCCGCTGGAGCGGATCGCGTTGAAGGTGGTGACGCCCGCGCACATCAGCGGTGCGGCCTCCGCGAAGCCGAGCTCACCGGGGATGGCGGCGGGGGCGACGAGGTAGTCGGCGTAGCCTCCGTCCGAGCTGAGGCCGGTGACCTTGCCGACCTGGCAGGAGATGAAGTCCCCGCGGCGGCAGGGGCCGCACTGGAAGCAGGCCCCGCCGAACCACCCGACGCCGACACGCTGGCCGGGAGCCCACAAGGTGACGCCCGCGCCGAGGGCCTCAACGGTGCCGGCGACCTCGTGGCCCGGGACGCGCGGATAGGCCGAGGCCCATGCCGGCTGCGGCCGTCGCGTCGCTGTGGCAGATGCCGTTGGCGGCCACCTTCACCAGGACATGGCCACGGGGGACGTCGGGGACGGTGCGCTCGGTGAGCTCGAGCGGGGCGCCGGGAGCGCTGATCTGGACGGCTCGCATGCTGGTCCTTTCGGTGACCGTGGGTAATGGGCCGGATGCTCCTACGCTCGTCAGGTCTACCCACGCCCGCGGCCGGCCTAAAGCGCCAGGCCCATGACGATCGAGTCCCACAGCTCTCCGCTGGCCCGCCGGTACTGCCGGACACGCCGCCCCTCCTCGACGAAGCCGCTCTTGCGGTACAAGGCGATCGCCCCGGCGTTGTGCGCGAACACCTCGAGGGACAGCTTGTGCAGGCCCTGGTCGCGCGCCAGGCCGATCGCCGCCCGCACCAGTGCCGAACCGACCCCGCGGCCCCGCCAGCCACAGCCGACGAGCATGCCGACCTCGCCGAAGCCATGCCGGGTGGCCTCCACGTGGAGCATCCCGATGACCTGGCCGCCGGCCACCGCCACGACCGAGCCGGCGATGGTGCGGGCGAACTGCGCGGCCCGGTCATCGATGTCGACCGGCGGCTCGGTCGCGATCCCGTCACGCTCCCCGGCCACGGCCGCGTACAGCTCTGCCATTGCCCTCGCGTCGTCCACCGCCGCTGGCCTTACCACGAACTGCGCCACCGGCCCATGCTCTCATCCCCGGCTGCCCGTTGCGCCCAGGTTGCGAGCCCGGTTAACCGGGCCTCCTGCGGAGGCGAGCGTTCTCAGCATGGAATGATTCACCGCATGCGGCTGACACCAGCGACGCCGAGGTTCTCATGACACAGGCGGGAGTGGCTCCGGTGCTCGTCACCGGGGCGACCGGCCGGATCGGGCGGGCCGTCGTCGACCTCCTGGCAGAAGCCGGCGTGCCGGTCCGCGCCCTCACGCGCCGCTCCGAGGCGGCGGCGGCGCTGCCGGCGAACGTCGACGTCGTCACCGGCGACCTCACCGTGCCCTCATCGCTCGACGCTGGGCTGCGGGGCGTCGAGACTGTCTTCCTCGTCTGGACCGCCGCGCCGCCGGCCGCCGCGGCGGCTGTCGAGCGCCTCGCAGCCCACGCGCGGCGCGTGGTGTTCCTCTCCTCGCCGCACCAGACCCCGCACCCGTTCTTCCAGCAGCCGAATCCCATGGCGGTCCTCCACGCCGACATCGAGCGGCTCATCGCGGACGCGGGGCTTGAGTCGACGATCATCCGGCCGGGGATGTTCGCGTCGAACGTGCTGCCGTGGTGGGCGGCCACGATCCGGGCCGGCGATGCCGTCCGCTGGCCGTACGGCGCCGCCGAGACGGCACCCGTCGATGACCGCGACGTGGCGGCCGTCGCGGCCCGGACCCTGTGCCAAGGCGGTCATGCCGGAGCCGACTACGTCCTCACGGGCCCGGAGTCGCTGAGCCAGGCAGAGCAGGTGACCATCATCGGCGACGTCCTGGGACGCCGGGTCGACTTCGTGGAGCTGTCACCGGACGACTTCCGCGGCGAGACGGAGGGAAGCTGGCCGCGCCCGGTCGTGGACATGCTGCTCGCCGCGTGGAGCGCCACGATGGGACGGCCGGCGTACGTCACCTCCACGGTGTCCGACGTCCTCGGATCGCCGCCGCGATCGTTTCGCCAGTGGGTCGCCGATCATGCCGCCGCGTTCGGCGGCTAGGGCTTGCCTGCCAGCTCAGCTGCCGGCGGTGTCCCCGACGGCCTTGGTGCTGCCGGCCTTCTCGCGGGTGGCCAGCATGGCGATGACCGCCCCGAGGACGCCCACGTTGATAGCCAGGTCCGACAGGTTGAGGGAGCCGCCGCGGCCGGCGAAGTGGATCCAGTCGACCACCGCGCCCCGGCCCAGTCCCGGCGCGCGGAAGACCCGGTCGGCGAGGTTCCCGAACGCGCCGGCCACCACGAAGGAGAACGCCAGCGCCATGGCCGCGCGGCGGGCCCGCAGCACCAGCGTGACCGCGACCGCGGTGATGGCGAGGGCCAGCAGGAAAACGAGCACGGCGTGCCCGGCCGCGAGGCCGCCCGCCGACCCGGTGTTGCGCACCAGCCGGACGTCGGCCCACCCGGTGCCCCCGGCGATCCGGCCAGTCAGCACGAACGACTTGGTCACCTGATCGGCGGTGACCACCAGGGCCACGATCCCGGCCATCGCCCACCGGGCACGGGGGGAGCGGACCGCGGCTTGCGGGGGGATCACGGCCATGCCCCCAGCCTACGCGCCCCGTCGCGGGGCGCTAGCCGGGCGACCGGGCGGCGATGAAGGCGGGCGGCACGCTCGCGGTCAGCCAGACGCCGTTCGCGGCGCGGAAGAACTCATGGCCTGCCGCGTGCATCCGGGCGGCATCGATGACCAGGATGACCGGCTCTCCGCGCCGCGCACCGACCACGGACGCCGTCGCCTCGTCGGGCGACAGGTGGACGTGGACCCGCTTGCCGGGCTTCAGGCCCTCGGCGCGGATCGCGGGCAAGAACGGCGCCACGGTCCCGTGGTAGAGCACAGCCGGCGGCACGACGGGGTCCAGTCCCAGGTCCACCGGGACGGAATGGCCCTGCGCCGCCCGGATCCGCCCGTCCCGGACCTCAAAGCGCTTCTTGCCGGGTGCGCTGATGACCTGCCCCAGCAACTCCTGCGACAGCGGCCGGCCGTCCCGGGCCGCCGCGGCCAGCAGGGCGCTGATGTCGGCCCACCCGCCGTCGTCCAACTGCAGGCCAATGGCGCCAGGGTCGTGCCGGAGCACCCACGACAGGAACTTGCTGGCCGACGTGAGGTCGGCGGGCGCCGGGTCCTCGCTCACGTGGCTGCCTCCGCGTCCAGCCAGGCGAGGAAGCCCCGGGCATGCTCCTCCCGCTGCGGCCGCCAGGCGGCCCAGTAGCGGACGGCGGGCAGCCCGGTCACCGGGATGGCGGTCATGCCGTCGGGCGGCGGGACGCACCCGTTGACGATGGTGGCGCCGATCCCGAGGCTGGCCAGGTGGGCCAGCAGGTCCCAGCCGTCGGCCTCGGCGGCCGGGACCCAGGAGACCCCGGCATCCAGCAGTGCCCGGTCCAGGGACCGGCGGTGCGGGCGGCCCGCCGGAGGGACCACGAGGTCCATGCCCGCCAGGTCAGCGAGGCTGACCCGGTCACGCCGGGCCAGCGGGTGGGACCGGTGTACCAGCAGGACCTGCGGATAGGCGGCGACCTGACGGGACCGGACCCGCCGCGGCGGCGGGTCATAGGCGATGACCGCGATGTCGGCGTGGCCCGCGCCGAGTGCGGCGACCGCGTCGTCCCGGCCGGCTGAAACCACCCGGACGCGGCGGCCCTGGCCGCTGGCGGCCCGGATAGCGCCGGGAATCACCCACCGGATCGCCCCGCGCCCCGCCGCTATGACCAGCTCCGGCGGCTCGCCGCCCAGGCTGCCCAGGAATTCCTCCGCCCGGGCGCGGCTGTCCAGGGCGAACGCGGCCAGCCTCTCGCCCGCCGGGGTCAGCACCAGCGACCGCCCGTCCCGCTCGTACAGCTCGGCGCCCAGGGCGGCGCCGAGCTTGCGGACCTTCACGTGCAGCGACGGCTGGCTGATGCGCAGCTCGGTGGCGGCCGTCGTGAAGTTGCGGTGCTCGGCGAAGACCGCGAACGACCGCAGCGCGTCCGGCTCCAGCAGCTCAAGCCCATTCATAGTTTCAGGCTATAGCCAGATGACGTAAATATAGTTCCGCAAGCCAGCCGACGGCTGTCATCCTCCTGCCATGAAAGGAAAAGAGATCAATGAGCCCAGGCTGGGCATCGACATCGGGCGGGTCATCATCGACGGGCCGTCGCACCCTGGCGGTGACACCGCGTTCTTCAGCGGGGATGAGGCGACAATGCTCGCCACGCCGGAGATGGCCGGCTGCGTCCCGGCGATCGGGCAGCTGACGAGGCTCTTCGGGGGACGCGTCTGGCTGGTGTCCAAGTGCGGGCCGCGGGTCCAGGCACGGACGCTGCGCTGGCTGCAGGCGCATGACTTCCATGGCAGGACCGGCGTGCCGGCCGGCCACGTCCGGTTCTGCCGGGAGCGCCGCGACAAGCGGCTGCACTGCGCGGAGCTTGGGCTCACGCACTTCGTCGATGACCATCCAGAGGTGCACGCCGCGATCCGCGGCGCGGTGCAGTTCCAGTACTTCTTCGGCCCGCAGCGCCGCCCGGTGCCAGCCTGGGGAATCCACGCGGCCACGTGGGCGGACGCCGCCCGCCTCATCGGGGGACCGGCGGGCGCGGGGGCCGGAGTCGTTAAGGGGAAGGGCTAGGGCTACCCGGCGGCCGGGGCGGACGCCGCGTCCAGGGCCGCGACCTCGTCGTCGGGCAGCTTGAGGGTCGCGCCGGCGGCCAGCGCCGCCAGCTGGGCGGGGCTGGTCGCGCTCGCGATCGGGGCGATGATGCCCGGCTTGGCCAGCAGCCACGCGATCGCCACGCTGGCCAGCTGCACGCCATGGGCGGCCGCGACCTCGTCCATGGCCGACAGGACCGCCAGGCCCGCCGGGGAGAAGTACCGGCCTGCCATCTGCCCCCGCGCCGGGCCCTTCAGGTCCTCGGGCGTGCGGTACTTGCCGGTCAGGAAGCCGGCGGCCAGCGCGAAGTACGGCGTGACCCCGAGGCCGTGCTCGGCCACGACCGGGGCGAGCTCGGCTTCGTAAGGCTGGCGGGCGACCAGGTTGTAATGCGGCTGCAGGGCGACTGGCAGCGGCCAGCCGCCGGCCTGCGCGGCGGCGATCCACTCGCGCAGCCGGGCGGCGGAGTAGTTGGAGACGCCGACGTGCCGCACCTTGCCGGCCTTCTGCAACTCGCCGAACGCGGCGACCGTCTCCGCCAGCGGCGTGCTGGCATCGTCATAGTGGGCGTAGTACAAGTCGATGTGCCCTGCGCCCAGCCGGGACAGGGAGGCCTCGCACGCCGCCGTGACGTTCGCTGCCTTCAGGCCACGGAACTGGGGGTGCTGGCTCACCTTGGTGGCAACGATGACCTGGTCGCGGTTGCCGCGGGCCGCCAGCCACGCCCCGATGATCGCCTCGGACTCGCCACCGGAATGGCCCGGGGCCCACGCCGAGTAGGAGTCGGAGGTGTCGATGAAGTTCCCGCCGCCGGCGGCGTAGGCGTCGAGCACGGCGAACGACGCGTCCTGGCCGGTGGTCCAGCCGAAGGTGTTCCCGCCCAGCGACAACGGGTAGACGTCAAGGTCGGAGGTGCCCAGCAGCGGCATGCGGATTGTCCCTTCCCGGTCGGCGTCAGCGGCGCATCTGCGACGATACTGCGGTGGAGCCCAACCCCCGAGACTGGAGCCCCGCGCATGGAGCTGACCACCGCCCAGCTGGACCGCGCCTGCGGCGTGCTGCTGGCCACCGCCGCCGGGGACGCGCTTGGCGCCGGCTACGAGTTCCGCCCCCCGCTGCCCGATGAGGCCCTGGTTGAGATGAAGGGCGGCGGCTCGCTCGGCTGGGAGCCCGGCGAGTGGACCGACGACACCTCGATGGCCCTCGCGATCGCCGAGGTCGCCGCGGCGGGCGCGGGCCTGCTGTCCTCGCAGGCCCAGGACCGGGTCACCGCCCGCTGGGCCGACTGGGCCACGACGGCCCGCGACGTGGGCATCCAGACCGGGCAGGTCCTCGGCGAGGTCCGGCACGGGACCGCCGCCGAGGCGCTGGCCGCCGCCCGCGCCCTGCACGAGCAGACCGGCCACACGGCCGGCAACGGGTCCCTCATGCGGACCGCCCCGGCCGCCCTGGCCTACCTGGACGACCCCGACCTCCTGACTGAGGCGGCCACCCAGCTCAGCGCGCTCACCCACCATGACCCTGAGGCCGGGCAAGCGTGCACCCTGTGGTGCCACGCCATCCGGCACGCCGTGCTCACCGGGGAGCTGGACGCCCGGGCCGGCCTGCCGTGGCTGCCCGCCGCCAGCCACGGCACGTGGGCGCGGCGCCTGGAGGAGGCCGAGCAGGCGCGGCCCCGGGACTTTCCCCGCAACGGCTGGGTGGTCGAGGCCCTCCAGGCGGCCTGGTCCGCGATCGCCACTACCCCCGTCCCGCGCGACGACCCGGCCCGGGGGACCTTCCGGGCCGGTCACCTGCGGCTGGCGCTGGAGGCCGCCGTCCGCGGCGGCCGGGACGCCGACACCGTCGCCGCGATCGCCGGCGGCCTGCTCGGCGCCGCCTATGGTGCCTCGGCGGTCCCCGCCAGCTGGCGGCTGGAGCTGCACGGCTGGCCCGGCTACCAGGCGCGGGACCTCATCGGCCTCGCGACAACGATCGCCACCGGGCCCGCCGGCCGGGTCGCCTACGGCGGGCAGGACCGCCCCGCGGTCGCCGTCCCGCACCCTGACGACCCTGGCCTGCTGCTCGGCGACGTCGCCGCCGCGGCCTCGCTGCCGGACGGGGTCACCGCCGTCGTCTCCCTGTGCAGGGTGGGCCAGCAGCAGGAGGCGGCCATCCGGGAGCGGGACGCACTGTGGGTCGAGGTCCGGCTGGAAGACGACGACGACCCGGCCGAGAACCCGAACCTGGACTTCGTGCTGCACGACACCGTCTCGGTCATCGAGGACCTGCGCGCCGGCCGCCACGTCGTGCTCGTCCACTGCGTCGCGGCCTACAGCCGCACCCCCACGATCGGCGCCCTGTACGCCATGCGGCGCACCGGCGCCGGCCCGGGGGCGGCGCTGTCCGCCGTCATCGGGGCGCTGCCCGAGGCGGACCCGGCCGACGCCTTCCGCGCCGCCCTGGTGCGCTTCACCCGGCGTCACGGGGACGGCATCCGGGTGGCACAGTAGGCGCATGGGCGAGGTCACCGTCAAGCATTCGGTCGCGGTCGTGGTGCGCAACCCGCAAGACGGTTCCTTCTTGCTGGTCAGGCGGCCCGACGACCCCGGTGACCCGCTCGCGGGCGCGTGGGGCTTCCCCGCCGTCACCCTCGCCGGCGGCGAGGACGAGGCAACCGCCGTGGTCCGGGCCGGGCACGACAAGCTGGGCGTCGCCCTTCGTCCTGGCCGCAAGGTAGGGACCCGGACCGGGATCCAGGGCGGGGCCCCGGTGACCCTGAGCGAGTACGAGGCGGTCATCACCGCCGGGACGCCGTCGGTGCCGCAGCCCCGCGCGGGCGTGACCCAGTACACGGCCTGGCGATGGTCCGCCGACCCCGGCGACCTCGCCGAGGCGGCGGCCCGCGGGTCGCTGTGCGCCCGGCTGTTCCTGGAGGATGTCCCTTGTGACTGACGAGGAGCGGGCGGCGGCGTTCCGGGAGCGGAACGGCCTGGACGCCCTCATCGACGTGCACACCCACTTCATGCCGCCGCGGCTGCTGGCCGCGGTCCAGGCGTACTTCGACAACGGTGGCCCACTGGTCGGCCGGCGATGGCCGATCGCCTACCGGCAGGACGAGGACGCGCGGGTCGCGATCTTGCGCGCCTTGGGGGTCCGCAGGTTCACCGCGATGCTCTACCCGCACAAGCCGGGCATGGCCCGCTCGCTCAACAACTGGGCGGCGGCCTTCGCGGCCCGGGTCCCGGAGTGCCTGCACACGGCCACCTTCTTCGCCGAGCCGTCGGCGGCGCAGGACGTGGAGGAGGCCATCGGCCAGGGCGCGCGGGTGTTCAAGTGCCACCTGCAGGTGGGTGATTTCGACCCCAACGACCCGCTCCTGGATGCCGCCTGGGGCGTCCTCGCCGAGGCCGGGGTGCCGGTGGTCACGCACTGCGGCTCAGGCCCGGTGCCCGGCCGGTTCACCGGGCCTGGCCCCATCGCCGCGCTGCTGGCGCGCCATCCTCGGCTGCGGCTGGTCATCGCGCACCTGGGCATGCCGGAGTACGGCGAGTTCCTCGACCTCGCCGGGCAGCACCCCGGGGTGCTGCTGGACACGACGCTGGCGTTCACCCCGTTCACGGACGGGTTCGGCGCCGGCTACCAGTTCCCGGCCGCGGAGCTGCCCCGGCTCGCGGCGCTCGGCGACCGCGTCCTGCTCGGCACCGACTTCCCCAACATCCCGCACTCCTACGCCGCGGCCCTGGAGGGCCTGGAGCGGGCCGGGCTCGGCCCGGAGTGGCTGCGCGCGGTGTGCCACGGCAACGCGGCGCGGCTCTTCGGCCCCTGACCGCCCCTGGCCCAACGATGTCGTCACGCAGGGTAATCAAAATTGGGTGCCGCCTGGGCGTGCTGGCGTAACTTTTACCGTCTCAGCAGGCATGATCGTTGCGCAGGCGTTTACGGATGGGTGAGTGAGTGAATACGTATAGTTACTCAGGAGCGTGTCAGGGGGATCACCATGCGCAAGAACAACCTGCTGCGGGGGGAGCAGACAGGCCGCCGGGACTGGTGGGAGGCGGCCGCCTGCCGGACGGCCGACCCGGACCTGTTCTTCCCGGTGTCCTCGGTAGGCCCGGGCCGCGATGAGGTTGCCCGCGCCAAGGAAGTCTGTGCCGGGTGCCGGGTGCGGCGCCAGTGCCTGCAGTTCGCCCTCGCCACCCGCCAGGCGCACGGCGTGTGGGGCGGCACCACCGAGGAGGAGCGCCGGCTCCGCGTCCCCAGCCAGCATGACGGCGCCGGCCGGTTAGGGCGGGGCTGGTTGCGCGGCCCCAGGAGGCAAGCGCAGCCACTGCCCGGTAGGCGGCCAGGTCGTCTCAGCCGGGCAGCCGGTCCGGGGACGGGTAGGAGCCCTGCGCGCCCCTGGCCGTGACGGCGGCGGCGCCGGCCCGGGCGGCAAGCGC
>Ga0210389_10002872_pt1 | contig 13495 bp, 10 predicted proteins | sample IncBWH28OmetaG_FD_160127 | JGI IMG/M metagenome (GOLD analysis project Ga0210389, IMG submission 160127) | Forest soil microbial communities from Barre Woods Harvard Forest LTER site, Petersham, Massachusetts, United States - Inc-BW-H-28-O ...
GACGCGCTGCTCGGCGTCGGGCGGCAGTGGCTCCGTCGGGCCGGAGCCGACGACCGCGACACCCCAGAACCGGCCTTGCACGACGATTGGCGCTCCCGCGCCGGCGCGTAACCCGAGACGGCGGATCAACCCCGCCACGTCACCGACGGCGGTGTCGTGGCTATCCAGCCGGGCGGGTTTGCCGGAGGCGGCCACCATGGCGGCGATGTTCTCGCCTTCCAGGGTCCAGCGGCTGCCGACGGGAATTCGACCCGCGTGTTCGCGGTGGTCGTACGCGGCGACAAGCGTTGCGGTGCCGTCGAATTCGTAGCGCCACAGCATGGCGTTGCCGACGCCGAGGGATCTCGCGAGTTCGCGCGTCACCGCCGGGAAGACCTCGGATGCGGGGACGCCGCGCGCGACCAGGGTCGCGACCCGGCGCAGCGCCGCTTGTTGCTCGGCCAGGATACCCAGCGCCTCGCGACTCGCCTCGGCTTCCTGCCTGCGATCTTCCGCATCCGCGGCGCGGATCCGCGCGATGCGCGCCAGAATGTGCGCCACCAGCCCGACCACGACGAAAACCACGATGACGATCCAGTCCTCGAGCTGGTTCAGGGCCGCGCTGACGTCGGGCCACCTGCGGAAGTAGTTGTAGGCGACACCGCTCACCACTGCCGTCGCGGCCGCGAGCCAGCCGCTCCAGCCCGTCGCGACGACCAGCACGCCGATCAGGTAGAGCACGCCGAACGAGTTGTCCGGGGCGACCCTCTTGAGTAGTAGCAGGACGGCGGTCTCGGCCACGATGCAGGCCACGGCCACCGCGAACCCCAGCGGTGCGGGTAACGGTGCCCGCCCCAGCAGCATCGACCCGAACCGGGCCAGCGTCCGCGGCTTAGCTTGTGCCACCGGTCAGCGAGCCTCCAGGAAGGTGATGACCGCACGGACGCGCCGGTGATCGTCGGGTGTTTCGTGGAGATCCAATTTGGTCATGATGCTGCGGACGTGCTTTTCGACGGTGCCCTCGGCCACCCACAACCGGCGGGCGATGCCCGCATTTGAGCGCCCCTCCGCCATCAGGGCGAGCACCTCATTTTCCCGTGGGCTCAGCACGGCGAGCGGATCGTCGCGCTTGCGGGCGTTGACCAGTTCCTGAACCAGCGCCGGGTCTATCACACACGCGCCGTCGGCGATGCGGCCAAGGGTGTCGAGGAACTCGCCGACATCGGTGACCCGGGTTTTCAGCAAGTAACCGACGCCGTGGTCGCTGGCCAGCAGCTGCATCGCGTGTTCGACGTCGACGTGCGCCGACAAGATCACCAGCCCGATCTCGGGCAGCTCTTCCCTGATCGTCACCGCGGCGTCGAGCCCGTCGGTGGTGAAAGTGGGCGGCATCCTGATGTCGACGATCGCCAGCCCCGGTTGTTCGGAGCGGACCAACTCGAGAAGGGCCGTCGCGTCGCCGGCCTGGCCCACAACCTGGTAGCCCGATCGTGTCAGCAGGCTGGCCAGCCCCTCCCGTAGCAGCACGTCGTCGTCGGCGACGACGACGCGCGCTCCCGTTTGCCCTTTCTGCACCTCGACGGCGATCCTTCCCGCTTCTTGCACCGGCAGTGACCAGCGTAATTGCAGCTGGCAGGTAATACCGCAGTCAGGGTGGCACTACCTCGAGACGGGTGGCAGCACTGACGACGCACGCCGCTTCACAGGCGAGCCTGGATTCATGAAGACGACCGCCGCTTCATCGACCGTCGGCACGCTCATCATCAACGTGGCGCTGCTGCTGGCCGGCGTCCGGCTGACCGGATTCGCGTGGCAGGACCTGTGCTTGCTGCTGCTGCCGCCGATGGTGTCCAGCGCTGCAGCCGGTTTCGCGTTCGTGGTCCTCAACCGGATGGCTCGGTTTTGGTCGCTCACAGACCCTGGGTCAGAGGGGCCCGGGCATGCTGAAAGGAACTGCAGTGTCGAAACACAGGTATCAGAACGCGATCAGCAGAGTCCTGGTCGGTGGCGCCATCGCTCTCGTCGTCGCTTTCTGGGGAGCGGCACCCGCCGGCGCCGACACGAACGCCGGTGGCGCCGGCCCGAGCCCGTTCAGCACCCTGCACTGCGGCTGTCGGGAGACCGCACCAGCCGGCAGCCAGGTGCGCGCAGACGAGATAGATCGGGGAATTCGGCAGGGTCTCGCTGCCCAGTTGCCGGGGCTACCCGGACCGACTCAGCCTCCGCAATCGCGACCGTGACCTGAGCGCGGCCCGAGCCGCGCGTCGTGCGGGAAGCAGTTGGGGTGCGGCTTGGTTGAAACCCAAATGCGCATTGGAGTTGTGTTCCCGCAGACCGAGCTCGGCGGTGACCCCGCAGTCGTCCGCGCCTACGGGCAGGGCGTCGAACAACTCGGGTTCACCCACATCCTCGCCTACGACCACGTCGTGGGCGCCGACCCGACAGTGCATCAGGGCTGGCAAGGCCCCTATGACGTCGACACAACGTTTCACGAGCCCTTCGTCATGTTCGGCTACCTGGCCGCGGTCACCACATTGGAACTCGTCACCGGCATCATCATCCTGCCGCAGCGACAGTCGGTGTTGGTGGCCAAGCAGGCCGCCGAGGTCGATTTGCTCACCGGCGGGCGATTCCGGCTCGGTATTGGACTGGGCTGGAACCCCGTCGAGTTCGAGGCGCTCGGCGAGCAATTCGCCAACCGCGGCAAGCGCTCCGAGGAGCAGGTCGAGCTGATGCGCCGGCTGTGGACGCAGCGTTCGGTCACCTTCAGCGGGAAATACCACACCGTGACGGGGGCGGGCTTGGCTCCGATGCCGAACCAGCGGCCGATCCCGGTGTGGTTTGGTGCGGCTTCCGACCGCGCCTACGAACGCGCCGGACGGCTCGGCGACGGCTGGTTCCCCATGATGAAACCCGGACCCGGCCTCGACTACGCGCGCGAGCAGGTGAACCGGGCGGCGGCAACCGCGGGCCGGGACGCCGACAGCCTGGGGATGGAAGGCCGGGCCAGCTGGGCCGGCGACCGCGACAAGGTCGCCGCCGACATCGCCGCCTGGAAAGCCGCCGGGGCCACGCATGTCTCGGTGAACACCATGGACGCCGGCCTGGCGACAGTCGACGACCACCTCGCCGCCTTGGAGCGGGTCGCCGCCGACCTGAAGTAGCGGCCCCGAGGGGCGCCGAAGAGATTGGGCGAAAGTCGCAGCGACCGTGGTGGTTTCGGACAAGCCGAGGACGCGCCGTGATATCTAGAGATTCGGCGGCCAGAACGCCTCGGCGGGCTGGGCCAAGGCCAGCGCTGAGCAAATAGGACTCGCCTTCGATCGTGAAGAACGCCTCGGGCATGATGGCGGAATCCTCGATCGTCACCCCGCATCACGATAGGACACCGGATCGTAAGGACAGGGCATGCCTGCAGTGACCGAGATTCCTCGCGACCACAATCCGTTTCCGACGGCTGGCGTTTCCCGCGACGTTGATGGCATTCCGCGCTACGACGATCTGCCGGCCACGTTGCTGGACATGCTCGTCGAGCAGGTCGACCTCCGCCCAGGGGCCCAAGCCGTGGTCGAATTGGCGGCACCAGGCGCCGAACGACTGACCTATCGGCAGCTCTGGGACCGCGCGTCGCGCGTCTCAGGCGGGCTGCGCGCGGCGGGCGTGCAACCGGGCGATCGCGTCGCCGTGCGCTACCCCGCGGGGATCAACTGGGTGCTGGCATTCTGGGGCACCGTGATGGCCGGCGGCGTTGCGGTGGCGGTCAATACCCGCTCTGCGCAACCGGAGGTCGAGTTCGTGCTGTCCGACTCGGGTGCACGGGTGGATCTGGCGTCCGATGCACCGCTGCCCGACGCCCCCCCTTACGTGACGGAGCGGCTCGGTCGCGCGGACACCGCCGCTCTGTTCTACACCTCGGGCACCACCGGCCATCCCAAGGGCGTGCCGACTAGCCACGAGGCATTCCTGACCAACACGGAGAACGCGCTGCGGTGTCTGGAACAGCCAAGGGATCTCGGCGAGGCGATGCGCACGCTCATTTCGGTGCCGTTGTTCCATGTGACCGGTTGCAACACACAACTTCTGGCCGCAGCCCGGCTCGGGGGAGCATCGGTGATCATGCCCGCGCTCAACCTGGACGAGTTGATCGCCGCGCTGACCACCGAGCGCATCTCGGTCGTGGTCACCGTTCCGGCGATCTATTCATTGCTGTTGCGGCACAGGGCATTTGCGAGCGCCGACGTTTCCGGCGTCCGTTGGGTCGGCTATGGAGGCGCGCCGATCGCGCCGTCATTGGTGCGGGCGGTGAAGGAGGCGTTTCCGCAAGCCACGGTGTTCAACGGATACGGCATGACCGAATCGGCATCGCTGATGACCGCTTTGCCCGACCGTGACGCCGTCGAACACGCCGACTCGGTCGGGTACGCGGTTCCCTCGGTGGACCTCGGTCTGGTTCCGTTTGGCGGCGACGAGCCGGGTGTGGGGGAGTTGGTCGCCCGCGGAGCCAATGTGGCAGCAACCTACTGGAACCGGCCGGAGGCGACCGCTGCCACTTTCGCGGACGGCTGGTTGCACACCGGAGACGTGGTTCGGGTGGACGACGCGGGCCGGGTGCACATCATCGATCGCCTCAAGGACATCATCAACCGGGGCGGCGAGAACGTCTCCAGCGTCGAGGTCGAAGCCGCCTTGCTGGCGGCGCCCACCGTCGCGGACGCCTGCGTGCTGGCGGTGCCCGACGACGTCATGGGAGAAAAGGTCGGCGCCGTCCTTTTCGGCGGCCCAGAACAGGTCGACGTGTCGTCCGTGCTCGAACACTGCCGCGGCCAGTTGGCCGATTTCAAGGTTCCGCAATACGTCACCGTCGTGGACGAAGCGTTGCCACGCAACGCCGGCGGCAAACTGCTCAAGGGCAAGCTGCGCAAGGAAGTCCGATGGGGTGAGCCGCTCCGATGAGTGCGACGCTGCTGATCGCCAACCGTGGCGAGATCGCACTTCGAATCATCCGCACCGCAACAGAATTGGGCATTCAAACCGTCGCCGTCTACGCCGAAGACGACGCCGGCAGTCCGCACGTGCACGCCGCCGACGAAGCGATCGGTCTGCCGGGAACCGGGCCGGCCGCCTACCTGGACCAGCCCGCGGTGCTCGCGGCGGCCGCGAACTCCGGCGCCGGGCTGATCCACCCTGGCTATGGATTCCTCAGCGAGAAAGCCGAATTCGCCCGCGCCGCAACCGCGGCCGGCTACACGTTCGTGGGGCCGTACGCCGATGTGCTCGAATTGGTCGGCAACAAGTCGTCGGCCCGAGGTGCGGCAATTGCCGCCGGGGTTCCGGTGCTGCCGGCGACCGAAGGGCCGAGCAGCGTCGAGGACGTGCGCGCATTCTTCGCAGCCCAGGACGGCGCCATCATGATCAAGGCGCTGGCCGGCGGCGGGGGCCGGGGCATGCGAAAGGTGCGCAGCGCCGATCAGATCGACAGCGCCTACCAACAGTGCGCCGCCGAGGCCCGGCTCGGCTTCGGTGATCCGGCGCTGTTCGCCGAGGCGGCCCTCGACGCCACGCGGCACCTCGAGGTCCAAATCGTGGGGGCACCGGCCGGCCATCAGACACGCGCGCTGGCCCTGGGTGATCGGGACTGCAGCATCCAGCGGCGCTACCAGAAGCTGGTCGAAATCGCACCCGCCCAAGGGCTTTCGGACGCGTTGCGCCGAGCGCTACATCAGGCTGCGGCCCGGCTGTGCGCCAGGGTCGGGCTGCGCGGACTGGCCACCGTCGAATTCCTGGTCACCGGTGAGAGTTTCGTCTTCCTCGAGATCAACCCGCGCATCCAGGTGGAGCACACGGTCACCGAGGAGACCACCGGGGTGGACCTGGTGGCCGTCCAGCTGGCCATCGCCGGCGGCGCGTCGTACTACCAGCTGGGACTCCCGTCGGGGATTGCGTCGGATGGTGACGAAGTCATCGGCGAGCCGGCCGCGCGACGCGGCATCGCGATCCAGGCCCGGGTCAACATGGAGACCTTTGCCGCCGACGGTTCAGTGGTGCCCGCGGCGGGCACCTTGACCGTGTTCTCGGCGCCGAGCGGGCCCGGAGTGCGCGTCGACACGTACGGCCGCCCGGGCCTGGTCACCAGCCCGCAGTACGACTCGCTGCTGGCCAAGGTCATCACCGTGGTGCGCGGATCGTCGTTTCCGGCGGCGGTGCGCAAGGCCAGGGCCGCGCTGGGCGAATTCGGCATCGAGGGGATCGGCACGAACCTCGCGTTTCTGCGGGAACTGTTGTCGGACAGTCAGCTTCAATCGGGCTGGGTAACCACGGGTTTCCTCGACGAGAAGCTTCCCGGGCTGGCGGCCGCCGCGTTGTCCCGCCAGCCCGACGTCCGTGTCACGGCGGTCGAGCTCTACCCCGGTGAGGAAGTGCTGCGCGCGCAATTGGCCGGCACCGTAGTCGAGGTGGCGGCCGAAGGCGTCGAGTCCGATGCCGGCGCGCCACTGATCGTCCTCGAGGCGATGAAGATGCAGCACGTGCTCGCCGCACCGGACGCGCTGCGCATAGCGCGCCGCCTGGTGGCGCCCGGCCAGGTCGTCGGAACCGGAGACCCGCTGCTGGTCTTCACCCGTAGCGGTGTCGGGACCGATGGCGAATCACTTTCGGCGGCAGTGGATCTCGATCGGCCGCGCGCCGACCTCGACGAGGTCCGAGAGCGACACCTGCTCACCCTCGACGCGGGCCGGCAGGCCGCCGTGGCAAAGCGGCACAAGCAAGGTCGCCGCACCGCCCGGGAGAACATCGACGACCTCGTCGATGCGGGCAGCTTCGTCGAGTACGGCGCGCTGGCCATTGCCGCGCAGCGCAGCCGACGCTCGGAAGAGGACCTGATCGCCAACACCCCGGCCGACGGCCTGATTGCCGGCCAGGCCACCATCGGCGCGGATCGCTTCGGGCGAGCCGCGGCCGAGGCGGTCGTGGTGTCCTACGACTACACCGTGCTGGCGGGGACTCAGGGCATGCGCAACCATGCCAAAACCGACCGCGTCTTCGACCTAGCCACACGGAAAGACCTGCCGGTGGTGCTGTTCGCCGAGGGCGGTGGTGGCCGACCCGGGGACACCGACGTCGGCGGCGCCGCCGGGCTGGACGTGCCGACCTTTCGGATGCTGGCCGGGCTGAGTGGCCGGGTGCCGCTGGTGTCGATCGTGTCCGGCCGTTGCTTCGCGGGCAACGCAGCGCTGGCCGGGGTGTGCGACGTGATCATCGCGACCCCGGACGCCAACATCGGGATGGGCGGGCCGGCGATGATCGAGGGCGGCGGACTCGGGGTGTACGCGCCGGAGGCAATCGGGCCGATCGACGTGCAGCGACGCAACGGCGTGGTGGGCCTCGTCGCCCGCGACGAGACGCACGCGGTGTCACTGGCCAAGCGGTATCTGTCGTACTTTCAGGGCAACTTGCAGAACTGGTCTGCGCCGGATCCGCGGCTGGCGCGGCATGTGGTGCCGGAGAACCGGTTGCGGGCCTACGACGTGCATCGGGCAATCGAGTCGATCGTCGACGTCGGCTCTGTACTGGAGCTGCGGCCAGAGTACGGCGTCGGAATCGTCACCGCACTCGTCCGCGTCGAGGGTGTGGCTTACGGGCTGATCGCCAACAGCACCCACCATCTCGGCGGCGCCATCGACGCCGAAGCGGCCGACAAGGCCGGCGACTTTCTCGCCCTGTGCGAGTCGTTTCGGTTGCCGGTGGTCTCGCTGTGCGACACCCCCGGCTTCATGATCGGTCCCGACGCGGAAAAAGAGGCCGCGGTGCGCCGCTTCGGCCGGATGTTCGTGCTGGGGGCGCGGCTGAGCGTGCCGCTCGGAATGATCATCTTGCGCAAGGGCTATGGGCTCGGCGCGATGGCGATGGCCGGCGGCTCCTTCCGCGCGCCGCAGTTCACCGTGGCCTGGCCGACCGGGGAGATCGGCGGCATGGGCCTGGAAGGCGCGGTGCGCCTCGGCTTCAGCAAGGAACTCGCCGCCGAACCCGATCCGGCCGAACGCCAGAACCTGTTCGACCGCCTCGTCGCGGCCGCCTACCAGCACGGCAAAGCGCTGCGGGCGGCCACCACGTTCGAACTCGACGACGTCATCGATCCGTCAGCCTCCCGGGCCTGGATTACCAGGTTGTCGGGAGGCTGAGGATCAACCCGCTGTTATCCGTGACCGGAACCGCAGCCGACGCCCGGCAGACAGCCGGTGCCGCCCGGCACGCCGCCGGGACCGGCGAACTGGCCGCCGGAGCCGCAGCCGACGCCCGGGAGGCAGCCCTGGCCGCCCGGACCCCCGCCGGGCCCGCCGTTCTGGCCGCCGGATCCACAGTTGCCGTTGGCGTCGCAGCCGGCGCCGCCCGGGTCGTCCTTGATGACGACGTGCGTCTGCGCCGGGTTGGTCATCGCCGGACCGATAGCAAAGACATCGGCAGCGGCCGTTGGTGCGGCGGCGATCGCCGCGGCGACGGCCCCGGCGACCACCAATGGTTTCATGAGGGTTAGTTTCGCTAACATGCCTGACGCATACCACGTAGACACCCGTGCAAAACATCGCCTGCAAAATCGGGCTTGTCGCTGGCGCAGTCCGGCTTTCAATGCAGCAGAAGGCGGACCAAAATGACCGTACTGGACTTGACCGGCCGTACCGCGATCATCACCGGCGCCTCGCGCGGGATCGGGCTGGCGATCGCGGAACAACTGGCAGTCGCCGGCGCCAATGTGGTGCTCACCGCCCGCACGCAGGAGGCGGCGGAGGCGGCCGCGGCGCGGGTCGGTGAGCAGGCCCTCGGGGTCGGCGCTCACGCCGTCGACGAGGATGCCGCGCGACGTTGCGTGGATCTCACGCTGGAGCGCTTCGGCAGCGTCGACATCCTGGTCAACAACGCCGGAACCAACCCCGCATACGGTCCGCTGATCGACCAGGACCACGCCCGCTTCAGCAAGATCTTCGACGTCAACCTGTGGGCGCCGCTGCTGTGGACCTCGCTTGTCGTCAAGTCGTGGATGGGCGAGCACGGCGGTGCCATCGTCAACACCGCCTCGATCGGCGGCCTGCACCAATCGCCGACGATGGGGCTGTACAACGCCACCAAGGCGGCGCTGATCCACGTCACCAAGCAACTCGCGCTGGAACTTTCACCGCGTGTCCGGGTCAATGCGATCGCTCCGGGAGTGGTTCGCACCAGGCTGGCCGAGGCGCTGTGGAAGGACCACGAGGACCCGCTGGCCTCGTCGATTGCGCTCGGGCGCATCGGTGAGCCGGCCGATGTGGCAAGTGCGGTCACCTTTTTGGTTTCGGACGCGGCGAGCTGGATCACCGGCGAGACGATGGTCATCGACGGCGGCCTGTTGCTCGGCCCGGCGCAGGGATACCAGGTCCGACCCGAGGCCACGTAATGAGTTCGGCAGACGTCGCGGCCGACCTGCGGGCACGGGTGCGCGCACTGCTCGACGAACACGACCCGACCACCACCGACCCGCGCGAATTCCTTGGCGCGCGGTACGACGCGGGGCTGGCATGGGTGCAGCTGCCGCGCGGTTTCGGCGGGCTGGATCTGCCCCGGAAAGCTCAGGAACTCGTCGACGCCGAGCTCGCCGCCGCGGGGGCGCCGGTGGGCGGCACCGTCAAGAACTTCATCGGGATGGGCATGGCGGCGCCGACCATCGCGGCGTTCGGGACCGACGAACAGAAGCGGAAGTTCCTGCGCCCGTTGTTCACCGGCGAGCACGTCTACTGCCAGTTGTTCAGCGAGCCGGGCGCGGGGTCGGACCTCGCCGGGGTGGCCACCCGCGCGGTCCGCGACGGGGACGAGTGGATTGTCAACGGGCAGAAGGTGTGGACGTCGATGGCGCAGCACGCCCAGATGGCCATTCTGGTCGCGCGGACCGATCCGACCGTGCCCAAACACGCTGGGCTGACCTACTTTTTGTGCGACATGACGCAACCGGGTGTCGACGTGCGGCCGCTGCGGCAGATCACCGGCGAGGCGGAGTTCAACGAGGTGTTCCTGACCGACGTCCGGGTGCCCGACGCGAATCGGCTGGGCCCCGAAGGCGGCGGCTGGCGGGTCGCGACGACCACGCTCAACAACGAGCGGGTCGCCATCGGTTCGCGGCCCGGCGCGCCGCGCGAGGGCGGGATGATCGGCAAGGTCACCAAAGCCTGGCGCGATGAGCCGGGGCTGCGTGACCCCGCGATGCACGACGAACTGATGCGGCTATGGGTCGACGCGGAGGTGCTGCGGCTGGCCGGTGAACGGCTGCGACAACAAGCGCGAGCGGGTCAGCCCGGACCCGAGGGCGCCGGCATGAAGGTGGCCTTTGCCAAACTGGCGCAGGCCATTTCGGGTTTCGACCTCGAGCTGCATGCCGAGTCCGGGCTGCAATACGACGACTGGACCATGCGCAGAACCGAAGTCGTCGACTTGATCGGTCGTGAGCCCGGGTACCGGTACCTGCGGGCGCGCGGCAACTCGATCGAGGGCGGCACCTCGGAGATCCTGCGCAACACCATCTCGGAGCGGATCCTCGGCCTGCCGGGTGAACACCGCGTCGACAAAGACAGACCTTGGTCGGACTTGAACAAGTCGGACCTGAACAAGGGGGACCGATGACCGTCGGCGACTTGTTGTACTCCGACACCGAGGAGGCGCTGCGCGACAGCGTCCGCCACCTGTTCGCCGATCGGTGCCCGCCCGAAGCGGTTCTCCGGGCCTACGATCCCGTGCCACCAGACTTTTCGGGTGTCTGGCGGACGCTGGCCGCCGAGCTGGGGGTGGCCGGACTGCTGGTGCCCGAGTCGTTCGGCGGCGCCGGCGCGGGCGCCCGCGAGGCCGCGGTCGTGATGGAGGAGGTCGGCCGGGCCGTAGCGCCCGTGCCCTTCTTGTCCAGCGCGGTGCTGGCCACGGTCGCGCTGCTGGCTGCCGGTGACACCGAGACCGTGCCGGCGCTGGCCCAGGGTGAGCTCACCGCGGCGCTGGTGGTGCCGCTGTCCGCCGCGCCGGGCGACCCGGTTGCGGGGGTGAGTGCGGCCGGTGGCGGACTGAGCGGCGAGGTCAGCAGCGTTGCGGGTGCCGGGGAAGCCGACGTGCTGGTGGTGCCGGTCGCCGGCCCGGACGGAGCCGAGCTGCACAGCGTCTCCCGGACCGCGGCCGGTGTCGACGTGTCGCCCGTGCTGGCGCTGGATATGACGAGACCCCTTGCGAACGTGCGCTTCTCGGGCGCGGCGTCGACCCGGCTGGGCCCGGCGGACAACGCCGTGGCCGAAGCACTGCAGACCGGGGCGGCCCTGCTCGCCTCCGAGCAACTCGGTGTGGCCCAGTGGTGTTTTGATACCACGCTGGCTTATGTCAAGCAGCGCAAGCAGTTCGGGCGTGCGATCGGCTCCTACCAGTCGATCAAGCACCGGCTGGCGGACCTGTGGTTCGAGGTCGGCGCGGCGACGGCGGTTGCCCGGCACGCCGCCGACGCGTGCGCGCGCAGCGACGCGACCCCGAAAGACGCGGCCACCGCGACCGCCGTCGCGCAGGCCTACTGCAGCGACATCGCCGTGCACGCGGCAGAGGAGTGCGTGCAAATGCATGGCGGTATCGGAATGACGTGGGAATATCCGGCGCACCTGTACCTGAAGCGCGCCAAGAGCGACCAGTTGGCCTTCGGCACCGCCTACCGTCAGCGCGCCCGTTTGTCCCGGTTGGTGGATTTGCCGCCATCCTGATCGGGCGCGGGTCGCTCATCCCACAGCTGTTCGGTGCGGTCATGGAAGGTGACCAGTGCGACGGTGTCATCACGGCGCCGCATGGCCGACTTGCTCATGCTGGCCCACACCGCGTGCCCGCTGGCGTGTTGCAACTCAACGAGCCGCGGCGCTTCGGTTCCGATCAGCGCGACCCAGCGGTCGTCGGCAGGCAGGCTGTGAAAGACCTCTTCGAACGTCATCGACAGCAACGCATCGGACGCGTAGCCCAGCATGTCGCAGAACGCAACATTGGCGAACAGGATGTTCCCGTTGCAGTCAACCGCCAGGGCCGGCGCCGGCAGCCGCTCCAGGATGACCAGCGCGGGCATCTCATGCAGTGCTTCTATCGGCAACTGGTCGGGAGGGTTCGGACGTCGGCGCTCGACACGCTGATTTCCAGCGGCTGTGGGACCGTTCGTAACCACGGATCACCCCGTCATGCGCTCGTTCTATCCTCGATATGGCGGTGCCCACCCACCCCATGTCGCTGACAGCAAATTTTATGGTACGTCCATCGGAAAGTCTATACTGAGTTGATCAAATTTGCTATTTGCCACATGCACAATTATTTCACTGGGTTTTGGTGAGATTAGTGCTGGAATCGCTTAGCATAATTTATTAGCTGAAGAATTGATTTCGTCGACCCGACATGATGGATGATCTCATCATAGCAAAGTTCGGCCAACGCTTCCTCCGTCTTGGCCGTCACGCGAAGGCCGCGCCCAAAGGTGTCCACCAACCCACGGATAGCGGGGATTCGCGCCCAACTCGGATCCGTTGCCGCACTGAGCGGACAGCTCTGCTGCCCAGGCCAATCTCGGGCACCAGCCAACCTAGGAAACACTTTTACAGATCTACGATAGTTCTAGCCGTCAAGTGGACCAAAGCGGTGGCTTGTCCGCAGGCGGGAGTTTTGCCCGAGCAGTCGCATCCGTAGGGCCACGGGGAGGCACTTCTTGCGACGTGCTTACCTCGCGCGACCCAGGGTGGTGCTGCACAATCGGTTGCCGACACCACAGCCTGTGGAGACGGGAGTAACGCGAATACAAATGCGGGTGTTGTTATCGACATACGATTCGCGCGGGGGCGTAGAACCGCTGGTCGCATTGGCGGTGCAGTTGCAGGCACTCGGCGCGCAAGTGTCGGTGTGCGCGCCGCCCGACGAGGAGTTCGCCGAGCGGCTGGCCGGTTTCGGCGTGCCGCTGGTGCCCTTCGGCGACTCGGTGCGCGCGATGCTCACCCGGGCGACGCCGCCGTCTGAGGCTGAGCTGCGCCAACATCTGGACGCGTTGATCGCCGCGCAGTTCGACATCGTCGCCGCCGCGGCCGAGGGAGGCGACGCGGTGGTGGCGACCGGCCCGCCATGGACCGCGGCGGGCGCGCGATCGGTGGCCGAAAAGCTGGGCATCCGTTACGTGTACGCGAGCTATCACCCGAACCATCTGCCGTCGCCGCACCACCCGCCGGCCGAGCACGCAGACCTGCGATACCCGCTGAGTCAGGCCGACAACCGGATGCTGTGGGACCAGAACGCCCGCAACACGAACGCGGCCGTCGGTAAGACCCTCAACGGCCATCGCGCCTCGATCGGCCTGCCACCGGTGGACAATGTCCGTGACTACGCCTTCACGGACCGCCCGTGGCTGGCGGCGGACCCCTTCCTGGGCCCGTGGCAGGAGCCGGCCTGGACCGATGTCGTCCAGACTGGCGCGTGGCTGCTGCGCGACGAACGTCCACTGCCTGCCGAGCTG
>Ga0210389_10002874_pt1 | contig 13492 bp, 10 predicted proteins | sample IncBWH28OmetaG_FD_160127 | JGI IMG/M metagenome (GOLD analysis project Ga0210389, IMG submission 160127) | Forest soil microbial communities from Barre Woods Harvard Forest LTER site, Petersham, Massachusetts, United States - Inc-BW-H-28-O ...
TGTCACCAGCATTTCGAAAGCGGCCTTGCGCCCCACGTTGCGCGAGAGCGCGACCGATGGCGTAGCGCAGAACAGACCCACGTTGACGCCCGAAACCGCAAAACGCGCATCATCGGCCGCGACCGCAAGATCGCACATGGCAACCAATTGGCATCCGGCGGCGGTGGCCGTGCCATGAACGCGTGCAATCACCGGCTGCGGCAGCGTTTGGATCCGCATCATCAGCCGGCTGCAATCGTCAAACAGGTGCAGGTAATAGTCCAAGCTCGGGTTGGCCTTCATCTGTTTGAGATCGTGGCCCGCGCAGAATGCCTTGCCGGCACCGCCCAACACCACGACGCGCACCGACGCATCCGTGCTCAGCGCGTCAAGCGCGCCGTGCAGCGCCGCCAGCACCTCCTCGGACAGCGCGTTGTACTGCGCCGGACGGTTGATCGTCAGGAACGCGATGCCGCCCCGGCGCTGTTCCAATACCAGAGGCGCCACTTCGCCGGCAATGCTCAAGGAATTCATCGCAGCCCTCCAGATGTACAGGCTGCGCCTATGCTCTCACCGACGCATCCACCGAGGCAATGTTCTATGATCGAAGGCCGCTGCGACGCAGCCCAAGGCCTGTCTGTAAGGAGTTTGCATGCAATTGAAGGAAGTGAATGCCATTGTCACCGGCGGAGCCTCAGGGCTCGGACGGGCGGTGGCCAATCGAGTCGTGCACGCGGGCGGCAAAGTGGCCATTTTCGACCTCAGTGTTCCGCAAGGCAGCGCAGCCGCCGCGGCACTCGGCGAGCGCGCGGCCTTCTTTGCCGTCGATGTCAGCGACGAAACGGCGGTCGACAACGCGGTGACCCAGGCAAAAGCCAGGATGGGCAGCGTCAACGCGGCGATCAATTGCGCAGGCATCGCCACACCGGGCCGGCTGGTCGGCAGAAATGGCCCCATGGCCGGAAATTCATTTCGGCGGATGATCGAAATCAATTTGCTCGGCACGGTGCTGGTCGCGAAGGCGGCTGCCGTTGCCATGCAGGGAAATTCGCCCAACGTACAAGGCGAGCGCGGTGTCATCGTGATGACGGCATCGGTTGCCGCCTTCGACGGACAGATCGGGCAGATCGCCTACTCCGCCTCCAAAGGCGGCATCGTCGGCATGACGCTGCCCATGGCACGGGAGTTGGCATCGAGCGGAATTCGCGTCATGACCGTGGCGCCGGGCCTCTTTGCCACCCCCATGATGAAGGGATTGCCGCAGGAAGCGCAGGATTCCCTCGGCAAGCAAACGCCCTTCCCGCCACGGCTGGGCGAGCCTGATGAATTTGCCGCGTTGGTCGTGCAAATTCTCGAGAACGCCATGCTGAACGGCGAAACCATCCGTCTCGACGGCGCCGTCAGAATGCAGCCGCGTTGATCGCCTTGGTTTGATATGCCTGCGGAGGGGGTATGCGGTCAATCACACCGGAAATCGTCGCTCATGAATTGCATCTGCAGTTGCGTGCCGTGCCGCCGGCCATGCGGGCAAAGTTTGCCGGGGCAATCGCGCAATTTGCCGCGAAGTATGTGGCCGAGGAACGCGGCAGGTGCCGCATCCTCTGCAAGCGGCGCGCGGAACTTTGGCGAAACACCCGCGGTGCCGCCTCGCCGCTCGGGGCCGAGGAAGCGCGCGCCCGAGCGAACGAAGCGGATTATCTGGCGGATCTCATCGTCGTGGATCAGCCGTTCGAGACCCCGCCTTAAGGCCGCGCCTCCAGCACGAGATTGAATGGCGTCTCGGTCGCGCGCCGGAATCTGGCGAAACCGCCGCCGCCGACCACCACTTCGCGCAGGCGCGCTTCCCCGGCTTGGGCACCGAGCGCAGGCCCTTTTCGCGCCAGGGACACCGGTACGCAAATTTGCGACGAGGCCCCGTACATCACCCGTCCGACGGGATTCAGATTGTCCTGAACCTTATCGTTCGCAAAGGGCTCCACGATCATCGCCGTGCCGTCGGGTTTCAGAGCCTGGCGCGCGTGCCGTGCAACGCCGACCGGATCGCCCATGTCGTGCAGGCAATCGAAAAAAGCAATCACATCGAAATCCTTGCCGGAATAGCTGACCGCATCGCTCACCTCGAATTGCGCATTCGCGAGTCCGGCGGCCGCGGCCCGCTCGCGGGCGACGCGAATGGATTCGCCATGGTAGTCATAGCCCACGAAGGTTGACTTGGGATAGGTCTTGGCCATCAGCACGGTGCTGGCGCCGTGCCCGCATCCGACGTCCGCAACGCGCGCTCCGCGCTTGAGCTTGTCCACGACGCCATCGAGCGCGGGCAGCCATGAAGCCACCAAATTCGCGTTGTAACCGGCGCGAAAGAATCGCTCCGTGCCGTGGAAGAGGCAGGGATGATGCTCGCCCCATTCCATTCCTTTGCCGCTCTTGAAGTTCTCGAGCGTGCGTCCCAGCGCATGAAAGGTGGCTTCGACAATGTTGTATGCACCGGGCACATCAACAGGCCCGTTTGGGTCGGCCAGGCACAGGGCCTGTTCAGGTGTCATCGACCATTTGCCGCTTGCGGCATCGTATTGAACGTAACCGCTGGCGCCCTGGTTGCCCAGCCATTCGCGTACGTAGCGTTCATTGGTTCCCGTGCGCTTCGCAAGTTCTGCGGAGGTAACTGCGCCTTGGGCCAGTTCCTTGTAAAGTCCTAGTCGATCGCCCACCAGCACCAGCGTGGCGCTGATTGCGGCACCCAAATCACTGACCGCCTTGCCGAGAAATTCATTGAGCTTTGATTCGTCGATTGTCATGGCTTGTTCCCCCTTGAATTCGAGCTTCAATGTTGGAGTTATCAATGACCCACTCGAAGGTTACGCTCAGGAGCGCATCAGTGCCATGCGCCTGGGTTGATATACTTTGACGCTTGCAATGCATCAAAACAGATCGCTTAATCGGGTGCTGGGTGTTTTCCTGCTGCTCGGCGGTTGCGCCGGTGAGAAGCCGGCCCCCGCGCCCGCCTTGCATACCGCGGACGCCAAGACGCTGATTGAGCAATCGCTGCCCCGTCATGTGTCCGACAAGGCGGGATGGACGGCCGATATGTATGCTGCATTTGCGGCATTGACGGTCACCCCCACGCAGGAAAACATTTGCGCGGTGGTCGCCGTAATCGAACAGGAGTCGGGGTTCCGCGTCGATCCGACGGTGCCGGGTCTCGGCGTGATTGCCAGAAAGGAAATCGACGCTCGCGCGGCACGGGCCCACGTGCCGCTCATGATCGTGAACGGCGTGCTGCAGCTAAAGTCGTCCGATGGCCGGACTTACGGCGAGCGAATCGACGCCGCTCGAACCGAAAAAGACCTGAGCGATGCGTATGAGGACCTCATCGCAGCCGTACCGCTGGGCACGACGCTGTTTGCGGAGCGCAACCCGATACGCACCCGCGGTCCGATGCAGGTCAATGTGGCCTTTGCCGAGCAGTTCTCCTCTGCCGCGACCTATCCGTATCCGGTCTCATCGAGCATCGCGGATGAGTTGTTTACGCGGCGCGGCAGCGTGTATTTTGGCGTGGCGCATCTCTTGGACTATCGCGCGCCCTACGATCAATACCTGTACCGGTTCGCCGATTTCAACGCCGGACAGTACGCGAGCCGTAACGCGGCTTTTCAAAATGCCGTCAGCGTGGCGTCGGGGATTCCGCTGATCGCCGACGGCGCACTCCTGCCGCACGACAGCGACCCGGCCAATCCGGGCGCCACGGAACGGGCGGTGCGTTCGTTGGTTTCCAAAATGGGCAACGGCGCCATTCACAGCGCGTTGGCCGAAGGGCACACCCAGGGCTTTGAATCGACCGCGGTGTATCAGCGCGTGTTCGCCTTGGCCGAGCAGCGCTCCGGACTGACGCTCCCGCGTGCCTTGGTGCCGCAAATCACCCTCGCCGGCCCCAAGATCAAACGACGCCTGACCACGGACTGGTACGCGCACCGCGTGGATGGTCGATTCAAGCGCTGCTTGAACGCATCTTAAGATCAGCGCGCCAGGGCGCCGGGGAAATTGCCGGCCCTGCTCACCATGCCGGGCAGCTCGCGTCCCATGTTTTGGGACAACCAGCCTGCCGCTTCAATGACGCGATCGAGATTGAGACCGGTGCGATAGCCCGATCGCTCCAGCATGTAGACCACATCCTCGGTGGGGACGTTGCCGGTGGCGCGCGGTGCGAATGGGCAGCCGCCGAGGCCGCCCAAGGAAGCGTCCACGGTTCTGGCGCCCGCCGTCACCGCCGCCCAGACATTGGCCAAACCGGTATTTCGGGTGTTATGGAAATGCACGCGTACCGGCAGCGGTGCGATCGCAGCTTTGATTCGCGTCACCAGGTCGGCAACATCGCGCGGACCGGCGACGCCGATGGTGTCGGCAATGGCGACCTCAACCGGGCCCGCCGCTGCGGCAACCTTGGCCATGTCGACGACACGCTGAGGACTCACCTCACCGTCGAAGGGGCAGCCGAAAGCCGTGGAGATGGTGATTTGCGCCCGCCGTCCTGCCTGCCGCGCCAGGCGTACGACCTCGCAGCACATGGCCAACGATTCATCGGAGGTCTGGCCCTGGTTGCGAAGCGCAAAGCCGTCCGAAGCGGCGCACACCGCACCCAATTCATCGAGTCCGGCCTCGATGGCACGCAACGCGCCGCGCTTGTTCAGCACCAAACCGATATAGATCACATCGTCGCGCCGGGTCAGGCCCGCGGACACGGCCTCGGCATCGGCCATTTGCGGCACCAGCTTCGGGCTGACAAAACTCGCCGCTTCGATGCGCCGCACACCGGCCTCGATGGCGCGGTTGATCATGGAAAGTTTCTGCTCGGTGTTGAACAGCACCGCTTCGTTTTGCAGCCCATCCCGCGGACCGACTTCGACAATTTCAATTTCGGACATCTTCAGCCTCTGCGCATCGCCTGAATAAACCTAGAAATTACTTTAAGTTCGCCCGTGTCACGTCAATGTTTTATCGACAATATTCAGTGCAATATCAATAATATACATATCAAACATAAAGTGTTTTATCGATCCTCTTTTCCATAGCCGCCACCGCCCGGCGTGCAGATCACCATAACATCGTCCACATCTACCTCGACTTGGCCGATATGCGCCAATTTTTCAAGCCGACCATCGGCGCGCTCAACGATGTTTTCGCCCACGGCTCCCGCCGCGCCGCCCGCCATGCCGAATGCCCCCACTTTTCGGCCGTTGCTCAGGATGGATGCCGTCATGGGCTGCAGGAATCGAACGCGCCGAACGCCGCCGTCACCGCCCCGCCAACGTCCGCGGCCGCCTGAGCCTGCGCGGATCTCGAATGAGTCGAGGCGCACGGGAAATCTGAACTCCAACACTTCCGGATCGGTGAGCCGGGAATTGGTCATATGCGTTTGGACCACGCTGGTGCCGCAGAATTCAGGTCCTGCGCCGGAACCGCCGGCGATGGTCTCGTAGTACTGGTATTGCCCGTTGCCGAAGGTGAAGTTGCTCATGGTGCAGCATCCGGCGGCCATCACGCCGAGTGCCCCGTACAGCGCATTGGTCACGCACATGGAGGTCTCCACGTTGCCGGCCACCACCGCCGAGGGCGGTTGCGGATTCAGCATGCAGGCCTCGGGCAAAATGACCTGCAGCGGCTTGAGGCAGCCCGCGTTCAGCGGAATGTCATCATTGACCAGCGTGCGGAACACGTACAGCACGGCGGCCGTGGTCACGGCGCGCGGCGCGTTGAAATTATCGCGCAGCTGAGCGCTCGTGCCGCTGAAGTCGATGCGCGCACTGCGGGTTGCGGCATCGACGCGCACGCTGACTTCGATGCGCGAGCCATTGTCGAGCGGCAGGCTGAAATGGCCGTCCTTGAGAGAGGTGATGACGCGGCGTACCGACTCTTCCGCATTATCCTGCACGTGCTGCATGTATGCGCGCACCGTGCCCAAGCCGTATTGCGCGACCAGTGCCTTGAGCTCCGAGCTGCCTTTGGCATTGGCGGCGATTTGCGCGCGCATGTCAGCCAGATTTTGCGACGGGTTGCGCGACGGGTGAGGACCGCCGCCGAGCAAATCGCGCATGGCAGCTTCGCGCAAGATTCCGCCCGCAACCAGCTTGAAGTTGTCGATCAGCACGCCCTCTTCGTCGATGCGCGTGGAGAATGGCGGCATCGAGCCGGGGGTGATGCCGCCGATGTCGGCGTGGTGACCGCGCGAGGCCACGAAGAAACCGGGGAGCGGGTCCGCGGCATCCAGATAGACCGGCGTCACGACGGTGATGTCCGGGAGATGCGTGCCGCCATGATAAGGATCGTTCAGTACATAGACATCGCCGCTGCGCATCTGCGGATTGCGGTCGATGACGGTGCGAATCGACTCGCTCATCGAGCCCAGGTGCACGGGCATGTGCGGCGCATTGGCGATCAGCGCTCCTCCGCCGTCGAAGAGCGCGCAACTGAAGTCCAGCCGCTCTTTGATATTGACCGAATAGGCGGTGTTCTGCAGGCGCAGGCCCATTTGCTCAGCGATGTTCATGAAGATGTTATTGAACAGCTCCAGCATGATGGGATCGGCGTGCGTGCCCGACGCTTGCTCGCCGGCACGGCGCTGAAAGCGGCGCAGTTCGATGCAATTGCCGGCTACCACGTGCGCTTCCCAGCCGGTCTCGATCACCGTCGTCGCGTTGCTGTCGGCCAGAATGGCGGGTCCCTCGATGCGAGCTCCCGGGCGCAATTCCTGCGCCTGATAGAGGCGCGCGCGGCGCCAACCGGCGGGTTGTGCGTCGGCCAGGCAGTACATGGAGATCTCGGCGCTCGCGGCCGGTTCATAGGGCGCGCTCTCGGCTGAGGATTCGACGGCGGGCGAATCCGCACCGGGCGCAATGCACTCCACCGACACCGCTTCGATGACCATGGCCTGGCCCGGCACCACAAACTCGAAGCGGCGCCGATAGCTGCGCTCGAACTCATCGCGCACCTGCGCCACACCTTCGTCCCGCGAGCCCATCGAGGGGAGCGCGCAAGGCAGGGCCGTATCGGTGCCCTGATAGCGGATATGGACGCGGGCGACGCGATTGAGTGCCTCGCCGGCCAGCCCTTGAGCCTCGAGTTCGGCCGCGGCCTCATCGAGCAGGCGCGCGGCAAGCGTCGCGGCCGCCTCGAGCCCGTCGAGATTCAATTCGCGCTCGAGCGCCGCTTCGCGCATGGCGATCTGATCGGCCAAGCCCATGCCATAGGCGGAAAGCACGCCGGCGAACGGGTGGATGAACACCCGCGACATGCCCAATAAATCCGCCACGAGACCGGCATGCTGGCCGCCCGCTCCGCCGAAACATTGCAGGGTGTAGGCCGTGACATCGTGACCACGCATCACCGAGATTCGTTTCACGGCATTCGCCATCGCGCCGACCGCGATTCGCAGCGCGCCGCCGGCCACCTCCTCCGCCGCGATGGCGCGCCCGACCGAGCGCGTCATGCGCTGGGCGAGCTCGCCAAAGCGCTGCGCCACGAGAGTGCCGTCCAAAGATTCATTCGCCAAAGGACCGAACACGCGCGGAAAGAACTGCGGTTGAATGCGTCCGAGCAGGACATTGGCGTCCGTCACGGTGAGCGGCCCGCCTCGCCGGTAACTGGCGGGACCGGGGTTGGCGCCGGCCGATTCAGGGCCCACGCGCAGCCTCGCGCCATCGAAATGCACAATGGACCCGCCGCCGGCGGCGATGCTATGGATGCTCATCATCGGCGCGCGCACGCGCACGCCGGCCACCTCGGTATCAAACGCGCGTTCGTACTCCCCGGCAAAATGGCTCACATCGGTGGAGGTTCCCCCCATGTCGAAGCCGATCAGCTTGCCATGCCCGCGCGCCTGCGCCGTGCGCACCATGCCGACGATGCCGCCGGCGGGGCCCGACAAAATGGCATCCTTGCCGTGAAAGCGCTGTGCCTGGGTCAGACCGCCGGAACTTTGCATGAAGAAGATGGGCACCCCCGGCATGAGGTCCGCCAGTTTGTCGCAGTAGCGGCGCAAAATCGGCGACAGGTACGCATCCACCACAGCCGTATCCCCGCGAGGCACCAGCTTCATCAAGGGACTGACGCGGTGTGATACCGACACCTGCGTGAATCCGACCTCGCGGGCGATGCTCGCCGCGGCAACCTCGTGGTGCACATAGCGGTAACCGTGCAAGAAAACGATGGCGCAGGATCGCAGACCGGCTGCATAGGCGGCCTGCAATTGCGTCTTCAGCGCGGGCTCGTCCAAGTCCTGAATGGTTTCGCCGTGCGCGCCGACGCGTTCGGCCGCTTCGATAACCGAGCTATACAGCAATTCCGGCAGCGCGATGCGGCGGTCGAACAAACGCGGCCTGGCCTGCGTCGCGATCCGAAGCGCATCGCGGAAACCGCGTGTGATCACCAGCAAAGTCCGCTCACCCTTGCGCTCCAAGAGCGCGTTGGTGGCAACGGTCGTGCCCATTTTCACGCAGGCCACCTGTTGCGGCGTGATCGGCTGCGCGGGCTCGAGGCCCAACATTCGACGGATGCCTTCCACGGCGGCATCCTCGTACTGAGCCGCGTTCTCCGACAGCAGCTTCAGGGTACGCAGCGACTTATCCGGCGCGCGTCCGATGACATCGGTGAACGTACCGCCCCGGTCGATCCAGAACTCCCAGCGGCTCATGTTTCGACGGCGCTGTCCGTCATGAGCACCCGGCCGCGGGTCTCCGGGATCGCCCACGCCGAGACGATGACCAGCGCATACGCGGCGACCGTGAATCCGGCAATGGCGTCGCCCAGCGGGAAGCGGGTGCCCAACAAGCCGATGAGCGAAGGGCAAGCGCCGCCGATGCCCCGTCCGACGCTATAGGTGAACCCTTGTCCGGAGCCCCGCACCGCACTCGGATACAACTCGGCCAGGCACGCGCCCATGCCGGAGAAGATTCCGAGGATGAAGAAACCCAAGGGAAAACCGATCAGAAACATCCCGCCGGCAACCGGCATGCGCGTGTACAACAGGATCAACACCATGGCGCAAGCGGCGAATAGCATGAAGCCGCGCCGGCGGCCGATGATGTCCGTGAGCCAGGCGCTCACCAAGTATCCTGCCAGCGAACCGGCGATCACCATCAATGCGTATCCTGTTGTGCCGCCGATCGAGAGATGACGTTCGCTCGCCAAGAAAGTCGGCAGCCACGTCGTTATCGAGTAATACGCGCCCATCATTCCGGTCGAGAGCAACGTGGCGAGCACAGTCGTGCGCAGCAGCGGCGGGCGAAATATATCGAGGAAGACGCCGCGGCGCGCAGGCTTGCCTGAGGCGCGAGCGCGTTGCGCCCGCATCTGGACGAATATGGCCGGCTCGGCCACATTGCGGCGAATATATATGACCAGCAAGCCCGGGACGATGCCGAGCCAGAACAGAACCTTCCATGCAAGTTCCGGCGGCAGCAGAGTGCTCGCGGCCCAGAATGCCACGGCGGCGGCCGCCCAGCCCACGGACCAGCTGCTTTGCACCAGCCCGGTCGCCTTGCCGCGATGGCGTGCATCGATGATCTCGGCGACCAACACCGAGCCCACTGCCCATTCTCCGCCGAAACCAAATCCCTGCATGGCGCGCGTGAGAAACAGCTCGCCAAAGGTATGCGTGAAGCCGCTCAAGAACGTGAACGCCGCAAACCACAAGACGGTGAGCTGCAATATGCGGGCGCGGCCGAAGCGGTCGGCGAGCGCGCCCGCAGCCCATCCACCCACGGCCGAAGTAATCAACGCGCCGCTCGCGATATAGCCGGCCTGCGCCTTGCTCATGCTCCAAAGCGTGAGCAAGATGGGAATGATGAAGCTATAGACCATGAAGTCGAAGGCGTCCAGCCCGTAGCCGGCATAAGCAGCCAGCAGCGCGCGCCGCTCACTTGCCGATGTCGATTGCAGCCACATGCATTCTCTCCGTGCCGGCGTTCAAGATCGGGTGCTCAGCCGCAAGCTGTTCCAGCTGGCATCGGCCGTCCATCCCCCGTCCACGGGCAAGCTGGTGCCGTTGATGAAGGCGCTGCGATTTGCGTCGAGCAGGAACGCAATCGCTTCGGCTACATCCTCGGGACGCGCGAATCGCGCCATCGGCACACGATCAATGATGTCCGTGTCGCTGTAGGCTCCCGCACCCTGATCGGCCGCATCCATTTCGGTCTTGATCCACGCGGGACATACGGCGTTGACGCGCACGCCCCGCCCACCCCATTCGGCGGCGAGCGTCCTGGTCAGGCCCACGAGACCATGCTTCGACGCATTGTAGGCGCTGCGATGGCTGACTCCCGCGAGGCCTGCTATCGATGCCACATTGACGATGCTGCCGCTGCCGCGGCTCAGCATCTGGACCCCGAAATATCGGCAAAAAAGGAACGGTCCGAACAGGTTGATGGCCATCACACGCTGCCATTGCGCGGCGCTCGTCTCCTCGGCCGGGCTGATCAGACTGATGCCGGCGTTGTTCACCAAACCGTCGAGGGCGCCGAATTCGCGGCCGACTCTCGCCGCGATTTCTTGCACAAAGGATTCCGATGATACGTCGCCGCACATGCCGAGTGCTTCTCGACCCATGCCCCGCAGCCGCGCGGCCTGCTCCTCGACGGGTTGAATATCCACCAAGATGACGCGGTATTCCCGCGACAGCAAGCTCGCAGCGGTCAACCCCAGGCCCTGCGCCGCTCCGGTGACGAGCACGGTCTTCACGGCACCCGTCATCCCGGCGCGGGTTTTGATTGCATGTCGAGACAGATCTGAACCGCGTGTCCCAACGATCCCGCGGATTTGTCGGCGCCCGGCAGGTCCGCCCCCACATCGGCTTCCTCATCCTGCAGCAGCATACCGGGCAGGAATACCGCCACGATGCAGGCGCTCGAAAATTGTTGCCGCAGCTTCTCCGTGGCCGCCTCGCCTCGGCTGCGCTCCTCGCTCGGGAAGGCGCTCACCACATAGACGATGGACACCGCCTCCGCCGCATTCGGCGGCGGCGCGGCCGCCAGATCCTCGATCGACATGTGGCGCGCATCTATCTTCTGTTCGCGCAATATGCGCACCAGCAGCTCGGCGGCCAGATCATCCGCCATCGAACCCAAGCTCACGCAAACGATGACGGATCCCGCCGGCACCGCCAGCGGTCCCTGCCAGCGTCCGCTGACCTGTTCGCGCTGCTGGCGAAGCAACCGGCCGGCGGTCGCGGTGTCGAGCACCGAGGATCGCAGCCGGCGACGCGAGGGCCTGCGCTGCTCTCCACCGATGGCGGCAATGACCGCGACCATCGCGCTGCGCACACGCGCCAGTTGCTCGTTGCTGATCGCGCCTGAGATCACGTCGAGCCGCGCCAGATGCAGGGCCGGCAGGAGCACCAGATCGCAATAATTCGCGAATGAATCCCCCTTGAGAAATTCGCGGGCGCTCCCGATAAGTTCGTCCGCGTCGGCGGACAGCGCACGTTGATAGAAGCGCTGCGGCATGGTCAGGGCTTGCGTGTCGCCCAGCAGCACATCGAGCAGGCTGAGCGCCTTGATATGCCGCCCGGCGACCAATAGACACAAAGTCAGCGGCGTCGACACGATCAATCCGACCGGCCCCCACAGCCAGCTCCAAAATATCGCCGCGACAATCACCGACAACGGCGACAGTCCGGTGGTGTGCCCGTACAGCTGCGGCTCGACCAGCTGCGCGGCGATCAGTTCCACGATGACAAACAGGCCAAGGGTTGCAAACGCCATGCTCCATCCGGCATCGACGGCGGCGGCAAGCACCGCGGAGATGAGCGCGGCGATCCACACGCCCACGTAGGGGACGAAGCGCAGCAGCGTGGTCAATGCCGCCCACACGATAGGGTGCGGCAGGCCGATGATGCTCAAGCCCAGCCAGATCAAGACGCCGACGCCGAAATTTACCGCGAACTGCGAGACGAAGAAGCGCGACAGCCTGTCCCCGGCGTCGTTGATCACGAGCGTGGTCAGTCGAATATCCGTGCCCCCGGCGATGCGTATGAAACGGTCGCGCAGCGCTTCGTGCTCGAGCAGCACGAACACGAGCACCACCAGCACGATGCCGGCCGACTCGATCGGAACCCAGATCGATCCCAACACCTTCTCCAGCATTTGCAGGGAATTGGCCGGCGCCTGGCGCAATTCCACCGGGATGGGCGTCTGCGCGCTGACGGCATCGGGCCCCAGCGTCTGCGCCTGCGGTACCTCGGTGTTCCGATTCAGAAGCCTGCCGGCCTGCGCGGTGAACAAGTTCATACGCTTCAGGGTGACGTTGTTCAAAGTTTCCAGCTTGCGCTCGAGGGTTCGTTCGTACTTCGGCACGCTTCCCGACATATGGACCAGCTGCAGGCCGATCACGCCGGCAACCGCCCCGAAAGTCAGCGCGAGCACGGTCACCGCAGCCAGCACCGACAGCGTCTGCCCCAACCCTATGCGGCGCAACGCGCGCACCAGCGGCGCGATCAGCAGACTGAGTATGAACGCCAGGGTTATGGGGACCAGTACGTCGCGCGCAAAGTACAACAGCGCCAGAAATGCGGCCGTCGCGATGATCCCCAAGGCGCGATTGCGGACTGCCGATGTGGGCGGAACGGTGGGCGCGTCAGATGCCATGCGTCATTTTGGCACAGAAGCAAACACGCGCCTGAACATTAAGATCACTCCAGTTCGAACTGAAGACTCACCGCGCCGGTCTGCACGCCCGCCGCATCCCATGTCCATTCATCAAAACACGCCCGGCGGCGTTCATCAATGCGCACCACGGTTGAGCAGCGCGTGCCGTAGTCGGGCGCGCGCACGAACGCGCTCGAAAGCAACCTCTCCCATGACAGGCTCAAGCCGGTGCGGGGCAGCTGCTCGTCGGGCGCCGGCGCATCATCCCGCAGCAACTCGAGCACCGCATCGGTTGTCGCGGATTCCGACAGCGCTCTCGACAGCCGCGACTTGGCGGTTTGCACCTTGGGCCAAGGCGTGTCCAGCAAGTGATTCGACAGCCCGTAAATGCCCGGGCCCAATTCCCGGCCCTCCTTGAGCACGCTTTCGTAGACGGCAAGGCGTGCGCCGTCGGAGAAGAGCAGATTGAAGCCATTGTAGTCCGCGCTGACGCGACTTAAGTGTTCCAGGCTTTGCTCGATCGAGTCGCCGGACATCAAGATCGAGGTCACGAGCGTGCCGCGGCTGGGAGTGCCTGGGCGCCGCTGCTCGGGATCGCGGTAGTTGGTCAGTGCCGCGAATCGCCCCGTCCGCGTGACGCCCAACCACGTACCGCCCGCCGAGAGATCCCGGCCCGCGAGAATGGGCGGCCGCGATGGCCACCACTTCGCGGCGGCGGCCGGCCGCGAATGCAATTCGTCGCGGTTCGCCGCAATCACGCACGGATACTTCGCGTGCCCTCGCCACGCCAGCAAAACCAAACACATGAGCACTCCTTACACTTGAGGACTCTACATGCAATTGCAGCCCGAGTGATACGCGATATACACTTTGGCAGCGCG
>Ga0210389_10002875_pt1 | contig 13492 bp, 18 predicted proteins | sample IncBWH28OmetaG_FD_160127 | JGI IMG/M metagenome (GOLD analysis project Ga0210389, IMG submission 160127) | Forest soil microbial communities from Barre Woods Harvard Forest LTER site, Petersham, Massachusetts, United States - Inc-BW-H-28-O ...
GGCTTTTTCCTGCTTGGGCAATTCGCCATCACCGAGAGCAAGCGGGTGATGGATCATCCCGCGGGAATCGGCGGCATGCCCCAGGCGAAGGGCATTGCCGGACGGCTTGAAGCCTGGCTCGCAAAGCATGCCGATATGCCAGGCGCGGGTTTTTTGTCGGAAATGGTGCCCTATGCGGTCAAGAAGTTCGGCTTCGAGGCGGACGCATTCGTCCACGAGCTCGTCGATTCGATCATCGGCGACAATTATCCGGTGCCGGACCGCATGCTGGTCCACAACGAAAGGATCGTGCATGAATATCTGATGTGGGCCGTTTGCGGCGAGCCGCGACCGCCGGGCAAGTTCGACATCTATGCGGTCGAAGGCGGGACGGCAGCGATGTGCTATCTCTTCAAGTCGCTAAAGGCGAACCGGCTCTTGCTGCCGGGCGATACCATCGCGCTGGGGACCCCCATCTTCACGCCCTATACCGAGATGACGCACCTGGAGGACTATGACCTCAAGGTCGTCCAGATCAAGGCGCCGCAGGAAAACCGCTTCCAGTTCACCGACGAAGAAATCAAGAAGCTGGAAGATCCGAAGATCAAAGCCTTCTTTGTCGTCAATCCCGCCAATCCCTCGGGCATGGGGTTGAGCGGCGAGACAATCAAGAAGCTGGCCAATCTCGTCAAGAACAAGCGTCCTGACTTGATGATCCTGACCGACGATGTCTACGGCACGTTCGTGCACGGTTTCAGATCGCTGCTTGGCGAGCTCCCGCACAACACAATCGGCGTCTACTCCTATTCGAAATATTTCGGCTGCACGGGATGGCGGCTCGGCGCCATCGCCATTCACGAAGACAATATCTTCGACAAGATGATCGCCAAGCTGCCCGACGCCGCGGTGAAGGCGCTCGACAAGCGTTATGGGCCGCTCACGCTGGAGCCCCGCAAACTGAAGCTCATTGACCGTATTGTCGCTGACAGCCGGGATGTGGCGCTCAACCATACCGCGGGCCTATCGTTGCCGCAGCAGGTGATGATGAGCCTGTTCTCGCTCTCGGAGATGATGGACGTGAAGAAGGCGTATCAGGCCGCCTGCATGGAAATCGTCCACCGACGTCTGGAGTCGCTGCTCGATGGCTTGGGCCTTGCCGACAAGCTGAACCCGAACCCCAACTATGACGCCTATTACGGACTCGTCGATTTCGAGTTCTGGGCCCGGAAGAACATCGGCGACAAGGCCGTCGAATACCTGAAGAAGAACGTCCATCCGCTCGATCTCGCGTTCCGCCTGGCCGAAACCCACGGGATCGTACTGTTGAACGGCGGTGGATTCGAAGCGCCCGAATGGTCGCTCCGCGTGTCGCTCGCAAACTTGCCCGACGATGTTTACGACGATATCGGCCGGGGCGTCCGGACAATCGCCAGGGGTTATCGGGACGCTTACGAAGCTGCCACCAAGCGCGGCGCGTGACGCGCCCAGAGCGCCGCGCGATCGTTGTGTCGGCGCTTCCGTTTTGAACGGAGGTGCCCGACTCCTCGATCTTGATCAAAGCTCTGCTCTTCCAACGGCGTTGGCTACCGTGACTTTGCTTTGAAGGAGGAATACGCATGATGCGTTGCGTAAGCTTGCTATTGGCATTGGCAATCATGGCCGCAGCTTCTCTGGCTGCGGGCGCCCAACAGCCTGCGCCAACGCAGACGCCCCCGCCATCACAGACCGACCAGACCCTGTTGAAGCCCGAGCAGCTCGAGGCGTTGGTGGCACCGATTGCGCTCTATCCCGATGCGCTGCTCGCCAACATGTTGGCGGCTGCGACCTATCCGCTGGAAGTGGTCGAGGCCGATCGCTGGATCAAAGAGAACAAGAATCTCAAGGGCGACGCACTCAAAACTGCAGTCGACAAGAAAGGCTGGGACGACAGCGTCAAGGCCCTGACGGCGACATCCTCGGTACTCGACATGATGAGCGACAAGCTGGATTGGACCAAGGATCTGGGCGACGCCATGCTTGCCCAGCAAGCCGATCTGATGGACACGATCCAGCGCCTGCGCGAAAAGGCGCGAAGTAACAACAAGCTCTCGACCACGAAGCAGCAGAAGGTCACGGTCACGCAACAGGAGAACAAGCAGGTGATCGTGATCGAGCCGACAGATCCGAATGCGATGTATGTTCCCTATTACGAGCCCGCGACCGTCTATGGAGCGTGGCCCTATGCGGACTATCCGCCGTATTATTTCGGCTATCCGTCTTACATCGGCGCCGGGGTGGTCGCGGCCGGCATCGCCTTCGGCACCGCTTGGGCGATCGGCCGCTGGGGCAATTACTGGGGCGGTGGTTGCAACTGGGGCAATCGCAACGTCTACGTCAACCATCGCACGACAAACGTTTGGCAGCACAATTCCGCACATCGCCAGGGCGTCCGCTATAACAACGCGAACGTCCAGCAGCGGTTCGGCAACAACAACATACGCGCTGGCGCCAACAACCGCATGGATTTCCGCGGCAAGGGCGGCCAGGAGGTGCTCAACCCGGGAAGCGACCGCCCGGGTGCTGGCGACCGCGCTGGAAATATCGGTGATCGTGCGGGCGACGGTGGGGTAATCGCGGCGATTGGGCAGGTGATCGTGGCGGCAACCGGGCCGGGGCGGGCAACCGCGCCGCTGCGGCGAACCGGGCGCGGGGAGGCGGCGGAGGTCTCAACGTGTCATCGGGCCGGGCGGCGAGCGCTGCGTCGGCGCGTGGCCGCGCGAGCTTCGCCTCGGCCGGCGGTGGCATCCGCGGTGGAGGAGGCGGCGGTTTCCGGGGAGGAGGAGGAGCCGGTGGTGGCTTTCGTGGTGGAGGAGGTGGCCGCGGCGGTGGCGGCCGGCGCTCCGATCTCGCGCTGAAGCACGACGTTGTTCTGCTTGGTTATCTCGGGAACGGTCTCGGTTACTACCGGTTCAGTTATCTCGGCAGCGACACGGCCTATGTTGGCGTGATCGCGCAAGAGGTGCAGGCGATAATGCCGGATGCCGTGACGCGCGGCGGCGACGGCTATCTGCGGGTTTACTACGACAAACTCGGTCTCAAATTCCGTAGCTATCACGATTGGATTGCGAGCGGCGCGCAGATCCCAATGCAATCGGGGAGGTGACCGGGTTTTCAAGCGGCCCAGGGCTGGGACGTTTGCCTAATAATGACATGAGCACGACGGCACCGGCGGCGTAGGTCGAACCGATTGGAAGCTCTAGCCGATAGCAAGACAATTCTGTCATTTCCTCACGCTGGCTGACCACCTTCATCGCCGGCGCCCACCACCAGGTTGGCGCGGGCGATCGCTCGTTTTCTGGAACGCTGCGCCACTGAGAATATTCGCACGCCATCTTTTCAATTTGGAGTTTGGCTGCAGGGTGCATTGTAAATGAACCTCACCAGGTCACCGTTGCGCGTCGGGGTCAGCCAATCTGGCGGCATCGTTGACAACTTCTGAGCATGCGTTTCAAGAAGGCTTTTGCTTCCCAGCGTCCTCAGCTAGCTCAATCCACCCCGCGGCTAAACGGGCTGTGCCTGTCGGCTACATTCGCCTGACCTTGGCAATTAGCTCATTTAGCAGGTCCCGGGGAGGGCCGGCCGCCCTTTGCGGAGGTCTGTTTCGCTTGAATTTTCGTGATGACCCGGGACATGAGCTCCGCGGCTATTTTGGCATGCGCTTCGGGCGTGAAGTGGATACGGTCGAAGCTGTAGTAATCGTCCGGAAAAACGGGATCGAAGACGATAACCGCGATCCGACGGCTCCGCAGATGATCTGTTATCTCAGTGATGTTGTTGGCCCGTCGTTCCGCGGACACGAAAAAACGCCGGTCGTTCCCTCCGGGTTGGAGAATCACGAGGTCCGTCCGGTCGGGGATAGCGGAATCAAGGCGTGCGAGCATGCCAGCCGTGGTGTCGAACGGACGGCCCGAATTCGTTACCCGCACATCATAGCCTGCGGTTCTGAGCATTTGCTCTAAAACCTGAGGGTAGGCCTGCTCCGAGCTGACAATCCAACCGGAGGTGTTGCTAGCTCCGATTGCCACAACCCTGAATGGATCTGCCCAAGCAAATTCAGCCGGGAAAAGCAAAGCTTGCGTGCAGACCAGGATGGTCCAGCCCAGTCTCGAAACCCTAGTCACGCCGGATAAGTTCAAGCTGCGGCTCCCTTGAGAGAAAACAAGTAACAAACCGAACAGACTTGCCCAGTTCGGCCCACGATAGTACAGGCCAGACCCAGCTGAAGTCACGCGGGTGAAACAAAAATAGAGGGTCATCACTCGGATCGTCCGGTCCTTCCCGCCGCCATAGCTGTCGGAGGCCGCGTGCCGGTGAACACGTACTTGCGCTTCGTTCGTAAGGCCCTGGAACGGCTTCACCGACTATTGCCTCTGCCATTCCGATGGCACCGTCCTTGCTATAATTGAAGCGATCGGTCCAAGCTACTTGCGTGGTTTTGCCCTGAAGCGGGACCACAAATAGCCGATCAGCGATAGGAATAGGGCGCCCGCAACAATGGGCAGCCAAATCGAGGCGGTTACGATGAAGAAGGAAATGACGACCATACGGCCAAATACCGATTCGCTCACCGGGTACTTGAGCCGTGCGAAATATGCGTAGACAGCAAAGATGATGGCCAGCACCGTCCACGCGGTGACTAGCACTAGCAATAGGTCAATAAGCTGGCTGGCATAATGGTACATGAGCGCACGTCCTGACAGCATCAGCACGAATTCCTGTCAGCTGCTGCGAGCGGTCTGTCGCGGTGTTCGATCTAAGTCTCGAGAGCTCTCCGCGCACCACCTCCGGATATGTGGCCGCGGACCTGAGCACCCAGGGCCCCACTGTTGACGATGATCCGATCGCTACAACCTTTAGCGGCTCACCAGGTTGAAACGCGCCGCCGTGCGGGGCAATTGTATACCGAGCGAGACGCCCAAATTTGCTGCAAGGCATCTTTCCGCAAATGATATCTCGTCCTGTGCTTGAGAGGGCGCACTGCCAGACAATCCGACAACGATGGCCGCACCGATCGACGCTTTGGTTCGAGCGGTTCGGGTACGGTGGGCAAAATAGGTCAACACATGTTCTCCATGACTGATCGATTCGCTCTTGACAACCCTTGGCGTCAGACGTTTCGCTACGGCCTTGAATTACAGACCAATTGACGCGTGGGCGGTGCGTAACATGACGACTCCGCGGACAATCGCGGGCAAGACCATGCCCGGAACGCCCGTTGCGAAGCGGCTGGTATTCCATATTGGCGGCTATGATCCAATCACGCCCTACGCCAGCGCGCAACGACGCTTTGTGCGCGAAATTGCGAGGTTCCAAGGCACATGGTCAGTGAAAGCGACCGTTGACGGTCTGCGTGATACCGCCGATCAGATACAATGGAACGTAACGACAACTGGTCCCGATTGGCTAGTCGAAACCGATTACCATCTGGTTCGGTGGCACGACGTAATTGACGCCTTTGGGCGTCAAAGCATTGGCTCACGTATTGCTCTTGGCATTCTTGCCTTTCTGGATTTCGTTTTGACCGGCACTCTTTGGCGTTACTTGCTGACCAACTGGCGCTACGCAGGTTTCTTTCTCTATCCATTCGTCATGTTGGGACTGCTCATCGCGGCCGCCTTCTTGATTGGCGTGTTTGCATTCAAAATCACCGGATCAATTCCCATTGCTACCGGTGGAGGCCTCTTCGGGTTCGCAGTCCTTTTGGCGGGTCCGTGGCGCCGGCTGCACTTGGGCACCCTGTTCGACGATTGGATCTTTTCTCGGGACTATATTCGATGCGGCAATTCGGAAATCGAGCAAAGGCTGGACAGGTTGGCCGCCGAGCTCGTGGCTGCCGCGAGCAACTCTGCTGCAGACGAAATTTTGGTCATAGGGCATAGTCTTGGCGCCGTACTTGCGGTTGATCTCCTTGATCGCGCCTTGAAGCTGGACCCTGCGCTCGGTCGGAACAAAACTCCGGTCACATTCCTGAGCGTCGGCTCATCCATACTCAAGATCGGCCTGCACCCGAGGGCAATACGCTTTCGCACGACGGTGGAACGCGTCGCCAAGTCGCGCGCGATCTTCTGGGGCGACTATCAGGCCCTCGTCGACCCGTTGAACTTCTATAAGAGCCGGCCGGTGGCCGAAATGGGCTTGTCCACAGAAGACGAAGCGACCATCAGGGTCGTGAGACTTAGTCGAATGCTTGACCACGAGATGTATCGACGCATCCGCCTCAATTTCTTCCGCTTGCACTGCCAGTTCGTCAGTGGAAATGACAGGCGTACATCGTACGATTACTTTATGCTCACATGCGGACCTGTTTCAGCCAAATCCCAGACGCTCGCCTCGGATGGCGCCGTCTCGATGATCGCTGACGACGGAGCACTTATTACGAGCGCGCCGCCGTCCGGAAGCGAGCTGCTGGGGAGTGCGGGCACAGCAGCCTGATCCAATGACGCCAACCCTCTCAAAAATCGTTTTCGTTGCCCTGGTGATCGGCTGGTTCCTCATACGCTACGAGTACGCGCGGCGTTCTCGCCGCGAAAAGATCGTATGGAGCGCTCGCGGCCCCCTGGAAATTGCGCTGCTGCTCATATCTCTTGCCGGACTTGGACTTGTGCCGCTCGTCTACGTAGCGACAGCGATACCCCGATTCGCAGCTTACAGCTTTCATCCCTTGTTCGCTTGGCTGGGACTTTTGTTTGCGATTGGGGCTTTGGGTATGTTTCACCTCACCCATCAGGCGCTCGGACGAAACTGGTCGATCAGTCTCGATGTGCGGGAGAATCATGAACTCGTGACGGAAGGAATTTACCGGAGAGTTCGACACCCGATGTATTCGGCATTTTGGCTGTGGGCCATCGCCCAGGCATTCCTGCTGCCCAATTGGATCGCCGGCTTCGCGGGCCTAGCCGGTTTCGGGATTTTGTTCTTTGGCCGCGTCGCTAGGGAAGAGCGAATGATGCTGGAAACCTTTGGCGACAGCTATCGCGCGTATATGGCGCGGACCGGTCGGGTCTTCCCATCGATTTTCCTGAAGTAGGTCCCGACAGATCGATCCTGGGCCTGTCGACCACGAAAGCGACCGGGAACCAAATGGCTCAAATCTCGTGCCATTTTCGCAACATCTGGCAGAAAAATGGCTGTCGGGGCTGCCGATTCCCAGTCTATTCATTGCCGCCGTGGCGAGCGTCAGGTTATTGTTTCCGTGTTGAGTGAATTGCAGCCTACCTCGATTCGCATTGGAGCTTTCGATGTTGAAATTCGTGATCTTGGGTGTCGCTTCTCTAGCCTTCGTGGGAACAGCAGTTGCTGCCGACCTCCCACGGCCTCAGCCGCAGCCGGTCGCCGCCGCGCCGGTAGGCAAATATCCCTTGGGCAAATACCCCGTCGGCAAGAGCCCGCTGGGCAAATATCCGGTTGCGGCTCCGGCCCCGCTGGTGACCAAAGGTTGATCTAATATCTATTCGTGCGCCGGTGGCGTTCGTTTGGGGTAGATGGATTAGCTGTGGCACCGGGTCTTGGATCCATGAGGATTCGTAGATGCTCGGAGTGATTCGGAAATATCCGGGCCTGCGGCTTCTTGCTGGGGTCGCGATGCTCGGAGCCTCCGTGGGTTTCGGAGCCGGGAGCAGTTGTGCACAACAGCTCGCGGCGCGCTCCGACCATCAGCAAGCGGACGCTCTCCCTGAGTCGGCGACAAAACATGCGGAGAGCATGGCTGCTGTTAGGCCGACTGCCTCCCCAGCCACATCAGATGTAAAGCCAGTTCGAAGAACTACGTCCAAAGGTCCCTACTACGTCGATTTTCGTGCCCGCACGGCAGCAACGTACGGTCATGCATTCGTCTGGTACGGAAAGACGAGCGAAAAGCAGGTCGAAGTCGCGGGTCTGGCGCCGGCCGGTGACGAGCTGCCGTACATCTTGGGACACATCATATTTGTTCCCTCCGAGACAGGGGCGAGCTATGGTGATCTTGACGAGCAATATTTGACGGCCAGCTATCGTGTTTATTTGAATGAGGCTGACGCCAAGAAGGTCTTCGCTTATATCAAGCATCTCCGGGAGACCTCGCCGCTATGGAATGCGGCCACGATGAATTGCACTGCTTTTCTTGGCCGCATAGCGACTTTTATGGGCCTGAACACTCCATTTCATCTGTTATTGCCTGAGCAATACGTAAACCAACTCAGAGAGCTGAACGGTGGCCGGAAAACGGTTCAGCTTGACCCCGATCGAGGCTAGACTCCTTAGTATTGAGTTCATCCAGCTTTCCGGGCCGTCTGGATAGGTGTGCGGTCATCAACGAGTTCAAGCGAGCGGCATCCTTCGAGGACGCGGCTCAATACGACCGGCATTCGTGTGCTGCATCACCTGATTGATGAACAGGCTGGGAGATCGTGCGATCTTGAGGATCGAGGATCCGACCGTCACGAGGGCAAGCCGCGGACCGCGGGGTCCGAGATCGGGCTCTCGCCGGAGAGCCCGAAAATTCGAATGACCCGAGTCCTAGTAGTGTGCCGACCTGTCCAGAATGAGGGTTTTGGGTAATGGCGGATCTTCACAAAGTAGCGGTGACGACCTTGTCGGTGCTTTGGATTATGGGCGCGACAACGCTGCCGCTCGCGACTGCCCAGGAAGCGGCGCTCTCAGAGGGGGAGCGACGTGGGCTTGCGGCGTGTTTGATGAAATGCCCCGACGGCGACAAGGCATGCATCAATCGCTGTATATCGAAATCTCAAATCAAGGGCGTCGTATGGAGCGATGCCACACGCGCCTGCATTAGGGCTTGTCGGATCCAAAACGCGGCTAATGACGTAATATTTGGTTGCGTTTCGGGCTGCCTTGATCGAATGGTCCGATAGCGCCAGGCGGCATGGCCGAACCTCCGGGGAATCACATGACGATCCCCTGCCGCGTCCTAATGATCTATCCGAAGTGCGTTCCGAACTCGTTTTGGAACTATGCGGAAGCCTGCGAACTCGTCGGCGCGAGGTATTTGGCGGCGGGTGTTTTTTGTAATCTTGCCAGCGGCCATCGCGCCGAGCACACCTAAACATGCAGCCGCAAGCCAAACGGTCCTGATCATCTTTGGCCACCGATTTCAGCTGTGTTTTGTTTGTTCGGCCGAGACGCGAGAGGAAAACGGGGTGGCAGCAATGAAATGGGTGACTTTTGGCTCGGCCGCAGCGTCGAACTGGCGAATGGCATCCTGAACGACGCGATCCGCATTCGTTATGCGCTGGTGCTGGCGAAGGTGCTCAAGCCAGGACGCGACCATGAACGTCTCCAGGAAGCGCCCTTTCTCGGCCGCGTCTTCGAAAACATCCCAGGCGTACGCGCCGTCCCGTCGTCGCTCCTGGCCCAGATCTCGGATCGCGGCCAGGAAAGCATCACGTCTCTGCGGATCGATGCGGTATTCGACGGTGACCAATACCGGCCCCCGATCAGCGTCCGTCTCGATCGTCAGAACCGGAGCCGGCCAATGCATCGACGGCGCGAGATCCATCACAGCGCCACCCTGCAGCTTCCAGCGCCAGGTCAGTGCAATTCCACCCAGAGCGCCTGCGGCCGCAATGAAATGCGCTGCGGGTAAACCGAGCTCCGAAGCAAGCTTTCCCCAGAGGGCACTACCGGCGGTCATCGCGCCGAAAAATACGGTAACGAACATCGCTAATCCACGACCGCGGACCCAGTCCGGTAAGGCTACCTGGACCGAGACATTGAGGGTCGCGAGCACCGCAATCCAGGAGATACCCGCGATTGCGCAAGCCGCAAGGCCGAGCGAGGAACGATGCGCAAAGCCGAGCAGAGTCAAACTGAGCGCGGTGCCAAGCGTGCCGAGGGCAACCAGGCGGTCAGGGCCCAGGATGCTCTTCATCGATGGCAACGCGAAAGCACCAATGACCGCGCCAACTCCGATTGCGCCCAGCAATACGCCGTAGAGTTCTGGACCACCCGCGATCTGATTGCGCGCGACAAGAGGAAGCAACGCCCAATATGCGCTTGCGAAGAAGAAGAAAGCCGTCGCTCTCAGCATGGTTGCGCGCAAATTCGGATTGTATCGCGCATGTCGAAAGCCGACCACCAGCGCACCTCTCAGATGTTCAGCCGGAAGCCCGCTTCCTTGCGAGGATGGCGGACGCCACCAGAGCAGGGCTCCTATCACGGCGAAATTGCACCCCGCGTTGAGCCAGAACGGCGCCGCAATGCCCAACCCGCCGATAACCGCACCACCCAGCGCCGGTCCGATCGCCCTGCTTATGTTGACGCCCACGCTGTTGCCGGCCACTGCAGCAGCCAAGTCCTGCTTCGGGACGAGCTGAGGCACAATCGACTGCCATGCCGGAGCAGTGAATGCCGCTCCCGTACCCAGGAGGAACGTAAACAACAGGAGGATGGAAGGATTGATCAGGTCGAACCATACCACCACCGCGCTCGTCGCAGCGACGACGGTGAGGACGATCTCCGAGCCGATCAGAAAGCGGCGCTTATCGACGATGTCCGCCAGTGCCCCGGCAGGAAGGGCAAACAGGAACATGGGGAGGCTGCTCGCTACCTGAACCAGGGAGACCGTGAGCGGATCGGCATCCAGGCTTGTCATCAGCCAGCCCGAAGCCGCGTTATACATCCAGGTGCCGACATTGGCGACGACAGTCGCGATCCAAACCACCGTGAACGCTTTGTGTCGAAACGCGATCCAAGGGAAGGCGCGCAGCTCGGTTGCCGGAGCACTCTGTCTTTCATTCGGAACAGTCATGTCTTGCACTCTTCCAAAAAATGATGCCAGAGCAGCACCGCAAACAGATTGCTTCGGCGATACGCCAAGCCTACCCGCGTTTGCGGGGTGAAGCTAACAAGTGTATTGGCCGCATTTCCTCGAATTCGTCGTGGCTCGCGTTACTAAAGACTCGCAACAGCTCGATCGCGCCGCCGATGCTCACTTCGCGCAGTTCGACGAAGCTTTATATTTCAGAGCAAGCGCAACTGATCTCGTCCGGTATTCGGATCAGGCAGCGGCGCGTTTCAGATATCCGGACGATAGTCTAATTTAGGAAAAGCCGGCTTAGAGCGCTTGTCGAACCGTGCTCGGATTGTCCTGAATCGTACGATCACAACGCGTGTCTTTAGGTCCGACCTCGTCTACTGAGCGTTTTTGAGCATGACTGGCCCCAATCGACCCGCGGCGTTGGTACATGGATCACGTAGTTCGACAAGGCCCGGTTTCGGAAGGGGTCGACTCGGTTTCGCGTTCGTCAAAACGCTCAGTCGCCGGTGAGCGGGAAGCTCGCCGCCAATTGTCTAGCCTTCGTCAAGCTCGCATCCATCCGCTTAATGAGTCCACGCCCCAAAGAGCATAAGTAGTCAGATGGGCTCGCGGCCATTCAAGAATTGGTTGAGCAACTGTGGGATCGTCGCCATCGGACTGACGCTCATGCGATGGGACAGCCTCATCGACGATGGTCTTGTCGCCGTCGACGATTGACCGCGATCGTGGCGTGAAGCTCGAATTCTGCTTGCGCCGGAATCGGTCGGCGAGCTCGCCGACGCGCGTCGGGATTTGTAGGCTGCATTGAATTCGTGCCGCGTCCCGTCCCGGCGCATCGTCTCGACATAGGAATCGTGCCTGATCGCGAATTGTGGCGGCTGCAGGGTGAAAGAACTGGTGCTAGTGCACGGGCATCGGTAGCCGCGGCACGGATGATAACTCTGGTTCGACCTGCGGCTGGGCCGTGGCTTGCAGTTGCGGTTCAAGTTGCCGCAGCACGGAAGGTGCAGCGGCTTACGGCGACGTAGGGACTACTGCGGCTTGCGAGGGCCTAGATGGCATCGGCTTGCGCGGCGGCGCGGCCGACCGGGGCGGAGACGATGATACTTTGGGCCGCCGGTTCTGCTCGGAAGCCTTGGCAACATCGCGGAACATTTGTTCCTGGCTGGCTTTGAGCTGCTCAATATTGGCCTTGAGCTGCTCGATCTCTTGCCCTGCGGTTGCGAGGTCGCGCGCCATCGACTGAAGCGACTGCGCTGATTCGGGAGATAGGGCGGCGGCGGTCGGCGCGACGCCTTCCGTGGCGGTCTGAGCCAGAGGTGCCGTTTGCGGTGGTGCTGCCTTCGTCGCGGACGCCTGGACGGCAGGTGAGGTCGGTTGCTCGGGGAGCCTCGGGTTTTCCAGCGGCGGCGATAAAATCAGGGCTAACGGCGGCGCCGACTTCGCGATAATCTGTTTGGCCGCATCCCCGTAGAACTGCCAAGCGACGCCCGCACCACCGAGGCATGCTACCCATAGGAAGCGAATGAAGGCGCGTACCGCCCGCCTGCCAATCGAGGGCCGGTCGCCCGGGACTTCGACATCGTTGACGCCAGCAGGGCGAAACCTCAGGTCGACCGGGGGAATCGGGGAGCCAGCGGAGAAGTCGGCCCTTATGCGGCTCTGCGCCGAAGAATAGCGCGTGGCGTCGTGCGCCAGATTGGAAAGCCCTTTATCCTCGGACGCGATCATAAGGAAATTGCGCGGATCGATTTCTTTCGGGTTTGGCGTGGAATGCATCGGCGCTCCGTGCTGCACTCGGGCGAGATAATGGGAGGCGGGCTCGCTTCATCGCGACGGCTAGGTGCACCGGGGGCCGAAGGCGAATGAGCCGGTGCGAGCGGCCTCGGGACACCATGCGAACGACGATAAAAAGCCCGCTGATGGCGTCAGCTAAAAAACCGAACAAAGAGATTCCGAAAACCCGAAACAAGTAATCCCAGGATGGCTCCAGTGATAGTGCCAGCAATTAATCCGCCACCGGCTTGCCCGTACACATCGGGATGTGTCCAAAGCCCAATCTCCAGAGAGGCTGCGTAGAGCAGTCCCAGGCAAGCTCCGTACATCGCAACTTTAAGCGTGTTCCATTTGTTCATTTGGCTGCTCAATCGTCTTGCGGCCATCGCAGCTCACGCAACGCCACTGGGGCTGTGGCCATTGATCCGCTGCTTCAGAATGGCCGACGGCTTGAACACGATCACGCGACGCGGAGAAATCGCCAGCTCGGAGGCGGTCTTCGAGGTACGGCTGATACGCCGACCTTTCTTGAGATTTCTCGTCATGGCTCTGCTTCCTTGTCGCGTCAGAATTCCCGATCGCAGGGAAATGCGCATCACGGCATAGGAATGCGAGCATGCTTCAGCTGTCTATTCATAAACGCGATATAGGAGTCGAGCTGCATAGTTGTGTGCAGGGCGTTGTTCGACATGCGCTATTTAGCTCAGCTGCTCGCGCACGTTCACGACGCGGCGATGGAGGTCGGCGAAGGACCAGAGACGCCAGCGCTCGTAGGGGCGCCCATGCAGTAGGCCGCCTGCGATTGATTGTACAGGCCACTACATTTCCCTCACCGAGGTCCGCTTTGCTGCGCATTAGGGGCTCAACTTGGACATCGGGCTAGGTCCGAAAAGTGCCACAACCGGACTCATGCAGCGCAGCAAACCCATCTTTATTCAATCACTT
>Ga0210389_10002878_pt1 | contig 13489 bp, 9 predicted proteins | sample IncBWH28OmetaG_FD_160127 | JGI IMG/M metagenome (GOLD analysis project Ga0210389, IMG submission 160127) | Forest soil microbial communities from Barre Woods Harvard Forest LTER site, Petersham, Massachusetts, United States - Inc-BW-H-28-O ...
AAGCCTCGGACACCCCATATAATTCCCTGTTCAAGGCCTGCGTAGAAAATCCGTCCTCTGCCCAGATCGCAGAAATGGCGCGCAATCTTGAACCATGGATGCTGTCCCTCGGCGATTCCGAGAACAGATACACCTTTGGGAGCGACATGATTTTCTGCGGGCAGAAAGAAATCGGCTTACGTCTCATCAAGAGCGCAATTGCGGGCAACTTTTGTCCTTACATCGCCCTGCAAAAAGACGGCTCGCTCGCGCCCCTGCGCCGCATGCCGGAGTATCCCGAATTGCTTTCGACCGCCAAGCAGTGCCAGGATAAGTTCCTCGCCGCGCGTGCTCAAATTTCTCACTGAGCTCCCTGAAGAACTGAGTTTCTGCGCGCAAAAAAAGAGGGGGACGCGAAACTGGTGCGTCCCACCTTGGAAGAGAGACATCGTTTCAGCGCATCACCAAGCTCTTTCGTGGCGAAGCGCCAGAATATCGTTTAGCGATGGCCGCCGCGTCCTCCGCCGCCACCGTGAGAGCCCCCGCCACCACCGTGCGAAGATCCGCCTCCACCACCGCCGTGGCTGCTCGGCGCCGAGTGACCCCCGCCGCCAAAGCTAGGCGCTCGTCCACCACCCGAGCTGGGAGCCCGTCCGGCGCCGTAGCTCGGTGCTCGTCCACCGTAGCCGGGATAGCCACCCCGGCCACCATAGGGATTGCCGTAAGAGCGCGGAGTCGCAATCGGCTGCCTCATGTTGAGTGGCGGACGCGAGCCACTGTATCCGCGACCTTCAGCACCTCGGCCTTCAGAGCCGGAGTATCCGCGAGGCGAGCCATAAGAACCACGATTCTCCGCACCCGGACCGGCGCCTGACCGTCCGGATTCTGCCCGGCTGGACTCACCCGAGCGCGGCGTCATCGGCGAAAATTTCTGCCATCCGCCATTACCGGCTCCGCCACCTTCACGACCCGAAGAGCCAATCGAATTCCCGGCCCTCGATTCCGTGTCCATATTTGAATTGCCACGCGTCTCACCAGCAGACCGCAATCCCAGACTATCGCCGGTCCGGCCAGGTTCGTGCGATCCGGACTGCGATGCGCGAGCACTGCTCCGATCTTCGTTACCGCGGGCTTCGTTACCGCGGGCTTCGTTACCGTGAGCCTCACTGCCCCGGTTCTCGCCACCACGATTCGCGGGCGAAACTCCGTTCTGCCGCATCGCATTCGAAACCTGCGCCTGCTCACCTTCAAACGAACGCCCGCTGGCGGCAGTCGTAGTTCCATGAGTCGAGAAGAACCGTTGACTCCCGCCACCATTCCGAACGGTGCCCGCAGCCGCCGGCCTCCCGCTCGCGCTCAAACTCCCACGGGTCGGCGTAACCGGCAGGTTGCCAGTAGCAAAATGCGCGCCTTGCAACGATTCATGATTCACGTTTGAGAAAGCGCCACCGTGTCTGCCAAAATGATTAGCATCCACGCCAGTCGCGCCGCGGAAGTGCGGATCGTTCTGCGCCAGTCGCACATTCGAGAAGCGCGAACCGCCGTGCAGCGGAGCAAATCCCCCGCGTTCCCAGCCACGAAAACCTACGGACCCGAAACGTCCGCCCCAACCGCCCCACCACGGATGGAAGAAGTCACACGGCCCAATCGGGAACCAGCCAATCGATCCCCAGCCAAATCCCACGCCAAATCCGCGCCCGTAGCCCCCGTAGCCGAAGAACGAAACATAGGCTGGCGCCCACAGCGGACGATAATATGGATAACCGTACACCGGTCCCGGCCACCATCCCCACGCGCCGTTGTACTGGAACCAGCGCCCGTAGTGATACGGCGCCCATCCCCAAGGCTCAGCAGCAACCCAGGTCCATCCCCAATACGGCTCCCAAACCCAATTGCCCGCGCTATACGGAGCCCACCCAGGCGCAACATTCGGGAACCATGCCGAACCGTAGTCAGGCACGTTCTGCCAGTTGCCATTGCCGTCCAGATCCTGCGACCCGGTGTAATAGTCGTTGGTGTGGCTGCGCCCAACCGAGCCGCGGATCGTCCGATCGCGATCCGTATTCCACTGATCCCAATCATCCCGCGCGGGCGCTTCACCGATGCGATATTGAGTGTCGGCACCGGTGCCGCGAATCGTAATGAACTGGTTCTCACCCACCCGCGTGCCGCCCTGCGGAGTGGTGATTTCAATCTCGCCGTGCCGCACCAGCACCTCGGTGTGATCGTCGGCCGTCACCAAAATCCTGAAGCTCGACGCGCGCCGCTCGGTGCGAATTGCCACGTTCGGTGTATCGATCTCCGCATCCGCATCGCTATTTCCAAGTACGGTGTAGTTCGCCAGGCCGTGACCAAGCTGAATCTGAACGCTCTTGCGCGTCAGGCTTGTGATGTTCGCCTGCGTGTGTTCGGAGAGTCGAAGAATGTTGGCGTAGTCGAGCTGCACTTCCGCCCGCGCCTTGTCGCCGGTTGAAACCTTGTCACCAGTCATGAGCGGAGCGTTCAGCTGCGCCGCCGACCAATCGCCGGAATCACCGCGCTGCGTCGAAACGTCGCCGTGAGTCAAGCTGACACGCCCGACGCCGTTGTTCTCCGCAGTCTCGTTGTTGCGATTGCCAGGGTTGGAATTGCCGGAGTTGGAATTGCCGTAACCGGGGCCACCATAGTTTGGAGGAGGTCCGCCGTTGGGTCCGCCGTAATTTGGACCTGAGCCCGGGCCGTTATAGTTCGGACGGCCATAAGCCGGATTCGCGCCATTCGGCCCAACATTCGGACTCGGCTTCGGCGGCTGCTCGCTCATCGGCGGACGGCCGTATTTATCTTCGTCGGTTTGTGTGTCGTTCCGCGAACCGAGCGTTGGCGGATTAACCGGGCCCTGTTCCTGTCCCTGGTCTTGCATTACATCCTGATCCTGATCTTGGCCCTGCTCTTGCATCTGGATCTGGTCCTGTGGGCCCTGATCTTGCGGGGCCGGCATCTGGCCCTGACTCTGCAGGTCCGGCGAAGGAGCCGGGTTCTGCGACAAGTCCGGATTCTGTGCGCTGACCGTACCTGAAACCGCGAACAGAAGTCCTGCTATTAGTGCGGCTAAGAACTTATTTCGTACTGTCATAATGGCGAACTGCATACGTACCTCCACCCAGGACTTACAATGCATACGTACCTCCACCCAGGACTTACAAAATGCTCCGCAAAGACAAAGGCACGTGGTCTGCCAACTCGCGAAAACGAATATGACTTCGCGAGCTCATTTGTTTTCAATTGATTAGCAGACCTTCGAATCGTCGCCCGTTTGCCGGACGCAGCGCGCCGGTGGCCGCGTTCGGCCAAGCTGGTGCTTTTCGGCCAGTGGAGGTGGGTCCGGGCAAGCGCGTGGCAGATATGACTATTGACATCCTTTCTGGCTCCAGCCAGGATGTTATATGTCCTCAAATGGCCCGTCACTCCAAAAGCAGTGGAACCAAGGGAGCGCGGCCTCCCGAAAAGAGGACAGACGAGATTTTCTACCTCACCGGGAAGAGACGTGGCGCGTGTCTGTGCGAGGAAGTTTGGTATGAAGGTCGCGAAGTCGTAAAGTACAACTTGGCTTACATTAACCATCGTCGCTGTTCTGTGGATAACGGACGCGTGCTTGGCTACGACAATAGCCGCGACTACCATCATCGGCACTACATGGGCCACGTGGAGAAAATCGAGTTTCCTGGATACGCTGCCCTCGCGAGCCACTTTCAGAACGAACTTCAGGAACTTTGGAGATTAGAAGATGAAGAAGGCCACTAGACTTCGCGTCACGGCAGACGGTGTAAAAGGTTTTTTTGACCGCGTGCATGCACACGCCCGCAAGCTGGATCGCGGCGAAGAGCTCGCCCCGGAAATCACCGTTTCATTCGAAAGCGTCTCCGACCTGTTGCGGGTTCTTTCCGCCGAGCGAGTTCGTCTGTTGCGTGTAGCTCGCGAAAAGCCGGTCTCGATGTCAGACCTCGCTGCCGATTTGGACCGTGACACGCGCGCGATCGCTCGTGATGTGGATTTGCTCGAAGACTTCGGGTTGCTGCGCTCTCGCTACGAGAGAAATCCCGGCCATGGCCGGCGGAGAGTTATAGAATCCCGCGCCAACACTTACCATTTGGTCGCAACGATTTAGCCTGCGGAAGTCTGGTAAGCGTGTGGCCGTGCCGACCCCGCCCTCCACGCCCGTCCGTACCGAAACTCCCGTAACTTTTGCCCAGTATCCTGCCATGCTAACCTGCCATTACTGTCGCAGTTTCAGTAAGTTGTAGGCAAAGCCGTGGTCTTTCGAGTCCACGCTGCCCGCCACGAACTTTCTGAGCAGAAGCGCCGATGCCTAAGCTCCCGATCTTTCGTTTACGACCAACGGAAGCGCCCCCTCCGCCCGACCTCCGGCGTTACAAGCCCGCTCTGTCATTCACCGATCTGCAGCTTGGCGTCGACAACCTTCGTTACGACGTTTTCCTCGGCGCGCGTTTCAGCGCCGACCTGAGCTCCCATCTCTCGAAATACATCTGCCGCTTTGGCGAAGTCGAGACGCTCTTCGAGATGGAGGTCCCCAGCTGGACGCAGAACAAGTTCATCCGGCCGGCCGAGGCGACCGACACAAATCTGCGCAAGCGCGGTCCCGCCGATCTGAAGACGGTCTTGATCTCGATTCACCAGGCCATCCTGACTCACGCGAAAGCTCAAGGGAATGCATCGATCGACCTGCTCGGCCGCCTCGCAGTGCTGAAATTCATTCGCGCCGAACTGAACGCGCAATTCTCGAAAATCCTCGAGCAGTGCCGCACGAAGTCAAAGGCGATGGAAGGTGTGCGCCAGGCAAAAATGGTGGAGACGCAGGAGCTGGTTTCCTCCTTCCAGATCCGAAAAAAAATCATCATTCGCCGCGCCGGCCAGGAGGTCTTGCGCCTGCTCCGCGTGATCGAAAAAGAGACACTCGCGCGAACCCGGCGCTCGCTTCTCGGTGACTCCGCCGCCGACTGCTATCAGCTCTTCCAAAATCCGCTCATCCTCACTGAAGATGGACGCGACGACTATCTCTGCGCCGAGCACTATTACATGTTCGGCAACTTCGAGCAGGACTCCGACCGCTTCGTGACTCTGCGCCAGCTCACGATCAATTTTCTGCGCGAACTCGGCTACGGCGAAAACCTGGATGACGAAAATCTGGAGCAGGCGCTCAACGCTCCTGAAAACGCGGACGCGCTGGTTGGCACTGGCAGTGGTGAAGATGCCACGCCCGAAGATCGCAACCGGAAAGATCGCCTTGACCTCTGGACCCGCCAACTGCAACGGGCTGGTGTGTCACAAAAAATAATCGCCTCGTACGAGGCCGTTCCATTGCTCGGCGATTACGCGCGTCGCGTGAATCCCCAGCAGCTCAAGAACGCGCTCATCGAGCGCGATGAGGCCGAACGCGTAGAGAAAATTATCGTCGAAGCGCGTCTGTCTCCCGACCGCCTCTTCGCGGCCATCGGCCGCGTTGACGCCTGCCGCAGCTCCGAGCGCGAGCGTTTTGCGGCGCGCCTTCTGCGCGACCTGATCTGCTATCACCGCGACATGCGCAGCCTCGAAGCCGTCAATGCCGGCTTCGACAGCATCAACCTGGTGAGCGACAACAAAGTTCGCGAGCTCTCGGCCGTGAACAACATGTTGTACGAATTCCTGCCACCCGAGGACCAGAAACCTGCCGAAGATCGCGTTGTGCATCACGTAGTTCTCAAGGCCGACATCCGCGACTCCTCGCGCCTGACGCGTTCGCTCATGGAAAAAGGCATGAACGCCGCCTCCTATTTCAGCCTGAATTTCTACGATCCCATCAATAAGCTGCTGGCAAAATACGGCGCCACGAAAGTCTTTCTGGAAGGCGACGCCATCATCGTCGCACTGCTCGAGCGCGAGTCGGAACCCATGCTTAGTGTGGGACGCGCCTGCGTGCTGGCATGGGAGATTGTCAGTCTGTTGCGGGAATACAACGAACTTCTGGAGCGCTCCGGTCTGCCTCCGATGGAAGTCGGACTCGGCATTTCTTATCAGGACTCGCCACCGCTTTACCTGATGGACGGCGAGCACCGCATCACCATCTCCGACGCCATCAACGAAAGCGACCGTCTATCGTCCTGCAGCAAGCGCGTCCGCAAGAAGCTCGCGGCGCATGCCGGAGTTTTTCAAGTTTACAGATTCGACGCGGCGGGCAATCAGGAAGGGGAAAACGCAGCCGACGCCGAAGACCTGCGGCTGAGCTACAACGTCGGTGGAATCTGCCTGAGCCAAGCGGCGTTTCAGAAATTGCGGGAAGAGATTTCACTCGATCCCTGCTTCACAGATTTCAAGGCCGCGACCCAGGCAAAGAAACATCTCAATGAAAAAGATCGTTGGACGGCTTGGACCAACCCGTGGACAGATCCGCAAACGGAATTCTTCCTGGGCACCGTCCCCATCGCCAACGGCGTATTTCGCAAGATCGCAATCCGCCAGAGCCGCGTAGCTCAGGTTGACGTTCGTGACCTGTCGATTTTGCAATGGACAGATGGCTGCTATTACGAAGTTTGCGCGAATCCCGCGGTGTACGCAGCCCTGCCGGGGGAGAGAACAGCTTCCGCAAAGAAGTAAAAGCTGAAGTGTAGCGCCAGTGTCCTGTCCGCTGTCCGGAGAGCGTTCTCACCCTTTGCGCCGACCCTAAAACGCCGCCCGCGTCTTGAACGGAATCACCACCACCGCCTCGATCGCGACTGCCTTACCATCCTTTTCCGCCGGCACAAACTTCCAGCGCGCCAAAGCGTTCATAGCGTAGCGGTCCAACCGGTCATCCGGGCTACTCAGAACGCGAATATCGCCAACCTTGCCGTCCGAGTGAATCACGGCATAGAGCGTGACCTGCCCATGCACGTTATTCTTCATCAACTCCAGCGGATATCCCGGATCGGATTTCTCCATCGGCACGGGCGTAAGCAAATCACCATGTTGCTCGTCCGGTGTCATCTCCGCAAAACGAAGCACCCAGCTTCCGGTGAAGGAATTCAGGTTCGGCATGTTGACCGTCATCGCGTATGGATGCCGGTCGCCAAAAACCTGCCGGTCAAGGTCGGTGATCTTGTCATCGGAAACCTTGGAGGCAGGACGCTGCCCCGCACGCTTCGCCGCCGCCACCTCCGCCGGTGACAAGCTAGCCACCTCACGTCCACCGTCGCCTGTGCCCGTCCCATTTGGCGATCGGCCGTCGCGCTGCACGCTCCCCGTCGCGCCCGATCCCGCGCCGACATGCAAGCCCGCGGGCAACGAACCGTTCCCGCGCCCCTTCGATCCGCTTCCCGGCGCCGTGCCACCCGTGCCATTTGACGCCGATTTCGATCCCCTCAAATCCGGCGTCCCAGCCGCACCGGCTTTTCCGTTCGGGCCTGCCGCGAAAGTTCCTCGCCGATTTCCGGCCGGAACCGCAACCGGCCCAGTCGGCGCAACAGGATTGATGCCCAATGCGATCAACCGGCCCTGGCTTCCCCGGCCACCGCTTGTCGAAATAGTTGGAGGAGGACCAACCGCCTCGCCGGTTCCCGGCAACCCTTTTCCACCGCGCCCGCGGCTCAGGGTATGCTGCTCTGCCACCGTAAGCTGCGGCGCCGGCGCGACCACCTGGCTCGGTCCAATATTAATGAGCCCGGCGCGGCTCTTTGCGGCCCTTACTTCGGGAGGCGGCTCGACTACCGCGGCCTCCGGTCCGGATAGCCCACGCGCCCGATCATGCGTGACCTCGGGAGGCGGTGGGACAATGTCCGACCTTAGCGCCGCCCGATTGGCATCGCGGGTAAAGTGAGCATCCGGAGCCGGCGCCACCACTTGTGTATCCGGCGCGGTCGTGCGGCCCGAAAACGATCGTGTGGCATCCAGCGGAACTACCGGAGCGATCGCTCCGGTAGCAATAATGTTAGGCAAGGGCACATCATGATCCAGTTTGAGATCGGTCGGCGCGACAATCGTCTGCGAGCGATTGTCGGCCTCACGCGGAACGGAGAGGATCGGCTGCTTGGCAAAGGCCGGCTCGCCCTTCTGCTCCGGCGGTGCTGCTGCCTTGCCAGTGTCGAGCGGAGGCAAATATTCATTCGGCGAATACGTAATCACCGATGACCGGTCAAACGGAGTCGGCCCAATAATCTTCTGCTCTCGCAACCACGCCAACGACAACCCCCAGATCAGCCCAACCGCCATCAGATGCAGCACTGCGGACTGCAAAAGCCGCGCCCAGGGCAGCGGCTGATGGACGAACACGTCCTTCCAAAGGTCAAAATCGGTCGCTGCAATCCCCGGCGTCGAACTGCCCACCGACGACAAACGCGGACCGCCGTCTCGCTCGAAGTGAGGCAAGTCAGGGCGCTCAGAATTGTCTTCGGGAAACTCGACGAGTTTCTTCGCAGGGATTCCCATGCCGTTTCCAACCACCTTTGCTGAAATTTCAAATTGCCACTATCGAAGGCCGCGAAAAAAAAGAAGAGGGGTTTGGGGACCTCCGCTCCAGCCAGACGATCTTTCGGAAGATTATACGGGAAATGGAAGGTGAAGATTCAGCAGATTGGGCATCCCTACTTCGAACTAAGCCCCGACCAACGCTCCAGTCGCCCCGCCGGCGGTTTCAAGGGACTCCCAGGCCTTCCTTCCCTCTTCTCTCGCTCGTCCCCGGCTACAATGTCAGCGTGAATTCCGTACGCGAGCTCGAATCGAGTCCTGTCTCCGCTCTGAACTCGCGCCGCTTCTCGCTTCGCCAGAGGATTTCGTTGTGGCTGGTCACCTGGGCCAGCTATTTTGCCATCGCTCTCATCGGCCCCACGCTCCGCTATTCCATCTCCTGGGAAGAGCCGCCGTCAGCGCCCGACGCCACCTATGAACGTCCCGTTATCTACTGCTTCTGGCATCGCGCTGTTTTCGCCGGCGCCTGGCTATGGAGAAACGTCGGCGCAGCCGTCATGGTCAGCCGCAGCTTTGACGGAGAATTCATCGCCCGGACTATCGAGAAACTCGGCTTCGTCGCCGTCCGCGGATCCAGCAGCCGGGGCGGAGCCCAAGGCTTGCTTGGCCTGAAGAGCCAGTTGGAGCAGGGTAACCCGGTAGTTTTCACGATCGACGGACCCCGCGGACCGAAATACGTAGCCAAGCCTGGGCCGGTCCTGCTCTCACGCACAACCGTCTTGCCGATGGTGGCGTTCTATGTCGCCGTCGAAGGCCCATGGGTCCTCAAGACCTGGGACGCACTGATTATCCCCAAGCCGTTTTCAAGAGCTCTGGTACGCTTCAGCGCAAAGATGCGGGTTCCTCCGAACGCCAACGACACGCAAATGGCCGACTTCCACGGCGAGTTGCAAGCTGCCCTGGACCGCGTAACCGCCTTTGCCGAAGCAAATGTAGCCCGCGTCGGCTCGAACGAGTTCCCGGTTCTCGGAACCTGAGCGGGTCGGACGAGCGCTCCGCCCCTGAATTTCTCCCGTGTACCTCCGTGGACCCTGTGGTTATCAGTTTTGGTTTTTTGCTCGCGATCTGGATCGCATTGACTTCCCCCCGCTCCACCCGCTAAATTTGCCAAGCCGTATTTTTTGCTCTTTCTCAAAATTAGGTTTGCGCAGATCGTAGCCCGGCCGCGTGCCGGAGCTATGGGAAGCGGGTGCAATTCCCGCGCTGCCGCGCAACTGTAAGCGAGGAAACTCGCGGCCGTTCACTGGGAACCAATTTCTCATAAGTTCGAGAAGTCCTGGGAAGGACGCCGCATTCCACCGAGCCCGGAAGGACTCTCACTCGCAAGCCAGGAGACCGGCGCAGACCGTCCCCAATAACCCTTTCGCGTGAAAAGGAGAATGGTATGCGCTCATCAGTCCTTGGTTTCTTGCTTTTGCTTCTCACCGCCTCGGTCTTCGCGGCCGATCTCAAGGTCAAAGTCCTCGATCCCCAATCCGCCGCCGTAGCCGGAGCGGAAGTCTTGCTCTTGCGAGCCGGTGAAAAGACAATCGTTTCCAGTCACACCACCTCGGCCGACGGCACCACAACTTTCCACACTGAAACTGACGCCAAGTTTCAAATCAAGGTTTTAGCTCCTGGTTTCGCCGAAGAAGCGGTTGAAGTTTCCAAGCAGTCCGAGCTAACCGTAAATCTTCGCGTCGTCTCGGCGTCAGAAGCGATCATCGTCAGCGCGACCCGGACTCCGGTTCCGGGAGAAGCCGCCGGTGCCGACGTCGACTCCCTTAGCAATCTGGATCTGACCGCGCTACAGCCAATCGCGGCCGCCGATGCCGTACGCATTCTTCCCGGTGCTGTGATCAATACGGCGGGGCAGCATGGAGGGATCGCATCTCTGTTCGTTCGCGGCGGCGCGTCGACTTACAACAAAGTGATCGTCGATGGCGTCGCTATCGACAATCCCGGCCTGACATTCGACTTCGGTACTCTCTCGTTAACCGAGGCTGACCGTCTGGAATTCGTGCGCGGCGCACAGAGCACTCTTTACGGCTCCGATGCGATGACCAGCGTCATTCAAGTGTGGACGCGCACCGGCAGCACTGTAATCCCCGAACTCCGTCTCGGCGCCGACGGGGGAAATTTCGGCACCGCCAATGGCAATGTGTCTCTCTCTGGTGCCTATCGCCGTTTCGATTACAACACTTTCGCCAGTCAGTTCAACACCAATGGTCAGGGCGTAAACGACGCGTACTCCAATTCGCTCCAGGGCGCAAACGTCGGAATGGCCATAGACGACCAGGTTGCTTTGCGAGTACGAGTGCGGCATTCCAACAGCTACACGGGTGTTCCCGGAGAGTGGAGTTTTAACGGCTACGATCCATTGGTGTTTGGGCTCGGCGTTCCACTGCAACCCGATCCCAGCGAATGGTCGCACCAGAACAATCTCCTCGGCAGCGTCGAACTGAGCGTCAACGCTCCCTCCGGCTGGCAGCATCGCCTTACCGCTTTCGACTCGCTCTACCGCTACACAGATACGAATTTGAACAGCGACTTCTCCAGCTATGATTCCTTTCCCGACCGATACGACACGCACGACAATCGCGTGGGATTCGAATATCAGGGCGATTATTCGGAGCGAACCTGGGCGCACACGACTTTCGGATATCGGCTCGAAAACGAAAACGGCTTGGTGAACGATCAGGATTTTCCGCCTGAAGCCTCCGGCCAGCGCCTGGATCAGGAAGCCTACCTGCAACAGCAGTTCACGTTCGGAAGGCTCTCGGTAATCGCGGGCGGCCGTTTTATTCACAATAGCGCCTACGGCAATGCCGGAGTGCCGCGGGTTGCCTTGACTCTCTTGGCGGCGCGCGGAGGAGAACTATTCTCCGGAACTCGTCTGCGTTTTTCCTATGCTACGGGATTTATGGAACCCGCCATCTATCAGGTTTTCGGCGAAGCAGGCTTCGGTTACGCTCCAAACCCAGGCCTCTTGCCCGAGCGCACGCGCGCCTTTGAAGCAGGGTTCGAACAGAAATTTTTTACCGGTCGCTGGGCTTTGAATGCCACCTACTTCAACAACCTCTTCCACGATCAGATCGAAGCGATTCCGAATACGACCGGCGAGTACCAGTTTTTCAATCTGGAGCAATCGTTCGCACACGGTGCGGAGCTTGAACTGCAAGGAAGGATCGCGTCGAAACTGTCGTTAACAACGGCCTATACCTATACCTCCAGCGAGATTCTCGATAATCCAAACTGCCCGCCGCCCAGCTGTTTTCCCTACGACCCGGGAGACCCGCTGATCCTCCGCCCGAAGCATTCTGCAACTACGCGCCTAACCTACTTTGGGACGAAATGGGGGGCAAACCTGGCAGGCAGTTTTGTCGGCCGTCGCGCCGATTCCGATTTCGATGGCCTCAGCATCGATCACGCTGCCGGTTACGCTCGAGTCGACCTGGGCGGGTGGTACGCGATCAACTCCACTATCACCGCCTACGCAAGCGTTCAAAACGCACTGAACGATCACTACAACGAAGTTCTGGGCTATCCCGCTCTGTCGGCAAACTTCCGCGCCGGGTTCCGCTTCCGATTTGGAGGAGACAGGTAAGGCGGTCGAAGCCTTGGTGGAGGCCGGCGAAAATATTGAACAGGAAAGGACAAGCAGGGCACGACGTTCGTTCGTGCCGCTAAACTGGAAAACCTGACCCGCTCTAGCGCCTCACTGCAATCTGCTTCGCTTCCTCGTCTTCCGAGTCATCGCAGTGCAAGCCCTTGCCCGCCGCACTGGAGTGGTTGTAGCGCAGGCGTACCTCATTCAGCTTCTCAACTTCCTTCTCTCCAAGCGGCTGCGCCCGTCCAAGCAGGTGCGTCACCAGGGCAATCTTGGCGAAGTGTTCCACCGTCTCCATCTTCATGAAGGCGCTCTCGAGCGACGACCCACACGTCACCACCCCATGGTTCGCCATCAGAATCGCATCATGATTGGGAATCAACGGCTCAAGCGCGTCCGTCAGCTCGGGCGTTCCGGGGGTCCCGTAACGAGCCAGCGGAATCGATCCCAGACCCACCACCACCTCACATACCAGCGGACTGCTCAGTCCCATCCCTGAGGCGGCAAATCCAGTCGCCGTCGGCGGATGCGCATGCACAATTCCGCGCACCTCAGGCCGCAGCCGATAGATCAGCAGATGCATGCCAATCTCACTCGACACCCGGCGCTTCCCGGCTAGCCGCTTTCCATCCATATTGACGATCACCAGGTCGGAGGGGCGCATCCGCCCCTTGCAAATGCAGGTAGGAGTGACCAGCAGCCGTTCATCATCCAGTCGCACCGAGAGGTTGCCGTCCGTGGCCGCGACGAACCCATTGGCATGCAGCAATCGACCGAATTCGATAATGGCGACACGTAGTCCGCGCTCGCTGCTCATAGGCACACCCTGCCCGGCCATGGTATCGCACCTCCCCGAAAACTCACAAGAAAATGCGTCGCTTTGCTACACTTTTCGTGCGCTTTTTTTCGGATTTTCAAAGGAGCCTCGTGTCTTCCCCTCAATCAAACGCTCATCACACCCGCTGGGATCCGCTCTTTCATTTCTTTATCCTTCCGGTGTTCGCCCTGACCGTCATAGTCGCAGTCGTGCATTTCTTCCTGCACATCCACCATCATCCCGTCCACGGCTTCCTGCTCGTTGTGCTCGCGGTGGCCTCTCTGTTTGCAATCGCCAAGATTCGGCTCAACGCACTAAAAGTCCAGGACCGTGTCATTCGCCTCGAAGAACGACTTCGCCTGGCTGCCATTCTTCCCGAACCTCTCCGCTCCCGCATCCCGGAGCTGACCGAAAGCCAGCTAATCGGCCTGCGTTTCGCCTCCGACGCCGAAGTTGCAGCCCTGGTGCAGCGAGCTTTGACCGAAAAGCTCTCCGGCAGGGACATCAAGAAATCGATCAAGACTTGGCGCCCAGACACCTTTCGCGTATGAGCGGTTTTCACCTACCCGGTCTGCCCCCTAAGCTCTGACCTCCCTATGCTCGTTTCCGACTTCCACTACGAGCTCCCGCCC
>Ga0210389_10002879_pt1 | contig 13484 bp, 8 predicted proteins | sample IncBWH28OmetaG_FD_160127 | JGI IMG/M metagenome (GOLD analysis project Ga0210389, IMG submission 160127) | Forest soil microbial communities from Barre Woods Harvard Forest LTER site, Petersham, Massachusetts, United States - Inc-BW-H-28-O ...
AAGACGAAGCCGGCGACGTCGATCTCGCATCCGAAATTCAGGCCGCCGCGGAAGCGGAGGCCGCCACGGAGAACGAAGGGCCATCCCCCGCAACGGCCGACGAAGCGTCTGGGCAATCCGAAGCCCCCGCCCCTCAACTGACCGCCCAAGTCCGCGAGCAAGGCGGCCGCTACCCGCATCGTATGACCCGCCGCATGCGGCGCAAAATGCGTGGCGGTCCACAAGGTGAACGCGGCGATCGTGAACGGGTTGAACGAAGTGAAACGGCGCCGGCCGCGAACGAGGGTGGTTTCTCGAGGCAGGAGCAGCCTCGCACAGTCAGCCGGCCCGAAAGAGGCCCGATGCCTTCGATCACCGAGCTATTGAAAGAAGGCCAAGAAATTATCGTCCAGATCGCCAAGGAACCGCTCGGGCAAAAGGGAGCGCGGATCACGTCCCACATTGCGTTGCCCGGCCGGTATGTGGTCTATATGCCGACGCTCGAGCACACCGGCGTCTCGCGCAAGATTGCCAGCGATGAAGAGCGCCATCGTCTGAAGCGCATTCTGCAAATCCATCACGCCGGAATTCCCGGCGGTTTCATCGTCCGCACGGCCGGCGAAGGTAAACGCGAGGACGAGATCGCCGCCGACATGAACTTCCTGGGCAATCTTTGGCTGGACATTCGGCAGAAGGCCGAGAAGAAACCCGCCCCTATCTTGTTGCATCACGACCTGGACATCGTGCAGCGAATTTTACGCGACCAGGTTACCGACCAGTTCAAGGCCGTCTGGGTGGACAACGAAGAATTGTACGAGAGTGTCCTGGGCTTCGTGCAGCGGTTTCAGCCGGGCTTAGTGAATCGCGTAAAGCTGTACACCCGCTCGGCGCCCATCTTCGACGCCTTCAACATCACGGCCGAACTCGAAAAAGCGCTGCGGCCCAAGGTGTGGCTGAAGTCGGGCGGTTACATCGTCATCAATCAAACCGAGGCGCTGGTGGCGATCGATGTGAACACTGGCAAGTACGTTGGCCGATCGAATCGCCTGGAAGACACCATCGTCAAAACCAACACCGAAGCGGTGAAGGAGATCGTTCGCCAGATCCGCCTGCGCGACCTGGGCGGCATCATCGTGGTGGATTTCATCGACATGGACGAACGCAAGAATCGCCAAAAAGTGATGCAGGCGCTCGAAGATGCCATGCGCGCCGATCGCGCTCCCTACAAGATTCTGCAGTTCAACGATTTTGGCCTGGTGGCCATTACTCGCAAGCGGGTCAAGCAGAGCCTGGAGCGGGCGCTGTGCATGCCTTGTCCACATTGCGAAGGGGCGGGCTATGTAAAGAGCGTGCAGACCATTGTCAGCGAGATCCTGCAGGAAGCGCACAAAATCGCCAGTGCCGTGGAGGGCAAGGATGTCATGCTGCGCGCCCATCCGGAGGTCGCTAAATTCCTCAAATCCAACACGAACAAGTATCTGGAAGAAATAGAAGAGGTGTTGCGGCGCCCGGTTCTGGTGAAGGGTGATCCGCTGCTGCATCACGAGAAGTTCGATCTGACCTAAAGCGTTAGCGAACGCATCGCTCGCCCGCACGCGGCTCGATGCTAAACTGAATGGGCGCGGGCTTCTCGGTCCGCGCGGATCTGTTTCTGCCGACCCCGGAGAGATGGCCGAGTGGTTGAAGGCGCACGCTTGGAAAGCGTGTTTAGGGGAAACTCTAACGTGGGTTCGAATCCCACTCTCTCCGCCATCGACCAGATGTACCTTCAAAGCCAGTTGGACGTTGCGGGGAGCGCCCGGTCCGATGCCTGGGGCGCCAAATCCAACGTCGTAAGTTCCGCCTATTTGTCCTAAATTGCTGCCTTGAACGTTGTTCCCCCTCAAACCTTGCGAGGAATTTCCATAGTTCACGAAATTGAAGATATTGAATATTTCAGCCCGAAACTGAGCTCTAATGTGCTCCGTGATCCGGATGTTCTTAAACACCGAAGTGATGAGATGCTAGTTCGGGGAGACTTCGCAATGGAAAACCCGCCTTTCCCACCGGATGTTCCCGAATAAGTGGTCCGCAGGCCGACCGGCGCGCTCTACCGGTTACTGATTTCCGGTGCCTACCACGTCCGGAGGCCCTCCCCTGGAGATCCTCCCCTGGAGATCCTGCGCCGCTTTCTGCTACGCTTTAAGACGTCCGAGGTAATGATCTATGACGTTGTCGCGGCTCCTCCTGTTATCGCTCAGCTTTGGCCTGTTTGCGATGCAGTTCGGAGGATACGGCGGATACGGCCGGCGGCAATACTCTTACGGCGGACCGAACGTGCCCTCGGAGTTTTATTGGACCCGGCTCCAGTACAATTCCAGCTATGCCAGCGGACAGAGCTTCGGGTACCGGCGTTTTTACGGCGGTTGGTCGCGGGATTATCCAAAGGCCGACAACGATTGCCTGATTGCCCTGCGGCGGCTTACCCACATCCACTCGCCCTCGCAGCTGAACGTGGTCGATCTCAATAGCGACCATGTCTTCGACTATCCTTGGATCTACGCCGTCCAAGTGAACACGTGGACCTTCACCGAGGAGGAGGCCAAGCGCCTGCACGATTTTCTTTTGAAGGGTGGTTTCCTGATGGTGGACGACTTCCACGGCACCGACGACTGGCAGCATTTCATGGCCGGAATGAGAATGGTGCTGCCTGACCGGCCCGTCGAGGATCTCAAAGATGAAGACGAGATCTACCATGTCTTGTACGACATCAACGAAAAGTTTCAGATCCCGAGCGAAGTCTACGTCAACACCGGCCGCACCTACGAGAAGGACGGCTACGTGCCCAAATGGCGCGCCATCCGTAACGACCACGGACGTATCATGGTGGCCATCTGCGCCAACATGCATCTCGGCGATGCCTGGGAGTGGGCGGATGACCCGGCGTACCCCGAGAAGTTTTCGGGACTTGCTTTTCGCATCGTCCTTAACTACATCACCTACTCCATGACTCATTAAACATGACCCATTAAGATGAATCGCCCGCGCCTCTTCCCACAGTCCGCCAGCAGACCACGGGTCCATGTTCGAGTTCTTTCTTAAGTATCCGCGTTCGGTGTATGCGCACGGCCAATTTTCCCTATTAGGGGCTTGGCCAAAGTGGATACTGGTGCTGCTGATCGTAGCCGCGGCGGCCGGTCTGGCTTGGCTGATTCGCTCGCGCCTGGCGCAAGCGGCGCCGGTCATGCGCGGTTGGCGAGTCTGGGTAATCTGGGGCTTGCAGACGCTCCTGGCCGCGCTGTTGTTAGTGCTGCTGTGGCATCCGGCGATCACCCTGGCTGAGTTGAAGCCGCAACAAAACATTATCGCCGTGGTAGTGGATGACTCCCGCAGCATGGCCATTTCGGAGGACGGTTCCACCCGCCAGGACAAAGCCGTTAAAGCGCTCGATAACGGCGTGCTGGCCAGCCTCAACCGATCGTTTCAGACACGTCTTTACCGGGTCGACAGCGTGCCGGCCCGTATCGATAGCCTGAAGGAACTGAAGCCCAGCGCGCCATCGACTCGCCTTGGCGACAGCCTCAAGCAATTGAGCGATGAAACATCCGACCTGCCCATCGGCGCGGTGGTGCTGCTCAGCGACGGCGACGACAACACCGGAGGCATTTCCGCGGACTCCGTCAACGCGCTGCGCGCCCGCCACATTCCCATTCACACCGTGGGCTTCGGACGCGAACGTGCCGCGCATGACGTGGAACTGGACGATGCCGTGGTAGCTCCTCGCGCCCTGGCCGACTCCCGCCTGGCGGCCAAGATCACCTTCCACCAGCATGGGTACGCTGGCGCCAAGATCAATCTGACGGTGCGAGACGTCAGCGCAGGTCAAGCCAGCTCTAACCAATCAAAGACGCTGGCTTCTCGAACGATCAGCCTGGGGCCCGAAGGTAATCTACAGACCGAGACTTTGATGTTCGATATCGGCGGCGCCGGCGCCAAGACGCTGCAAATCGCGGCTAGTCCATTGGCAAACGAGGAGAACACGTCCAACAATGCCTTAACCCGTGTTGTTAATGTCGGCTCCGAACCGCGCCGTATTCTGTACATCGAAGGTGAGCCACGTTGGGAGTACAAGTTTATCCGCCAGGCGGAGGAGGACGACCGCATGGTGCAGATCGTCTCCATGGTTCGCACCAGCGAAAACAAGATCTACCGCCAGGGGATCGTCGATCCTAAGGAGCTGGCCGGCGGGTTTCCTGCACGCGCTGAAGACCTTTTCGGCTACCAGGGATTGATCATTGGATCGGTTGAGGCGGGCTATTTCAATCCCGTCCAGCAGGAATTGATCCATGAGTTCGTAGATCGCCGCGGTGGCGGCTTGCTGCTGTTGGGCGGCCAGTTTTCGATGGCGGATGGCGGCTGGAACGCGTCGCATCTTACCGATCTTCTGCCAACCACGCTGCCACTCCAGACGGCCACTTTTCATCGCGAGGCCGATCCGAAGAACGGCACCACGCATACAACCGCCGAACTCGCGCCTGCGGGCATGGATAGCATTATTACGCGCATCGTTGACGATCCCGCCGCGAACGCCGCCAAATGGAAGAAGCTGCCCTACCTGATGGATTATCAGGATCCCGGCACCCCTAAGCTGGGGGCGGCCGTTCTCGCCAACATGATCACGCCCGAAGGCCAAAAACTGCCGTTGCTGATTACGGAAAACTTCGGTCATGGCCGGAGCGCGATTATGGCTACCGGCGGCAGTTGGCGCTGGCAGATGAGTTCACCGCTGGGCGACACCGCTCACGATCTATTTTGGCAGCAGCTCCTGCGGTGGCTGGTTTCCGATACGCCGGGACACGTAGTGGCTTCGGTGCCGGCTCAGATGTTGCTCGACAACGGCGCCGTAACTATGACGGCCGAGGTTCGCGATCAACAGTACAACCCCGCTACCGATGCCAAGGTGGAGGCTCATATCCTGGGCCCGAGCGGTGTCAGCGCCCTGGTGGAGATGACACCGGTGCCAGATAATCCTGGCCAGTTTCAAGCCGCCTGGTCGGCTCCGAGGACCGGCGCCTACCTGACCGAGGTCACAGCGCAACGCGCAAATAAGGAATTAGGCCGCGACGTATTGACCTTTCAGCGCATGGACGGCGTAGCGGAGAATTTCCACACCGAACAGAACCGCGATTTGCTCGAACACCTCGCTATCCAAACGGGCGGACAATATTGGAAGCCCGCCGACCTCGGCAAACTCGCGGGCTCGATTCCTTTTTCCGAAGCAGGCGTGACTACGCGCGAGACCAAGGATCTGTGGGATCTGCCGCTGATCTTTTTGATACTGGTACTTCTGCGTTTTTCCGAATGGTGGCTGCGGCGGAAGTGGGGGATTGTTTGAAATGGGACTCTTCGCACCCTGGTTCCTGGCCGGTCTAGCCGGGCTCGCGCTTCCGCTCTACCTGCATTTGTTGAAGCGGCTGAAAACCGTGCCCAAGCCGGTGCCCTCGTTGATGTTCTTCGAGTCGCGCACGCAAAGCTCGACGCATCATCGCCGGCTCCGCTACTTCCTGCTGCTTTCCTTACGGCTGTTGTTTCTGCTGTTCTTGATTTTCGCTTTCGCCAATCCCTTCATCAACCGCAGCATGGTCGCTTTCTCCAGCAACCGCCTGGTGTTGTTGGTAGTCGACAATTCCTTCAGCATGCGGGCCGGAACAAGGCTGGCCGATGCCAAGAGTGCGGCTATCAACGTCCTGGCCGGAAAGGGCGCCGCGCGCGCACAGGTGGCTGCGTTTGGATCGCAACTGCGGTTCATGACCCAGGCTATACAGGATCAAGCGGCGTTGCGTGCGGCCGTCCAGGCCATTCAGCCCGGCGATGGCCACGGTAACTTCGGCGAGCTGGCGCGGGCCGTGCGAGCCATGGCCGAGTCGATACATACTCCCATCGAACTTCATCTTTTCAGCGACATGCAACGCGGCGAGCTGGCGCCCACCTTCTCGGATATGGCGCTGCCCTCGAACGTCCAACTGATGACGCATGCCGTGATCTCGAAGGCACAGCCCAACTGGACGGTCGAATCGGTGGATGCTCCCGGACAGGTTTGGGGCAAGGACGCCAAGCCGATTCGCGTGCAAGCCGTGATCGCCGGCTACGCCACTCCCGCCGCGCAACGCACCGTGTCGCTGGTGGTGAACGGAAAGACCACCGCGACCAAGACCGTCGCAGTCCCGGCAAATGGACGGGCCACGGTCGATTTCCCTGCGCTCGAGGTGCCGTACGGCTTCAGCCGCTGCGAGGTAAAGATCGACTCCGCCGACGCCTTACCGGTCGACGACCTGCGGCGCTTTGCCGTGGCGCGTTCCGACCCGCAAAAGGCCTTGCTGGTTCATAATTACGGCGATAACCGTTCGCCACTGTACATCGGCGCGGCGCTCTCGGCAGCAGCGCAATCGGCCTTCATCCTCGAATCGATTAACGTCAGCGAGGCCGCCGACCGCCGGCCGTCCAATTACGCTTTCATCGTCCTTTCCGATCTCAATGCGCTGCCATCGCTTCTAGAAAATGCACTCACCCAGTACGTGCGCTCCGGTGGCAGTCTCTTCATCGCAGCCGGGACCTCGGCCGGCGCTCGCTCGCAGATTCCCATTTTCGGCGCGCACATCATCCAGACCCGCGACTACAATCGCAGTCCCGATCGTTTCATGGCGGTCGGCTCCAGCGACTCGTCTTATCCTGCGGTGGCCAAGGCCGGCGGATGGACGGGCGTGAAATTCTTATACGCTCTCGATGTCGATCCCGGTGCTGGTCAGAATGCCGCACGCGTGATCGTTCGCCTCGGCGATCAGACGCCACTGTTGCTGGAGAAGCGCATCGGCGAGGGCCGAGTGGTGCTACTCACCTCCGGACTCGACAACATCACTAATGATTTCCCCTTGAATCCCGTCTTCGTGCCATTCATCGAGCAGACCGCCCGCTACCTAGCCGGGAGCGAGCGCCAGGGCGGCGCGCGTTCAGTGGATTCTTTCCTCGAGCTTCGCAATGCCAAAGAAAAAGCTCAAGGCGTGGAGGTGACCGACCCGGAGGGTAAGCGCCCACTCACCCTGGACCAAGCCGCGTCCGCGCAGTCGTTCCAGCTCATCGAAGCCGGTTATTACCAACTGCGCCTCGCCAATGGCCGCCAGGACGAAGTCGGGGTCAACGCCGATCCCAAGGAATCGAATCTGGACGTGATCCCGAGCGATGTTCTCGCACTCTGGCAGGGCAAAGGCGGGCAAGCTTCGCAAACGGAGGCGGCAGCGTCCGGTTCGGCAACGTCCGGCCCAGCCTCGGCCCGCAAGACGCCCGAAAGCTTCTGGTGGTACATGATGCTGCTCGTGTTCGCCGCCGCTCTCGCTGAATCGGCGCTGGCCAGCCGGTACCTCGGGACGCAGCGCGAGGAATAGCAGCGCACGCCCGGCGACCACTAGGCCCGCTGGAGTTCTGCGACCAAGTCCTCCAGGCGATCGTAGCTGGTGCCCGCGCCTTTCGCCATGCCGGATGCGATAACCATATCGCGCACTTGGGGCGACGGATAGCGCACTGTCGTCGTGAGCCGCGTTTTGCCAGCCTCTTCGGTGAACTCGGCCGTCACTACGGGTACAGTGTCGGGAAACTGCTCGAAGATCTCGGTAAACACAAGCCGGCTATGGGGCGTGATTTCGCTGTACTCGCCGTGGAAGGCGACCTCTCCCTTAGGGTGGCGATTGACGAAACGCCATGCGCCTCCCGGGCGTAGATCGATCTCGCAGACGGGGACCGAGTAGCTCTCGCCCAGCCGACCCCACCACTGCTTCACATGTTCAGGTTTGGTCATCGCCTCGAACACCAGGTGTCGCGGGGCATTGAACAGGCGCGTCAAACGGATTTCGTGATCCGAAGGTGTCGTGACCCTAAAGCTCTCGCTATTTGCTGTGCTGGTTCCTACCATGATTCTTCTTCTCCTTCGCTTTCAATTGTTGTACGTAATCGTCCAATCGATCGAGCCGATCTTCCCAGATTTGCCGGTAGCGCTCGGTCCAGTCGGCCACCTCTTTCAGTGGCCCGGCCTTGATTCGACACCGCCGCCATTGCGCGTCGCGCCTCTGCGCGATCAACCCCGCGCGCTCGAGCACACGAAGGTGCTTTGAGACGGCAGGCATACTCATTTCAAAAGGCTGTGCGAGTTCGCCCACTGAGCATTCGCCCGAAAGCAGATGGGCCAGGATGGCTCTGCGGGTCGGGTCGGCAAGTGCTGCGAAGGTGTTGCTTAATCCGTCGTCGGGCATTGTGTTTTACTAGTTAGTTAATTAACCTAATGGTTTTATACAACAGCTACCGAAGCTTGTCAACAGAAAAATAATGACCAGGCGTTGGTCGACGTAGACCCTAAAATTGAGGTGTGAATATGCTTCGCCCGCTTACACCGGAGCAATTGGCGCGTACGGAGGATCGTTTGCTTCATCCAGCGCGCGGAAGCCGAATCGAAGCGGCGAGGAGCTATGGCATAGATTTGACACCGCTTGTTGAACAGTTACGGCTGACGCCGGCCGACCGAGCAAGAAAACTGGAAGAAGCCTCAATGGTGCTGGAGCGAGTGCGTGGGACCGCGCGCCGGCGTTCCTAGTGCAATTCGAGAAAGCAGTTCAAGCGTCGATTTCGTTGTAATTGGCGGTTTCGCAGCAACCCTCCATGGCAGCGCTCAAGTGATCTACGATTTGGACATTTGTTACTCCAGGGTCTCCGGCAACTTACGCCGGCTCGTCGAAGCGCTGGCCCCATTCCATCCGAGGCCGGGGGAATTACCCGGTGACCTTCCCTAATTGGCGTATTTGGCGGAAGTGATGACAACGACGGCAGCCCTGGTCGTCCTGGCAGACGAGCGCTCCGGCGTGGCCGCCGCTCCCACCGCCAGTGCGATATCCTTTAGCTGTCAGCGTCGCCCACGCGGTTGGAGGTTCCATGAGTTCCCGCGAACAAGTTCACGCATACATTGCGCAACTGGAACAACGTCTGCGCTGGAGCACCTTGCTGCGCGGCTTGGCCATCCTCACCGGCGGCGCACTGGTGGCGACGTTGATGCTGGTCACAATCGCCAATGCGCGGGCCTTTTCGCAGGGAAGCGTCACCGCCGCCCGCTTCGCCTTGATCTTGATTTTGGCCGTTGCCGCTGGCGCCGGATTGGCGCTGCCGTTACGTCGCTTGACCCGCCGGCGGGCCGTCGGTACCGCTGAAGCCGCCTTCCCACAATTCCAGCAGCGCCTCACCACCTTCTCGGAGCGCGACGGCCAAGATCCCTTTATTGAGCTTTTGGCTGGTGACACGCTCGAAGTCGCGCACACCGCCGAGCCCAAGCAGTTGGTCACCGATTTCCGAATCTGGAGCTCGCTAGGCGCCAGCGTCGGAGCCTTCATCATCTTGCTCTGGATGATCGCCGCCGGACCCGGTTTTCTCGGATTTGGCGCCTCGCTGCTCTGGACCGGCCCACATCGCGATAAACCCGCGCTCTACGATCTGCGCGTGACTCCCGGCGACGCCGTCGTGCGCCGCCACGCCGACCAGATGGTTTCGGCGCTCCCGATCGGCCTGCGGTCGCCGAGCGTCAAACTGCACGCTCGCTATCAAAGCTCCTCCAAGTGGGAAGAAATCGCGATGCAGTCCCGGCCGTCTGGCAGTTTCGCCGGCGGCTATGAATTTCTATTTGCCGGGCTGCCCGAGAACGTTGAGTATTACGTCACGGCCGGAGCAATGACGTCGAAGCACTTCAACATTCGAGTTAGCGATTTGCCAGCCGTGAAACAGATTCGCGTCACTTATCATTACCCGGCCTGGACCGGCATGCCACCAGAAATCGAGGAGCGCGGCGGCGATCTACGCGCCGTCATCGGTACCCGGGCCGAGATCGAGGTCTCGACTGACCGCCCGCTTCAGGGCAGCCAGATCCAACTCGATAACGGACAACCGATCCAACTCACAGGCGGCCAGAACAACGTTTATCACGGCACCGTGAAGATGGATCAGGACGGCGTTTACCACGTGGCCGGTATTGCGGATGGCCAGCCGGTTCGAGTCAGCGAGGATTTTTTCATCGAGGCTCGCAAAGCCAACCCGCCTCAGATTGCGTTGGTGCGACCGGGCCGGGGCGACTACCACGCCAATCCCATCGAAGAGGTAACCGTCGCCGCCAAGGCTACCGACGAGTATGGGCTGCACGATATCGCGCTGCATTATTCGGTTAATGGCGGCCCCGAGACTACGGTGGATCTGCTCCGTAAAAAGGGCGAAAAGCAGGGCGATGGCTCGACCACAATTTCGCTGGAGAGTTTCAAACTGGTTCCCGGCGATTTGATCAGCGTCTACGCAACCGCCAAAGACGGCAACGCCGAAGCCCACACCGACATGATGTTCATCCAGGCCGAACCGTACGAACGCGAGTTTTCGCAATCGCAGCAATCGGGAGGAGGCGGTGGGGGTGGCGGCGGTGGGGGCGATCCATCGGCGGAGATTTCGCAGCGGGAGAAAGAGATCATATCCGCCACTTTCAAACAACAGGGTGACAAGAACTCCACCCAACAGCAGGCCACCGACATCGCGAAGCTCTTGTCCCAAGCGCAATCCACCTTGCGCGATCAGGCCATTTCGCTTTCCGGCCGTTTGCAGGCCCGGGAGCTGACCGATGCGGTGCAGGCCATCAGCGATTTCCAGAAGGATATGACCGCTGCGTCGCAGGCCATGGGGCCGGCCGCGCAGCAATTGCAGCAGCAGAAGTGGAAGGACGCCATCCCCAACGAACAGAAGGCTCTGCAATTCCTGCTGCGCGCTGAAGCCACTTTCCGTCAAATTGCGGTAGCGTTTGGACGCGGTGGCGGAGGTGGTGGCGGCGGAGGCGCGGCGCGGGATTTGGCCAGCCTGTTCGAGCTGGAGCTGGATACCGAGAAAAATCAATACGAGACCAGGCAAAGCGCGGCGGCTTCGAGCGAGCAACAGAAGGAGCGCGAAATCGACGACGCCTTGAAAAAGCTCGACGAATTGGCCAAGCGCGAGGAAGATCTGGCCCAACAGCAACGCAACGGCGCTCAGACTGCCGAGCAGAAATGGCAACAGGAGATGTTGCAACGCGAGGCCGAGCAGCTGCAGCGACAAATGGAGCAACAGCTGGCTCAAAATGGCCAAAAAGGGCAGCAGGGGCAACAGAGCCAGCAGAGCGGCCAGAGCGCGTCACCTTCTGGACAATCAGGTTCCGGGCAATCCAGCGGACAGGCGGGCCAGCGCGGGGGGCAAACGGGCAGTTCATCGGCGAGCCGAAGCTCCAATAGTCAGGCGGACGGCCAGGATAATCCAAACGGCAGCGATCCGCAGCAGTCCGCCGATCAGGCCGCCGACAGCCGTCTACAGGCCGCCCAACAGGCGCTCGACCGTTTGCGTCAAGCCAACGAAGACATGCGGCGCGCCGTCTCCCGGAATGCCAGCGCGGCCGATTCCCGCCGTGCCGCCGACCGCTTGCGCCAAGCCACCGACCTGCTAGGCGGCTTACAGCAGCAGGACGCCTCCGGCCGGCTGAACTCGATGGCCCAGACAGCCGACCAATTGGCGGCGCGCCAAAAACAACAAGCCGATCACGTGCGTGACTTGATGTCGCAGCAGAAGGCCGCTAGCGCGGCCGGGCGTCCACCGAGTAATCCTTCGGCTCAGGACATCGACAAAATGGTCAACGATCGCCAAAAGGTCTCCGATGACCTGGCGCGGCTCACCCAGCAATTGCGCGATGCGATGCGCGAGCTGGGGCCCACGCAACCGGCGGCTTCCACCAAGTTGCGGGGCGCCCTCAATGGCATGGACGAGAACGATCTGGGCACGCGGATGCAACGCAGTTCCGATTGGCTGCGTAGCGGTCAATTTTCGGATGCGGCCGAAACTGCCCTGACCAGCGACTTGCAAAAGCTGGGTCAACAGGTTGGAGAGGCCGCTCGCGCACTAGGCACCGCTCAACACGCTTCTGAAGACACGGCAATCAACAAGGCCATGGACGATCTATCCCGTCTGCGCGACCAACTGGCGGGGTTGGGCGGACGCAGCAGTTCTCAACCTAACAATCAACCTGGACAAAGTCAGGCCGGCCGTGCCGGGCAGCAGTTCCAAACCGGCCCACTGAATCGCGATGGCCAGCCCGGGCAGGCTGGTCAACCAGGACAGGCCAGTCGACCTGGTGGTCAATCAGGTCAACAGCAAGGGCAAAACGGCCAGCCTGGACAACAGGAAGGTCAAGCCGGCGGAGGCCAGTCAGGTGATGTCGGCAACCGCGTGGGCGGTCCGAACGGCACTACAGCCGGGGGCGGCAATCGTGATAGCACAGTGTATGGCAACATCGACACCGGAAACAGCCGATTCGCCAACCGGGCCCCGACGCCCCAACAAGGTCCCAACCCAGCCGATACCCAGCGCCAAATCGACCAGGGATTGAACCTGCTCAACCAGGTTCGCGCCGTCGTGCAGGACAGTCCGGAGGCGCGGCAAGAGTTGCAGTCGTTGATCGATCAGATGCGTAATCTGGATCCGAGCCGTTTTCGCGGCAATCCGGCCTTGGTCGAGCAGATGCACCAGCAGCTGGTCAGCGAAGTGGACGCGCTTGAACTGCAACTGCGCCGCAAACTCGATGAAAAGCAGGGCGGCACGATCCGCAATCCCGACCCGGCCAAGATCCCCGCCGGTTATAAAGAATCGGTAGCAGAATACTACCGTAAGCTTTCCGGTGGCAGTCACTAGCGCTACGGTTGCGGCGCATATTAGTCCGCAGTAGCCTTGAGTGCAGGATGCTCTTCCGCAAATTGATTCTGTCCGGACTGTTCTCTGCCATGGTCGTTACATCTCAAACACCGCCAACAGCGCCACGCGTCGAACATCAGGAAGTTCGGCACGGGACCACCGTTACCGACGCTTATTTCTGGTTGCGCGAAAAGTCCAACCCCAAGGTGACGGAGTACCTGGAAGCTGAAAACGCCTACACGGATGCGATGACCAAAGATCTGAAGCCGTTCAGCAATGCGCTCTACGCGGAAATGCTGGGCCGGATCAAACAGACCGACCTCACGGTGCCTACCCCGCGCCACGGCTATCTCTACTATTCGCGTACCGAGGAGGGGAAACAGTACCCCATCCAGTGCCGCCGTAAAGGAACCATGGATGCGCCCGAGGAGGTGCTGCTCGACCTCAACGAGCTGGGTAAGGACAAGAAGTTCGTTGGCCTGGGCAGCTTTGTCGTAAGCGACGACCAGAACCTGGTGGCCTACACGATCGACTACTCGGGCTTTCGCCAGTACGCGCTGCGTGTCAAGGACCTGCGCACTGGCCGGACGCTGCCCGATACTTTCGAGCGCGTCACTTCGCTGGCCTGGGCCGCGGACGACAAGACTCTATTTCTTGTAACAGAGGACGCCGTCACCAAGCGCAGCGACAAACTGTATCGTCACACGGTGGGCGCGGCGAAGTTCGATGAGATCTACAACGAAAAAGACGAG
>Ga0210389_10002880_pt1 | contig 13482 bp, 14 predicted proteins | sample IncBWH28OmetaG_FD_160127 | JGI IMG/M metagenome (GOLD analysis project Ga0210389, IMG submission 160127) | Forest soil microbial communities from Barre Woods Harvard Forest LTER site, Petersham, Massachusetts, United States - Inc-BW-H-28-O ...
GAGCACGAGGATCGTGGTGATGACGGAGCGGTAGACCCAGAACAACATCACCGCGATCACCAGCAGCGTCACCAGGGTGACTTTGAGGATGCCCTTGCTGCCCACTTCGAACTGATCCGTGATGAGTGGTGCGGCGCCGGTCACGTAGGCCTTGATCCCGGGCGGTGGTGGCGTGTTCGCCACGATGTCGCGCACGGCGTCAACGGACTCAATGGATTTCGCCTCGCCCTGATTTCCGGCAAGGTACAGCTGAACGTACGCGGCCTTGCCGTCGTTGCTTTGCGAGCCGGCCGCCGTCAGCGGATCGCTCCAGAAGTCCTGGACGTGCTGCACGTGCGTGGTGTCTTGTTGCAGCTTGTGGACCAGCGTGTTGTAGAACCGGTGGGCGTCGTCGCCGAGTGGCTTATCGCTCTCCAGGAGGATCATGGCCGCACTGTCGGAATCGAACTCGTGGAACACTTTGCCCATGCGCTGCATCGCCTGCAGCGAGGGCGCATCCGGTGAATTCAGCGCCACGTTGTGTGCCTTCGCGACCTCCTCCAACGGAGGTACGGCGATGTTCGTGAGGGCGGCCAGCCCCACCCAGAGCAGCAGGATCGGCACCGAGAGCCGGCGGATGTTGTGCGGTAAGAAAGGCTGCCGGACGGGATCGTTGCTCATGCGGACTTCACCAGGCAGAAGGTATAGGCGTTCACTTCGTTGACGATCCTTTCGTCCTTGACTTCGTCGTCCACGATGATGCGGCAGCCGAGAAAGTCGCCATCGCCTTGCGCCATAAGGTTTGTGAACGCCCCGGGCTGTGTCGTCACCATGGTCAACGACCACGGCAGGGTCGCGTGCAGGACTTGTCGCGGCTGAACGTCGATATCCAGGTAGTTGATAGTGGCCACCGCCCCGGGTGTGCCGAAGACCTCAAGTGAGATGTGCTTGGGGTTGAAAGGGACGATGTCGTTCGCGGCAGCGCCGGCGGTGGAGGTGTTGTTGTGCGAGCCGAAGATGCCGTGCAACCGATAAACGCCGAATCCCGCGACGGCGACGACGACCAGGGCGACCAGCAGCATCCACCATCGCCTGACCAGACTGGTAAGTGAAATCCCAGTCACCCGTTAGCCTTTCGATAAGCGGCAAACGACCACACGGCGTGGGTATCTTTTCCCGCGACGACGAGAATCGACGGCTCTAACAGTACGGTACGGGACCGGACACCACAAGGAACGCCGGCGTGCACATTCTTTGCGCTCCTCAAGACCACTCCCCGACGGCTGGATGGCCCGGATACGGCCTCACTTGATGGGTCGGGTCAGGCTGGGAATGATGACGTCGTCCACCAGGGCTTGCACGGTGCGCTGGGTGGGCGGCCGGCCGGCCATGATGGAACGGAATATCAGGTAACCGGGTAGCAGGTCCCAAAGCTCGGCGCTGATCGCCGCCTGCTGGATCTCACCTCGCTCGACGGCCTGCTGCAGGATGTGTCGGATCAAAGCTTTGCGCTGGTCGACAAACTGGTGCCGCATTACGTCGTTGAGCGCGGGGTTGCGTGAGACTTCGACGAGCACCGCGCGCATGGTGCTGGCGTGCGCACGGGCCTGTTCGCATACCAGCTGCCCCACCCGCAGCAAATCGCCGCGGAGCGTGCCCGTGTCGGGTGGGACCGCGACCTGGCGGATGCCCTCGATGAACGCGGCCAACACCAATTCGGCCTTGGACGGCCAACGCCGATATACCGTCGCCTTGCTGGCGCGAGCGGTCGTCGCGACAGCGTCCACCGTCAACCCGTCGTACCCGTGTTCCTGCAGCAGCCGCAACGTCACGTCCAGGAACTCGATCTCGCGTGGCGACCACGGTGAGGAGGGCGCGGCGCGATCGGCAGTCTGGGTCACAGCGTCCACGATAGAACCTGTGGCGCGATACCAGTGGGAGTTCAGCTGCCCGGAAGCCGCACGACCTGAACGAAGAACTCGTCGATCTGCCGGACCGCGTTCATGAATTGGTCGAGGTCCACCGGCTTGGTGACGTAGGCATTGGCGTGCAGTTGGTAGCTGCGCAGGATGTCCTCCTCCGCCGAGGAGGTGGTGAGCACGACGACCGGGATCCGAGAGAGGCCAGGGTCGGACTTGATCTGTTCAAGTAGCTGCCGGCCGTCATATTTCGGCAGGTTCAGATCGAGCAGGATGAGGTCGGGCCGCTTGGCATCCTGGTGAACACCGCGGCGGTAGAGATAGTCGAGCCCCTCCTCGCCGTCGTGGGCGACGTGCAGCCTGTTCTTGAGCTTGTTGTGCTCGAACGCTTCTCGAGTGATGAGCTCGTCGCCCGGATCGTCTTCGATCAGCAGGATGTCGATTGCCCTACCGGCCGATGTCATCGTGTGCTCCTTCCGGCGTGGCTGAGTTTGCTGTGGTCGCGCCGACGGGCACGGGAATGGGGAGGGTGAACTGGAACCGCGTTCCGTCCGTATAGGACGTGTCGATCCAGATCGTGCCGCCATGATGCTCGACGATCTTCTTACACAGCGCGAGACCGACGCCCGTCCCGGAGTACACCTCGCGGCCGTGCAGGCGTTGGAAGATGACGAAGACCTTCTCCGAGAACTCCTCGGCGATGCCAATGCCGTTGTCCGACAAGCTCAATAACCATTCGCCTTCGTGATCGCCGGTGCCCTGTTCGCATTCGATGACGACGCGAGGGTGGCGATCATCCCGCCGGAACTTCACCGCATTGCCGATCAGGTTCTGCCACAGCATCGTCAGCAGGGTGGGATCTCCGATGATCCGCGGGAGCGGCTGCTGCGGGCGCACGATCTCGGCGTCGGACTGCTCGATTGCCGCCGCGAGGTTGACCAGGCCGGCATCCAGCGTGGTGTCGAGGTCGACCTCGGTTTCCCTGGTACCCAGCCGACCGACCCTGGAGAAGCTGAGCAGGTCGTTGATCAGCACCTGCATGCGCTTGGCCCCGTCGACGGCGTATCCGATGTACTCGACACCGCGCTCGTCGAGCTGGTCGCCGTAGCGCTTCTCGAGCAACTGGCAGAACGAGGCGACCTTGCGCAGCGGCTCCTGCAGATCGTGCGACGCGACGTAAGCGAACTGCTCGAGTTCGGCGTTCGAACGCCGCAGTTCGACCGCCTGTTCGTCCAAAAGCTCTTGGGCGGAACGCGATACGTTGAGCTCCTCGACAATCCGCCTGCGCATGTTCTCTACGTCGATCGCCATATCCCGGATATCTTTGGGCTGCTTCGGAGGCGTGATGGTCTCGCCGAAGTTGCCCTCGGTGATCCGCCGGCATGACGCAGCCAGCGCAGCGAGCGGGCGGGTGACCACGTCCCGTTGCAGGAGCCCCAGCAGGGCCGCGGTGCCGAAGAACAGCACCACCATGGCGCCCAGCACCCGGTCGCGCCAGGCGTCGGTGTCTTTGAGGTCGTCGGCCGCGTGCGCCCAGGCCGCGGTCAGATTCGCGTTCTGGGTATCGAAAAGCGCACGTAAATGGTCGAATTCGACTTTGCCGCGTTCCGCCGCCGGCAGGTTCGCGACATTGCGACCGTTGGGGGCGACGCTCGCGATCAGCGGCTCGGCATAGTTTGTCCGCCAGTTCGCGGCGGCCTTCTCGATCGCGTCCAGGTCGCCGAACAGGTCCGCGCGCTGCCCCACGTGGCGCCGGACGTCTTCGGCTGCTTCGCGTTCGGCGTGCTGCCCGTCGTAGTAGGGCGTGAGGAACTGCCGATCGGCAGCGATCACGTAGCCTCGGACGCCGGTCTCCTGGTCGCGCAGCGCCGACTGCAGCTGGTAGGCCGCCACCCGGGCCGGCTGAATGTCGTCGGTCAGCTCGCGCGACGTCTCGTCGGTGCGATGCAGCAAGACGGCACCGACCACCGCACCAGCGAGCACCATCACGCCCATGCAGGACAGCAGCAGGGCCTGCCAGCCGCGCACGGTGAGCTGCGACAGGCGCGGAGGGCGCGACGCGGAGCTCATGTCGTGGTCCGCTCGACGCGCAGCACGGCTATGTCGTCGGTCAGGCCACCGCGTGGCTGGGCGAGTTCCTGAGCGCCATCGATCAGCGCGTCGACGAACGCCGGGCCGGGCAGACGCGCGTGCGACCGCGCCAGCGCGAGCAAGCCATCCTCGCCCAGACGCTTGTTGCCCCGCCCCGAATAGCCCTCGAAGAGCCCATCGGTCAGTAACAGCAGACCCTGGCCCCGCGGCAAGTCCAGCTCGTGCGACGGCCAGTCGTCGGCGCGCAGTCCCAGCGCCGGGCCTCCGGGCGGCTCGATCCATTCCACGCCGCCATCGTTTTGCCGCAACATGCCCGGATGACCGGCGCGGACGGTGGTGATGCGCGGGCAATCGGGAGAGATTTCAAGGCTGAGCACCGTCGCGAAGATTCCGGTGGCCGTTCGCTCGGAGTGCAGCACCCGCTCGAGCAGCCGCATCAGTTCGACTCCCCGGACGCCGGCCAAGGTGAGCGCGCGAAACGCGATTCGCAGCGCGGCGCCCAGGGCCGCCTCGTGCGGGCCGTGGCCCGCGACATCGCCGATCAGGACATGCACGACCCGGTCCGGCGTTTGCACGACGTCGTAGAAGTCTCCGCACAACAGCGCGTCCTCGCGGCTGGGCCGGTATCGGGCGACGATGTCGACGCCGGGGTCGTCGAGCAGCAGCGGGGAGGGTAATAGGCCGCGTTCCAGCAGCGCGTTCTCGCGCGCCCGCTGCTGGCTCGCGCGCAGGTCCGCGGAAATGAGCTCGGCGCGTTTGCGCTCGATCGCGTAAAGCAGCGCGCGGCGCAACATTTCAGGTTCGACGCGCCCCTTGACCAGGTAGTCCTGCGCGCCGGCGGCAACGGCGGAGGCTCCGAAGTATTCATCGTTCAGTCCGGTCAGCACGACGATCGGAACAGTGGCATCGCGTTTCGCGATGCGATCCAGCGCGTCTATCCCGTTGGCGTCTGGCAGGTTCAGGTCCAGCAGCACGCAATCGGGCCGCGCCGACGCCAGCTCACGCTCGGCGTGCGCCATCGACTGCGCCCAGATCACCCGGATATCGGCCACCGCGTCGGCGATCACGTCCTCCACGAGCACCGCATCGGCACGGTCGTCTTCGACCAAGAGCAACGACAGTGACTGCCAATGCGCTACCGGGATGACTGGTGCACGCACGGGCATCAAATCCCGGTCATGCGCGGGCGCGCAGGGCAAACCAGTTCTCTCACCTCACACACCCCCTTTGGCCGTGGCGATGCCTTCGCTCGTGTGGACGACATCCCAACCGGTCGGCGGGCGCGCCGCCGAAGACCTTACGCGTGGGTTACGCCATCACGAATCGTTGCCCATAACGCGGCCGTGGTCGTAGTCGTCGATCCTATTCGCTGACGCTGAGCTGCCGCCACGGACGGTGATGCCGGCCCAACCCGGGTCAGCGCAGCAGCGCCCTCGACATCACCACGCGCTGAATCTGGTTGGTGCCCTCGTAGATCTGGGTGATCTTGGCGTCGCGCATAAACCGCTCGACCGGGAAGTCGATGGTGTAGCCGGCGCCACCGAACAGTTGCACGGCGTCGACGGTGACCTCCATCGCCACGTCGGAGGCGAAGCATTTCGACGCCGCCGAGATGAAGCCCAGGTCCGGCTCACCGCGCTCGGCGCGGGCGGCGGCGGAGTAGACCATCAGCCGTGCCGCCTCCACCTTCATCGCCATGTCGGCCAGCATGAACTGCACGGCCTGGAAGGTGCTGATCGACTCGCCGAATTGCTTGCGGTCCTTGGTGTAAGCAATGGCGGCGTCCACCGCGCCCTGGGCGATGCCCACGGCCTGGGCGCCGATGGTGGGACGGGTGTGGTCCAGCGTGGCCAGCGCGGTCTTGAAGCCGGTACCCGGCTCGCCGATTATGCGATCGCCGGGGATGCGGCAGTTCTCGAAGTACAGTTCCGTGGTCGGCGAGCCCTTGATCCCGAGCTTTTTTTCCTTCGGGCCGACGCTGAAACCCTCGTCGTCCTTGTGCACGATGAACGCCGAGATGCCGTTGGCGCCCTTGTCCGGGTCGGTCACCGCCATCACCGTGTACCAGGTCGACTTTCCGCCGTTGGTGATCCAGGACTTGGCGCCGTTGAGGATCCAGTCGTCGCCGTCGGCCTTGGCCCGGGTTCGCATCGAGGCCGCGTCACTGCCGGCTTCGCGCTCACTCAGCGCGTAGGACGCCATCGCGCCCTCGGTGGCCAGCGTCGGCAACACCTGCTTCTTCAGCTCCTCCGAGCCCCGCAGGATCAGACCCATGGTGCCGAGCTTGTTCACCGCCGGGATCAGCGAGGCGGAAGCGTCGACGCGCGCAACTTCTTCGATCACGATGCAAGCGGCCACCGAGTCCGCACCCTGGCCGCCGTACTCTTCGGGAACATGCACCGCGTTGAAGCCGGACGCATTCAGCGCCGCCAGCGCCTCTTCCGGGAACCGGGCTTGCTCGTCAACGTCGTTGGCATACGGCGCGATCTCTTTCTCCGCCAACGCGCGGATCGCCGCCCGAAATTCCTGGTGCTCCTCGGGCAGTTGGAACAGGTCAAACGACGGGTTTCCGGCCCATCCAGCCATCTTTGTCTCCTTAGCTACTCGTCGCTGACTTTATCGTGCAGCTGCTGCAGCGCCGCATCCTTGGCGCGCACGCTGTCGGCCAGCCGCCGTTGGAACGCGGCGATCCGCGCCCGCAACTGCGGGTCGGACGATGCCAGAATGCGCACGGCCAGCAAACCGGCGTTGCGGGCGCCGCCGATGGATACCGTAGCCACCGGGACGCCGGCGGGCATCTGCACGATCGACAGCAGGGAGTCCAGGCCGTCCAACCGGGCCAGCGGCACCGGCACGCCGATCACCGGCAGCGGTGTCGCGGAGGCGACCATTCCCGGCAGGTGGGCGGCGCCGCCGGCACCGGCGATGATCACCTCAAGGCCGCGGTCGGCGGCGCCGCGAGCGTAATCGAGCATCACCTCGGGGGTGCGATGCGCCGAGACCACCCGAACCTCGATCGGGATGTCGAATTCGGCCAGGGCCTCGGCGGCGTCGATCATCACCGGCCAGTCGCTGTCGCTGCCCATGATCACGCCGACGCGAGGACGTTCAGCCCCGCTGGACTGTTGGGTCATGAGCGCCCCACCTTCTCATCGTCGCCGGCGCGGTGTGGATCCCATCCGTCCGTCCACTGCCCGTGCGACAACCAGTGTGCCGCCAGGTCAGCGCGGTCACGCAGCATCCTTAGGTCCGTGGCGTCCGAGCCGACGAAGTTGATGTGGCCAATCTTGCGACCGGGTCGTTCCGCCTTGCCGTAGAGGTGGACGCGGGCGTCGGGCATCCGCGCGAACAAGTGGTGCAATCGCTCGTCGAGGGCCATCGCCGGCTGCTGCGCGGCGCCGAGCACGTTGGCCATCACCGTCACCGGCGCGATGGCTTCGGTGTCGCCGAGCGGATAGTCCAGCACCGCGCGCAGGTGCTGCTCGAACTGGCTGGTGCGCGCCCCGTCCATGGTCCAGTGCCCGGAGTTGTGTGGCCGCATCGCGAGCTCGTTGACCAGCAGCGCACGGTCGGTGGTCTCGAACAGCTCGACCGCGAGCACACCCACCACACCGAGCTCGCCGGCCAGCCGCAATGCCAGCTGCTGGGCGGCAGAGGCCAGGTCGTCGGGCAGGTCCGGCGCGGGCGCGATCACCTGCACGCAGATCCCGTCCCGTTGCACCGTCTCCACCACCGGCCACGCCGCGCCCTGGCCGAACGGCGAGCGCGCTACCAGCGCGGACAACTCGCGACGCAGGTTCACCTGCTCCTCGGCCATCACCGGCACCCCATCGGCCAGGCAGGTGGCCGCAATCTCGCGGGCATGCGAAGGGTCGCGGGCCATCCGCACCCCACGCCCGTCGTAACCGCCGCGGACCGCTTTCACGACCACGGGGCCGGCAATGCGCCGCGCGAAAGCATCGAGCTCGTCCATGCTCCGGATTTCCGCGTAGCGGGGCACCGGGACGCCGAGGGCCTCTAACCGCCGCCGCATGACGAGCTTGTCCTGGGCGTGCACCAGGGCCTGCGGCGGCGGCGCCACGTTGACGCCTTCGGCGACCAGCTTCACCAGCAGCTCATTCGGGACGTGCTCGTGGTCGAAGGTCAGCACGTCGGCGCCGGCGGCGACCCGGCGGAGGTCTTCCAGATCGGTATGCGAGCCGATCACCACGTCGGGTGTCACCTGCGCGGCCGGTTCGTCGGTGGACGTGGCCAGCACCCGCAGCGTCTGCCCCAGCGCGATTGCGGCCTGGTGGGTCATCCGGGCGAGCTGGCCGCCGCCGACCATCGCGACTAGAGGGGCCACCTCCGGCGGGCGTCTACTCGGCACGGCCATCATGGTGTCATGGCGCACAGTGTCGTGTTGAGGGGTGCGCGGACCGGCCGTGACCCAAATCGTTATGTCGCGGTTTTGCGTCGTTTTTGCGTACGTCCGTACACTGACGTGTTGTGTCCTTCGCCGATGCCACGATCGCGCGCCTGCCCCAGGCTGTTCAGCCCTATGCGCAGCGCCATCATGAACTCATCAAATTCGCCATCGTCGGCGGCACCACGTTCGTTATCGACTCAGTGATTTTCTACACACTGAAGCTGACGATTCTCGAAACCAAGCCGGTGACCGCCAAGGTGATCGCGGGCATCGTCGCGGTCATCGCATCCTACGTCTTGAACCGGGAGTGGAGTTTCCGCGACCGCGGCGGGCGCGAGCGCCATCACGAGGCGCTGCTGTTTTTCGCGTTCAGCGGAGTAGGGGTGCTGCTGAGCATGGCGCCGCTGTGGGTCTCGAGCTACGTCCTGCAGTTGCGGGTGCCGATGGTGTCGCTGACTTTGGAAAACATCGCCGACTTCATCTCGGCCTACATCATCGGCAACCTGCTGCAGATGGCATTCCGGTTCTGGGCGTTCCGACGCTGGGTGTTTCCCGAGGAGTTCGCCCGCAGCCCCGACAAGGCGCTGGAATCCGCCCTCACCGCGGGCGGTATCGCCGAGGTCTTCGAGGACGCCTTCGAGGGCGGCTTCGAAGAAGGCTTGCAGGGCTTGGAAGGGAATGTCACCCTGCTGCGCTCGTGGCGCAACAGGGCGAGCCGGTTCGCTCAGCTCGGCGACTCCTCGGAGCCCAGGGTGTCGAAAACCTCGTGATACAGCAGCGAGTGCACCTCGCGCAGTCGCGGAATGTCGTAGAACTCCAGCGGATCTTGTGACGCCGACTCGATAATCAGCGTCCCGGTGCGAAACATCCGCTCGAAAAGCTTGTCCCGGAATTCCACACTGTTGATGCGCGCCAACGGGATGTCGATCCCACCCCGGGTCAGCACCCCGTGCCGGAACATCACCCGCCGGCTGGTGACAACGAAATGGGTGGTGAGCCAGCTCAGGAACGGCCACAGCGTCAGCCAACCGACGACGATCAACCAAATCCCCCAGATCACGCCGTAGATGACGTTCTTGGCGATCTGCTGCCAGTGCGTGGAGTTGACGTAGCCGGACCCGAACGCCGCTAGCCCGGTCACCAGGATGAGCACCAGAACGGGCCAGATCAAACGCTTCCAGTGTGGGTGGCGGTGCACGACGACCTGTTCGCCGGGCGCCAGGGCATTGTCCGGATAGCTCACTCTTGCGACCTCACATCGTTTCTCTTCGGCTGCGCGAACTAGCGCAAGTGCACCACGTCACCGGCCGAAACCACGGCGGTTTGGCCGCTCGCCGTTTCCAGGCACAACCGGCCGTGGTCGTCGACGCCGCTCGCGGTCCCGACGAGCTCCTTGTCGCCGGGCAGGTAGGCGCGCACGCGGGTGCCGATCGTCAGGCTGCGCGCGCGGTAATCGGCGGCCAGCGCCCAGTCGGCCCCGCGGGCGGCCCGCCAGGCGACGATCCGCCTGCCGAGTTCCCGCAACAGCGCGCAGGCCAGCTGGTTGCGGTCGGGTGCGGCAACGCCGAGGTCGAGCAGCGAGGTCGCGCCGGGACCGTCGACCTCCTCGGGGGCCTGCGTCACGTTGAGCCCCACGCCGATTACCACGACCGGCCGCGCGACCTCGGCAAGGATGCCCGCCAGCTTGCCTGGCGCGCCTGCTGGACCGGCCAGGACGTCGTTGGGCCACTTGAGGCCCGCCTGAATCCCGGTCGCTGCCAGCACCGGGGCCAGCGCGTCGACGATTGCCACACCGGTGGCCAACGACAACCAGCCCCACCCCTCGGCCGGGACGTCGACGACACTGACGCCCACCGACATCGTGATCTGGGCTCGGGGGCTGGCCGACCATGCGCGGTCGTGACGCCCGCGACCGGCGGTCTGGTGCTCGGCGATCAGCACCGTCCCGGCGACGTCGGTCCCCGATGCCGCTCGCGCCAACAGGTCGGCGTTGGTCGAGCCGGTTCGCTCAACGACGTCGAGCTGGCGCCAACCCAGCCCGGTCCCGATCAGCTCGGCCCGCAGCGCGGCCTCGTCCAAGGGCTGCCTGAATAGCTCCCGGTCCGTCACCCATTTCTCCTGTGTCAAGCCCAGCCTAAACGTCCCCGCAGGCGCTGCCGATAACATCGAGTCCCATGACAAGCGTTACCGACCGCTCGGACCATTCCGCAGAGCGGTCCACCGAGCACACCATCGACATCCACACCACCGCAGGCAAGCTGGCCGAACTGCACAAGCGGCGCGCGGAGGCGCTGCATCCGGTCGGTGAGGCGGCGATCGAGAAGGTGCACGCCAAGGGCAAGCTGACCGCCCGTGAGCGGATCTACGCCCTGTTGGACGACGACTCGTTCGTCGAACTGGACGCGCTGGCCCGACACCGCAGCACCAACTTCGGCCTCGCCGAGAACCGCCCGCTGGGAGACGGCGTGGTGACCGGCTACGGCACCATCGACGGCCGAGACGTCTGCATCTTCAGCCAGGACGTCACGGTGTTCGGCGGCAGCCTCGGCGAGGTGTACGGCGACAAGATCGTCAAGGTCCAGGAACTGGCGATCAAGACCGGCCGCCCGCTCATCGGCATCAACGACGGCGCGGGCGCGCGCATCCAGGAGGGCGTCGTCTCGCTGGGCCTGTACAGCCGGATCTTCCGCAACAACATCGTGGCGTCCGGCGTCATCCCGCAGATCTCGCTGATCATGGGCGCCGCCGCCGGCGGCCACGTCTACTCCCCCGCCCTCACCGACTTCGTGGTGATGGTCGACCAAACCAGCCAGATGTTCATCACCGGGCCGGACGTCATCAAGACCGTGACCGGCGAGGACGTCACCATGGAGGAGCTCGGCGGCGCCCACACCCACATGGCCAAGTCGGGCACCGCACACTACGTGGCATCGGGCGAACAGGACGCCTTCGACTGGGTTCGCGACCTGCTCAGCTACCTGCCGCCGAACAACTTCACCGACCCGCCCCGGTATGCCGAGCCCATTCCCGAGGGCGCCATCGAGGACAACCTCACCGAGGAGGATCTCGAGCTCGACACGTTGATGCCGGACTTGCCCAACCAGCCTTACGACATGCATGAGGTGATCACCCGCATCCTCGACGAGGACGAGTTCCTCGAGGTCCAGGCCGGTTACGCGCAGAACATCGTCGTCGGGTTCGGCCGGATCGAGGGCCGGCCGGTCGGGATCGTTGCCAACCAGCCGACCCATTTCGCCGGCTGTCTGGACATCAACGCCTCGGAGAAGGCTGCCCGCTTCGTGCGGACCTGCGACTGCTTCAACATCCCGATCGTCATGCTGGTGGACGTTCCGGGGTTCCTGCCCGGTACCGGTCAGGAATACAACGGGATCATCCGGCGGGGCGCCAAGCTGTTGTTCGCCTACGGCGAGGCGACCGTGCCCAAGATCACAGTGATCACCCGTAAGGCCTACGGTGGCGCCTACTGCGTCATGGGCTCCAAGGACATGGGCTGCGACGTCAACTTGGCCTGGCCGACCGCCCAGATCGCGGTGATGGGCGCCTCCGGAGCCGTCGGCTTCGTGTACCGCCAGCAGCTGGCCGAGGCCGCCAACCAGGGCCAGGACGTCGACACGCTGCGTCTGCAGTTGCAGGAGGAGTACGAGGACACGTTGGTGAACCCTTACGTCGCCGCCGAGCGCGGATATGTCGACGCGGTGATCCCGCCGTCACACACCCGCGGATACATCGGCACGGCGCTACGCCTGCTCGAACGCAAGATCTCGCACCTGCCGCCCAAGAAGCACGGGAACATACCCCTGTGACGAACAATTCAGCTATGACCGATACGACGGCCCCACAGCATCCGCACGAGCCGCACATCCAGATACTCAAGGGTCAGCCCACCGACGAGGAACTGGCCGCGCTGATCGTCGTGCTGGGCAGCGCGGGCCGTGGCCCGGAACCGGGACAACCCGAACGCACCCGCTGGGGCCTGCCGGTCGACAGGTTGCGCTACGCGATCTCCAACTACCAGCGGATCACTCTGCAGGAACGCATGCACATGCAGCGATGACCCGCATGGTGCTGGGGTCCGCCTCCCCGGGGCGCCTCAAAGTGCTGCGCCAGGCCGGCATCGATCCGCTGGTCATGGTGTCCGGGGTCGACGAGGATGTGGTCACCGCGGGTCTGGGGCCAGACGCGTCGCCCGACGAGGTGGTGTGCGCGCTCGCGGCGGCCAAGGCAGAGCAGGTGGCCGGCAAGCTGGATTGCGCCGTCGCGGCGGATTGCGTGGTCATCGGGTGCGATTCCATGCTCTACATCGACGGCCGGCTATGCGGCAAGCCGCACAGCGCCGGCGCCGCGCGGCAACTGTGGCGGTCAATGTCGGGCCGCGCCGGCCAGCTCTATACCGGCCATTGCGTCATCCGATTGCTGGACAACGAGACGGTCCATCGTGATTCGGCGGCATCAACCACCACGGTGCATTTCGGGACGCCATCTCCTGACGATCTGGAGGCTTACTTGGCGTCCGGGGAGTCGTTGCGGGTGGCCGGAGGTTTCACCCTCGACGGTCTGGGCGGCTGGTTCATCGACGGCGTCGACGGCGACCCGTCGGCCGTGGTGGGGATCGGGCTCCCGCTGACGAGGTCGCTGCTGGCCCGCGCGGGGCTGCCCATCGCCGCGCTGTGGGCGGACAATCCGCTCGCGTAGCGCCAGGCCAATGGTGGGGTGGGTAGGCTTTGGGTGTGTCGCTACCGCCCGATCCCAGCCCCTCCCTATCGGTCTATTCCCATCCCGAACGACTGGTCACGGCCGACTGGCTGTCGGCCAAGATGGGCACACCCGGCCTGGTGATCGTCGAATCCGACGAGGACGTCTTGCTCTACGACGTCGGCCACATTCCCGGCGCCGTCAAGGTCGACTGGCACACCGACCTCAACGACCCGAGAGTCCGCGACTACATCAACGGCGTACAGTTCGCCGAGCTGATGAACCGCAAGGGCATCGCCCGCGACGACACCGTGGTGATCTACGGCGACAAGAGCAACTGGTGGGCGGCCTACGCGCTGTGGGTCTTCACCT
>Ga0210389_10002882_pt1 | contig 13479 bp, 13 predicted proteins | sample IncBWH28OmetaG_FD_160127 | JGI IMG/M metagenome (GOLD analysis project Ga0210389, IMG submission 160127) | Forest soil microbial communities from Barre Woods Harvard Forest LTER site, Petersham, Massachusetts, United States - Inc-BW-H-28-O ...
GAGCGATGCTCGCAGCGGGGGAAAGCGAGTTTTGATTCAGACTTGAAGAAATTGAGATTCATTTTGGGACTCCTTGCTTGGTTGGGGGGTACCCCCCTGATTTTTCGTAAGAGACGTAGTGAAAGGACTTAGGAGAGGTCGACAGTCTACAGTCGACAGCCGACAGCTTCGGAAAGGCGAAAGATAACGCTGAGGTGCAGAGGGCGCTGAGGTTCGCAGAGTGCGGAGAAGAGGGGAAACTGAAGGGAAGCTGACAGTCTACAGTCGACAGTCCACAGCTTCGGAAAAGAGAAGAGGGGAGTCTCACCACAGAGGCGCTGAGTACGCAGAGATTCGGAGAGGAATGGGGAACAGTCGGAAACGCGGTGGCTCGCACGGCGGACCCTTCGAGGCGCGGGGAATTCAAGAGGTCCGGGCCAGGGGAACGTCAACGGCAATGTCTGGGAAATGATAACTTGTCGTGTATATTCATGCTACGGTACTAATGGACAAAAATGGGACAGTTCTAGAACTGTGGCCGGATTGGAGAGAATGGGGAAATTGGAAAATCGAAAATGGGGAGGGGAAAGCGTAGAGGAGAAACCCAAAGACCCAGGTACCAAACACCGGAACCTGGGGCGCCCGGCGAAAGGCTTTGACAGTGCAAATCCACGCGCCTACACTGGCGTTATGGAAATCGAACTTACCCCCGAGCTGCAGGCAAAGCTAGAGCGTATCGCTTTGCAACAGGGCCGCGATCCCAAATCGCTGGTGCATGATGCGGTGGAACGTCTGATTGGCTACGACAAATGGTTCCTCCGCCAGGTGGAAATCGGCTTGGCGCAGGCCGATCGTGGCGAATTGCTGGATCACGAAAAAGTCGTAGCGCGCATGGAAGACCTGATCTCCCGCAAACAGCGCCAGCCCTGATGCGAGTCCGCTGGGTGCTGGGTTACCTGGCGGCGGGCAAGACTTCCGCGGACATTCTGGCGGAGTTTCCGGACCTCACCGGCGAACAAATTGCGGCGTGTCTCGACTATGCGCGCGAATTGGCTGAATTTGAGGCCGTCGTCTGATGGCTTTGCGGTTCTGGCCGACCACTGCATTTCAAACTCAATCGTTCAGACACGCCGAAAGTGAAGAGTTACCCACCCTTTAAAGTCGAAAGGGTAGGCGACCCAAGAAGGTTCCTGGAATGCGCCATCCGCCCGGTGTTGCTTAGATCCTTAAATCGCGTCGCCGATTAGGGTGATCTGCCCGGGCTTGATTTTCTCGATGGCCTGAACGCAGGCTGGAAAGTACTGACGAAGATAATCGAGACGGTTGGAGGAAGCTTGGAGAACAACAATGGCGATTTTTCGGTCCGCCAGATTTTGCTGGTACCGGAAGTTCGTGTCTACCGTAACCAGCACATCAAACGCAGTTTCCGCGACAGATAGAAGTTCGCCGTTCTTCTTGCCCGACCAGCCAGCTTCCTGCACAGTGCGGCACGTGTGACCCGCATCCGCGAGAACCTTTTTGAGAGCTTTCGGGGTGCACTCGTCCAGTAAAACTCTCATTTGAGCTGAGAGACGAGGCTGAGTCTGGCTTCTTCGATGGCGGCGACGGCGAGTTCCCGGGTGACGCTGGGGTATTGCTCGAGAAACTGATCTAGGGTGTCGCCACCCTCCAGATACTCGATCAGAATCTTAAAGGGGACGCGGGTTCCACGGAAGACAGGCTCTCCGCCGAGAATATCGCGATCTTTGATGATGATGCCTGGCAACTGTGTGCACCTCGTCCACTAGAGTGTACAGCCAAATACTTCGAACCGTAAGCGTGCGGCTGGAGGAGGAAGAGTAGGAGTTATCAGCAAACCGAAAGGGAAGAGCAAGAAAAGACCCACCGTTCATCCCGGAAATTCGCCGGGATGGGGCGGAGTGGCATGAACCAACTGCGCAAGGGTGGGGCACCCGAATAATGAATTTTCTGACCGCGCTTGACCGGGACGTGGAGATCGTATTCCGGCGGCGTCCGGGAACGCGGAAGGGCGGACGGATCGTGGTGTCGGCTGATTAGGAAAGAGGCGAAACCCTTAATCGGTAACCAGTGTTCGGCTAGCGGGAACGTGGACGGGAACCCCAAGCGAGGAGCGACCCACCCTTTAAAAATCGAAAGGGTAGCCACCCAAGAAGGTTCCTAGGATGCGCCACCCGCCACAGTGTGATGTCCTAAGATTTCAACGAAAACAGGTACCGCAGGATCGTACTCGCGTCAGCGGGAGGGAGGGACAAGATTTGCCTATATAGCTCGGCGTCAATTTCGCAGACCTGTTTTCTTTCAGGCGCATCATGTGCCGTGCCATCGATCAGTCTCACGTGTTCCAAACCATATTTGCTCACTAAGTTTGCAAAGAGGGGCTGCATTAGCTCGCTTGCTTTCTGTTCATCGGGCACATGTTGGGGGTTTTTCATGGCTGAGAGAATAATGCCTTCCAACGCTTGCAGATTTTTGTCGCCATACTTGGGCGGCAGATACTTTTTGACCATACCTACTTCGCCAAACTTGTGCGGGAACAAAAATGCATAGCAAGCATCAGGATTGACGCGATCAAGTTCATCTAGAACAGGAACAAGATTCCCAAAGAAGCCAACTACCGATTCATCGGAGGCTTTCGGTATGTACTTTGGCAGAGCCGTCATAAGTTCATCAGCGATTTTTAGACCTGCCTTCTCTGGGGTCCCTCCGCCTTGCGTGGCTTCAATGGCAATCGACTCGACCTTACGGTAGGTTTCCGGATCATAAACGGACAACGCTTTGTAAAAAGGCATCGCCCGAATCTCGCGCTTCGCTTCCCAGACGTGGACCAGTGGGTTTATAAAAGTGGTTGTGATAATCAAGCCGCACGAGACACCAATCACAAGGCCAATAACGTTAATTTGTTTGTTCTTATTCCACCGCTTGACCAATAGTTCAGCGATTAGTGCTCCGAGTCCCGCCCCAAGTCCGGCTCCTACGATCCCAATCCAATCCATGTGCGAAACCCCCGCAATAAAAAGAGTGACGGTTGAAAGTGTCGCCCTTCGTTTTGAATAGTTTACTTCCGCTTTTTAATGGCAATACGCTGCCGCAACGGTTTCCCGGTGTGCGAGTGATATACCAGCATGTCTAGGATCCCCGTCGTGGCCCACTCTTCGATTTCCGGGTTTTGAATAATAAGTCCAGTCCAAACGACACCGGGCTTTAATTCGAATGGAAGTGGTTGTGTGACACTCGGAGTTAGTGGCGGCTTTGTCGGGTTTCTTCTTGCGCCAGCGGCGACTGCCCTTGAAATACTCAAAAGCAACAGTTGTGATGGTTGTTGGTCGGTCTCCGTAGTTTGTCACGTTCGCAACGATAAGAGTCTTTCCCTCGTAAAACGGCGCGTTGACGGTCTCCATTCCAGTCTGGGCAGTGAACCGCAGTTTCGGCCCGGCAGAGCGGTACTTGTAGATATCCCAGGCAAAAACCCCCGTCGAGAGTATCGCTCCCCACCATGCAACGATTGAGGTTGGGTTCATGGGAGGATACTATCACGGCACGTTAACAGGGCAACCGCCCGCCTGCTGGCGGGTGGCCCAGGTTCCGCATTTTGGTGCCTGGGCCCGGGGTTTTCCGCTTTCTTCCTCTTCACTTCCGCTGACTGACGCTGATTACGGATATTGGATCATTCGGAAACGACGGAGAGGGCGCCGTGGTCCTTGCGGCTGGGGCGGACGGTGATCTCCACGTCCTGGCGGAGGGCTGTGAGGAACTCCATGAGGCGTCCGACCGAGAAGTTTCCCGCGCGGTTGCGCATCAGCAAAGAAACCTGGGGCTGCTGCACTCCGAGGATTTTGGCGATCTCCACCTGTGTCATGCCGCTATCCTTGAGGATGGAATAAATTTGCAGGGTGAGCTGGGCCTTGAGGAGTTCCTGCTCAGGATTGGGAAGGCCGAGGTCTGCGAAGACGTTTCCGCTGCCCTGGGTTACGCGGGCAATGCGGTTGGGTGTTTTTCTTGGTTTGGTCTTCATTGAGCGACGTTCCAATCCAGCGGATTGGCTTCAGCGCATCGGCCATGGGTATATAAATATACTTATAAACGTATAGATGCCAAGGGCCGCTTAAGCGGGTGGGTGGCACACCCGGAGAAGTGGCTGCGGGTGAGGTTGGGTGTCGCCCCTCCGGGGCTGGGGATGGATGTTTTTTGCCCCAGCCCTTACGGGCTGGGCTAATTTCTGACGCGCCTCCGGCGCTCCGGGATGGATGGGGGAGTGGATGGGAGAGCGAGTTGAAGAGTTGGAAATACAAGAGGGCAAGAGGGCGGGCCCTACATAGGATGGGAAAAACCTAAGCGGGCACGATTTATCGTGCCCCTACGACCTACATCCCGTCCCTTCTGGCGCCTGCGGTGCACGGCGTGACAGGCGTCACAGACCACTACGCCGGCGGCGCGTAGAACTGGTGATATGGAGACGAGAGTCGTCACCACTGGGTCGTAGAGGAGATTAGAAATGGCAAAGACTATGAAGGCTGCAGTTGTTGAAAAATTTGGCGCGCCGCTGGTTGTGAAGGAGCTGCCCATCCCGACGCCGGGGCCGGGCCAGGTGCTGGTGCAAGTGGTTGCGTCGGGAGTGTGCCACACGGATCTGCACGCCGCGGAAGGCGATTGGCCGATCAAGCCAACGCCGCCGTTCACACCGGGGCATGAAGGGGCCGGCTTCGTCGCCGCTCTTGGCTCGGGCGTTACGCACCTGAAAGAAGGCGACCGCGTCGGCATCGCCTGGCTGCACAGCGCCTGCAGACATTGCGATTACTGCCTGGCGGGCTGGGAAACGCTCTGCCTGGAGCAGAAGAATTCCGGCTATTCGGTGGATGGGAGCTTTGCGGAATACGCGCTGGGGCAAGCCGATTATCTTGGCCGCATTCCCAAGAACCTTCCGTTTGTGGACGCCGCGCCGATTCTTTGCGCGGGCGTGACGACGTACAAAGGTTTGAAAATGACCGAAGCGAAGCCCGGAGAATGGGTGGTGATTTCGGGTGTCGGTGGATTGGGCCACGTGGCCATCCAGTACGCGATTGCCATGGGGCTGCACGTTGCGGCGGTGGACCTGGGTCCCGAAAAGATGGCGCTGGCGCGCAAGCTGGGCGCGGAAATTACCATTGACGCGAAAACACAGGATCCCGCGAAGGAAATTCAGAAGCAGATTGGCGGCGCGCACGGCGTGCTGGTTACCGCGGTTTCGCCGGTTGCGTTCAAGCATGCGGTGGGCATGCTGCGGCGCGGCGGAACGTGCGTGCTCAACGGATTGCCGCCGGGAGAATTCCCGGTTTCGATTTTCGAGCTGGTGCTGAACGGGCACACGATTCGCGGCTCCATCGTGGGCACGCGGCTGGACCTGGAAGAATCGCTGCGGTTTGCCGACGAAGGCAAAGTGAAGGCAACGATCGAAACTCTGCCGCTTGAATCCATCAACGATACGTTCAGCCGGATGAAGAAGGGCCAGATCAACGGCCGCATCGTGCTCGGCATCGGCAAGGAAGCGCTTGCGCACATAGCGACCGCGCGAATGGCCAGCTGAAGCGGGAGCCCAACGGCGGAAGCGAACGTCAACACCCGCACCCTTCGAAGTCAGAAGGGTGCGGCACCCAGCGATACGAAGATGGGAGAAACCCAAGAGGGGCACGATTTATCGTGCCCCTACTTTGCGAATAGTGAGTGGAAACAGGCGTTCATCCCGCTGAAACAGCGGGATGGCGCAGAGGTACAACAGGGACGGAGATGAGGCCGCGCGGGGAGAGAGCGGTACGGCTACTTGGCGCCGGCGCCGGCTGGGCCGGGGGTCTGGTGGCGCCATCCCACGGACTTGGGGCCGGGCGTGACGCCAGCTTCCTGGCGGGCGGCCTGCTCGCGAGCCTTATCCTGGGATTTCTGCCGATGGAACATGGATTTCTTGGTCTTTTCAGACTTGACCTTTGCAGGCTTCTCTGCCGGCGCAGCGGCGGGAGCCTTGTCTTTGTGGTGACGGTGGAACGGCCAGCTGGGGCCCGCGGCAGCAGAAACCGAACTGAGCGTGCCGAGAGCGATTGTGAAGCAAGTAGCCAACAAGAGTTTCTTCATTGCTGAGGACCTCATCTGGTCCATTTCTAGCATTCGGGGTGGGGGGAGACTACTGTACCGAAGGACGGTTTTTCCTGGGTGGAACCGGGCGGGCGTGAGGTGGAGCGGCCCGCCTCGGAAGGCGGGCCCTACATGATTCGGAGGAAGCCAAGAGCACCGACTGAAGTCTGTGCCACCGGCGAATCAGCCTTTGAACATGGTGCGGAAGGCGTAGAAGAGGAAGCCGGAAAGAGTCATGGCGGCAGGCAAAGTGAGCACCCACGCGAGAAGCAGATTGCGCACGGTGGCAAATTGCAGGCCGGAAGAGTTGGCCATCATGGTTCCAGCTACACCCGAAGATAAGACGTGCGTGGTGCTGACGGGCAGCCCCAAGCCGTCGGCGGCGCCGATGGTGGCCATGGCGGTGATTTCGGCGGCGGCTCCCTGGGCGTAGGTGAGGTGATTTTTTCCGATTTTTTCACCGACAGTAACGACGATCCGCTTCCAGCCGATCATGGTGCCGAGCCCCAGCGCGAGGGCCACGGCCACCTTCACCCAAAGGGGGATGAAGCGGGTGGCTTTGTCGATGTGGCCTTTGTAGTTTTTGAGCACCGAGACGTCGGCGGCGGCCAGTTGGGGCTTGCCGGATTTCTGCATCAGGCGCAGCGCCTCGCTAACTAGATACATGTCGTTGCGGAAATTGCGCACGTGCTCGCGGGGCACGGCGGCGAGCTGCTTGAACTGGGACATTTCGGTGCCGATGTCGTTGATCAAAACGCGCAATGCCAGCATGGTGCCGGGCTTGAACTCTTTTGTACGAATGTAGTCCGTGACGTCGTCGCGCGGGTCGCCCACGACGGCGGAGGGCACCACGTATTTGCCGACGGTGTCCGCGGCCTGATGCGAGACGGCGATAAAATCCTCAGTTTGGCGGGGAGTGACGGCGTGGTTTAGTGCGTACGTGGTGGGCACGGTGCCGATGAGGATGAGCATGATGAGGCCCATGCCCTTCTGACCGTCGTTGGAACCGTGGAAAAAGCTGACGCCGGTGCAGGTGAAAATAAGCATGCTGCGAATCCAGAATGGCGGAGGTTCGGTGCCTTTTGGTGCTTCGTAGAGACGCTTGTCTTTGACCACGGCTTTCATTAGCAGGAAAAGACAAGCGGCGAGAATGAAACCAAAAATGGGCGAGAGCAGAAGCGATTTGCCGATGTTCAGGGCCTGGGCCCAATCGACGCCGCTGGTGCCGGATTTTACGCTCATCAGTTGATTGGCGATGCCAACGCCGATGATGGAGCCGATCAGCGTGTGAGAGCTGGAGGCGGGAAGGCCGAACCACCAGGTGCCGAGGTTCCAGAGAATCGCGGCGATCAACAGCGCGAAAACCATGGCGAAGCCGGCGTTGCTGCCCACCTGAAGAATTAGTTCCACGGGCAGGAGCGATACGATGCCGAAGGCGACGGCGCCGGTGGAAGTGACCACGCCCGCGAAATTCCAGAAGCCTGACCAGACGACGGCGATGTTCGGGTCGAGCGAGTGCGTGTAGATGACCGTGGCGACGGCGTTGGCCGTGTCGTGGAAACCGTTCACAAACTCGAAGCCGAGGGCGACGAGCAGGGCAAACCCCAGCAGGAGGTAGGGCCAGGCGGAACCCAGGCTGATGTTGCCCAGGTCCCGGGCGATGCTTGCGCCGATGAAAACCAGGCCCAAAATCATCACCGCGCCGAAAATCAAGATGCCGAGACGGCTGGGGCGGCGATTCATTTTTTCGTGAACGCCGAGTGGCGCAGTGGTGGTGGTCGTGGCCATGGCAATCCTTCCAGAAGCGAAATTGCCTCCGCGGGCGACGAGGAGGGGTGAGGCCTGGCAATGCAAATCGGGAAAAGAGGGAGTGGTTATACTTGCGGGAGATTAACCGGCGATGAATGGTGTGTTTCTAAATGAGTGCGGCTTCGTCAGTCCAAATGAACCGCTCGCCTCACGGTCGAGCGGAACGCACGGGCGAGTCCAAAAGGGAACGATTTCGAAGAGTTAGAAGACGCGGCCGAGTTGGAAGAACCACTTTTGGTGGCCGGTGTCGCCGACGCTGCCGCCGATGAGGATCGGGCCAAAGAAAGTTTCGGCGAGGATGCCGCCGGCGGCGTCGCCGGAAAGTTTGGGAGCGGAGAAAGGATCGCCGTATATTTTGCCGACTTCGGCGAAGCCTGTGACGTAGACCTGTTTACCGACGAAGGTAGGCAGGGTGAAAACTTTGTGGAGGTAACCGGTGCGACCGATGAAATATTGGTTGCCGATGAGTTCGTTGAGGCCGTAGGCGCTGAGGCGTCCTACGCCGCCGAGGAAATAGATGGGAGCGCCGGGGGAGGAACGGCCGAAGGTGGAGGCGCCTTCTGCGGTGAAGAAGAGCGAGCCGCGTGAGGAGACAGGCTGGAAGTATTGGACGAGAAGACCGAGGGACGGATAGGCCTGGGTGGAGATGGGAGTGGTGTCGAACCACTCGAAATTCGCTTTGAGGAAGACGCCGCGGGTGGGGATGACGGCTTCGTTGGTGTGATCGAGAGTGTAGCGCGCGTGGAAGGCGCCGACGCGGCCGCTGGTGGAGGGGAAGTCCGGGGTGCCGAGACGCAGGGTGTAGTCCTGATAGCCGACGCCGTAGCCGACGCGAATTTCGTTGAAGCGGCTGGTCGAGTAGCCGAAGTCGACTCCGGTGAGGACGTTGTCGAGACGGTAGATGGCGCGGGGATCCGAATAGCCATAAACCTTGAAATTGGTTTGGCTGGCATTGACGTACGGCGCGAAAAACCAGCGGCCGAGCGGCCGGAAGGGGCGATAGAGTTCGGTGGCGATCCCGTAGGTGGCGCCGAATTTCAGGTCGGTGCGCCACTCGGAGCGGTAGCCCCAGACGTCCATCGCGGTGAGGCGAGCGCCCATGGTGAAGTCGACGTCCTGCGGTTCACTGCCGTTGATTTCGACGAATGGCAGAAGGAAGGGAGGCGCGTAGGTTTTTTCGTGGACGCGGATAGAGAGGCCGCTCTGATTGCCGTCGTTGATGACGGAGTAAGTGATGCTGTCGTAGCGGCCGACGCCGGTGAGGCGAGTGAGGACGTGGTCGAGTGATTTTGTGTCGAGAGGCTTGCCGACAAAAGTTTTTAGCAGATTCTCAATGTTTTTCTGGCCTTCGGGATCCACACCTTCGACGCGGATGAACTCGGGCGCTCCGGGGTTGCCGCGCATGCGGGATTTTTTCTGCTGGAGATAATCGGTCCAGGCGGCGTCGTCGAGCGAATAGGCTTTCAGGATTTGGGCTTTTTCCTGGGCGGCGTCGTAGCCGCGCTGGAGGAGTTGTTCGGTCTTCTGATAGTCGCTGGAGGAGAATTCCGCGACGTCAGCGCTGACGATGAGGTCGGCGCCGGCCATACCGCGAATTTCCGATTCCGCAATCACCAGAGCCACGGAGCGCCCGAGCACCGAAAACGCGCCTTGAATATCTTTCGCGCTGGCTGGGGAAAGCTGCAGGTGGACAGCGATGACCACGTCGGCGCCCATATTGCGGACAACATCCGTGGGCAGATTGTCGACAAGGCCGCCGTCGACAAAGATTTTGTCGCCCTGGCGGACGGGAGCGAAAACGCCGGGAATGGAAATGGTGGCGCGCATGGCGTCGGAGAGAGAGCCGCTCTGGAAGACGAAGGCTTTGCCGGAAATGAGTTCCGTGGACACGCAGCGGAAGGGAATGGGGAGATCGTCGAAAGAGGAGATGCTGGAGTAGTCGATGGTTTCGCGATCGATGAGGAGATTGATCTGGTGGCCTGTGTTTAGTCCGGGGGGAAGGGTGGCGCCGTGCTTCAGGCCGACTTGAACCGAATTAGGAACGGCGCGGGCGTCTTCTTTGCGGCGGAAGGAGAGGTCTTCATAGGGAGTGCCGCCGCCGAGAAGGAGCGGCCAATTTGCGGTGTGGAGAATTTCCTCGAGTTGGCTGGCAGGTTTGCCGGTGGCGTAGAAGCCGCCGACGAGGCCGCCCATGCTGGTGCCGGCGAGATAGTCGATGGGGATGTGGTGCTCTTCAAACCATTTGAGGACGCCGACATGGGCTTCGCCGAGCGCGCCGCCGCCTTCGAGAGCGAGTCCGATTTTGGGGCGAGATGCGAGCGCGGGCTTGGCGTCTGGGGTCGTGGTGATGGATTGCGGCGGAGGCGTGGAAGCAGGCGGCTCTTGTGCGAGGCAGGGACAAGTCAGGCAGAGAGCGAAAAACGCGGATAGTGATAGGCGCACGGTGGATCCCCTTCTGGTTATCGGCTGGACGAAGGAATTCTTTTCGCCCTCAATGTTACCTGTGTTTGAGGACGTGGCAAGACAGGAATCGCCGAACGACAGCGAGCGCCACCACTTGAATTTCGATGTAAGGTGTCACAAATAAAACTAAAGGATTAGTGTCGGGGGACGGTCACGGAACGATCAAGAAATTGCTGAGGCAGATCTTCGGGTTTGGGATTGATTTTGTAATCGGAAGGAATCGCGAAGAGTGCAGGATCGGGATCTCCGAGTCGAATGTTTGCCAGTTCCTGTCTAGAGTCTCGGCCCGTACGAAAATCTTTCTCCATGATGAGCATCATAGCCGCCAGTTCGTCGGATGCCCATTGTTCGGATTCCCGCACGGGCTTGCCGTTCCACTCACCGTCCGCTTCCGTTCCGAGTGCCGTGAGGCGGACCCCATGTGCGGTTACTCCCTGAATATTCTTAAGCCCCAGGTCCTCCACGCGATAGGTCGGAGAGGGCTTCCCATTTGGGTTGGGCAGACGAGCAGAGAAGGGGAGCCGAGGTGCAATCGAGACCGAGGGTTCCCATCGGTTTTGAATCGTGGCGTATCTCATGGCCGGCCGGACCTGGGCCGCAGTGCCTGCGGAACAATCAAAAATCATGATGACCTGGTTTAGAGCGAAAGATGAGGTTGAGCTGGTTGTGCCGTCCGGCCAGGTCAGAGTAGCGACTTTGTTCCATGGAGGATCTAGTTTGCTGGGCCGTTTTTCATCGCGAATTCTCCCATCGCGGTCCCTGGCAACGAACCAATCCACGAGAGAGGATTCCGGTTTGATTTCGCCTGTTTCGGTCCGACTATGCCCGGTGGTTATGATTTGGGCGCTGAACGGTTTTTCGGGTTCGGCACTCAGGTAGCCCATGCCATTGCAACTCTTGGCCAACTGTGAGGCAGCAGGATCCGGAGTTAACGCGAGGAAGAGGAGGGCAGTCGCGGGGAGTAGAGGTGGAAAACAAGAAGGTCTCATTTGCGTTGACACCTTACATCCGTGAGCAATGCAGGGCATGGCCAGTATGGCCACATATTCCGTGATGCTACTGCTAATTGGCCGGGAAGGAAATAAAATTTTGTGTGCTCCTGACGGGAGTGAAGCTGTCAGGTAAAAAGTAATACGTGGCTAAACGTTGCACTCGTCTTCGGGATGGCGCTGGCGGTGGGCGAGACCTACACCGGCGAGGACGAGGAGGCCGCCGAGGATTTGTGCGAGGGAGAGAGGTTCGGCGAGGAGGACCGCGGCCATGGCAGCGGTGAGAGGGCCTTGCGTTAGTAGGCTGATGGAAGTGAGCGTGGCTGGCAGGTGGCCGAGGGCGTAGGTAAGGAAGAGATAGCCTCCGAGTTGGGAGATAAGGCCGAGGCCGAGAACGGCCCAGATAGTGCGTCCGTGGGGCACGCGCAAGGAGATGCCCATGGCGAGATTCATCAGCAGGAGAGCGACGGTGCTGGAGATCATGGCCAGGCGGAGAAATGCCAGCGTGCCGGTGGAGCTGCGAATTTTTTCCGTGACCATGAGGTAGACGGCGAAGCAGGCGGAGGCCGCAAGCGCTTCGAGATCGCCCACGCCGATGCGCGTGTGGTGAGTGAGGTCCGACCAGAGGATGACAACCGCGCCGGCGATGGCCATCAGGAGACCAAGCCAGAAAGCACGAGCGGGACGCTGGCGAAAGACCAGCCAGGTGAGCAGCCCGACGAAAATCGGAGTGTTGTTGCCGAGCAGTGTGGCGTTGGCGGCGGAGGTTTGGAGAATCGCGGTGTTGTAGAGGGCGAGATCGAAGGCGAAGAAAATTCCGCCGAACGCGATGATGCCGAGAGTGCGCGCGTCTAGAGAGGGGCGGCGGCGATCGAAGAAAAATGTTGGCAGCAGCACAACGGCGGGAATCAGCATTCGGTAAAAGGCGGACGCGGGGCCGGGAATGTCGGTCCAGCGGACGAAGATGGCGGACCAGGCGATGCAGACGATGCCGCCAAGAAGCGCAAGATAGGCGGGGAGGCGCTTTGTGCCTGCGTGCGATGCTTTCGAGATGATTGCTTCCGTCGCCAAGGTAGACCCTTTTCGTTGGGAATCAGTATCCCACGCGCAGGCCTGGTGGACAGGTGCCGAGTTGGCGTCCTTGTGGGGCGGAGGAGTTGCGGCGAGCATTGCCGGGGAATAGGGTTGAAACCAGGCACGGAAAATTCGCATCCAATGCATAGGATACTGATTGTCATAGGACCCTGATTCGCCGAATCGGACATGGCTCATACAGCTCCCAATTTGCCGCCAATACTCGAGCCGCTGCCGCCGTTTGAGGAACCGCGGGTGAGCACGTTGCGCTGGGTGTTGCGCATCGTCCGCTGGTCCACCTATCTGGCCGCTCTCATCACGTTGATACTTCTGCTGCACAAAACACAGCCTCCGGCCGTGCTTTCGACGCCGCAGGCCGCGGCTACCGCCGAACAAAAAGTTTCCGAGGTTCAGCAGAGCGTGGCGCAGGGACAGCCCGCTACGTTGCGGTTGGATGAGACAGAGCTGAATTCGTATCTCGCGAACCACCTGGACCTTGCGCCAGCGGCGGCAACGCCTTCGCAGGGCGGTGGAAGCAATGCGCCGACGGACGCCGACGTGGAGCAGGTGCGGTCATCGGTTCGGGACGTCAAGGTGCAGATGGAAGGGGATCAGGTGCACGCCTACCTGGTGTTCGATCTGCATGGAAAAGAGATGAGCCTGGACCTGGTGGGGAAGCTGGGCGCGGCCGACGGCTATTTGAAATTTGAGCCGGTGAGCGGGCACATCGGATCGCTGCCGATTCCGCAGTCGGCATTGGAGAACGCAGTGAAGCAGTTGATGGAATCACCGGTGAACCGCGAGAAGTTGAGATTGCCTTCGGATGTGTCCGACCTGCGGATTGAAAATGGCGAGCTGGTTACGACGTACCACTGAAGAGCGCTTCTTTCCCAAGTTGCACTACCCTCTGATTACTGCCGCCCAATAAATCCATAACGCTGTGCAGATTCCCAGGGACAATCTTGCGTCGATGAAGGCCGCTAGCGTAGCGAGCAGATAAAGCGGCGGGCCGAGGCGGTAGTTGCGGTGCGTGGTTTCGATGAAT
>Ga0210389_10002884_pt1 | contig 13473 bp, 13 predicted proteins | sample IncBWH28OmetaG_FD_160127 | JGI IMG/M metagenome (GOLD analysis project Ga0210389, IMG submission 160127) | Forest soil microbial communities from Barre Woods Harvard Forest LTER site, Petersham, Massachusetts, United States - Inc-BW-H-28-O ...
GTGGAGCGTGGTTGGGCATCACCGGCGTGGGCTGCGCAAAACCGCTGGGGGGCAGGCCGGCGAACGCGGCCGGCAACTTCGCGACCTGGCTGCGCTGCAAGATGTCGGTGGCCCGATCCTGGTCGGTTGTTGCGAGCGCAGCATAGGCGGCTGTGGACAAATCACCGCAGGTGGCGTAACGCGCTGCGGGATCCTTGGCCATGCCGCGGGCGATCACGGCGTCGAACGTGACCGGGATGCCCGGCCGCGCGGTGCTGGGCCACGGGATCGGCTGATTGAGGTGTGCGCCCATCACGCTGAATGTGTCGCCCTTGTAGGGCGGAGATCCGGTCAGGCACTCATAAAGCACACACGCCAAGGCGTAAATGTCGGCCTTATAGGTCACTTCCGAGTTGGTGAATCGTTCCGGGGCCATGTACTTGACGGTGCCCACGGTGGTGCCGAACTGGGTCAGCTTTTCGTCGGAGGTGGCGCTGGCGATGCCGAAATCGACCAGGTAGGCGAAGTCGTCGGCGCTGATCAGAATGTTCTCCGGTTTCACGTCGCGGTGCGTGACCCCGGCGGCGTGGGCGGCGTCGAGAGCCGAACCAATCTGACGCACGATCGCCACCGCTCGCGGCGGCGACAACGGCCCGTAGCGGCTCAGCATGCTGGCCAGATCCTTGCCGTCGATGAGGCGCATATCCACGTAGAGTTGCCCGTCGATCTCGCCAAAATCGTGAATCGGCACCACATGCGGTTCCTGCAGCCGTCCGGCGGTGCGGGCCTCACGCTGCATGCGCGAGCGGAAGACCGGGTCGTTGGACAGCGTCGGTGACATCAGCTTGAGCGCCACGATCCGTTCGCGCACCGTGTCCTCGGCTTCATACACGTCGCCCATGCCGCCGCGACCCACCAGCCGCCGTAGCCGATACGGCCCGAACTGCGTACCCTCCCGCGAATCCGCGGTCGTGTCACCCATCGCCGACTCCTCACCCGACACCGCGCGCCGCGAACCGACTGGAAGCAGCTTCACGCCTCCGGCCATCGCCTGCGCCGGACACGAGTACGCGGTGGCGTGCCAGGCATAAGGCTAATGGTTTCGGCAACTATGGGGCACGGTGAATAGAGAGAATGCCAGCTAATTTCCGTCTAGCCGGTTTACGTCTCAGAGCCGGCCGCGCGGCGCTGGGGAGCGCGTTTGTCGTGTGTGTGGGCGAGCGCCGATCAGCGACGTTCCTCATCACCGCTTCTGCGTTCAGTGAGTCCTTCGCGGGACAGCGCCCTGACGAAGCCGTACGCCAGCATCCCCGCGGGACCGGGATTTTTTACGATCCAATCGTTGATCCTTCCCAGCGCACTGGCTAGGTCATCGCGCTTGACCCGTATCAGGTATGTCTTTCGATCGTCCTGCGGGTCGTCAATGGATTCGGCGACGGCGACGGGATTCCTGAACGCGTACGCGATCCCGTGCACGGCGTCATGGTTGAGCGCCCAACGAAGTTCGCCGGGCCGCAGTCGATTCACCGCAAGGTTTCGGTATTGGTCCTCGTCCGTAGAGTCGCTCACGTGGCCGATGGCCCTCCTCTGTGTGCCCGCTCGAACTGGACGACAGTGGCCCGAGGGAATGTCGCACAGGTGTTTCGATGAGGCTTCCCCCAAGACTTCCATCATAAGAAGCGGCCGCAGTCGCTGCATGCCGAGCGATCGTCCAGCAATCATTCGACACAGCAATGACGCCGGCCGGCTTGGGCGTCGTAGAGTAACGACAACGCCAATTTCGGCTATCTCCGCTGGCGGCGAGGACTCATGACCGAACGCATCGAGACCCAACGCACCATCCCGGCATCGGCGCCCGACATCTTCGCGCTGCTGTGCGACCCGCAAGGGCACGTTGCGATCGATTCATCGGGGATGCTTCAGGACGCCGACGGCGATCCGGTGCGGGGCGTCGGGGACAGCTTCGTGGTCCACATGGACCGCGAGTCGCTGAATGATTTTCCGCAGCTGGGCAAGTACGACGTCACCGTCAACATCACAGAGTTCGAACAAGATCGGCTGATCTCCTGGACGGTTCTCGGCCAGATCCGTCCGCCAATCCGCCACGTCTACGGCTACGTGCTGGAGCCGACCGGCGACGGCGCGGCCACCATGGTCACCTCGTTCTACGACTGGTCGAACATCGATCCGAAGTGGCGGGAGGCCGGAATTTTCCCGGTGCTGTCCGAGGGCGCCCTGCGGGCGACCCTGGGCATTCTCGACCGCACGGTGCGCCGGGGTTATCCCAGGGCCTGACCCTGGCTCAGTTCCGCCGCAACCCAATCGATCTCACGACGCGGCGAATCGCATAGCCGGCGATGCCGATACCCAGCACCGCGATGCCGGATACCACCGACGAAAGCGGCATCGCGAACGCCAACACCACGCAAGCGACCAGTCCGAACAGCGGGATCGCCCGATGCGGGCGGCCCTCGTCGGATCCGAGGGTCAACGCTGACGCGTTGGCGACCGCGTAATACGTCAGGACAGCGAAGGACGAGAACCCAATGGCCCCGCGAAGGTCGGCGGTCGCGGCGAGCGCCGCCACGACGACACCGATCAACAGCTCGGCTCGGTGGGGCACCTGGAACCTCGGGTGCACCGCGGCCAGCACATGCGGCAGGTGATGGTCGCGCGCGATCGCCAAGGTAGTGCGCGAGACTCCGAGAATCAGTGCCAGCAACGAGCCCAGCGCCGCCACCGCCGCACCCACTCGGACGATGGGCACCAGCCAGCCAATCCCCGCGACTCGCACCGCTTCGGACAGCGGCGCGGTGGCTTCGGCGAGACGTTGTGGCCCCAGCGCGGATAACACGGCCACGGCCACGAGCGAATAGACGGCCAGCGTGATGCCGAGTGCCAGCGGGATCGCACGTGGGATGGTGCGCGCCGGGTCGCGCACTTCCTCTCCCAAGGTCGCGATGCGCGCGTAGCCGGCGAAGGCGAAAAACAGCAGACCCGCGGCCTGGATCACGCCCGCGACGGTGACACCCGCCAGGTGTAGATGATCGGCTGTAGCGGTCCCCGAGGTGAACACGGCGGTCACGACCGCAGCCAACACCGCCAGCACCAATGCGACGATGACGCGGGTCAACCAGGCCGACTTCTGCACACCGGCGTAGTTCACTGCCGTCAGCGCTACCACCGCAGCGACGGCCACCGCGTGCTGCTGTGACGGCCATGCATACGAACCGACGGTCAACGCCATCGCCGCGCACGAGGCGGTCTTGCCGACGACAAATCCCCACCCCGCCAAATACCCCCAGAACTCGCCGAGCCGCTCTCGCCCGTACACGTAGGTACCACCGGAGGCGGGGTAGAGCACCGCCAGCCGTGCGGAGGAGGTGGCATTGCAGTAGGCCACCACCGCCGCCAACGCCAGGCCGAGCAGCAACCCCGAGCCGGCCGCACCCGCCGCGGGGCCAAGCGCAGCGAAAATCCCGGCGCCGATCATCGAGCCCAGCCCGATCACCACGGCGTCGAACAGTCCCAGGCTTCGACGAAGTCGATCGTCAGGCCCGTTGCCGGGCGGATCGGTGACGGCATTGCCCTCGGACACTCGGTCTCCTCAGATCGCTGAGAACAGAACACGACTGGTGTCTCACTGCGTAGAGAAAACCTATCAAAACAGATTGATGTATTCTCCAAAACGTGGCGGGAACCAATAGGGCGGTAGTTCCGCCGCTGATGCGGATGGCGTCCCATCCGCTGCGCTGGGCGCTGCTGACCGAACTCGCGGTCACCGACCAGCGGGTGCGGGAATTGGCCGCCGCGGTCGACGAGCCGCAAAACTTGATCTCGTATCACCTGCGGCTGTTGCGCTCATCGGGGCTCATCGGCTCGCGGCGCAGCACTTTCGATGGTCGCGACAGCTATTACCACCTGAACTTGGCGAGGTGCGCGGGGGAATTCGGGGAGGCGGCCGCAGCGCTGCATCCGGCACTTGCGCCGGCCACTACCAAGCCCGCGGCGCGACCTGCGTCCCGAGCGGTGCTGTTCTTGTGCTCCGGCAATAGTGCGCGCTCGCCAATGGCCGAGGCCCTGCTACGGACAAAGAGTCAAGGCCGCATTCGCGCCGCAAGCGCAGGCAGTCATCCCAAAGCGTGCGTACACCGCAACGCGATCCGCATCATGCGCGACGAGTATGGCATTGACCTTCGCGGCACCCGACCCCAGCCGTTAACCACGGTTGCCCAACGGCATTTCGACTGCGTGATCACGTTGTGCGATAAGGTCCGCGAATATGCCCGCGATCGTGGACTTGCCACGGCGATGCATTGGAGCGTGCCAGATCCGTCGCTCGCTGCCGATACCGACCAGGGCAGCTATCTGGAATTTCACCGTGTGGCAAGCGAATTGAACAATCGCATCGACTTCCTGCTACCCGTTCTCGCCCTCGACGCTGACCCCGAGCAGCGATAATCGTGGCGGTCGCTCGACGTGAATTCCTGAAAAGCGTTGCGTTGATTGGCGCAAGCGGTGCCGCTGGGGTCGTCTCAGCAACCGCGTGTTCGCGCCCCGCGCCGCACGCCCCGCCCAACGGCAAGCCCGATTACACGCTGAGGATCGGCACCGGAACCGTGGAGTTAGGACCAGATCAGATCGTTTCGACGTTGACCTACAACGGCCGATTCCCAGGTCCATTGGTGCGGTTCAAGGAAGGCCAACGGGCATGGGTTGACATCTTCAACGACACCGATTCACCCGAACAGTTGCACTGGCACGGCCAGCAGGTGGGCGTCGATGTCGACGGCGCGGCCGAGGAGGGAACGCCCTACATACCCGCACACGGCATGCGGCGCGTTTCCTTCGTCCCAGGCCCGGCCGGCTACCGCTTCTATCACACCCACGTGGTTCCGCGCGCCGACCTGTCACGGGGCCAGTACAGCGGCCTGGTCGGCCCGGTCTACATCGAACCCAAACAAAACCCCGGCGCCTACGACCAAGAGATCTTCTTGACGCTCAAAGAATTTGAGCCCACCTTCAGCCGGGGAGGCGATATGCCCAGTGAATTCCTGGCCGGTGAAGAGGAACTCGACCTCAAAGAAAAGGGCGAATCATCGATGACGGCTTCGCTTGCCCGGGGCGACCCACGTGGCTACGAGGTCAGTTACGCTGCGTTCGCCATCAACGGACGCATGCTCGGCCAGGGCGATCCGATCCGCGTCCAGGCCGGTCAGCGGGTGCTGTTGCATGTGCTCAACGGCAGTGCCACCGAAAGCCGCAGCCTCGCCCTGCCCGGGCATACCTTTAGCGTCGTCGCGCTAGACGGTAATCCGGTGCCTAACGCCGCGCAGGTGCCGGTGCTGTGGCTCGGTGCGGCCGAACGAGTTTCGGCACTTGTCACCATGACCAACCCAGGGGTATGGGTGCTGGGGGATCTGTCCGACGACGACCGCGGCCACGGAATGGGTGTGGTCGTTGAATATGCCGGGTACGGCGGGGATCCGCAATGGGCCGCGCCCACGCCGTTTAAGTGGGACTACCGGTTATTCGCGCTACCGAACCCCGCGCGCACTACGCCGCCTGATCACACCATCGAGCTGCTGATCGAAAAGCGCAACGCCGCAGAAAACGGCTTCAACGTTTGGACGATGAACGGCACGCCGTTTTCCATGGATACCAACCAACCCGTCTTTGATCTGCAACGCGACACGCGCTACCGGTTACGTTTCCGCAATGCAACCGACGACCTGCACCCGATGCACCTGCACCGGCACACTTTCGAAATCACCCACATCGCGGGCACCCCGACCGGTGGCGTGCGTAAGGACGTCGCGATGCTGGGCGGTTACCAAAGCATGGACGTTGACTTCGTCGCCGATCAGCCCGGGCTGTCACTGCTGCACTGCCATCAGCAGATCCACATGGACTACGGGCTGATGCTGCTGCTCAACACCGGCGATTAGCACGCCAGCGTAACGCTGCTACGAATCCAGGCCGGGATTCTCGCAGTGGCGTTACGCTCGCGATCCAGCGCTCGCCGTGGCGGGATTGACCTCGCCAACGGCGCGCCGGGGTGGCCGAATTCTTCGGCCAACGTGGCGGATTGGAGGAAGTCCGGGTAAGTCGCGCTGTTACCGGCCGCGATCGCGGCGATGGAGCAACCCGTTAGCCGAGCGGCTGGTTTTCTCGCACCCCGCGGTACATACCCCATCGGACGATCCACGGCATCACCACTCGTTCGACCGACCATGACGGCAAACGGAACGCGTGGCCGGTCGGCAGGAACACCTCCAGTCCATTCGGCTGTATACCCACCAGCGAACCCCACCGCCGCATCGGCGCTCGATAAGTGCGTAATCGCCGTCCCGCGAATTCGGCCCGAATGTTGCGGGCGACCAGCGCATCGCCGCGATTGCGGGCGGAGCTGCGCAGGGGATCGGTTGCCGCTACGTCCCCTACCGCGAACACACCGGGGTGACCGGGCACGCGCAGATTGGGTGTGACACGCACGAACCCGCGCTCATCGAGCAGTTCCGGCGGCAACCAATCGGTGTTGGGCCGCACCTGTCCGATCGCCCAGAGCACGGCATCGGCGGAAGCCGGGGCTTGCCCGGTGCTCCAGCGAACCAGTTCGGTGGTGATCGCATCACCCGCGAAGCTGTTGGAGATCACGGCACGGTGCCGCGGGTGCAGGCCTACGCCCAGGTCGGTCAGCCTGCCCCGAATGCGGTTCCAAATCTGCGGGTGATACTCGCTCAACGCGCGCTCCCCGGGGAAGTACAGGTCGATCCGCTTTTCCCGCCAGGTGGTGGCCATGTTGAGGGCGCTGCTGACGGCGGCCGCGCCGCCGCCCACGATGATCAGCGAATTGGCGGCGGCCAACCGGTCATGTGTGGCGCGGAGGTCGGCGCCGATCTCGGCGGCCGACTGCAGTGTCGGCTGCCGCCAGAACCCGTTGGCGACCCCTGTCGAGATCACCAGCGCGTCGTACGCCTCGGTGATCGCTACGCCATCGTCGCGCCGTCCGAACACGGTTTTGGCCGCCAGATCCACTCCGGTCAGCGTGGCCTGCACAGTGCGTACTCGATCCAGCCGGCGGAACCGGTCGAACGGAATCCAGTAGTCGCGTGCCCAGTCGTCGGGGCGGGCGAGCCGAATTCCGAGCTCCTGGCCGCTCACCAGCGCGGGCTTGACGGAGATTCCGACGACGTCGGCGTGCCGGGCGAGCCGGATCGCGATAAGGACGCCCGCATCTCCCAGTCCGGCGACGACGACCCTCTTGCGGTTCATGCCCTATCCTGCGCGGCGCGTTACGCCGAGTTTGCTTCTGCCGCCGAACCTCCGGCCGCAGTGGGCAAACTGTAACACGTTCTACCGACGCGCCACCCTGTCCAGCGTTGAGTGAGAGTTGGCCCAGCCACCGGTTGAATCAGTAGCATTGGCCAGCAATCCCATCCGCCCCGCAATGTGTCAGACAACGCGAACCCACGTATCGCCATGGCACCGAAAGGAACGGCTTGCATGACGACAACGGACGACGCCCATCGACACATCCCGCAATTGGTTCCGCGTCGGCTACTGCGAAGCGGACAGATTCACCATCCGGCCGTCCTGGATGAGGCCAAGAGACGAAGTGACGATTTTCAGCTTCGCCTGGCCGACCGCATAACATCGTTTGCCGGGTCGATGAACTTCGTCTGGCTTCACGCGGCATTGTTTGCCGTGTGGATGTTGGTGTTAGAGAAAAACCCTTGGCCGACGTTGACCCTGGTGGTGTCGCTCGAGGCGATTTTCCTCTCGACCTTCGTGATGATCGGCCAGAACCGTCAGGCGTCTTTCCAGCAGGCCAAGGCCGACCATGACTTCCAGACCCAGGAGGTGGAGCTGAAGACCAATACCGAGCTGACGCGCGAGATTCACGTGCTCACAGAGGAATTGCACAGACGCTTCATGCAACCCCAGGTCGACGACTCCGCGTCACCCAGTTAAGCGACACCGACCGCGACGAAAGCGTTGGGCGGGCGGACGTTACGTGGTTGGCACCTAGCCAAGCATGGTCGCCCGGATGACCGCGCCGGTGGGGAGCACATGTCGGAGTTGCGGGCCACGATGCGGCCACACGTGGAGACCGCGATGCGTGCGCTTGCGCGTGCATCCGCTCCGCGTCCCGCCGCGGCCAAACGCGCCGCGAAAGACTTTCAGAAAGCGCTGTTGCCCGCTGTCGGCGCCGAGATCCGCTGGGCGTTCACCCCGCCGCGCACCTGGCTGATGGGTGTAGTGGCGAACGTGATCTTCGCCGCGGGGTTCTTGCTGGTGCAGCCTCTGGCCGCCGGCCGCCACCAGGACTGGGTGATCCTGATCGGTACCTACTTTTCCTCGTGGGTCCTCGCCGACGTCACCACCACCAATCTGTTGGGCGCCGATCAGTATCGCGCCCGGGAGGCCTTGTCCGGCGGGGTGCCGTTCTGGCGGGTGCTCCTGATCAAGAATCTGGCGCTGCTAGCGATCGTGGGGCTGCCCACCCTGGTGACGGCGATGGCCCTGACGCTGTGTTTGGAAACGCCGGCGCGCCTGGCCGTCACCATCCCCACCGTGGCGGTGCCCATCGTGTCATGGCTCGGCGTGGGCAACCTGATCTCGGTGCTGCACCCGGTAGGCGTTGAGCCGCTGTTGCGGCGGTGGCGGCAGCGCGGCGATCATCGGCGCACGGGTAGCTGGGTGCTGGCCCTGTCGCTGCCCTATGCGCTGTATTACGTCGCCGACCCGATGGCCGGTGTGGAACATCGTGTGTTGTGGAGTGAAGTACCCAGATTGATTTGGCCGGTGTTCGGGCGCGACACAAAGAGTTTCGTGCATCTGGCAATCGCCACCGGGGTGTGGATCGTAGGAACCCTCGCCGCCGTGCTGTGGGTGCGCAAGCGTGGGCTCCAGATCAAGTAACACATCAGGGGTGCAACGCCGGAGCCCGCGATGAGTCAGCCAGCGAGCGGTCATAGCCGCATGGCCGCGGGCAGCTCGCCCACCCACCGGTGGCCCCAGTAGCTGTCGGCGGTGATTTCCTCTGCGGTGTAATAGGTTTCATCGACCCGCATGCCGTCGGTGCCGAATTCGATGTCCCAATCACCGGGTGCGCGGACGTAGAACGACACCATCTTGTCGTTGGTGTGGCGTCCCAGCGTGGACGATAACTGGAAGCCCTCGGCGGCGACGCGGTCCAGCGCCTGACCCACCGCGTCGAGGGTGCCGACCTCGACCATGATGTGAACGAGGCGGGGGTCTCGCTGATGTGCGGCCGGCACGATCGCCAGGCTGTGGTGTCGCTCGTTGATGCCGAGGAAGCGAACCCGCACCGCGCCAAACTCTTTCGGCCCCTTGGGTGTTGAAGGTACCCGGAACGCGCCGCGGGACCGGAACCCCAACACGTCGGTATAGAAGTCGAACAGCCCGTTGGGATCGGTCGCCGGCACGACGACGTGACCCATTCCCTGATCGCCGGTGACGAATTTTGCGCCGAAGGGGGTGATCACCGGGCTGTGGTCGAGTACCGCACCATGAAACACCTCAAGCGTGGTACCGGCCGGGTCGTCGAACGTGATCACCTCTTCGACGCGGCGAACCTCCGCCTCGTCGGCTGACAGGTGCTTGAACGGCACCCCCGCACCGTCGAGAGCCAGCATGACTCGCTGCAGCGCCCGACGGTCGCGTACCTCCCAGCCAACGGTGAGCACTCGGTCGGTCTGACCGGGCACCACGACGAGCCGGGCCGCACGTTCATCCATGCGTAGATAAAGAGCCGTGGAATCAGGTCCTTTGCCTTCAGCGAAACCCAGCACGCCGAAGGCGAACCGCCGCCAGCGGTCGATGTCGTTGGTCGAGATGGTGATGTAGCCCAGGCTTTTCAGGTCGCTCATCTACGCGTTCTCCTAGATCAGGCCCCGCAGCGGACCCTCGGGCGGGTCGATGCCCAGGGAACTCAACGCCGACGCGTGGTAGACGGTGCCAGGCACGTGGATGGCGTGCATTTGGCCGACATGCACGTCGCGCCAATACCGTTGCAGCGGCTTGTCCATCCGCGCCGCGTTCCCGCCCGAACGAGCGAAGATGTCATCGACGGCCGACACGGCGCGCCACACCGCGCGGACCTGCGTCCGGCGACCGGCCGCGCGGTCTGCGAACGGCACCTCCTTGCCGGCGGCGACCATGTCGTAAATGCGGTCGACGTTGGCCAGCAGTTCCTGGCGGGCGGCGTTGATGTCGGCCGCAGCCTCGCCGACCGCGTACATGACGTACGGGTCGTCCTTGATCGCGGTTCCGGTGGCGCCCACCCGCGCCCGCTGGTAGTCCAGATGCGCGGCGAGCGCTCCCTCGGCGATGCCAATCGTCGCCGCGGAGATGCCCAACGGGAACATCGTCGACCACGGCATCAGGTACAGGGGCTCGGTCATGCCGGCCTCGCGCTGGGCGGTGCCGTCCATTACCTTCGCTGCGTCCATGGTCCGGTAGGCCGGGACGAACGCGTCCTTGACGATGACGTCCTTGGAGCCGGTTCCGCGCAGCCCCACCACATTCCACGAGTCTTCGACGATCTGATAGTCCTTGCGGGGCAGGATAATGTGCAGCATCCGGGGCGGCAGCACAGGTTTGCCCGCACCGTCGCCCAGAAACGCGCCCAGGATGATCCAGTCACAATGGTCGGTGCCCGAGCTGAACTGCCAGCGGCCGTTGAAGATGTAGCCGCCGTCCCCGCTAATGGGCTTGGCGACGCCCTGCGGTGCGTACGGCGAGGCCATCCAGGTGTCGACGTCGTCTCCCCAAACCTCCGCGGGGACTTTCGGATCCGCGTAAGCCAACTGGTAGGGGTGTACGCCCACCACGCCGACGATCCAGCCGGCGGCCGGATCCAGTGCTGCGGTGGCCATCACCGTCTCGGCGAACTCGCGGGGGTGGACCTCAAACCCCTGGTGGCTCTTGGGCTGCAACAGCCGGATCAGGCCGGCGCCCTTCATGAGTTTGACGGTGTCGTCGGTGAGCCGGCCAATTCTCTCGGCGTCGGCGGCCTGGTCCCGCAACTGGTCTGCCAAGGCCATCACCCGGTCGAGTACCCGCTCGCTCATCTGTCTCGTCCTTACCTTTTGGGGCTCACTAATGGTCTACCGCAGTCCCCTGGGGCAGCCGCGGGTGATCCCGCTGAGTGGATGCCAATGCGGTCAAAGGTCGACGTGCAGACCGGCGACCGAGCTCGACGAAAGGGTCGGCTTGCTGGCGCAGCCTGGGCCGACGAGCTTGCGCCGCACAATGTTCGGATGAAATTGCGTGTCACCTTGCCGGTGACGACACTCCGATGATCCGGGCGATGCCCGTCCGTAACGCGCCCGTCTAGCGGGACAGGAACGCCAGCACGGTGCTTTCGAACGCCTCCTTGGCTTCGATCATGGCCCAGTGACCGGACTTGGGGAATATGTGCAGTTCCGCATTGGGGATGGTGCGCATCGGGATGAGCGCCATGTCAGGTGGGCTCACCCTGTCGTCCCGGCCCCATGTCAGCAGGGTCGGTGCCGCCAGCTTGTGCAAGACCGCCCACGGCAGCGGCCGGTCCGAGGCCTCCAACGCCGCCATCATCGCGGCATATGCCGCCTTGCCGTACATGCGGCGGGCGGCCGACAAGGTGTCCGGATTGGTGGCCAGCTGCCAGCGTTCCTCGATCAGTTCGTCGGTCACCAGGGCCTGGTCGTACACCATCGACTTGAGCCAATCGACGAGCCGCTGGCGGGTGGGCTCCTCGACGAACTCCTGCATCAGCCGGATGCCCTCACTCGGGCCGGGACTGAAGATGGAGATACCGACACCGCCGATCGTCACGAGTCGGCCGATGCGATGCGGATTGCGGATGGCGAAGTTGATGCCGACGCCGCCGCCCATCGAGTTGCCGATGATGTGGACTTTGTCCAAGTCGAGTGCGTCCAGGAACGGCACCACGGCTCCGAGCGCGGCGACCATCGGATGGCCGCCGAAGTCGGGGCTGATGCCGAAGCCGGGGAATTCCAAAACCAGGCAGCGGTAGTGCTCGGCGAATGCGGGCAGCAACCCGCGGAAGTTACGCCAGCCGGTGACCCCGGGGCCGGAGCCGTGCAGGAACAGCAGCGCCGGGCTGGAATGGGGGCCGCAATCGTAATAGTGCAAAGTGCCCTTCGTCGTATCGATTTCCCGCAAATCGTGTTCGGCGAGGGTGATGGCTTTAGAAGTGTTTGTCACGCCTGTCACCCTGCCATGCCGTCGCACCGAGCGGGAGCGTTGTTCCACTGATCGGTACGGCCGTGTCCTGGTAGGCGATCACGCCAAAATGCTCGATCGCCATCGAGCCGAAGACAAGGACGATCATCATCAAGCCGCCGGCCACGACGGCCGCACGGGCCGGAGCGCACGCCAGCAGTAGCGTCCCGATGACAAATTCGGCAGCGACTATCTCGCAATCATGCTGAACAGCAAAGCAATTGAGCGGCCGACGGATCGCCCGTCTACCTGACGATGTAGGGCCGGAAACCACGTGGAATCACCGGCGTGATCCCGTTGAGGTCAAAGACGGCAATCAGGGCCCGCAAGAGAGCGGGGGACCAGTCGTCGAATGGTTGCGCCTCTATCCGCTCGAGTACTTCACAGCGGAGATGCTCGATTGCCGTCGGCTGCTGATGGTCGGTCATGGCAGATCCCAATGGCGCGTGGGACCCGGAATCGTGCTCATCGAGCCAGTTCCCTCCAAGCAGGGCGGGCGATCGTCATGGGCGACCTCGTTCGGCGCCGCATTGCTGGACTTAAGGAGGGCCGCCGTATCGATCTGCGGGTTGCATTCGACGCTAGGTCCGGCGGCTCCCGCTTGTACAGCGGGCTGGTGAGATTCAAATGTCTCTCAGGGAGAACTTCAGGGTCACGGGTCACGTCAGGTGGACGTCGCTGACATCGATCGACACCATGAGCTGGTCGGGCATCAGCCGGCCGTTCGTGTCGCAGCGGTACGCCCGGCGCCTGGACGGCAGCTTGATACCGTCGGCCTCCACTATGTCGTGGACATACTGGATCGCGGCGAACCCGCCCGCGACGTCGACACGATAGTCGTGACGGCGCAGCAGCAAGTCGCTGCCGAAGTAGAACTCCTGCAGTCTGCTGTGGCTCGCGAAGTCGTCCGGGAAATGCGCCCGCAGTCCAAACCACCGCTCACCGTTGTCCTCGATGGGATCGAGTTCGGTGACGGCGAACCCGGGCAGGGTCATGAAGAATGGGGTGGTCAAGTAGGTCCACAGCGCGTAGCCGTTAAAGTAGGCGCGCTGCAACGGATCCCACGGCGTAGCCAAGACGTGGCCGGTGAATGATTCCCGCGGGTCGATTCGTTCGGCGACCACCCGGCCGTCAAGCTTTTCGATGGCGACGCGTTCGGGGGTGAAGTCGGTCTTCTGGTCGGCCGCGCCAAACGGCTGGACCGATGCCCATTCGCAGTGCAGCGCAACGGTCATCCGC
>Ga0210389_10002885_pt1 | contig 13468 bp, 11 predicted proteins | sample IncBWH28OmetaG_FD_160127 | JGI IMG/M metagenome (GOLD analysis project Ga0210389, IMG submission 160127) | Forest soil microbial communities from Barre Woods Harvard Forest LTER site, Petersham, Massachusetts, United States - Inc-BW-H-28-O ...
CACCGTGAGAATTCCATGACGCATTCCTGGGGATCTCAACCCCGCTCCATTAAGAACGGACAGGGTGTGCTTATCGCCCGGTGATTCGACAAACAGCATCCGGCAGGCGCCGATCTGGTTCCCTTCCGAAAAAGGGATTATCGCGACGGGATGCCCGCCCACAGTCTTTCCCGCTACAGTGTTCCCCAGGGTTTCGCGAAATGAATCATTACCGAGGACGCAAATCGTAAACGGCCCGTCAGCACCTGCGAAAGCTCCCGCCGGCCAGTCCACAAACTTCGCAAAATTGAACAGAAACGCCGCCTTCACCTGGTACTCATCGGGGTGCTGCGCCGCGGCGTCGCCTCCCGGACCCGCGAGCAGTGTGAGGACCGTCAGTGCTGCCGTTAGAAACGCCACGCAATCCTGCCTGCGTAACTTCTCTGAACCTGTGTGTAGTCAACCTCATAACCGTCGCTGAATTCGGTGTGGTGAGCCTGCAGCAGATTTTGCCCCGTCGCGTCAATCTCGAGGGATTTACATGGACGCCATCGCACCTGCATATCCAGCCTTGTGTAGGCCGGTGCAGCCTGGTCGCTCAGCGAGCCTACGAAGTCTAATGTCGTATCCCAGCTCAGGTTGGAGCGCAGGTCCACCGACGAGCGCAAATGGATCTGATGTTTGGGTGTATCTCCCGCTACTGCTTCCGCCGTCGAACTCCGGCTGAGAAGGCTCTGGTATACAAACATGTGAATCAGATCGAATCCCGGGCTCAGCCGCCATCTTTTGTTCACGTTCCAGGTGGCGAATATTTCACCTCCATAAGTGCGGCCGGCCGCGCTGTTTCCAAGATCGAGAGGAAAGACTTCGTGCAGTCCGCCTGGGCCGTTTTCGAAAAACGGGTTTTGCGGCTCCGTAGTCTCCAGGTGGTGGTAATAACCGCGGAATCCGGTGATATCGAGCGAAAGGCTCTTCCGCAGCTGTGCGCGGTAACCGCCTTCGTAATCCCGCAACTGCTCCGCCAGAATGCCCGCGTTGTTCTGGAACTCCAGCACTCCGAAGCTATTTCCGGGCAGCGGCACGATGCCGATCTCATAGCTCAGGTCCACATCCTGCCGGCTCGGCTGCCGGATGGCCTGTGATGCGGACACCCAGAATGTTTGCCTGGTGCCCGGCGCCCACGACAGGCGCGCATTCGGTTCGTATTCGAAACCCGTATAGCCGTTGTTCTCGAGTTTGCTGCCGAGTGTAAACCGCAAGGACTCGAGAACTTTGATTTCATCCTCCACGAACCCGCTGTACACGTTGTCGCGGCGCTGCTGCGGCCACCAGGACGTGTCGAATCCGTTCGTCGTCCTGTCCGCTGCCGCGCGATAGCCGAGCCCCCATACCAGATCATTACGGGCGTTCACGCGCATTCGCTGCTGGAAATCGACATCGAAGGTATCCGCAACTTCATCGATTGCTTGATCGACCCGGTCGACATGGTTGTAATAAACGTTCAGCGAAATCTCCGAACCGTTCCGCAGCGTGTGTGTCCAGGTGGCCTGCAGATCTCCGCTGGCCACCGAAATCGGATCGTTGAAAGTTGCAACCGTCGGCAACTGGTTGGACAGCACTGTCGTCACCGTCTGTCCCTCGCCCGTCTCGTAAGAGTCGCCCTGCAGCATCAGGGCATCACTCGGCCCCAACTCCAGATCCGTGCGGAAGCCGCCGTGAAGGCTATGCCAGTCGTCGGCTGCCTTCCCGCCGGACTGACTGATGGATGCGCCGGTGTTGGAGTAACTGCCGAAGCCCCGCCACGTGCCCCATTTCCCCGCCTCGCCTCCGTACTGCACCAGGTCCGTGGTTCCGGTCGAGCCTGTGTTCGAAACGGCGAGACCTTTTTGCGTCGCCTTCGAACTCATCGTGATGATATTGATCACGCCATTCATCGCGTTGGCGCCCCACGCCGATCCGCCCGGCCCTCGGATGACTTCGATCCGTTCGATGTCTTCCAGCGGCACGTCCAGCTGATCCCAGTACATGCCCGAGAATGACGGCATATACACCGACCGGTTGTCGATCAACACAAGAATCTTGTTCGAATATCGGTCGTTAAATCCGCGTATGCTGATCGCCCAGGTGTTGGCGTCAATGCGCGCGACGTTCACTCCGGGCGCCATTCGCAGAACATCGGGGATGTTGGTTGCCCCGGACCGCCTTATGTCGTCCTGCGTGATCACAAACACCGCAGCCGCGGTCTGGGACAGCTTCTGTTCCTTCCGCGCCACCGAGGTGACGGTCATATCCATCAGATCTTCCAGGGGTACCTGGGTCAGATCGATCGGCGCTGCATTCTGCGCGTCCCCGGATCCTGTCAGCAGAAGGAACCAGGCCGCAATCGCTATGGCTCTTGGCGACATAATCATGCCTCTGTTTCGTCGTGCGAAACAGTGTCATGAATGCAGTGCCGCATTCCAGATATTTTTCTCCGTAAGAATACCCTTCACCGGAGGGGGAAGGCGAAGAGCGCTTCAGGCCCGATGTGTGGTACCAACCTCGCGACGAGTGTTGAGAACGTCCTTCCGCAGTCAGGCAAGTCGACGTTTCATTTCGGAATCTGGTTCGCCAATGCCGACACGCTGTACAACCGTCCGACCAGTGTGGCGGACGCCCAATTCCACCCCACCGCTGGTGTCCAGAAATGGGTTCTGGAGAACCACGTCTGGATTCAGGCATACGTTTTGCAGAACGTTCTGAATATCGGCGTTTTATACAGCGCTCCAAATTATCCGGCTGCCGCAATGTGACAGGACAGCTCGGTTCCGATTGAGAGCAGTGTTTCCCGAATGAAACAAAGATTTGTGAATAAATTCGTGAATGGTCCTCTTTTAGAAACCGAGACGCCATCCGATTGTAATTAGGCTGAAGGCAATTCAGAGTAAGGTCGATTGCTGGAGGTTTCAATTTCCAGATGCTTGTTACCACGCTGAAGCGCGGTGTCTTTACGGCAGTCTGCGGACTCGCCGCCCTGGCTGTCGCATCCGAGGCGCGAGCCCAACAGGTTCAAACGGTCTTTGTCATCGCAATGGAGAACCACAACTTCGCGCAGCCGAACGGGACCAGTCCGCAGCAAATACTGGGCAACCCCGCTGCGCCCTACATCAATAGTCTGATCACGCCAGGCAATCCAAACGCTGCGCAGGTTTCTTTCGCCACTAATTACCAGAACGCCGCTCCCGGCGTGCATCCATCGGAACCGAACTACATATGGGCGGAGGCTGGTTCCAATCTCGGAGTCTTTAACGACAACGACCCCTTCGCTGCCACTGGTGGAACGGAAAAGACTACGAGCCAGAACCTCAGCAACTATCTTCAGATTGCCGGCCATTCCTGGAAGTCATATCAGGAAGACACAGACATCGATCTGACCAGCAACACGGTGTTGCCACAAAGCCAGTGGACGGTTCCTCTCAGCAGCCATTCGGGGAATTTCACTACGGGTGTAAACGCGTACAACGGAAGCACGCAGTACAACTACGCGGCCAAGCACAATCCGATGGTTTTCTTCACCAGCACCAGCGGGGGGAACAACCCCACCCCGAGCAATCCCTTAACAGTCCACTACGCGCCCCTGCAGCAGCTTCTCACCGATTTGGCCAACAACACCGTCGCGCAGTACAACTGGATTACACCCGATCAGTACAACGATCAGCATTCCGCTCTCACTGGAGGGTTCAGCTATCAGGGCACAAAATACACCGGCGACCAGGCTGCGATCGCCCAGGGCGACAATTTTCTGTCGATCCTGGTGCCTCAGATCATGGCTTCGCAGGCGTATAAGAACAACGGCATGATCGTTATCTGGTGGGATGAAACCGAAGGCGGAGACACCCCCGCGTTCACGATACCGGAGATCATTGTTTCGCCCAATACAAAGGGCAACGCATACAGCAACAACATTCTCTACACCCACTCTTCGGATCTGCTCACAATGCAGGAACTCTTCAGTGTCGGCCCTTGTCTGGGTGCTGCCTGTGGTGCCAACGACCTTTCCGATCTGCTCAAGCCCGCTTCGATCCCGGCGCTGTTAACTGTGGGGACGGGTGCATGCATTCCTTTCCCGGTGACTTTGGCGGCGCCCGCCGGACCAAACGGCGTGTTTCTGACGCTCACCACCAGCAATCCCTCGACGTTGACATTGGAGAACAACCTGAGCTCACTTCTCGTTTTCTTTCCGGCCGGAAGTACCACCCCGGCTGGAAGAATGCCGCAGGTGTGCGGAGTGAAGTTCGGAACCGCGACCATCACCAGTTCCGGCGGCTTGTTGTTTCCCAGCCAGTCGGTTGAGGTTACCGCAGCTCTCAGCTTTTATCCCACCAGTGTCACAATGACGACCTCTGAGCAGGAGAGGCTTACGCTGACCCTTTCAGCGCCCGCACCGGCTGGCGGCGTGACTGTGAACCTGAGTTCCGATAACCCGGCGGTCGCGACTGTGCCACCCACGGCAACTTTCGCGGCAAACAGCACCAGCGTGATCGTGCCCGTGACGGGAGTTGGCACGGGCACGACGTTGATTCACGCCAATCTGTCCAATATTCCGGATACTTTTGCCAGCGTAACGGTACAGTGATTCGTGGCCAGTCGATTTAGCGCTTGGTCCTGCTAACGCCGAAGTAGGGCTCAACGCCCCGCCGGATTTTCCCGGCGGGGCGTTTCCGCTTTCCAGCGTTCTTCAGTTCGTTGTATATTTGCTTGGCAGTTGAAACCGTGTTGCGACTGATACCGAAACGCTGGTTCTCCTGGGACTTTGCAGTCCTGGACGATCGCGGGATCGTGGCCAATATCGACATTTCGCAGTGGCGTGAGAAGGGCGTACTGACTGTTCGGGGCGCAAGCCATCCGGTGTACCGGGAACGACTAACGAGCGGTGACTTCATCCTGGAATCGGCGGGATCCATATTGGCAAGGGCACGAAAGCCCTCCGCCTTTCGGCGCTCCTTCAACATGGAACACGGAGGCAGGCGTTACACGGTGCGGGCACAGTCGGCATTCAGGCGCAAGTTCGTCGTCCTGGATGGCGACATCGAAATCGGGTCCATCTCTCCGGATGGAATCTTCACTCGCCGGGCAAGCATAGACCTTCCGGAAGACATCTCGCTTGCGCTAAGGATCTTCATCGTTTGGCTGGCAGTTATCCTGTGGAAGCGCGGATCCGATGCCTGAAACACAAAGGCGCTATCGTGTAGACTTGGCGGCCAGGGAGGTGTTCATGAAACGTTTATTGACTGGGATTGTGTTAACCATCGCGCTGTTCGCGCCGGCCGTTGCCCGCGCCCAGATTCTGGTCGGTGGAGAAGGCCCGGTCGTGTACGGGCACCACCATCTGAACACCACGAACATGGACGCACAGAAGAAGTTCTATGGCGACACGCTCGGCGGCACTGTGGCCAGGATCGGTTCCGGTGACCGGCAGCAGGAGATCATCAAGTTCCCGAATGTTCTGATCTTTTTCCGCCCGATGCAGGCGCCGACCGGCGGCTCAATCGGCACAACGGTTAACCACATCGGCTTTTCCGTTCCCGATCTCAGGCCGCTCGTGGCAAAGATCAAGGCGAATGGCTTCAAAATGATTACCGCCGATTCGGTCGCTGCGAATGTGAAGGTGACCGATGACATCGCAGCCGCCAGTCCGACGACAAACCTCGCGTTTGCACTCGGTCCGGAGGATGTCAAAGTAGAGTTCGTCGAAGTCAAATCGCAGAAGGCCCCGATTCAGCTTCATCACATTCATTTCTTCGGGCAGATGAACACCGAGATGCAGGCGTGGTACGCAAAGACATTCGGCGCGACGATGGTTCCGCCCAATCCGGGCTCCGCGTTCGTGCAGGATCAACTGCCCGGCGTGTTCCTGAACTTCACGCCGTCGCCGACGCCGACCGTCGGCACGACCGGCCGATCGATCGATCATATCGGCTTCGAGATCAAAAACCTCGAGGCGTTCACGAAGAAGCTCGAAGCCCAGGGCATCAAACTGGACCGCCCCTACACCAAGGTGCCGCAGCTTGGCATCGCGATAGCGTTCATCAAGGATCCCTGGGGAACGAATATCGAGATGACCGAAGGACTCGCCGACATCAAGTAGGGTGACGTGAAATGAGAACAGCCATTCTTGCACTGGCCGCGCTGGTGTCTTGTGCGGCGGCCCCGGTTTTCGCGCAACTTGTGAGTCACCCCGACGCACCGATCCGCATCGGCCACTATCACCTCAACGTCACGAGCGTTGAAGCCCATCAAAAATTCTGGTCCGACACGCTCGGCGGCAAAGCGATGAAACTCGGAAATATCGATGTAATTGAGTTTCCCGACGCGTTCATCTTCCTCCACGTACAGAAGCCGACCGGCCCGACCCGCGGCACCGCTTTCGATCACATCGGCTTCGCCGTGCCAAGTGTACCGGCGATGGCGATGAAGCTGGCAGGCGCGGGATATCAGGAAACCACCGGGCGGGAGCCGAAGCCCGGTGAGCCACCACCAGCGGCATCTGGCACGTCGGCAGTGTATGGACGCTTTGCGTATTTTCTCGGCCCTGACGGAGCAAAAATCGAGCTCGTCACCAGCGATCAAAAAGACGCGAGGCCTATCGTCGCGCACCATATCCACTTCATCAACAAGCAGTACGTCGAGATGCAGCAGTGGTACATGAAAGCGTTCAATGCGACTCTTCGTCCTGGACAAACCGACTTCTTCATCGGCGCCGACCTGCCCGGTGTAGGATACAGCCTCAACTTCTTCCGGTGGGAAGGCGACCAGTCCATCACTCACGTCCCCACTGCCGGCCGCGTTGTAGATCACGTCGGCTTTGAAGTCAAAAATCTGGACGCGTTCTGCAAGGAACTCCAGGCGAAGGGCATCAAGCTCACTCGGCCTTACAGGAAAAAGGATGCGGCCATGAACAACATCGCCACTGCGACGATCGTCGACCCCTGGGGCGTCTCAATCGAACTGACAGAGGGTCTGGACAAGATAAATTGACTTCAGTCACATGAACTTTCCACGAGTCTGACCTGCGCCAGTCGGTGGTTCTTCGATAAAATCAATCGGGCGTACGCCGTGGTTCGGCGACACAGTCCGAAGGAGGCTGGCATGGAACTTGTCATTTCGCAGTTGATAGATCGATTTGAACGGGGCGCCCTGACTCGCCGTGAACTGGTTCAGGGCCTGGCGATGCTCTCGGCGGGTGGCGCTCTTTGCGAGGCGCAACCCCGCCCGGCGGCCACTCAGGGCGCCCGTATCGACCACGTCAGCATTCAGGTGCGTGACCTTCCACGGTCCGTGGGGTTCTATCAGGAGATGTTCGGATTCAGCGTAGTGAGCGAGGACAAGCCGAACGAAATTGTCCGGTTGGGTGTGGAGAAGTCAGTCCTCGTGTCGCTCCACCACAAGAACCCGACCGGCCTTGTGGACCATTTTGCCATCGGTGTCCGGAACTTCAACAAGGATACGGTCGCGCGAACACTCAAGGAACACGGCGCAGAACCGTCGGACAACCTCGATGCCGGATTCCACATAGTGGACCCGGAGGGAATCAATGTCCAGATTATGGGCGCGTGATTCCCGCCACCGGACAGCCGAACCGGTGCACTGTCGGTTGCCATAAGCCGCGCCATGGAGTGGTAGATTGGCCATTGCCGGTATGGAAATCACCGCCATCCACCACGTTGCCCTCACTGTCACCGACATCGAACGGTCCAGAACGTTCTACCGCGAGATCCTGTCGATCAAAGAGATCCCCCGGCCGCCATTCAATTTTCCGGGTGCCTGGTTTCAAATCGGCGCCACCCAGGAAATGCACTTGATCCTACACAGCCGCGCCACTTTCCGCGATAAGCCACTCGATACCCGCGACGTGCATTTCGCCGTTCGCGTGCCGAGTCACCGCGCCACGGTCGAGTTGCTCCGCGCCAAAGGCTACCGGGAGGATGCCGATCTCAACGATCTGCACTGCATGATCGTCCAGCCCCATCCCACTGCCGGGTACCCACAGATTTACATCTGCGACCCGGACCGGCACGTTATTGAGATCAACTCGGAGCGCCTGGACTAGCAAGGCGTGAACGGCACGGCACGCCCGTATGATTTCGCTCAATGTGAGACGTCGGACTGGGACAAGTGACCGGCTCGCCTTGGGATATGATTCCCCTTGCGCCCATCGGCGGGGAGCCGGATACGCGAGGCGCGCCGGGAGGTCAAAATGAATCGATGGGTCCGCTTATGGTCCGCCGTTGTCGGCATGGTCATGATCGGCAACCTTCAGTACGCCTGGACGCTGTTTGCGCAGCCCATGGTAAAGGCGCACGCGCAGCAGCACTGGCAACTTTCCGATGTGCAGTGGGGCTTTGGCGTGTTCATCGCCGCGGGGACATGGACCATGCCCTTCCTGGCCAGGTTCATCGACACCACCGGCCCCCGAATCCTGATGGCACTGTCGGGGCTGCTTTGCGGCATCGGCTGGGGATCGCTGGGGCATGTCGACAGCCTGAAGTCGTTTTACCTGCTCTACGCCATTGCGGGGGTTGGTGTCGCCTGCGTATACGCATGCGGCGTCTCTACCTCAGTAAAATGGTTCCCCGACCGAAGAGGGACTGCTTCGGGAATCATCACCGCGGGTTATGGAATGGGCGCGGCTCTCTTCAATCCGATCTTTAACCACCTGATTCGCACCATCGGCTATTCGGACACATTCCTGTGGACTGGCATCTCGCACGGCTTGCTGATTGCGCTCTCCGGGCTGGTATTGATAAATCCGCCGGCCGGTTACAAAGTCGCCGCTGCGGCCCCCAAACCCAAGGTCCGAAGTCTCGGTATCGATTTCAACTACTCGGAAATGCTGCGCACGCCGCAATTCTATTTGCTGTTCTTCGCCATGCTTTCGGTGGGGATCGGCGGGCTGATGGTCACCGCGCAACTCAAACCGGTGGCCACCAATTTCAGGATCGGGGAAGCCGCGTTGACTGTTGCACTGGTTCTGACGCCGCTCGCCAACGGCTCCAGCCGCATCCTGTGGGGCTGGGTCTCGGATTATCTGGGCCGCGAGTGGACCATGTTCACCGCATTCTCACTCCAGGCAATCTTCCTGGTTGCAGCCACGACTCTGGGACGGACCGGCGACGTCATGTTCGTTGTGATGATGGTGATGGTGTTCCTTACCTGGGGCGAGCTTTACGTGTTATTCCCGGCAGTGCTCGCCGACTTGTACGGAAGCCGGAACTCCGCGCTCAACTACAGCTTCCTGTACAGCGCCAAGGGCTTCGCGTCGCTGATGGGCAGCGGCATCGCCGCCACTCTGTTCGAGAAGACCGGTACCTGGAATTATGCGTTCCTCGGGAGCGCCGCGCTCGCCCTGGTGGCGGCCCTCCTCGCGCTTTGCGTACGCAGAATACCGTTAGCGCAGAAGAGCCCGCAGCCAGCCCTGAGGGTTGAGGCATCCGCAGGCTCAGTCCGGCGCTGAACCGGCCCGTCTACAGCTCGGCAGCCGGCAAGCGACTACGTCTGACGTTATTCAGACCGAGCCGCTACTTGGCAGCGCTGAACACCACACGCCCCCCAACCATCGTCAGTGTCGGATGAATGTGCTTGATCTCGGCAGCAGGCACAGTCATGTAATCGCGGTCAAGCACGACAAGGTCAGCCTGTTTGCCCACTTCGAGGGAGCCAAGCGCATTCTCCTGAAAGAACAAATAGGCGTTCGAGCGCGTGTGCGCAATGAGCGCCTCCTCGCGCGTCAGCGTCTCGTCAAGCACGCGGTTGCCGCCGACGTCGAGACCGCTGACCACCCAACCGAGCGTCACGAACGGGCTGTAGTGTGAAACGATTGTCGCGTCCGTGCCGAGGCCGAACACGATGCCGCTGTCGGCGATCTTTCTGAGCGGCATGTGCGCGCCGGCCTGCATCGCCGCGCCATGAACACCAAGCGTCATGCCCAGCGCTTTGGCGCGCGCGATGTTGGCGGGAGAGATGTCGTAGACGTGGCCGAGCGTCCAGCGCAGGCGATCGATATGCTGGGTTTTGTTCACCCGCTCCAGGGTGTCGAGCAGATCGGTCACGGCTGAGTTGTTGATTACGTGCTCGTGGATGTGCCAGCCGGCGCGCGCTGCCGCGGTCGCGAGTTTGCCATATTCGTTCATGATCTCGGCGGGCCAGGGGTCCTTGCGCGGCGCCAGATCGAAGAACGGCCGATAGAGAGTCTCAGCCAGGCCGAAAATGCCATACTGGCCGTCGAACTGGTTGGGGCGGCTGCGTTCAATCACCGCCGCGGCTGTCGCTGCCGATGCGGGATCGTTGGCGAAGACTGGCAAGGTCTCCCACAGTCGAAGCGGCAGCGGTCCCTTAGCGGCGCGCTCGGCCAGGTACTTTGATTGACCCAGACTGTAAACGCCGGTGAGTCCGGTCGCATTCAGCTCATGCATGAAATCGGTGAGATTCTGGTCGAGCTGCGCGGGCGAGGCCGGTGGCATCGCATCGTACAGCGCATAGGGCGGCTGGAATGATACCAGCCCCGTGGCGCTGCGCCGCGCCCCATCAGCCGGGTTCAACCCAACGGCTTTGAGAGCCAGACTGTTGGCGTAGACGAGGCTGTAACCTTCCTGCACAAACAGTGGATTCTTCGGGGCCACACCATCAAGCTCCTCGAGCGTAAAGCCGCCCGGCGCATCGGCGAACTGTCGTGGCGTCCAGCCGCCCTGCACCATGACCCACTCGCCCGGCTTCAGACTAACGGCCTTGGCGGCGAGAATCTGCAGCGCTTCGCGACGCGAGCTCACCCCTTCGAAGCGGGCCTGCTGGTGCCAGCGCTCGACAGCGCGAGTGAAGTGGAAATGGTTGTCGATGAGGCCCGGGATGACGGTTGCGCCCCTGACATCGATGACCTTCGTGCTGGGACCCGCATAGCGCGCCACCTCCGCGCTCGTGCCGCGCGCGACGATCCGGCCGTCGTTGATGGCAAGCGCTTCCACGATGCGGAAGTTCGCGTCGACGGTCAGAATCCTGCCGTTCGTGACCACGGTGTCGACTTTCTGCTGTGCAAACGCCGCAGTGCCGGTGAGTGCGGCGAATAGACCGCAAGCGACTCTCAGGCTCCGGAGTCCTTTGCGCATCAGGCGCCACGTGTGTCGGTGATTGTCACACTGCAATCTGTTGGTCGGCGCAGAGTCTGTGCATTCAAATGAGGTTGGCTTCAGGATCGAGACAACCAGCTGCTGCCCTTCGATCGTGATCAAGCGACGAACGGTGGAACCTGCCAACATGATCTGCCCAGTGTGACATGTCCGGCGGCGGCTCCCGGGGCGGATCGTCGCCTCGGGTATTGGGCCTTCGAAACGGCGCTGCCGGAGCAGCCCACAGGGAAACAACATTGGGACCGGCCAATCTGCACGCTGTGCATGCTTCGGGCGCGGCATGCCGAAATTGACCGGACGAGAGCCGACTCATTGGGACCAATCCCGGCGCGCCCGACAATCACGCGCCGGGTCACTCTCGATAGAGTCATAGCCTATCCGGGCAGCGATGGGTCAGGGCGTGGCTGGGTTTGAAGTAAGGACGAATTCTCGCCTGGCCCTGGTCGCTGCGCCCACGCGGCTAATTCTCAGAAGGCTTTTCCACCTTGTCGATGACCATGACCTCGACGGGCGCATTGGTCGGTTCCAGTCTCAATCCCAATTGCTGCTGGAAGGCGGCAAACAGATCCGGAGCGGCGTCGGAATTGTCGGCCACGGGAGCCGGAAGGCCACCGAAAACCGCCGCCTGAGCCGCATCGGGTGTGAACCTCAACGTGACATCGTACCTCTCGGAAAGCCCGGACTGGTCCACCACAGCTCTATCCGTGGAGTTTTGCAACACGGCGGTGAATTGCGATATTGGCGAGTTCCTGAAGTCCGAGTTGCCGACGATCAGCGCGGAGACGCCCGGCCACGAGCGCTTCGGGTTCATTGAAGCAAACGTCCTGCTATCACGGTCTCCTGCCAAGCGGCCGGAACGGATGCAGCTTTATTTGAGGCGCCGGAATTTTCATTTCAGGGAAGCCCCGTTCGCCTTGTCAGATCGATCTCAGGCAACGGCCCAAAGCGATCCTGGGCGCGCTGGTCTTCCGCGGCGAAGCGAACCTGTGACGGCTCTTGTCAGTCTCCGCCGGGTTTTTAAGCGCCCAGTCCCGCTGACAGCACAGCCGCTTCTCTCTTTTGCGGGTATATTGTTAAACGCTGTGCTGATTGACATCACAGCGCGTTTGCGTGGAAAGCGGGCAGGTAAATGAGAAGACGGAAATCGGTACTCGTAGTGCTGCTGTTAGCAGGGGCGTGGGGTTCGCCGGCGCAGCGAGCGCCGGGTGGTCCGCCGGGGCCTTCGGAATTTGATGCGTTCTACACGCTGGGGCCGGACTCCCTGCCACGGGACGGTGTACCCAGGGGCCAGATCCTTGGACCGTTCCCGTTGCCGAGCAAAGCGTTCCCCGGTGTCGAGCACACCTACCACGTCTACGTTCCGGCGCAATACGACGGATCGCGCGACATGAGCCTGATGGTATTTAATGACGGATCCGTTTATCTGAAGGCGGACGGGTTATATCGCGCCCAAAACGTTCTCGACAACCTGATCTTCCGCGGTGACATTCCGGAGATGATCGGGGCATTCATCGATCCCGGCGTGGTTACAGCAACCAAAGCTTCGATCCGCGCCGAAGAATACGACACTCTTTCAGACCGGTACTCGAAGGTGATCGTCGATGAGCTGATGCCGGTTCTCTATAAGGATTACAAGATCTCGCGCGACCCCGATCGCCACGGTTTTGCGGGCTGGAGTTCCGGTGCGATCGCGGCCTTTACGGTGGCATGGGAGCGCCCCGATCAGTTTCACAAAGTGCTGAATGCAATCGGGACCTTCGTCGACCTGAAAGGCGGGTACGTATATCCGGAGAAGATTCTGGCGAGCGAGAAGAAGCCCATCCGGATCTTTATGGTCGACGGTCGCAATGACAACCGCGGGCTCAACGATAAAGGTGAGTACGACCCGCATCGCGACTGGTTCATGCAGAACGTCCGGTTGAAGGATGCGCTGACGCAGAAGGGCTACGACGTCAACTACTCGTGGGGTATGGGGGTGCATAGCCACAACATGGGCGGCGCGATGCTGCCCGAGATGATGCGGTGGTTATGGCGCGACCAGCCAGTCTCGGTAGACCCGCACGATATGGTGGAGCGTTCATTCCGAAGGAAAAAATGAAGCCCGCGGGCTACGGCTCCATCCCTGGCAACGCCCGCCTGTGCTTAGGAAGCCGGGGCGTAACGATATCAACGAACGATAACTCGTTGATTGAGCCATCCGGGTGCCAGAGAAGCGGCAGCGTTCCTGCGTCCGGGCGCGGGAGGTCGATCGAGTGCATGGGCTCGGAGGTCTTGTGGTGCGCCGACTGTCATAAATTTGAGATAATCCGGTTCCGGGGGACGAAATTATG
>Ga0210389_10002887_pt1 | contig 13465 bp, 10 predicted proteins | sample IncBWH28OmetaG_FD_160127 | JGI IMG/M metagenome (GOLD analysis project Ga0210389, IMG submission 160127) | Forest soil microbial communities from Barre Woods Harvard Forest LTER site, Petersham, Massachusetts, United States - Inc-BW-H-28-O ...
CAGCAACCGATTTGTTTGTTTATTATCGAACCCACTGAAAATGGTCGTGTTCGAAGTGGCAGGGGTGCTGTTCCTTGCTACCATCATCCGTTCCGCGTTCGGGTTCGGTGAAGCGCTGGTTGCAGTGCCGCTCCTGGCACTGGCGATTCCGGTGGAAATCGCCGCGCCCGTTGCCGTGCTGGTATCCATCACCGTGGCGCTGGTTGTGGTGTTGCAGGATTGGCGTCACATCCACCTGCGCAGCGCGGGGCGCCTCGTCCTGTCAACTCTATTCGGGATTCCACTGGGGTTGCTGATGCTGAAGGTGGTCCCGGAAGCCGTCGTAAAAGCCACGCTCGCGGTGGTCATTATCGTTTTTTCGAGCTATTCGCTGGTCCGGCCGAGCCATTATGAATTGAAAGATGACCGGCTTGCCTGGATCTTCGGCTTCTTCGCTGGCGTGATGGGCGGCGCTTACGGTATCAACGGGCCGCCCCTGGCGATCTTCGGCTCGCTGCGCAAGTGGGCGCCCGGGCATTTCCGCGCGACCTTGCAGGGCTATTTTCTGCCGGCGAGCATGGCGGGAATGGTGGGCTACTTCTTCACCGGCTTGTGGACTCCGGCGGTGAACCGATTCTATCTTTTGTCGCTGCCCGCCGTGATACCCGCGATCTTTGTTGGACGCATACTCAATCGCCGATTGCATCCGCGTTACTTTCTGAGAATCGTTCACGTGGGGCTGATCGGAATAGGGCTCATTCTGCTGGTGCAGGCTCTGTAGACTGAAAATCGCATGGCGTACGCCGATGACGGTTTCCTGTTCCCGCTGCGCGGGATGTCCGCGGGTGAGGCAGCAGACATGCTCAACCGAATCGATGAAGCAGAAGCGCGCCGGCCCGGATGGTTATTCGCGAAGACGACAAAGAAGCCCTATCTCGTTCTGACGTGGCTCAATACGTTGATTCGTGACCCACGAATCCTCGATCAAGTGGAACGTATTCTCGGACCAAACCTGCTGTGCTGGGGAGGAAGCTTCTTCGCCAAAAGACCGCACGACCCGGGGTTCGTGACCTGGCATCAGGACTCCACGTATTGGGGCCTTTCGCGTCCTGATGTTGTGACCGCCTGGGTCGCACTAACCCCGAGCACGGCGGAAAACGGCTGCATGCGTGTGATCCCGGGCAGCCATGCGTCGGATCCATTGCCCCATCGCGATACGTTCGCGGAGAATAATCTGCTCACGCGCGGCCAGGAGATTGCCGTTGAAGTCGACGAGGCAAACGCTGTCGATATCGTGCTGGCGCCGGGCGAGTTTTCACTGCATCATGTGCGGCTGGTTCACGGTTCAAAGCCGAATACGTCCAACATTCCGCGAGTCGGATTTGCGATTCGTTATCTGCCGACTGATGTGCGGCAGATCAGCGGCAATCCGGACAGCGCAACTCTGGTCCGGGGTAAAGACGACTATGGCTACTTCCTGCCGGAACCCGCGCCACGTGCCGATTTCGATGCGGACGCGATGGCGTTTCACTCCCGCGTTATGGAAGCCTATCGGAAAATCCTTTACCGCTGATCGCGCTTGTCGTATTTCGTCTGGAAAAATTCGACCGTCGCCGGATCGAGCCCGGGGCCCATTTCTGCTTTATCGCCGAGGACCATGCGGCGATCGCTTGTCTTCTTGTCAAACGGCTGCCATTCGGGCAGGCCTTTGCCGTTCGGATTGCCGTTGGTTGCGAAATTCGCCCAATAGGACGAGATTGTATCGGCGACCTGATGGTCCAGGTCGGACCACGGACGCGGCGGCAGCAGGTTCTCAAAAACGTACGCGGCTTCGGCGCCGTGGGTCGCGCCGGAGCCGAGCCCGCCTCGGGGCGAGGACGCGTTTGCGGGCGGGGGCTCATGCGTGAAGTAATAGAGATACGCCTTCGATTTCCCTGTCTTCGTCTGCAGGCTGGCCCAGTTGCGCATCACCCAGCCGAGTTCGTCCCGAAAGGCCGCGAGCTGCGACGCGTTGGCTTCTTCATCGGTTTTGCCGGGATAGATCTTCAGGTATTGGTCCGCCAAGTCTCCGTAGCGCCGGCGAATCTGTTCCGTGTATTTCTCCGCTGTCGTCGGCTGCAGGAAAAACGTGCCTTCGTCTTTGTTTGAGCCTAGCAGCACCGGTACGTCCTGCTGTTTGCCTTCGGCAAAGACCTTGCCGACATCTTCCGGCAGAAACCAGCCGTCGACGATCGGACCGCCGCCACGGATCTTGAGGATCTCCTCGGCGGGCTTCGCGCGGAGGTCGGCAAGAGAATGCGCCCCGATGGTTTCGGCTCCTTTGACGCCCGCCTGTTCCGCTTCCGCCAGTGTATTGGTATGGCTGACGGAAAGTCCGATCCACGCCCCACTCTCAGAGATGGCTCGCTGAAACAGTCCTTTCGTCCGCGGCGAACCGGCGAGATTACCAATGCTCGCTGCACCCGCAGAATCGCCATCGACGGTGACCCGCTTCGGATCGCCGCCGAAGCCGGCGATGTTCTTCTGCACCCATTCGAGCGCGGCGGTCTGGTCCATCAGCGCGTAGTTGCCGGAAGCGTTGCGGTCGGATTCTTTCGTGAGCTCGGGATATGCAAAAAAGCCCAACGACCCGAGGCGGTAGTTGATGGTTACGACGACCAGGCCTTTCTTCGCGAGCGCTTCGCCATCGGTAGCCGGGGAGGATCCGGATCCGCTGGTGTAGCCGCCGGGATGAATCCAGAACAATACCGGCCGGCGTTCGGAGGGACTCTTCGCCGCAGTCCAGACGTTGAGGTAGAGGCAGTCCTCACTCATTTTGGCGGGCGCTCCGCCGCGAGCACCGCCGCGGCCTGCGGCCTGCATGCAGATGGGGCCGAATTCATCGGCCTTGCGGACGCCGTCCCAGTGCGCGACGGGCCGCGGTGCGCGCCAGCGCAGATCGCCTGTCGGCGGGGCAGCAAAGGGGAGTCCCTTGAACACGCGAATGTCGGGATCTTTTCCGGGAATGCCCTGAACCGTTCCGCTGTCGAGACGAACCGGAGCGTCGATGGCTGCGAGGAGCGAAACCGTTCCGCTGAGTGTTAAAGCGAGCGCTGCGAGAAGCCGTGGCATGAGCCCTCCTGGGTGTTCATGATATCCAACCACGCTCCCTCGCGGTCGCGGCTCAGTAAGGTAGTGAATTTTCCGAGCCGCGCGCGAGCAAGCGGTGGTGTCAGGTTACGTTGCGGGCGGCTTGCCTACGAGGATCGGCTTGACCTTGGTGCCCTCGCGGATGGCATCGCCGGGGCTGATTACAACGCGATCGCCCTTCCTCACGCCGCCCAGGACTTCCAGCCTGTCGCCGTAATCGCGTCCCACATCGATCGGCCGGTAATGAACAATATCGTCGGCATCCAGCGAGGCTACAAGGTTCCCGCTGCCCCGCACCACGAGTGCATCCCCGCGGATAATCATCGGCGGCTCGACACGCGGCGTGGTGAAATACACTTCCGAATACATTCCCGGAAGCAACTTTCCAATCTGATTCGGGACCTGCACTTCGACCAGGAGCGTACGCGTCGCCGGATCCAGGGCGTTCGCTGTGCGCGTCACCGTTCCCGTGAACTTCAACTGAGGAAGATCGGGGATCTTCAATTCAGCGGGCTGGCCCACGTGAATTCCAGGCGCGTCCATCTGCGGAACGTTGACGTAAGTGCGCAAACGTTCGGTCTGCGCAATGCGGAACAGCAGGGTTGAGCTTTCCGTTACCAGCGCGCCGGTATCGATATTGCGAAGCGTTATCACGCCCGCAAAGGGCGCCTTGACCTTCAGGTAACCCTGCATTTCCGTGAAGTGTCCGAGATTGGCTTCGGCCACGCCGACGTTGTTCTTCGCCACATTAACAGCCTTATCGAGTGCCTGCACGTTTTCGAGCGATGCTTCGTAGCTGGATTTGTAGGTATCGGCGTCCTGCCGTGCGACGGCGCCTTTCTGCACCAGTGCCTGCCAGCGCTCGCTGGTGTAACGCGCCATGTCGGCATTGGTCTTTCCCTGTGCCAGATTGGCCGAAGCCTGCTCGAGCGAAGCGCGCGCCTGATCGGCGCCGGCTTTCGCCTGCTGCACCTGCTGGTCGAGTTCCGGCGCGACGATTTCGGCGAGCAGCTGGCCTTCCGTGACCCGGTCGCCGATATCGACATAACGTTTTTGGATATAGCCGCTGGCGCGGGCCAGAACGGGCGCTTCCGTGACCGCTTGAATATTCCCTGGCAAAACCAACTGGCTGTTCGCCGGCGCTTGCTCCACCAGCGCAACATTCACGGGCAGGAGCTCGGCACTTTCGTCGCGCGCTTCCTTGGCCAGCGCGGTCTGGCGGCTGATCTGAGGCAGATATCCCGCGAAGAACGCGCCGAGAACAATCAGGACGACCACGATCGCCATGATCCAAAGCGCCGCCGGGGAAACACGGTTGCGCTTTCCGTGCGCGCGGGATGGCTGCGTTCCCTGCTGATGTTCTTCCAGTTTCCGCTTGAGATCCTCGATCTCCGCGCGCAGTTGGGCTTCTTTATCGGTCGCCGGGTTTCCGTCGCTAACGTGCATTTGCCTTCTTTCGCGTCTCACGCGGACAAATACGAACTGACATCTTCGTTTTCTTCTTCCTGCAGTTTAAGATCAAAGTCCACCGGCGGTTTCTTCCGCAGCATGCTGTATACGATCGGCACGACGAAGAGAGTGGTGATGGTTGCCAGAATCAGCCCGCCGATGACAGCCCGGCCGAGTGGAGCGTTCTGCTCTCCGCCTTCGCCCATGCCGAGCGCCATCGGCAGCATGCCGATAATCATCGCCGCCGCGGTCATCAACACCGGCCGAATGCGAACAGCGCCGGCAGCCAGCGCGGCAGCCCGCTCGTTCATTCCCTCGAGCCTCTGGTCATTGGCAAAAACCACCATGAGGATACTGTTCGCGGTGGCGACGCCGATGCACATGATCGAACCCATCAGAGACGGCACGCTGAACGTAGTCTGAGTCACGAACAGCATCCAAAGAATGCCCGCCAGAGCGCCTGGAAGCGCCATGAGGATGATGAATGGATCGAGCCAGGACTGAAAATTCAAAGCCATCAGGAAGTAGACCAGCACGATGGCGAAGATCAGTCCCAGGCCGAGGCGGTAGAACGATGCCTCCATCGTCGCGACCTGACCGCGCAGATCGAGCGTCATGGACTTCGGTATTTTCTTCTCGGTTTCCGCCATGATCTTCCGGACTTCGGCGCCGACTGTGCCGAGATCCTGGCGATCGACGTTGGCGTACACATCGAATACCTGTTGCACGTTGTAGTGATTGACGATTTGTGGCGCCACGCCCCGGATTGTGGTCGCGACATTGGCGAGATGCTGCGTGGTTTCCGCTCCGGCGCCCGGATTCCCGTACGCCAGCGATGTCTGGCTGGGCGAGACACCGACCGCGGCTGAATTCATCAGCCCCGGACCGCTGCCGGAAGCGTCGGCATTGATGAATTTGCCGACTGGCGCGATGGGCGTGCGCATAAGCGCGTCGAGCGAATCGATCTTCCGTTGCGGCGTCTGCGCGCCGATCTGGTATTGAACCCCGGTGTCCCAATTCAGCCACTGGGCGGGCGCGATCTGGCCTGTACCGCTGAGCGAAATCAGCAGGCTGTTGGCGACGTCAGCCTGCGAGAGGCCGATCTGTCCGGCCTTGTTCCGATCGACGTTGACGCGAATCTCGGGATAATCGACGACCTGGTGGACGTGCACATCAACCGCGCCGGGAATTCTGGCGATCTTCCGCTGCAGTTCGAGCGCGAGTTTGTAACCGGCTTCGGAATTGCGGGTGGCAATCTGGAGATCGATCGGGGCGGGCAGTCCGAAATTCAGAATCTGGTTGGTAATATTGGCGGCCTCAAAGTAAAACGCGACGCCGGGGAATGAGGCCATGAGCCGCTTGCGAATGCGGTCCTGATACTCCGCGGTAGTGGCCGTGCGCTTTTCCTTGAGCGATATGAGGATCTCTCCGTCCCCGGTTCCGAGCGTGGGATTGTCGCCGAACGCCAGGTTGAAACCGCCGTTCGGGATACCGATGTTATCGATGATGGTGCCGGTTTCGCTGGGCGGGATGGTGCGCCGGATTTCGTCTTCGATTTGTCCGAAGACCACCTCAGCCTGTTCGAGACGCGTGCCCACAGCGGTTCGCGCATGCAGACGCAATTGGCCGGAATCGACGGTTGGGAAGAAGTCGCTGCCGATGAAATGAATCAGCCCCACAGAGCCAAGAGCGAAAAGCATGAACCCGCTGAGCACCGTTTTGCGATGGTCCAGCGCCAGATCCAGCAGGGAAGTATAAAAGTCGCGCATGCGCGCGAACTGGCGATTGAAAGCGTAATGCACGCGCCAGATGAGTCCCGTGCCCCCGGCAGTTTCACCGTGCTCGCCCCGAATGTACAGCTTCATTTCCGGCCGAAGCATGTAGTGAACCATGTTCGGGATCAACGTTCGCGAAAGCAGATACGATGCCATCATGGCGTACACAACCGCCAGGGCAAGAGGCGTGAACAGATATCGTGCCGCGCCGGTCAACATCAGGACGGGCACAAAGACGATACAGATACAAAGAGTGGAAATGAAGGCCGGCGCCGCGATTTGCTGCGCGCCATCCAGCACCGCGCGTACGAGCGGCTTCTTCATCGCCATGTTGCGATGCGTATTCTCGATTTCGACCGTGGCGTCGTCAACCAGGATGCCGACGGCGAGGGCGAGGCCGCCCAGCGTCATCACGTTGATTGTCTGTCCGGTCAGACTCAGAACGATGATCGAAACCAGGATCGAAAGCGGGATCGAAATGCAAACGATGATCGTGCTGCGCCAGCTGCCGATGAAGAGCAGAATCATGAGACCGGTCAAGCCGGCGGCGATGGTGGCTTCGCGCAACACGCCCTCGATCGATGCCCGCACGAACAGCGTCTGATCCGCCAGTTGGCGCAGTTTGAGCTCGGGCGGCGCCTGGGCCATAACGCGCGGGAGCGCCTTTTTGATCTGTTCGACGACGTCCAGCGTGGAGGCGCGACCGTTGCGCATCACAACCATCAGCGCGCCCCGCTGGCCGTCGACGCGCACGATCGAGCTCTGAACCGCGCCGCCGTCGCGGATCTGGGCGACATCCTTCATATAAACCGGAACGCCATTGACGATCTTCAGCGGCAATTCGTTCAGTTCGGCGACGGTGCGTGGGCTGCTGTTGAGTTTGATCTGGTAATCGCGATCGCCGAACTTGGCGCTGCCCGCGGGCAGAATCAGGTTCTGCAACTGCATCGCGTTTGAGACATCGCTGGCGGAGACCTGTTTCGCATACATCGCCTCGGGATCGAGGTCGGCGAGGATGGTGCGGAATTTGCCGCCGTAAGGGTTTGGAACCGTGGCGCCCTGGACGGTGGCGAGCTGAGTCCGGATGAAGGCGTTCCCGTAATCGAAGATCTGCGATTCGCTCATGGTCGCGCTGCTCAGACCGAGTTGCAGAACCGGAACGCTGGAAACATCGAATTTCAGGATGCTCGGTGGGAACGTGCCGGGCGGATTTCCGCGGAGGTTGGCCTGGGCATTGGCGACGACCTGCGCCTGGGCCAGTTCAATGCGCGCGCCGGGGTAGAAATAGACCCGAATCACCGCGACACCGTTATAAGACTGCGACTCGATGTGCTCGATGTCGTTGACGCTGGTGGTGAGACCGCGTTCGAACTGCGTGACGATCCGATTCGCCATTTCTTCCGGCGACAGGCCGCCGTATTGATAAATCACGCTAAGGATGGGGATGTCGATATAAGGAAAGATATCGACAGGCATGTTGATGATCGCCGTCCCCCCCAGAATCATGATCAGTAAAGCCATGATTACAAAGGTGTAAGGCCTCCGGAGGGCTAGTTTGACGATCCACATTTGATGCTTTTGGTTATTTTAGCGCTGGCGGGTTTATCGGTTCCCTTTATGGCGCTAAGCGGTCTGGATTGGTTACTTTGCGGGACTCTGAAGCGCATCAGAACTCCTCTGGCTTGGGTTCGTCGGCAAAATCACTTTTTTTGCGGCGGGTCTGCAATTCATGGAGCTGTTGGATGGCCCGGTTGAACTGGCGATCAAAACGAGTTTCGTACCGATTCAGGACTTCGAGAGAGCGGGTCTCGTCGATCAAAGCGCGATGCGCCAGAGCGGCTCTGGTGGGGTCGTCTTCGTTTTGATGGGCAGGGGCCTGTTTGCGCATTTCGTGGTTAACCGCCGCGGATTCCAGAACCCACAAGCGCATCTGACGCCAGCGGCACATGACCATGTTTTCGGCGAACGAGGTTTCTATCGGGCCTTCGGGTTCGACGAGGGCGAAGATTTCATCGTGCAGGGCGTCGAAGCGCTCGATGGATTCTCCTTCGAGAACCACGGATTCCGACAGGAGGCCGTGTTTGAGATTACTTCCGGCGGAGGCCTGGCGACCTTCCGGGGTTATCGGACCTTTGGATTTGGCTCCGTTCCGGCGAGCGGTTTCGGATTTCAGCTCGGATGTCATTTTCATCCACAGGATAGATTGGTCTGGGATTCGTTTTTGGTTAAGTTGTTGGTTTTGATGAGAGTTTTCGTTGTCACTAGCCACAAGAGACTTTATGGCCACGGATAAATCGGATGAATTGGATCAAGGGAGATTGGAGAAGTTTGAGGCTATTACCGGGGCGGTGTTAAACGCTGCCTTCGAGGTTGCCAATACTTTGGGGTGCGGTTTTTTTGAGAAGGTTTATGAGCGCGCTCTGGTCATTGAGCTTCAGTCGCGCGGACTTCGGGCGTCTGCTCAGGTTCCGATGGCCGTTATGTACAAGGGCCAGAATGTTGGCGATTACTTTGCCGATGTCCTCGTTGAGGACATTGTGGCTATTGAGTTGAAATGCGTTGAACGGCTCGGCAATGAGCATATGGCTCAGTGCATGAATTACCTTACTGCTTCGGGGCTGGATGTTTGTCTTCTGATCAATTTTCAACATAGCCGGCTGGAATGGAAGCGGATTTTGTCACGGATCTGATTTAAAGGCAATTTTGGCCACGGATGAATCGGATGAACACGGATAAGAGGCTCTGGGCTTCGGCCGCGCGCGAGAGATCAGGCGACGCCGCAAGCCCGGGGGACGCTCGCGGGCTGTAAGGTATTGGGACAGCGTGGGATCGCAGCGCTCAAGCTGCATGGTCGGATATCGATCACGTGGACCAAGTCATTTCCGCGATCAATTGATCGGGGTAACTCGCGATCTCCCCCTCAATGACTCTGGCGAGCATGCGTGTCTGAATCTCCAGCACGCGCCGGTAACTCACGCGGTAGTCAACAGCGGGCGGGTAGCCGTTCGAACGCAGAACATGTTGGCCGCAGTACAGTTTGAGGACACGGGTAGTTCAATTCCTTCCACAGCAAGAGTGGCGAACTGGGGGTGTATGACCTGGGTCCTGGGCATGCTCAGTCACAAGCGATTCACGCAATTAGGTCACCGTGTGGTGGATGCCCCGGTGAGCACGTAACGATCGCTGCGAGCGCACGCCAAAAACCCAAGCAAGTCCTCCGCGCAGTGGCGGCTGCCGCCGCTGCTCTTCTGAGCCCCGCCGTCAGCTGCGCCGCCCGGCTCCCGTCTGCCCCGCGCTGGGCGCGGCAACGTCGCAAACACCGTATCAGGACAATGCCAGACCGAGATGACCACTAACGGCGTAGATGCCAAGCATGTTCGCGATAAGATTTCAGCGCGAGGACCGCAGCCTCATAAAGCGTCTCGGCCCCAACCTCGACCGAGTGCCGCACGCCCTCGGAATCACAGAACGAGACCGTGCTTAAGCACTACGACCCGGCAGTTTCAGGGACAGAAGCGCGTTGAACAGGGAGTGTTTCGAATCCTCGTTCAACGTTCTTCCTGGCCATCTCGTAGTGTTGAAAGCAAACTCGATTTTCGGAGCAGGTGATGGTGGTCGGAGCCGTTAGCTCCCGCTTCCGCACCCCAGGATTTTGCATTCGCAAAGCGTGACTGACCGGGAACTTCAGGTATCGTAATGGAAAGAATGCCCGACCGACTAAGTATTCACGCGCCGGTTCTCGTAAACACGATCGGTCATTGCGCCGGGGCGATCATCTTCGGAATTCTGCTGTACCTTCTTTTGCTCGACTGGAAGAGAGCAACCGGAGAGCGCAGTCCGCTTCCCAGCGTTGCAGCGGGACTTGCCCTGCTCTGGAATCTCGGCTCGCTGATCGGGATGGCCACGAGCCCTCACGGCGATCCTGTCGCGGACGCCATCGTCGCGGGCAGTTTCTCAGTACTCAGCCTGCTCCCGGCCGTGCTGCTGCACATTTCGCTTCGATCCCGGCACAAGGCGCTCTGGACGTGTGGCTACGTGGTTAGTTTTGCCGCTGTGGTGTTGCATATTGGCGATCTTGTCACAGGCGCGCCGCGGTTTCATTACGCAGCCATTCTGCTGGTCACCATCGGATTTGCGGTCCTCACAGTAGTCTCCGTTATCCACGAGGCATTGAGCGGACCTCGGGACGGCAGTGGGCCTCGTCTTGTGGGAGCGATGGTGCTGTTCCTGTTTGCAATTTCGTTCGTACATTTCGAATCCGCGCATGACATCAAAGCGTGGTCGGGCGAGGCTGCTCTTCATCATGCGGGAATCCCTCTGGCGTTGTTCGTCCTCCTCCAGGACTATAGGTTCCTGCTTCTGGATGCCTTCATCCGTTTTCTCGTGAGCGGCTGCCTGGCTGCACTTGCAGTCTGGACCGCATTCGAGGCAGAAGCGAGATTTGATTTGCTGGCCCACGCCCGGCGCGATCCGTTCTACGCAGGCCTGATTTTCACAATCGCCTGCCTGGCGCTGAGCCTCTTCGCATACCTGCGCGGTCGAGGGCAGCGTTTCCTTACACGGGTCGTTTTCCTGCGGGCGCATTCAGAACAGGCAGCCTCGCGATTGCGAGAGATTCCCGGGAGTGCGCGCGATGAAACCGAGTATCTCTCGATTGCCGGGCGGGTGGTCGCAGATTTCTTTTCCGCCAGCCGGGTCGACCTGATTGGCGAACCGGATGCAGACGTGCCCGATATCGCCGCCGCCGCACTCGACCCTGGAGCCTTGAGCCTGGAACCGTGGGCGCGAGCCGTGGCTCCACTGAGGTTCTCGCGCGGCGATATGCGCCTGCTCGTGCTTGGGCCAAGAACCGGGGGACGACGATACCTGAGCGAGGATATCGAAGTACTCCAGCGCCTCGCCATTGTCGTGTGCGAGCAGGTGGAGCGCATGCGTAATTCCGAGATGCAAACACTCGTCTCGGAGGCGGAACTGCGCTCGCTCCAGGCGCAAATCAATCCACACTTCCTGTTCAATGCCCTCAACACTCTCTACGGCATAATCGCGCGCGAAAACTCTTCCGCGAGGCATCTGGTGCTGAATCTCGCGGGATTGTTCCGTTATTCGTTTGGTGGCAACCGGGGCCTGATCCGGATCGCCGGAGAACTCGACATCGTGCGAGCCTATCTCGAAATCGAGCAACTCCGGCTTGGTCCCAAGCTCTCGACGGAAATCGATGTGGACGACGCGGCCTTGCAGGCGGAAGTACCCGTATTATCGATTCAGCCGCTGATGGAGAATGCGGTCAAACACGGCGTGGCGCCGCGACGCACACCCGGATTTGTTCGGCTGCAAATCCGGAAAGATGGCGAGGCGGTGACCGTCGAAATCTCCAATTCCGGTTCATTCCGCGAACCCCTTCGCGGTAGGCGGCGAGAAGGTGTGGGGCTCAAAAACGTGCGGCGACGGCTCGCTCTGTGCTACGGAGAGGAACACGCGCTCGAAATATCCAGCGCGGAAGATGTGACGACAGTGCGGTTCTCGCTACCCTGGACGCCAGCGGTAATGGGAGTCCGTTCGTCTGCAAATCAAGGCCGTTCATAAAGGAAATGCATCCGCCCGCAAATCAGATCTGGCAACCTGGCTGGCTGACGTGCCAGGGTTTATTAGCAATGGATCTGAAAACCCTGATCGTCGACGATGAGCCGATAGCCCGCAAAGTGTTGCGTGAAGAACTCGAGCAGATCGACAACATCGCGGAGATCGAAGAAGCGGCTGATGGTGAGTCGGCCCTTGCGGCGATTCGGAAGTACTCGCCGGACCTGGTCTTTCTCGATCTGCAGATGCCGGGCCTGGGCGGGCTTGAGGTGATCCGGAAATTGCGGCCGAGCGAGCACATACCAATGATCGTGATCGTGACGGCATGGGATCAATACGCAATCCAGGCGTTCGAAGCCGGCGCGATCGATTACCTGCTCAAGCCGATCAGTCAGGATCGGCTTGAGCAAGCCGTCGAACGTGCAATGAAACTTCGGGGGCGTCCGGCGGAAATCGCGCAGCAACTCGCGAGCGCCAAAGAAATCGCGGAAGCACCATCTGGTCACCTGGTTCGCAGAATTGTCGCCAGGAACGACAACGAATATCTGTTGTTAAACGCCGACGAGGTCTTTGCCTTCGAGGCGGATGGGGATTTGGTATGGATCATCACGGCGAAGAAGCGTTATCTCGCGACCCAGTCCCTGAAGGTCATCCAGGACAAGCTGCGCAACACAAATTTCCGCCGCATCCACCGAAACGCGCTCGTCAACATCGATCATGTGCGAAAGATGAGCAGCATGACCAGCCAACGCTGGCTTCTGACGCTGTCGAACGGTCAGGAACTTGTCGTGAGCAAGCGCCAGGCCCACACCGTGCGCCAGCTCCTGAGCTGGTAGCGCACAGGCCGGGGTCCGTTGTGCGCGTTAAAGCTGGTGCGCTCAGGGCTGGAACCACTTCGATATTTCCTGCGGCTGGGCTGGCCTCACATCTGCCTCGCCGATTGCCCATGCGGCCGTTTCCTCTCCCGGCTTTCCAAATGTCCGGTCCAGCTTTCCGGATACCCAGACGAGCTGGCGGCTTTTAAAAGGCATCGGATGTTTCGGACGGACTTCGACCATCTGGTTCGGGATGCGGTGGGCGGGATGCAGAAACTGACCGGCCTCAGGCAGCAGGATGAACATATCGACAGGAGCGCCGTCGGATGACGGGCGGTATCCGTCCATCATGTAGCCGATCATTCGGACCGGACCTTGAGGACTCTGCGTTTCCAGTTCGGGCCAACCCACCGGAACGAAGCCTTCGTCATCGACCTGCTTCGAGGGTTTGAGTTCGGACAGGTCGCTCCGCATGTCAACAGCGACGAGGATGTATGCCAGTAACAGCGGGAAACCCACGGCCAGGAATATCGCCCAGAGTGTGACAGTCTCTTTCTTTTTTCGGGCCGAGGAATCCGGTTTGCGGATGACGCGCGCGCCCACGCCGCAATCGTACGCAACAGCGGCGGGTTCCACACGACTTTGTCGGTGAGTGATCGACGGCAGCCGATATGAGGCGATGTGAGGGCGGCGAGCGGGCATCAAAGGCTGCCGTCAGGGTCCAACCCGCTCACCCGTATT
>Ga0210389_10002888_pt1 | contig 13464 bp, 8 predicted proteins | sample IncBWH28OmetaG_FD_160127 | JGI IMG/M metagenome (GOLD analysis project Ga0210389, IMG submission 160127) | Forest soil microbial communities from Barre Woods Harvard Forest LTER site, Petersham, Massachusetts, United States - Inc-BW-H-28-O ...
AGCAGGGCGTCGATGAGCTGCGGCCGTCCAGCGAGTACGAGGTCAGGGTGGGGGACCGAGCCGGCGCGAAAGCGGACCTGACCGCCGGAGACCTCGATGACCGCCGGATCGGCGCCGCTCCGCAGCTCGATCGACGCCGCCGGGCCGTCGGGGTCACGGTCCCGCAGGAAGAAGTCGACCGGGTAGGCGAACCACTGGCTGCGGAACTCGTCCGTGTCCGCGGGCCCAGCCATGTACCTGAGCCCCCACCAGCCGAGGGCCCGCACGACCGGCTCAAGCTCGGCGCCCGACTCGGTCAGGTGGACGAGGGTCGTGGCGACGGGCGGCGGCGCCTCTTCCCTGCGGACCAGGCCCGCCGCCTCGAGTTCGCGGATCCGGTCGGCGAGCAGGTTGGTGGCGATGCCCGGCAGGCCGTTCTTGAGGTCGGTGTACCGGCAGGCGCCCCTGACCAGCAGCTCCCTGACGATCAGCAGCGTCCACCGGTCGCCGATGACGTCGAGCGCCTTGGCGACCGAGCAGTACTGCCCGTAACTACGCATGCCCTAAGCATAGCCAGATTTAAGTTGATTTCCAAGTCTATCAACTTGATTTATTCAAGTCACCCTTAGGGCGCGCGGCGACGGCACACCGGTGCAGGCGAACGCCTCGCGGCGCGCAGGCCGGGCGGGTGACCCGGTCTAGCATGAGACCCGTGCAACTCTTCGCTGTGCGCCAGAAGCGCGGCGGGCCATGGGACTGGACCCGCGACCTGCGCGGGCAGGCCGGCTTTGCCGATCACGCTCGCTTCGTGAACGGCCTGGCCGACTCGGGGTTCATCGTGCTCGGCGGCCCCCTCCACGGTGACCGCGAGGTCCTCATTATCGTCAACGCGCCCGATGAGGACGTCGTAAGGAAGCGGTTCGCTGACGACCCCTGGGTCCAGTCGGGGATGCTCACGCTCACCGCCGTCGAGCGGTGGACAATCCTGCTCGATGGCCTGCGGGGAAGCATCCCTGGCGCTGGGCGAGAACGGTCACCGTAACCGTCGGGTTACCCCGTCGGCCACCGCGCAGCCCGCCGGAACGCGGCCGCGCGGCCGGCCGTTACCGCTTGACGGCGACGCCGCCCCACATCGCGGCGACCGCCGCGGCCTCCTCCTCGGTGTCCGGCCGCCACCGCTGGATGGGGACCACGCCGGGGTCTACTAGCTCAAGCCCGGTGAAGAAGCCGGTGACCTGAGCCTGGCTGCGGTAGGTGCTCGGCTGGGAGAGCAGCCGGTTGAGCCGGTCACTCATGTCGGACATCGCGCCCATGTGCATGTCGTTCGGCACGTGCGAGATGGCGAGCGTGCTGCCAGCCGGGACGGCCTCCATGAGCTGCGCGATGATGCCCGCGGGATCGTCAGCGTCGCTGATCAGGTGCAGCACCGCGATGAGCATCACGGCCACCGGCCTACTGAAGTCGAGCGTGCGCCGCGCGGCCTCGAGGATCTTGCCTGTGTCGCGCAGGTCGGCGTCGAGGTAGGCGGTGGCGCCCTGCTCGCTGCTGCTCAGCAGGGCGCGCGCGTGAGCGAGCACCATCGGGTCGTTGTCGACGTAGACGACCCTGGCCTGCGGCGCAACGGACTGGGCGACCTCGTGGGTGTTGCTGGACGCCGGGATCCCGGTGCCGATGTCGAGGAACTGGCGGATGCCGCGCTGCGTTGCCAGGTAGCGGACGACCCGGGCGAGGAACGCGCGGTTGGCGCGCACCGATGAGATCAGGCCGGGGAAGGCCTGCAGCGCCTCGTCGCCGGCCACCCGGTCGGCGGTGAAGTTGTCCTTGCCGCCGAGCCAGTAGTCGTAGACCCGCGCGATGTGCGCGGTGCCGGTGTCCAACCGCGACAGGTCGCCCGACATCGTTTCCTCTTGCGCAGAATCCGACATGGCCGGTCCAGGCACCACCCTAGTTGAGCCCCGTTTGACGCACTTTCTCCCGATGATCTTATGACGCTCGATGCACGCTGGTGACGGGATCACGATCCACCATCTTCGAGATCACCGGTGGTTAGCCGCCGAGGCCGCGCTCGATCGCGCCGATGATCGCGGGGCGCAGTCCCGCCACGCTGATGATCGCGTCGACCGAGCCGACCTCGACCGCCCGCTGGATCGAGTGGATCCGGTCGAACTCCGCGGCCACCTCGCCGAGCTTCTCCGCCCGCACCGCGGCCTGGACCTCGGCCAGCTGGGTGCTCAGCGCCCCGCGGTCGCCGGCGCCTGCCTCGCCGACGCGAGCCTGCAGCCCCGCCACCCGCGGGTCGGTCGCCGTGCGGTTGGCCACCTCGGCGGCGAACACGACGGCCGCCGCCGGGGCGCCGCCGAGCACCGACGCGAACGAGCCCTCAAGGGCGAGCACCGTCATGCCGGGGTTGAGCGCCTTGGAGAACACGACGAAAGCGCCGCCGTGGTAGCGGGAGATGACGCAGAACACGATCGGGCCGCGGAAGTTGACGATCGCCCGGCCGATCTCGGCGCCGTACTCCAGTTGCAGCTTGCGCATCGACTCCGGTGAACCGTCGAAGCCGGACAGGTTCGCGAGCACCACCACCGGCCGGTTGCCCGAGGCGGCGTTGATCGCGCGCGCGGTCTTCTTCGACGACTGCGGGAACAGCGTGCCCGCCGTGTAAGTGTCCGGGCCGTCGGTGGGCGGGAACCCGCGCCGCGGCACCGACCGCGACTCGATGCCGATGAGGCAGGCCGGGCGGCCGCCCAGGTGCACGTCCTGCACTACCGAGATCTCGGCGTCGGCCATGCCGGCCCAGCGTTCCAGGACCGGGTGGTCCTGGTCGGACAGGGCGCGCATGACCGTGCGGATGTCGAACGGCTTCTTGCGGTCCGCGTTCTTCTCGGCGGAGAAGATCTCCCCCACCGTGGCGAAGTCGCTGCCGGCCGCCGAGTGCGGGTAGCCGGACACATCCCGGTCGGCCGGGTCGCTGGTCACGGCCTTGCGCGGGAACCTCTCCCCCGGCGCGATGTAGGTGTGGTCGTAGTGCGCCATGAGGACGTCGCAGGCCTCGGTGAGGTTCGGCGCCCAGTACTGCGCCTGCCCGTTGGGGCCCATCACCCGGTCGTAGCCGCCGATGCCGAAGTTGTCCTCGGCGGAGACCCCGCCGGAGAAGTCGAGCGCCTGCTTGCCGGTGAGCACCATCGCCGAGTCCGGCGTCATCACCAGGATGCCCTTGGTGTGCATGAGCATCGTGGCCTCGGCGTTCCAGTACGGCTGGGCGCCGACGTTGATCCCGGCGACCACGACGTTGATCTCGCCGCCGTCCTGGGTGAACTCAACGATGCGCTTCAGGGCGCGGGCCACCCAGTCCAGGTTCTCCGAGCCGGAGTTCATCGAGATGCGCGCGCCGGACGACAGGGCGAACCACTCAAGCGGCACGCGCAGGCGGTCGGCGAGGTCGAGCGCGGCGATCACCCGCGCGCACTCGGGCTCCGACAGGGCGCCGAGCGACTTGGTCGGGTCGCCGAGCAGCACCACGCGGGTGACGCCCTCGGGGTGCCGCCGCGTCGGCGTCGTGACGACGCCGGCGACGATGGCCGCGGTGTTCTTCCCCTTCGGCCGGTCCACCGGCACGAGGTCACCGGCGGAGTCGAGGTCGTGCTCTTCGAACCGCCCGTCCCGGCCCGCGAGCAGGTCGGTCAGCTCGTAGGGGTAAAGGTTGCCGCGGCGCGCGGCGCGCAGCACCTTCTGCCGGTAGTCGTCAAGCGGCCGCAGCGGCTCGGTCGGCGGCGGTCCGATGTGCAGCCGCACCGCGTGGCTGGCGTCGATGCTGGTCCACACGGCCACTTCGGCCAGTTCCCCCGACGGGGTGCGCTGGCGGGTGACGAACTGCACTTCCTCAAGCCCGGCACCAGAGGTGGTCGGGCGGATCCGGTGGACGAGGGAGTTGATCTCCTCGGCGGTCAGCTCGACCGTCGGCCAGACGTAGATCGTGATCCGGTTGGCGTCGAACCGCTTGTGCTGCGGCCGCTGCGCCTGGACCGTGCGGATCGCGTCGAGGCAGCCGGCGAGGACGTTCTCGAGCGCGGGCAGCGCGACGAGGCGCCCGTCCGCCTCGCGCAGCGGCGTCAGGTCGCGGACCTGGCCCATCGCGATCAGCCGCTCATCGGACTTGTTGCTCTTGGCCGCGGCCTTGAACAGGTAGATCTCCTCGTCCGCCGAGGGCAGCCGGGTGAGGTCGAATTCCCGCAGCCGGTCCATCTGCAGCCGCTGGGCGATCTGCGGGTGCAGTCCGCGGATCAGCAGGTCCTCCGTCATGCCCGCGCCGTCACCCGCGCTGCCGGCCGGGCGGAAGGTAAAGCGGTGCCGCATGGCGATGCCGCTGGTCCCGGCGACCGTGAAGGTGATCCGTTCGATCCGCGCGGCCGGCGCCGGCGATGACGGGAGGCTCGCCGCGAGCAGCTCGGCCAGCCGCGCCGCGAGCTCGTCGGGGTCCGGGTGCCCCGCCCAGGTGACGTAGAAGTCGGCGACAAGGCTGCGGGCGGTTGCCTCGGCCGCCAGCGTGCCCAGGGCGGCGACCGCGCCAGGCAGTGCGGCGATGTCGGCGGCCGCGGCGGCCACCAGGGTCACCTGGCCGCGGCTGGCGTCCTCGGCGGTGACGAACCGCCTGCTCGTACCGTCGCCGGCCGCGACGTCATGCGCGGTCACGTCCGCGAGCTGGTGGTTGCCGTAGTAGCGGCGGGTCAGCACCTCAAGCAGCGGCGCGTTGTCCGCGCCGCGCCTGACCCGCTGGCCGATCAGCCGGACCAGCGGCTCGGAGCTGGCCACCATCGCCTGGATTCGCTCCGCCCGGTCCGCCGCGTCCGGGTGCTTGTCAAGGTAGCGCAGCTGCTCGCGGATCGCCGCGTAGACCCTGGCCCGGTTGCGGCGCAGCAGGGGCTGGGCGAACCAGCGGAACACGACGCCGCGCGCGAGGTCAGATACCGAGGGGAAGCGCAGCTGCGTGGCCTCGATGAGGTGCTCGAGCGCCAGTCCGGCCGGCTCGCGCAGCGGATCGGCGGGCGGGGCGGTCGCCAGCCACTGCCGCAGCAGCTCGGCGACGATGCCTGCGTCGGCGGCCAGCCGCTGCTGCGCGAGGAAGATCCGGAAGACGGCCGCCTCGAGCTCCGGTGTGCGGTCGAGGCCGGTGACGCCGTAATAGCGGAACACCCTGGCCAGCCTCGCCTGGAAGGCTTCGGGGACGCCTGCCCGTTCGACGTCGAGGCTCCGCAGGTAGCTGTGGAAGTACTCACGCGGGCTGTGCACGAGCCCCTCGGGCAACGCCTCGGTGTCGCTGTCCGGCTGGTTGCGGCTCAGCTCCGACATGTCGGCGAAGACCGTGAGCAGCTCCACCTCGCCGGCCAGCGGCGTTCCGCCGAGCCCGGTGCTGACAAGTTCCGTGCGGGCGGCCAGGTACCCGGTGAGCGCGCGCTTGGGGTCGGCGGGGTCGTCGTCGAAGCCGAGCAGCAGGCCGCGCAGGTCCGCCAGGCAGCGCTCGGCGCGCTCGGCCGCGGGCACGTCCGCGGGCGCCGCGGGCAGGTCGATCGCCGCGGCAGGCCCGGCGGCAACGGCAGCTTCGGCGGCGCCCGCGTCGCCGACCGGCTCAAGGCGCAGCAGCGGCGCGCCGGCCTCGACCTGGCTGCCGACGGAGACCAGGCACTCACGCACCCGGGCACGGAACGGCGCCCGCAGCACGGTTTCCATCTTCATGCTCTCGAGCACGAGGATCGGCGCGTCCGCCTCGACCTCGTCGTCGGCGGCGAGCGGGGTGGCGACCACGAGGGCGGGCGCGGGCGAACGGACGACACCGCCCTCGTCGCGGCTGACCCGGTGGGCGACGCCGTCGACCTCGACCAGGTGGACGGGGCCGTGGGTGGCCGAGGTCAGCCGGAACCTGGTGCCGTTGACCGTGATCCTGCCGCTGTGCTCGTCGTACCGCTCGACCTCGACGTCGGCCTGGTGTCCCGTGCTTGGAGAAACGCTGCCGGGAGCGACGGGGCCTTTCGCGGCGATCTCGACGTGGAACCGCTTCTGCCCGGTGCGCGCGACGCGCACGCGGTAGCTGGCGCCGCGGAGCTTCAGGTCGAGCGGGCGGCCCGGGTCGTGCTGCACCTGCGGGCGGCCGCCGCGTGCGGTGGCGAGCAGCCGCTGCCTGCTGACCTCCTCCTCGTCCTCGTACGCCTCGATCGCGGCGGCGGCGAGCGCGACGGCGGAGTGCCGGTGGGCGGCGAGGCGGCCCTCGCCGCGGACCCGGTCGATCCAGCCGGTGTCGGCGCTCGCGTCGATCACCTCGGGCTGGTCGAGCAGGTCGAGCACGAAGCTCTTGTTGGTGGCGCCGCCCTCGATGACCACGGTGGTCTCGGCCATCGCGCGGCGCAGCCGGCCGAGTGCCTCGTCCCGGTCGTGGCCGTAGGCGATGATCTTCGCGATCATCGAGTCGAAGTCGGCGGGGATCGTGTCGCCCTCGCTGACCCCGGTGTCGACGCGGATGCCAGGGCCCGCGGGCAGCGCCAGCCTGGCGATGCGGCCAGGCGCCGGCGCGAAGTCGCGGTCCGGGTCCTCGGCGTTGAGCCGCGCCTCGATCGCGTGGCCCGACTCGGCCGGCTTGGCCCCCTCGAGCTTGCCGCCGCCCGCCACGTGCAACTGGAGCCTGACCAGGTCGGTGCCGGTGGTCAGCTCGGTGATCGGGTGCTCGACCTGCAGCCGGGTGTTGACCTCGAGGAAGGCGAACCGCTTCTCCCCCGGGTGGTAGAGGAACTCGACGGTGGCCGCCCCCCGGTAGCCGACGGCCAGCGCCAGCCGCTCCGCCGACGCCTTCAGGTCATCTGCCTGCGCGGCGCTGAGCACCGGGGACGCCGACTCCTCGATGACCTTCTGGTTGCGCCGCTGCACCGAGCAGTCGCGGACACCAAGGGCCCAGGCCGTGCCCTGCCCGTCGGCGATCACCTGGACCTCGACGTGCCTGGCGCCGGTGACGAGGCGCTCAAGGAACACGGTGCCGCTGCCGAACGCGCGCAGCGCCTCGGCGCTTGTCCGCTCGAACGCCTCGGTGAGGTCCCCGGGGGAGGTGATGACGCGGATGCCGCGCCCGCCCCCGCCAGCGGTGGCCTTGAGCATCAGCGGGTAGCCGATGGTTTCCGCCGCCGCGAGGGCGTCGTCCAGGGTGGCGACCGCGCCGCGGCTCCACGGCGCGACCGGCACGCCGACCTCCTCGGCGATCAGCTTGGCGCCGATCTTGTCGCCCAGCTTGCGCATCGCGTCGGCATCGGGCCCGATGAAGGTGACACCCGCCTTCTCGCACAACTCGGCGAACACCGGGTCCTCGGCGACGAAGCCCCAGCCGACCCAGGCGGCGTCCGCCCCGGTCTCGACGAGGGCGCGTTCAAGCACGGCGTAATCGAGGTAGGGCCGCGCGGAGGCGGGGCCGAGCGGGTAGGCCAGGTCGGCCTCCCTGACGAACGTGGCGGTGCGGTCCGCGTCGGTGTAGAGGGCGACCGTCTCGACCGGCGTGCCCGTCTGCGCGGACAGATCCCGGACGGCGTGGATCAGCCGCATCGCGGCCTCCCCGCGGTTGACGATGGCGACTCGACTGAACACCGGCACAGACCTCCCAAAGTACGAACGCGCCGAAGGCGATGCCCCGAGCCCGGGCGCCCGTGCTCGATGCCCCGCCTTCACCTGCGTCTATCCTGCTCGATGGTACGCAGCGGACCAAGGGCGGTCATGGCGCAGACCTTGGGCGCCAGGTTTGTGGGAAACCAACAAATAGCTGGCCACGCTCAGCTTGCCACCCCAGCCGCCGTGTGACGGTAGGGCCCAGTCTTGGTGAGGGAGAACCCGCGCCTCCGTTCTGCTGAATCCAGGCCCTTATCCCGAACGACTTCATGCTTCGCAAGACCAGTCTCATGGCCCACGACGGCGGACCTGGCCGCCCGTGCGACGCATGTCTTTCTGGTCACAGTGATAACTCAGCATTGCAAACACCACTCAGACACCAATAGTCAGAATGGCCCCACAGAGCAGAATCAGACGGTCATGCTTACGCCCTGAACCGTTGACGCATTATTAAGCGTTCGGTATACATCTTGCATCGAACCCTTTTTTCCTGTTGATGCCGGCCAACTGATCTACCTGGCGTAGGGCGGGAAAAAGGTTCGCACTGGCATACAGTCCTGACCGAAGCCAAAGGGGGCTTTGATGGACGATTCCCGGTTCACTTCTGCTCGTCTTTTCCCCAGGAACCCCGATGCCGGTTTGGCCAAGGTTCCGTCCCGCGTGCGACGGCCGAAGGTCCTGGGCAGGGCCGCGGCCGGCGCGCTGCTCGTCGCAGGCATAGCGGCGGGGTGCAGCTCCGGCGGCGGAGGTGGCGGCGGCGGCGCGTCCGCCAACTCTGCCATGACCATCTGTGAGATCGCCGCCACGTCCGGCCCGTTCAGCGCGCTCGGCACCGACGACGAGCTCGGCGCGACCGCCTGGGCGGCCATGGTGAACAAGGCCGGCGGCGTCCAGGGGCACCAGGTCAAGCTCGTACAGGAGAACGACGCGTCGAACCCGGCCACGGCCGCGGCGCTGGTGCACAAGTGCGTGACGGAGGTGCACGCGAACTTCATCTTCGGGCCGGAGAGCACCGCGACGACCGCCGCCGCGGTCCCCGTCGCCAACCAGCTGCAGACGGTGCTGCTCGGCTGGGCGTCCGGCTGGAACGGCCAGGGCATCAGCGGCACCAACCTGCACGGGTACGCGTTCCCCGGCATCGGCAACGTGTACTTCGCCGACGACCAGGCGATGATCACCCAGATCATCGTCCCCCGGCACTACACGCGGGTCGCGGTGATCCAGGACAACACCCCCGGCGGGCTTAGCAACGTGCCGTACATGCAGGGCCTGGCGTCGAAGTACGGCTACCAGGTCGTCGCCAGCCAGATCGTCAACCCGGGCGCGACGAACGACACGCCGCAGGTACTCAACCTGCTCAAGGCCAACCCGCAGGTCATCGTCCTCGGCCTCACCCCCGGACCGGACACGATCACGTTCCTCAAGTCCATGCGGGCGCAGAACCCGACGATCCCGATCGGCGAGTGCTCCGGGTGCGCGACCGACCAGTTCGTCAACGCGGTGGGCGGCCCGAAGACCATGTCGAACATCTACCTGATCGGGACGCCGCAGAACGTGCTGGCGGCCTTCCCGTCCAGCTCGGCGAACGCGGCCGGCGTCGCCGACACCAAGGCGTACATCGCGGCGATGAAGGCGGCGGGCCTGGGCTCGGCGACCCAGATCGACGAGGGCGGCGAGGGCTGGGACACCGGGCGGGAGCTGGCGGACGCGATCGACACGGCCAAGTCCGTCTCGGCCGGCGACGTGAAGAGCGCCCTGCAGAAGCAGAAGCTGACCGTCGGCGGCATCGTCATGTACTCCTGGACCCGGTCGTCGTCCGATTACTCCTCCATGAACGGGAGCGGCGACTCGGCGATGGTGACCGTCGGCGCCGACGGCAGCTTCGACGTGCTGCCGCACGTGGGGAGCTAGCGGGTGCCGGTCATGGCCCTCGAGGTCGCGGACCTCTCGGTGAGCTACGGGAAGTTCGTCGCGGTCGAGTCCGTGACGCTGTCGCTCGCCGCCGGGGAGTGCGTCGCCGTCATCGGCCCGAACGGCCACGGCAAGTCGAGCATGGTGACCGCGGTCGCCGGGCTCGTCCGCCGGGGCGGGACGGTGCGGCTGTTCGGCAACGCGCTCCCGCCCGGGCGGGCGGACGCCGCCGTGCGGGCCGGCCTGATCCTGGTGCCGGAACGGCGGCACCTCTACCCCGAACTGCCCGTCAGGGACAACATCATGCTCGGCAGCTACGCGCGGACCCGCAGGTTCGGTGCCCGCGCCGCCTGGGAGGACGTGTCCTACGTGCTGGACATGTTCCCCGAGCTCACCCGCCTCCTCGACCAGAAGGCGGGCACCTTGTCTGGCGGGCAGCAGCAGATGACCGCCCTGGCCCGGGCGATGGCCGCGCGGCCGAAGGTCCTGCTGCTCGACGAGCCCTGCCTCGGCCTCGCCGAGGCAGTGGCCCGCCGGGTCTACGACTGGCTCCGCGAGATGACCGAGACCGACATGACGATCCTGCTCGTCGAGGAGAACCCCGTGCACGCGCTCATGGTGGCCGACCGCTCGGTGCGCATGTACAAGGGGCTGGTGGAGGTAGCGGGCGGGCGGGGGGATACCGCGTGAGCCAGTTCCTCAACCTCCTCGTCGCCGGGCTGACCTCCGGCGCGATTTACGGGATCTTCGGTGCCTGCCTGGCGGTGTGGTTCCGGGTGTGCAACGTGCTGAACCTCGCGGTGGGCGACTTCGCGATGTTCGGGGCGATCGGCACCGCGTGGCTGGTGCAGAACGCCGGGCTGCCGTTCATCGCCGGCATCGCCGTGGACCTGGCGGGCGTCGGCCTGGCCGCGTGGCTCTTTGACTGGGTCGTGCTGCACCAGGCCTTCGACCGGGGCAGGGGCGCGCGCGGCATCGTGGGCGTGTTCTTCTACACCTTCGGGCTTTCCCTGGTACTCGAAGGGGTGGCCAGGGCGTGGTTCGGCACCGACGTGTGGGGCGCGCCGGCGATCTGGCCGGGGCCGGCGTTGTCTGTCCTCGACTTCCACGTGCAGCGGGCCGGGATCCTCGTCATCGCGGTCGCCATCGTGAGCGGGCTCGCCCTGTGGGCGTACCTGCGCTTCACGGTTTCCGGGCGGGCGGCGAGCGCCTGCGGCGAGAGCACGTTCGGGTCCCGGATCGTCGGGATCGACAACGCGAAGTTCCGGCGGTGGATCTTCATCGGGACCGCGGTACTCGCCGGGCTGTTCGGCATCGTCGAGTCCCCGCTGTCCGGCTTCACGTACCTCAGCGGGCCGACGATCAGCCTGATCGGAACCATCGCCGCGGGATTCGCTTCGTTCCGCCGGCCAGGGCGCGCGGTGGCGATCGGGCTGGCGATCGGCGTTGTCGAGTCCATGCTCGGCGGCTACGTCAGCAGCAGCTACAACGACGTCCTGCTCTACGCGTTGCTCTTCGGCATCATCATCTTCCGGCCCGAGGTCCTGGGGCTGGGCGCGGAACCCGCTTAGGAAAGGCCCGCGTGAGGATCACGTCGAACTCGGAAGGGAGGCGGCGGCATTGACAGAGTCAGCCGCGGCGAAGAGCGGCACCCTCTCGGGTCCCTCGCCTGGTGCTCAGGAAGGCCAGGCCGCGGTGCCCGTGGTCCGCCGCCGTGACCCGGTGCCCCTCGGCGCGGGCATCTGCATCGCCGCCGTCGGCTCCGTGGTGCTGGCCGCGATGAACGGCTCGTACCTGGGCCTCACGGTGACGACCGGGATCGGCTACGCCATCGTGACCGTCGGTATGGTGCTGCAGCTCGGCTACAGCCGCCAGCTGGCCTTCAGCCAGTCCGTGTTCATGGGCCTCGGCGCGTACGGGGTGGGCGTCCTTGAGACGAAGTACGGCTTCAGCTCCCTGGAAAGCCTCCTCGCCGTGATCGGCCTGGCCGCCGTGGCCGCGCTGCTGATCGGGGCGGTCGTCACCCGCGCGCCCGGCCTGGCGCTCGCCCTGGCGACGCTGCTGCTGCCGCTGTTCATCTACCAGCTGGCGACTTATTCCAACTGGCTCGGGTCGTTCTCCGGGATCAACGGCGTGCTGCCCCTGCTGACCGGGCCGGACTACACGGCGACGCTGGTCGAGTCGGGGATCGCCTGCGCGGTGCTGCTCGGCATCGCGGCCGCGATCGTGCTCCGCGTCATCCGGTCGGGCGTCGGCCTGCAGCTGATGGCCATGGCCGAGGACGAGCGGCTCGGCGAGTCCCTCGGCATCAGCCTCCGGCAGCGCCGCCTTGAGGTGTTCGTCCTCGGGTCGGTCCTCGCCGCCGTCGGCGGCGCGGCCGTCGCGAGCGTCCAGGGGATCGTCACACCCGACGTGCTTAGCGAGACCGCCGAGATCACGCTGCTCCTGATGGTGTTCGTGTCCGGCAGGAAGAGCATCGCGGGCGTGATCCTCGGGGCCATCGTCATCGAGTACCTCACCACGAGCACGTCGTTCATCAGCACGAACATCGGCATCATCGAGGGCATCGCCCTGCTGCTCGTCCTCATCGCGGAGCCCGACGGGGTGGCGGGAGCGGTGGACCGGCTCCTTGGCCGCCGGACGGACCAGTGGGGCGCGGCCCTCCGGTCGTGGGGCACGGAACAGCTCAAAACGTGGGGTACCAGGCCACGAGGAGGTGGGGACGGTGCGGGAAACGCCGCCTGAGGTGACCGGGACGGGGAGCGCCGCCGGCCCGGCGCAGGCGCCGGGCCGTACAGACAGCGTCGGCGGTGCCAGCGATGCCGGCAGGGCCGACGGGGCCGACGGGGCCGTGCTGGCGTGCTACGACGTCACCAAGAGCTACGGCGGGGTGCTCGCCGTCGACTCGGTGTCCCTTGAGGTGCCCCGCCAGGGGCTGTTCGGCCTGTGCGGCTTCAACGGGGCCGGCAAGTCGACGCTGTTCAACCTGCTCGCGGGCTCCGTCCGGGCCGACTCGGGCAGCGTGCGGATCGACGGCCGGGACGCCACCGGGTGGCCCGCCATGCGCCGGGCCCGCTCGGGGGTGGCGCGGACCTGGCAGACGGTCCGCCTCGCCCACGGCCGGACCGTCGTCGACAACGTCGCCGCCGCCTGCCTGCGCGACCCCGGCCAGTGGATGCTCGGCGCGCTGTGGCGGCCCCAGGCGGCGCCCGCGCGGGAGCGGGCCTGGGCCGCCCTGGAGCGGCTCGGCATCGCCGACCTCGGCGCGCGCCAGGTCGACGGGCTGACCCTGGAGGCGCAGCGACTGACCGAACTGGCCCGGGCGCTCGTCAGCGAGCCCAAGGTGCTGCTGGCCGACGAGCCCGCCTCGGGCCTGTCCGCCACCCAGCGGACCGTGCTCGCCGAGGCGCTCACCGCGATCAGCGCGGAGCGCGCGGTCGTCGTCGTCGAGCACGACCTGGACATGCTCACGTCCATCAGCGGTCACATGTGGGCGATGGTGGAGGGCAGGCTGGCATACTCGGGCGACGTCGAGACGTTCCGCTCCTCGCCCGTGCACGCCAGCCTGCGGGGCATCGAGCAGGGCTGAGCCGCCGGGACGGCGGTGCCATCTCCTGCCAGGCGACTCCAGCACCGCTATTAACATCCACTGCTCCATTGCTTCGGCGCTTTGCATTAACCGTGCAAACCTTTGAAGTAAGTACTTACTTAATAATTGACAACCGTGATTGCGCGGTGAGACGGTGAGAAAGGCCGGTCCTGGCGACCTCGTACCGGCACCGGCCCGGTCACGCCCCGAATGGAGGCACGGCGTGCTTAAGGCGGAAGACAACGAGATCCTGACCCGGGTGGGCCAGGGAACGCTGATGGGCGAGCTGCTGCGCCGGTACTGGACGCCGGCCTGCCTGACGGCGGAGATCCCCTCGCCAGGAAGTC